>Ga0157371_10001749_pt1 | contig 22013 bp, 18 predicted proteins | sample C45metaG_FD_113462 | JGI IMG/M metagenome (GOLD analysis project Ga0157371, IMG submission 113462) | Corn rhizosphere microbial communities from Kellogg Biological Station, Michigan, USA - C4-5 metaG | ecosystem: Host-associated > Plants > Roots > Rhizosphere > Soil | place: USA: Michigan...
ATGCCGACTTCGCTGTCCATCGACAGCTCCAGCGTTTTCAGCACGGCGGGAGGAACCGCCAGCATGATGGATCCGCCGACCTTTTTAAGACGAGTTGTATACATAGCGCACCTCCAGATATTATATTTTAATATAACATTCATGACAGAGGGTGCGCAATTATTCATCAGATTCATGGTGATTTCCTTTTCGTAATGAAGTGGGCAGAAAGCCGTTATCCATCGAAGGGCAGTGCAGGTGGGAACGAAGTGCGTCACTAAGAAGGCAGATAATAGAAAACTGTTTTTGCGGTTCAAAGGATTATGGCGGATAGGATAAACGAAATGCGACGCGGCTTCCGGATCGGAGATGTGTCGGAGGAGCATCAGCGGTAGCGTGAAGGTCAGATTTGCTCAGGCGCGATGCCTAACGCTTCCGCTATCCGCCTTTGGGGGCCAGCAGCGGTTAAGGGCATTGATCAGCGTGGAGGACGCCAGTCCGGCGTTATGGGAAACCACCGACAGCGATGCAATAATATCGGCGGGATGCCAGTCCTGTTGTATCATGCCATCTCCTCGTCAATAAATTTCACTCCTTCAGATGTTCGGTGCCAGCGCGATGCTTTCATTTCCGAAGCAAAATAGTTGATCAGTTCATACAGCAGGCAGTTAAGGTGTTTCTCAATTTAAAACAATGATGGGGTTGGTTTTTCCTGCGTGAAAGAGGTTTTGAGTCCTCGTTTGCTAGGATATTAACGATTAGGGACTGACGGTAAGAGGGCTTGAAGAATATTGCTGTCATTCATACATTAAAAATATCATTAAATTATCATTTATATGAACTCAGATACTTCCTGAGGCCCATGTTGCAAGAGGCATTACTCAGGAAAAATGTCCCCATAAACTGGATCGACTACAATTACTCATTGCTAAGTTTAAAAGTAGAGAGAGAAGATTGGATATAGTGGAACTTGTTCGCATTAATTATTGCCCACAAGTTCTCTAATTATAGAGTTCTGTCAAGAATTTAATATTCATTACAAACCTTTCGTAAATAATGATTATATAAACATTCTAAATGCTATATCCTTGGAATAATTTTTGAAATAAAAAAAGACACATTACATTAAAATAATGTGTCTCAAATTTTATTATTCAAATGATGTCCGAACACACTTCTTACCATCAGGGTCTATATCTATTAAAGTGTATTTATATTTACCACCTAAGTTACCTAGTACTTTGCTCAAGTTAGCAGTATCAGTTTTATCCCGTGTATCTTTTGATATACACATAATAATCTGTTTCTTCGTTAAAGACGCATATTTCAGTAAGGCAGACATACTCTCAACATTCATAGCATGTTGTCCAGGTTCATCCATGACCAAGAACCCTGGATGATTTTTAGATGATTCTAGTAATGTCAGATAAAAAGCCCATTGAGCACGGATAAAATCGCTTGCTGACGAACTAAGTCTAATAGGTTGAACATTCCCTCGAATAATAACAACTGGAAGCAGTCTTGATGGGGGTTTATTTTGTATAGTTATATGATTTATATCGTTGCTTGTATAAAAGAAATATTCCTTACTTAATAAGAGTTTAAATACACTAATATAATCAGATATCTTTACATTATCTCGCTCGTCAGATATTTTTAAGGAGCTTTTTTCATCTTTAATGTCTAATAATTCTACTAATATATCTTTAAGTTCCTTTTTTATTCTAATGAAATCATCTAAAAGCCTGTTGCACTCGTTTATTTTTTGGCCTATAGTTATTTCATTAAATATAAGAGTCCTGATATTTTTATCCTGCGTTGATGAGATATCTTTTCTTAGATTTTTAATCTCTTCTTTCTTAAGAAAGATTTCTTTTGACAAAAAAGAGCTCACGTCATTAAAGTTAGAGTTCAATTCTTTATATTTTCTTATATAAATATCATATAAGTTTCGTTGACTTCTAAGAAAGCTTATCGAATCCTTTAAACTAACCTTTGAGCTGTCAATTTTCAGTCTTGATTCAACATCTAACTCATGATCACACACAGGGCATAGAATAAGATCTTCAGCATCAGGCATAAATCTATCCAACTTTATAGCACTATCTAACCTCTCAATCTCAATATCAATCTTTTTTATTTCCTCAAGATAGCCATCTATTTTCCTCTGTTCCTTTATTTTTTCATTGTTTAAAGATCTCAACTGTCTATTCAATAATGTGATTTCTGACTGTAACTTTAACTGAGAATTTTTAATATTATCTGGAGTGTTAGAATTTTCTTCTTTTTTTATTTTCTTAATAATATCAGAACGTTCACCGACTAAATTTGTTATGTAATCTTTTAGATCAATCCAATCTCTTTTTTCTTCAGATATGATGCTTAATGATGACAATGAGACTCCTTTTAGATCATTCTTTATTAAATCAGGATAAATACCTCTCAAAGAAAATCCTTGTGAAGTTGCTCGTTCACTAATTTTTGTATATCTCCCCCCCCATTCATCTTTTATGTTTTTTTCACGCTGTAGTAAAATATCTTTCCTTATTTCGTTATCTAAGCTTTCTAGTTGCAACAAGAACTCAACAAGTTTTTGTTTTGCATCTTTAATCCCAAAGTTTGGCATCTGTGCAAAAAAATCAGACCATCCCTTTGTTTGTTCGATAAGAGCACAAGGAAATACATTCTGTAGGTATAAACTTTTACCTTGGTCTAAAGCATCCTCATGAACCGTTGGTAATGTTATACCTAAAAATAAAGTTAACCAATTATAAAAGCCTTCAGGTCTATCATGATCCCCTCCAGAATGTAAGTAATATGAGGATGTATTACCATTTTCTATCACTATAATTTTATTACAGCTTTCATTGTTAAAACTTTTTATATATCTCTTTAATGTTGCTTCACGAGTTTCATTTTTTATAATCAGTTCCGCATAGGAATTTGTAACCTGTAGAGTATTATTATCGTATTCAAACTCTTCAAACAAACTTTTATCAAGAACTAAACTCCTATTTCCCCCTAGTAACTGCTCCATTCCTAAACAATAATAAATACATGAGACTATCGTTGACTTTCCACTTGAATTTTGCCCTGTTATAATATTCAAACCGCTGCTAAAACCATAACAAAAACCGAACCTTGTAGCATGATGCTTTACATCTATAACAACCTTAACTTGCTTTATTTCCATGATCTCACCAAATTAGTTTTTGATTATCTAATTTTTTTAAAGTTAACGAACCCGCCAATCTTTGAGCAGATATGTTTATTTCTGAAAACAAACCTTCATTTATCATCTCTTCGACGTACCTATTCCCATTTTCCGTCATATGAAATTCTAACCCCGTAGATTTCCTTTGGAATGAAAGAAGTCCATAAGAGCATAACATGACTAACAACGGTTTTAATAAAGGATTGATATTCCATGTGGATACATATTCATGATCTTTTAGAATTGTATTATTCATAACACAATCAAAGGAAAAATTGATATAATTAATTCTAACTGATTTACATCTACCTCTTACAGCATGGTATATGATGAACATTATAATGGCTGAATAGATTTCATTTGTATTAAAACTACTGGCTAAGACTCTTTTATTTTTTAATTTTATTTCAATCATCATTTTCATCCATAAAATCTAAATCACAATTGGCAAGCCAAAAAGCAATGTCTCTGTTACAAAGAATATGAATATCATCATCAGATAACCCTAAAGGCCGCAGGGCTCCTGCTAATGTAGTGAAATAATCATCACTTATTTTATGATATCGATTATTAGCCTCAGCTCTACTGGTAGCATAAAAAGTCATATCTTTATCACAAAAAGCCGAATGAGCATATGAATATCCTTTTTCAAATTCAGGTGTAACCTTCATTCTTTCGCTATATAAATAATCACCAATCATAAGACCTCTGATTATTTTCGATTTTGCAGCATCTAATTTGTATTTATTATGCAAAACACCCAATTTTCTGTTGATATTATTCGCATACTCAATGTTTTTTAAGTCACATTCCCATTCATCAATAGTAGAATCTAAAATTTTATTTCTCATCATGTTTACAGAATCTATTATTACATCACGTCCATAATTATATTCACTATCATTATAAGCTTTTAATGAAGGCTCTAAATTTAAAAAACCATTAGCATTACTACACACTACTTTTGCCAACATTCCTTCATCAGGAATTGATGTTATAATACCGGTTAGGATTAAATACTGATGCGTCTTAATAAAAACGCCAGCACCAGAAATGCCTTCCATCGCATTTGCTCCCCAATTTCCTGAAGAGTCACCTAATATATCCTTACTCACATTAATGATAAAACACGAATCATCATGTTGTTCTACTTGCTCTTGAGAGTATAAAATCGCAGGCATAGTCATAGTTTTTGATTTAACTTTAGAAATTAAATCCGTTTCTGGTTTCAAAGTTCCTGAAAATAACACAATAGTATTTAACTCATTAATACCACCAATTAAATAAAGTATTGCAATATCTTTTTCAGCACAAAACTTGCAGTCAGAAACTGAATAAATAGAACCGTTTTCATTTATTATTTTAATTCTATGAAAACAATCCTCTATATGAGAAACAGCTTTACTAATTACATGATATGCAGTCACTACCAGTATATAATTCTCATTTTTAAAAATCACTGCGCAACCTTTGAATTCATCATCAATGAAAACAAAAGCCATAACATCTTTTATTTTATTAACTTGTGACATTATCATATGAACACCTCGGTAGATATTATTCTATGAATTTTTATACCCAATTCACTTTCATTAAGAACATCAAAAGATGACGGATGTTCATAGTTAAAATAGAAATAAACATCTTTAAATCCTTTTGAACGGACACTAATTATTATTTTCGAAAGAACTTCTGAGTCAGGATGGCTATACGGTCTACTACCATCTGTTGATATGATGAATCTATTGCATGATATAAGATTAAGAAATTCAACAGTCGTGTTATGCTTGCTGCCGTGGTGAGATATTTTTATCAGATCAACATCTAGAACTTCTACTTTACGTGTAAACAATATTTCTCTTAATGATTTTGATATAACACTAGGATGTGAATCCCCTAATAATAAAACTCTTTTATCATTATATTCCGCTAGTAACGCTATTGAACTGGTATTTATAATATCCTTACATGGGTTTTTTTCAAATTCTTCTACCATGATATCAGACGTTACAGAAAAAGATTTATTTTTTACCGCGACTTGGTCATTGATAATATCGTGTTGGCATCGTCCATTATGGAACTCATTCCATTTTTCAGCTAGAATTTTAAGATGTTCATTATCAGGTGACAGAGCAAAAAAGTTTGCCCCATCAACATTAAAATAATCACCAGAATTCATACTTTGTATATTTATTCTTAATTTTTTAACGCTTTCACTTAACAAACCTCCATGGTGATAACCTACCTTGTCATCATTTTTATATCTTATTAATTCTGGAGTGTTAACAAAAAACCTCAAGTCAGGATGAAAAGATTTTATTTCTGAATGGCTAAATATATGCAGAAAACCACCTATATGATCATAATCAATATGAGTAAGAACGAAAAAGTCAATTTCTTTTATAGGAGGTAGTAAAGGATTTCGATCTTTCCGTAAGGTGGCAGGGGTTCCACTATCAATGAGCATATGATGCTTTTTCCATGATAAAAGCAACGAATCACCTTTTCCAGCCTTGAGGACTAAAACTCGCATATCAATCTTCCTTGATGAGATTTATATCAATAGCTACACATTGATTACACTAGAGTTTCCCATAAACATCCTAGCATCAAGTATTCATATTTACACTATGTACAAATAAACACTGTATTTATATACATAAAATTAATAGCTATAGGAAATGGGTTTCTCTTTGAGATGAAGGCTAAAGGCTTTGGTAAAGCCCTAACTACATAAGTATATTTCAACGCAAAAAATTGCAGCTATACTGTTGTAAGGATTCAATAAAAGGTGGTCATTTTGGTGGTCTTGACAACCAAAATCTTTATGTTTGACTTACCATTCAGCCAGTTAATGGCTAAGGCGATCCCAGTCAGAAGAGCCAAATTTGAAAAGCCTGCTTTAAAAGCAGGCTTTTTTATATTCATTTTTCTCCTCCGCACCAGAAAAATTGCAGGGTCAAGATTAGAGCCCCTCTCAAGGCTTCATAACAATGCGGCCAAGCGGCTTCGCTGTCTCAGCGTATTCATGGGCCGCGGCGGCGTTAGCCAGAGGGAAGACACGGTCAATCACAACCCTGAGGCGCCCTTCCGCCACAGCCTGCAACATCTCGTCCACACTTGTCCGGACGCCGGCTCTTTCAAAAAGAGGTCCCATAAATACCCCCATGAGCGTCTGGTTAGACTGCATTGGCGGCCACAGGTCGACAGTCAGGCTTCCGCCGCCCGCATTACCGACGAAGACGAGACGCCCTTCCGGAGCGAGAGCAGAAAGCGAAGCTTGCAACGTCGTCCCTACCGGATCGATGACGAGGTCAACACCGGCACCACGGGTATACTCTCGGACACTGTCCACGACGTTATTCTCTACACGATCCACGACATGATCGGCACCCAATTCAAGCAACCGGCTTCTTCGCTGCGTTCCGCTTGCCGCGGCGATGACCGTCGCGCCTGCCTGTGAGGCAAGCTGAACGGCCGCGAGCCCCACGCCCCCCGCTGCAGCCTGGATCAGGACGGTTTCTCCGCGCCGAAGCATCCCTCGCGTGAAAAGGCAGTGATGTGCGGTTCCAAAAGAGATCGGTACCACCGCCGCTTCTGCTGCATCCACCCCGTCCGGTATAAGCCAGGTGCGTTCCGCAGGCACAGCCCAACGTTCCGCATGCGATCCCTGCATGCTAAAAGCAGTCACTCTGTCCCCAACCCTTCGGCTACTGACTTTCGCCCCGACGGCAACAACTGTCCCCGCAGCCGCGTAGCCGACGATCCATGAAGGAAGAGGCGGCGGAGTTGAGCGCCGGTTGATCAGATCTCCCCCTTCAATAGAGATAGCCTCGACAGAAATCAGGACGTCGTCAGGCCCGGCGACCGGATCCGGGACGTCGACATACTGCAGGACGCCGGGAGCGCCTTCCACGTCATAAACCGCTGCTTTCATCAGTTTTCCTCTGTCTTTTTTCGACCGGCGCAAAGCCCCGTAACCCTAGGGCAGCCTGGCAATCACCTTAATCTCAAACTGGAACCCGTATAGCCACGTCACGCCGATCCCGGTCAACGTAGGATAAGGCGCTTCCCCCCAATATTCTGGCAGGATATTCCAGATAGCGTCGAGGTTTGACTCGGGATCGACGACAAAAAGGGTAACGTCAACCACGTCATCGAACGTGCAGCCCGCAGCCGTAAGAACAGCGTTAAGGTTTTCGAATGCCAGCCGGATCTGCGCGTTGAGATCCTCTTCAGGCGAACCATCCTCCCGGCTACCAACCTGCCCCGAAACAAACAGGAAGCCGTTAGATTTGATGGCGGGTGAATAGCGATTGCGCTCATAGAGCGCCTGGCGTCCGAAGGGAAAAACTGCTTCGCGTGTTGTCATGTTAGTACCTGTGTAATGGGGCGAAATCTGCCCGCTGAACATAAAGACACTTTACAGGCGCAGGATCCGGCGGATAAACAAGCGACTTTGTCCATCATTGTTTGTAATATCCAAACAATCGGTAAAAAGAGAGGACAAGGGATGGATCGTTTCGATGCGATGCGCGCCTTTGCTCGCGTGGTGGAAGCAGGCAGTTTCACAAAGGCTGCCCAGACGCTTCATATGAGCAAAACCACGGTGACGCAGCTTATTCAGCAGCTGGAAGCGCGCCTGCGCGTCAAGCTGCTCCATCGCACCACCCGCAGGCTCGGCGTCACTCCTGATGGCGCGGTCTACTACGAGCGCGTCATCCGCCTGCTGGCGGACATGGAGGATGCTGAAAACAGCCTCTCCAGTTCGGCGATGACGCCCAGGGGACGGCTACGGATAGACGTGCCCACGCCTCTCGCCCGCCTGGTGCTGGTGCCCGCGCTACCGGCTTTTCACGCACGCTACCCGGATATCCAGTTCGATATGGGCGTGAGTGACCGGGTGGTGGACCTGATCGGAGACAACGTGGATTGCGTTCTGCGGGGTGGCGAAATCAACGACCAGTCTCTGATCGCACGCCATGTCGGTGATTTGCAAATCGGTGTTTACGTCGCACCGAGCTATGTGGAACGCCTCGGTGCCCCTGAGCATCCGCGAGAACTGGAAAACACGGACCATCGCATAGTGGGATTCTTGTCTTCACGCACCGGTAAGATTGATCCTCTGGTACTGCACGGTGAGAGGGAACATATAGAAATCAAGGCCAGCTATGTTCTTGCAGTGGATGATGGCAACGCCTACCTCGAAGCTGGGCTGGCGGGATTAGGCGTGATTGCGCTACCCGTCTATATGGCGGCAGCACATCAGGCTTGTGGCTCCTTAATTCCGCTATTTGAGCAATGGCGTATTAACCCAATGCCCCTGTACCTGGCATTTCCGCCGAACCGCCATGTCAACGCCAGGCTGCGCGTTTTTATTGATTGGATTGTTGAATTGATGCAGCAGCATGTCCCTAATTCCAATAATACCAGTCCCTGATTCGCTCATCAGGGTATTGGTTTATCTCCTGCCGTTACCAGAATACGCCATTCTCCTACTGGTTCCTCTTATGTATTCCACTGCTAAATATAATTATTAATATCAATAACACATAACTATCATTCAGCATTAATTGATCGACAAAATCTATTAATTACATTCCGTGTGACATTCATCACAAAACAGGGTCGCTCAACGTTTATTATTTACCGCATAGCAAAAACATATTTTTCGGTCAGGAAAAAATAATCTCATCATGAGGTAAAGTTCGTTATTAACTCACCTATGGAGGTAATTGTTTTGCCATGGAAAGACCCATCATCAAATGCATTTTTTAGCTGGGTTTACATAATATTATTCGGCGCGTGGGGAGGTCTTGTTAGATATCTCCTTGACGTTAAGTCGGGCCAGTCGGGAAGAAATTTATTTTCGGCAGTAGCACAAATTATTGTGTCAGGATTCACCGGTGTACTTGCTGGATTGATGTCCCAAAGCCTGGGAACAGTATTTCACACTTCACTTGCCGTCAGCGGTATATCAGGTGCCATGGGCGTTGTTGCCCTTAATTATTACTGGAAAAAAATCTCTGGAGACAGCAATGATAAATCATGAATTTAGTAAAACGACTGAAAAGAACCTTAAAGGCGTTCATAAGGATCTTTCTGATGTAATGAGAAAAGCGTTGAAATTATCGCCTATTGATTTCGGCATTTCAGAAGGGGTAAGAAACCAGAAGCGGCAGCTTGAGCTATTGGCAGCAGGAAAATCATTAACCTCAAAAAGCAGGCATTTAACGGGACACGCCGTCGATGTATTCGCAGTCATAAACGGCACAGCATCCTGGGAGTTTAAACATTACCAGACAATTGCAACGGCTGTGTTTCAGGCTGCTAAGGAGTTATCTGTTGATGTTGAATGGGGCGGAAACTGGACGGAAATAAAGGATGGGGTTCATTTTCAGCTCTCACGAAAGATGTATCCTGAATAGCAGCTAAATATTTGGCAGGTCTATTCTGGCCGATAATACTGTACACCAGCATTTGCTGGATGATAAACCATGCCATGCTTATTCAACTATTTTACAAGAGGAGAATTACAATACAAAACTATTTTTAATTACCACAGCATCAACTTATCCGTCAGTCGTTCATTTGTTCGCTATTTATTTTAGCGATACCTTATTGCGCTGGCAAAAAATATATATTTCATTGAACGAAACAAAAAGGAATACAATCATGACTATTACTTATGTTAAAACTGAACTTGCACCAGCCGACAACCAGCTCGCTGCATATATTTATTTTACCTCTGATACGCCAGTTAGCTACTCTTACACCGTATCAAAACGGACAACCAGCCCAACCAGCGTAGATTTCACCTATGAATCGGATCTGATTTATGGCGTTTCTCAAACCATAAAAATTCCTGTTATTGGTCTTTATGCACAATATGCAAACAGCGTGCAGGTCGTGTTTAAGGATGAAACTGGAGCTGAAGTTTTCAATCAGGCATTCACTATTAGCACCGAAGATCAGATATATGATACCTCTGTCATCTTCCATCTCGATATTGAACAAACCGATCCTGCACTCTTTACCTCTGTATGGGGAAACAGCTGGTTAATGGAATCCACTGGCCGTGGTTATGACCAGAATGGTGACCTGCGTTTTAACTTCGTATCGGTTTATCATCTCCAGCCGCTGCGAATCCACAATGGCTACCTCTATACCGGTAGCGATGAAGATATGTCCTGGTACGGACGTCGCTTCTTCAAAATTGACATTATGGGTAATGTCGTTCTGGAATTCGACCTGCGTGATGCTGATGGCAATCATTATGCAAATACTCACGATGTAGTCTGGGACTCAGCGGGCGACATTTATATGTTTGGCACCGATAGCCCTAACCGACTCACCAATACGATGGCGCAAGATGCCGTGGTGCTAAAATTCAACGATCAGACAGGGAAAATGATTTGGGCGAAAAACTATACCAGTGAGTATAGTGGCTCTCAAATCTTAAATAACAATACCCCTAACGATGTCCATTTTAACTCACTGACATGGATTGCAAGCAGTCCAAACAACGAAGAAGCCGTTATTGTCCACTCTCGCACAACGAGCACCACTTTTGGTATTTCTATCGTTGATGGTAGTATCTTGTGGACAATCGACACCGGTAATTTCAACCCTCAGTTCCCGGCTAAACAAACGACTGTTCATATTGATAACACTGGTATTACTCACTATGAAAATGGTGCCCATACGGTGTGCATCACTAATAATAGTGCATTTGCAGAAAATATCGATCCTACCGTAGGCAAATTTGTCTTATCTGTCTTTGATAACAGATCTTGCGTTGATGCAAATGGAAACCCTGTTATTCGCCCGATGAATGACGAAGCAACAACGGATGCCTACCAAACCGATCCAGCACGCATTCTTTTCTATGCGGTAGACTTAGCAGCCAAAACAGCGGTGGAAATTCATGCACCTATTGAACTCCCAACGACGCCTATCATCCAATGGACTGACTTTATGGGCAGCGTGTTTGATCATGGTGATTATTTCGTTATTTTCACCTGCCATGCGCGTTCATTCTTTATCAGTGATGTGGACGGCAATATGATTGCTTCTATCTACGATGTCATTTCTTTACCTGATGGTGCGCCTCAATTCCCTGGAGAGGGTTACCGTGCAAGATTGTTTAACGAAACGGAGCTAAGTGACGTCATTACTGCGGCATCTATTCATGCAAACTAATGAAATGATGTAATAAAAAACAGAAGCAATCGATCGGCAGGTTTTAATTACCCATCGATCGCACTGCAAATGTTAAAAGGGTTCATGTATCTACATGAACCCTTGACGTTATATCTCAAGAATGCAGGGCATAATTTTATCACGAATAGATTGAGCCGGTGCTCGTGCCAGACAACGGTTGTGTAAGTTTATCGTTATACTCGTCCGCCAGAGAAAGGAGAATTTGCATTACGCGCCCAGCGGAGAGTTTGGCACTGTGCGTAAATTCAGCTTGCTGGTATAGCCAGTGGCTAAAGTGCCTGCTGGCCCTTAAAGAGAGTATTTTAGCGTTACGCTTATCCCCCCCTGTCAAAGGGCATACCATCCTGCGGTTTTTCCCCTGTCCCCAGAGCTGCCACTGAGTTTGCCACCAGCCGTGCTGTGTTGTTCTCAGTAAAGCCCAGGGTATATCACTCTCATCTTCAGTGATTTCCTCTTCTATAAACCAAAGCTCACCTTGCCGCTGGCGAAACAGATCTGCCCAGGCGGTAATAACCGCTCCCCGAAGAAAGCATTCATGTGAAATAACGTGTGTCTTTACCTGAGGGAAAAGGATGTTCAGCAAACGAAAATGCCCGTGAGCCGCGATAACGGGACGCAGAATCGCACCTCTGGCGTTACGTTTGAGAGCTGCACTTCCATACTGAATTTCATCAAACTGGCTCCGATGTAGAAACTGCATCTCGCGCATATCAACGCGATTAACGATATCACTATGGTGCAAATCAGGCTCAATATACCCACGCCAGTGATACCTTAACGTTTCACCGCTGGCATGCGGCGTAAAATTTGTGGAGATATGAAGAACACTACCGCGGTCGGCGTCGAAACTGAGTAGCACATACAGCTTCTGTTCTGTACTACTCCCCTGAAAAGGCACAATGAGTGAAATAGTTTCAATTCGCTCCGGGGGGACAATTTTTCTTTTTGTTTGTCGTTTGGGCGTCCAGACTTTTTTGCAGGCTCGGCACTGCACCCGCTGCGTTCTCTGCGGGTTATAACCATAACAAATAGTTTTCAGGCTATAACATTCAGGACAAAAATAACCGTTTTCTGAGGCATATGCCTTTAAATGAGCAGATAGCCATTCATTAAATTGTTGTTCATCAAACAGCGGGGGATAACTCCCACAAGCCCGACAGTGTAATGCCGGAAACCCCAGCCTGTAATCTGGCCAACTGTAATCTGAACATGCCGATACAGGTAGCCCTAAATTGCGGCAACCAAACGATTTGCAGGTATTAATCGTAAATAGAGTCAATATGTGTTACCAACGATTTCAAGAGGTCGCTGATTTTGCCTCATAACTCCTGATTGATTGTGTGAGCAGACTCGCATAAAAGATTCTTTCAGAACGTAAAGTAACGAACCTTTATATAACTGAAAGGAACTGATGATGAATATAAAAGCGATTAGCGCAGGTATTCTGTTGACATTACCATTTTGGGCCTGCGCCAAGGATGTCACGCTTATTTATACCAACGATCTCCACGCTCATGTGGAACCTTATAAAGTCCCATGGATCGCAGAAGGCAAACGCGATGTCGGTGGTTGGGCGAATATCACCACCATGGTGAAAGAGGAAAAGCAAAAAAGTAAAGCAACATGGTTTTTTGATGCAGGTGATTATTTTACGGGTCCTTATATTAGTAGCTTAACGAAGGGAAAAGCTATTATTGATATTATGAATACCATGCCGTTTGACGCAGTCACGATAGGTAATCATGAATTCGATCACGGCTGGGATAATACGTTATTACAGTTAAGCCAGGCGAAATTCCCTATTGTACAGGGCAACATATTCTATCAGAACAGCAGCAAGTTATTCTGGGATAAGCCATATACCATCATCGAAAAAGAGGGTGTGAAAATTGGCGTCATTGGTTTGCACGGCGTCTTTGCCTTCAATGATACCGTTTCAGCGGCAACACGCGTAGGTATTGAAGCGCGGGATGAAATTAAGTGGCTGCAGAGCTATTTAGATGAACTCAAAGGAAAAGTCGACTTAACCGTATTGCTGGTTCATGAAGGCACGCCGGCGCGTCAGTCCAGTGTGGGGGGGACCGACGTACGCCGTGCGCTGGATAAAGATATTCAAACCGCAAGCCAGGTAAAAGGCCTGGATATTCTGATTACGGGACATGCGCATGTTGGTACCCCGGAACCGATTAAAGTAGGCAATACGCTGATCCTCTCGACCGACAGCGGCGGCATTGATGTGGGGAAACTGGTACTGGACTACGCGAAGCCGCATCAGTTTACGGTGAAAAATTTTGAGCTTAAAACCATTTACGCAGATGAGTGGAAGCCCGATCCGCAAACGAAAAAGGTCATAGACGGCTGGAATAAGCAACTTGATGAAGTGGTTCAACAAACCGTAGCGCAGTCGCCGGTTGAATTGACGCGTGCGTATGGTGAATCAGCCTCGCTGGGAAATCTTGCTGCTGACGCTTTGCTGGCGGCAGCGGGTAAAAATACCCAGTTGGCCTTGACCAACTCCGGTGGGATTCGCAATGAAATCCCGTCTGGCGCGATTACGATGGGTGGCGTCATTAGTACGTTCCCCTTCCCTAACGAGCTGGCCACGATGGACCTCACGGGGAAACAATTACGCACGCTGATGGAGCATGCCGCAAGTTTAAGCAATGGCGTCTTGCAGGTATCAAAAGGCCTGGAGATGAAGTATGACAGCAGTAAACCGATCGGTCAGCGAGTCGTCGTATTTACACTTAACGGCAAGCCAATTGAAGACGCGACTGTCTACCACATTGCCACCCAGAGCTTCCTTGCTGACGGTGGGGATGGTTTTACCACCTTTACCGAAGGTAAAGCACGCAATACAACAGGCGGTTACTACGTTTCTAACGCTGTGATCGATTACTTCAAGGCGGGCAATACCATTACGGATGAGCAGATCAACGGCATGCGCGTTGCTGATGTAAAAAAATAAAGGTCCCTGCCATACATGCTTTCGGTGCCGCATTGGTGATGAATGCATTGAAACGAATGTAATGAAATAACCGTTTAAGGGTTCATATATCTACATGAACCCTTTTTCAAACTATCGTTTTTTCAAGGGAATTGATTATGAAGAAAAATATAAAGCTGAGTCTGATTACGTTGTGCTTGTCCGCAACGCTTACTGCATCAGTTAATGCGAAAGATGTGACAATTTACTATACCAACGATCTGCACGCGCATGTCTCTCCAGGGAAAGTACCCACCGTTGACAAAGAACGTCTGATAGGGGGTTTTGCTAATATAGCGACCATCGTTAATGATGCTAAGAAAAAAAGTAAAGATGTCTTTTTCTTTGATGCGGGTGATTACTTTACCGGGCCCTATATAAGCACCTTGACCAAAGGTGAAGCAATTATTGATATCATGAACACCATGCCTTTTGACGCTGTTTCGGTGGGGAACCACGAATTTGACCATGGCGTTGATAATATGGTTAAGCAGTTATCAAAAGCAAACTTCCCCATTTTGTTAGGCAATGTTTTTTATACCAACAGTGATAAGCCCGTCTGGAATAACCCCTGGACGATCGTCGAAAAAAATGGCATTAAAATTGGTGTAATCGGGGTGCATCAGAAATTTGCATTTTATGACACGATTGCCGCTAAAGCTTACGCAGGCTCAGAGGCGCGTGATGAAGTGCCTTATATTCAACAAGGGCTTGATGCGTTAAAAGGTAAAGTGGATATCATCGTGCTGCTTATCCATGAAGGTACGCCAGCGCGTCAATCAAGTTATGGAAACAAAGACGTAGCCAGAATGCTGCAAGCAGATATCGATACCGCAAAGAAATTTAAGGGTATTGATGTATTAATCACGGGTCATGCCCATGTAGGTACGCCAGAGCCAATTAAAGTCAATGACACTCTCATTGTTTCAACGGATGCCTATGGCACTGATATTGGTAAATTAGTATTGGATTTTAACCCTCAGACTAAAAAAATTGAGGGTTATAATGGTAAATTAATCACTGTATTTGCTGACGAATATAACCCAGATCCAAAAGTACAAGCCAGAATTGATGAATGGAATGCCAGGCTGAAAAAAATCACTGGCCAGGTTATTGGATCGACAACGGCGCCCTTCACACGTTCTTATGGTGAATCATCACCTGTCGGTAATTTAATTATCGACGCCATGATGGCAAAAGTGCCGGATGCCGTCGTTGGATTACAAAATAGCGGCGGAATACGTGCTGATTTCCCACAGGGGAACTTAACCTACGGCGATGTCATTACTACCTTCCCATTTAATAACGATCTGGTTGAAATGGATCTCACCGGTAAAGATCTCACCGATTTAATGATCCATGCAACTAATCTCACCAATGGTATTTTGCAAGTGTCAAAAAGCGTTCATGTTGAATATGACAGTAAAAAACCGCTGGGTGAACGTCTTATTAAATTCACTGTTAATAATCAGCCTATAGATCCAGCCAGAACATATCGGGTTGCTACACACTCATTTTGCGCGACAGGTGGCGATGGATTTGAAGCGTTTTTAAAAGGGAAAAACATCAAAACCATCAACAGTACTACCTCTGCCGAGTCAATTATTGATTACGTTAAGGCGCATAGCCCAGTAAAACCCGATCTTGAAATGAGGGTGACTGATGTAAGCGCTGCTAAATAGATTCAACAAGAAGTGGTGAAATACTGACGCGTATTTCAAATAACACTCGTTTTTCAACAGACTTCCATAGAAGGAATTATACGCATGAAAAAAATGAAATGTCTTTTGCCAGGCGCATTGATATTGCTACCTGTGGTTGCGTTTGCAGACTCTGGAAATGATGAATACCTATCAGACTGGTGGCATCAAAGCATTAATATTGTCGGCAGCAACTCTACCCGCTTCGGGCCACAAAAAAGAGCAGACTTATATCCAGAATATCGTGCGTGGGCACATGTGGATTGGTTTGATTTCTACGGCTACGCCGATTTACCTAAATTTTTTGGTTTAGGAAATGATAACGATATCGGCATTTGGGATAATGGCTCGCCATTCTTCATGGAAATAGAACCACGCTTTAGCATCGACAAATTAACGGGGCTCGACCTGAGTTTTGGTCCATTTAAAGAATGGTATTTTGCTCACAACTATATTTATGATGCGGGCACTAATGAAGGACAGCGTCAGAGTACCTGGTATATGGGGCTTGGGACAGATATCGATACGGGATTACCGATGACGTTATCTGCGAACATCTACGCTAAATACCAGGGGAATAATTATAACGCCGCCAACGAAAACGAATGGGATGGGTATCGCTTTAAAGTAAAATATGCTGTTCCGCTCACTACGCTATTTGGCGGCAAGCTAAACTACGTTGGCTTCACCAATTTTGATTTTGGCTCAGACTTAAGAGATGAATCAGGAGGCGCGCAGCCATTTTACTCACGTACAAATGACTCAATCGTTTCCACCCATATCCTCAGCTTAGTTTACTCTCACTGGAGTTATGGCGCGACCCTTCGTTATTTCTATCATGGTGGGCAATTTGAAGAAGGCAGTAAAGCATACAACAGCAAAGGGCAGATCACGCGTATAGACTCAACGGGGTGGGCCTACTATTTAACCGCCGGATACACTTTTTAAATATGACTAAAAGGAATTGGCTATGAAGAAAAGAATAATTGCTGCAAGTATTCTGTTGACGTTGCCGTTTTGGGCTGGTGCCAAAGATGTCACTATTATCTATACCAACGATCTCCACGCGCATGTCGATACTTACAAACTCCCTTATGTCGCCAACGGCACAAGGGATATTGGTGGATTCGCTAATATCACAACCTTAGTAAAACAGGAAAAAGCAAAAAATAAAGCCACCTTTTATTTTGATGCCGGTGACTACTTTACCGGACCCTATATCAGCAGTCTGACAAAGGGGGAGGCAATAATTGATATTATGAATACTATGCCATTTGATGCGGTATCAATTGGCAATCATGAATTTGACCATGGCTGGGATAATCTCCTGCGCCAGTTAAGCAAAGCGAACTTCCCTGTTCTGCTGGGGAATGTATTCCATAAGGACAGCGAAAAACCTTTCTGGAACAAACCGTATACCATTCTGGAAAAAGAAGGCGTAAAGATTGGCGTTATTGGGCTGCACGGCGTGTTTGCGTTTAATGACACTGTCTCAGAACTCTCGCTCCAGGGTCTCGATAATGATAATAACAACCGCTTTGATAAATCAGCAGCGGCCCTTAAGAACCAGGGGATTGAGGCTCGCGATGAGGTGAAGTATCTGCAGCACTACCTGGATGAGCTGCGGGGCAAAGTTGACGTTACCGTCGCGCTGGTTCATGAAGGTGTTCCGGCGCGTCAGTCCAGCATTGGGAATACCGATGTCCGACGTGCACTGGATAAAGATATTCAGACGGCAAGCCAGGTCACAGGACTTGATATTCTTATCACCGGACATGCTCACACAGGAACGCCAGAACCGATCAAAGTGGGGAATACGTTAATCCTTTCGACTGACAGCGGCGGTATCGATGTCGGTAAATTGGTACTCGATGTTAAACCTGCCACGCATACCCATGAAGTGAAAAGCTTCGAGCTTAAAACGCTTTACGCTGATGAATGGAAACCTGATCCAACAACGCAGAAGGTTATTAATGGCTGGAATAAAAAACTCGCGGATATCGTGCGCCAGCCGGTCGGTGAATCCCCCATCGCGTTAACCCGTGCCTATGGCGAGTCATCACAACTTGGGAACTTGTTTACGGATGCAATGCTTGCCGCAGCGCCGAAGGCACAGATCGCGCTGATTAATTCCGGTAGCTTACGGGCCGATCTCAACGCAGGCCCTCTTACTTTTGGTGATATCACCAGCACATTCCCCTTCAAGAATGAGCTTACAGAGATGGATCTCAGCGGCAAGGATCTGCGTAATCTGATGGAGCATGGCGCATCGCTCACGAATGGCATACTTCAAATGTCACAGGGGGCTGAAATGCATTATATGCCGCAGAAACCAGCAGGTAAGCGCGTCGTATCTTTCACAATTAACGGCAAAGAGATTGCCGATACGGAGACTTACCATGTTGCTACGACGACATTCCTTGCTTTAGGAGGCGATGGTTTTGTGGCATTTAAAGAAGGGAAAAATGTTCAAGTCCGTGCCGGACACAATATGTCCGATGTGGTCATTGACTATCTGAAGTCAGGGCACAAAATCGTTCCTGCACAAGTTAATGAAATGCGCGTTGAAGTCAGTAAGTAATAAAATAATGATGCCATTCATTTATGGATGGCATCACTTTTTATAAAGATGGAAAGTTGCTCTATGACGGAAAAATACTTAACTACATTCTGTAATTTACATTTTACAGAATGCTCTCATCTCCATAAAATGCGACTGCATCCGGAATGCCAAACGGGTTGTATGGACGATACGACGCTTAAGCAATATATTCGCCAGAAAATTGAATCATGGGAAACTGGCGATGTCCATTTTTCCTGGCAAGATGAAGAATTAACGTCTGACGGATTAATTTTTTTAAAACGCGTCATTGACTTACAGCTGCGGTTTGCACAAGGTAAAACTGTTATTAATACATTGCTCATCAGCGGTATTACGTTAGATGACGGCTGGTGTGAATTCATCAAAAAAAATGCTTTTCTTATTTGCATTTCGGTAGATGGTGATAGTCAGCAAAGCGACACGTTCAGCAAAATGATTTCTGAAAGCCCAGTGGCTAATATGATTGAAGTAAACGTGAGGCTACTGCATAAGCACGACATTACATTCAGTACGCTTACCGTCCTTAACAACATAAATAGCCAGCAACCGCTGCGAATCTATCATTATTTGAAGAGTCTTGGCAGTCGCCATATGTTGTTTCTCCCGTTACTTAAACCGCTTGAACAAGGTGGTGTGGATGCGCAAAGCCTTGCGCCCAACGCACTGGGGATTTTTTTGAAAACGATTTTTTATACCTGGATACGCCTGGACATTGGAACGATTAAAATCCCTATCTTTGAGCATGCATTTGCTGCGTGGTGCGGGTTATCTGTGCCGACCTGCGTTTATGCATCCTGTGATGACAGCAATCCACATTTCACAGCGAAACTGGCAAAAGAATGTACGAGTTGCAAAATGGAATTCGCCTGCCGCGGCGGTTGTGCAAAAGACCGCATAGCGCTTTCCCAATCCGGTGAGCCGCAGCTTAATTATTTTTGCGAAAGCTATCAGGCTTTTTTTACGTATGCGGAACCCTATATGTTGATGATGAAGGCTTTGTGGGAACAAAACTATGCGCCTTCCGATATTCGAAAGTATTTGGCCTGACATCGTTCTCAGGGCGCCGTCTGCTGAAGCCAGATCCGCACTTCTTCGTTCAGCCACGCGACAAAAAGAGCCACCTCCGGCTTCGCCTCCTTTGGCTGCGCTGTCACCAGCCAGTAAGGCCAGGGATACGGCGCGGTGATGGAGGTTAGCTGGACCAATTCACCTCTGGTGATGGCATCCTGAACCAGAGAGCGACGCTCCAGCGCGATGCCTTTCCCGAGCCGAACGGCTTCGATAATGATATTGGAGTCGTTAATACATAAACCGCCAGGCACGATCTCTTTCTCTAGCCCCGCATTCACGCACCACGTTTTCCAGGACTCCATGGAAAAAATAATATGACTCTTTGCAATCTCAGCCGGCGTAGCGGGCAGCACGCCGTCGTTATAGCCAGGAGCGGCCACCACGATGAGTTCATCGGAAAAAAGGTAATGGCTTTCACTCCCCTCCCAGTTTCCCTTCCCCATCCGTATGGCGATGTCTAGCCCTTCCTGCTGCAGGCTGGTGACCGTCAGGCTGGCCTGGATCCGCAGGGTGATAAGTGGATATTTCGCCCGAAAGCGTTCCAGGCGCGGCAACAGCCAGTGGCATCCAAAAGACGGCACCATCGCCAGCGTCAGCTCCTGTTTTCTCGGCTTCACCTGCACGAGCCGGGTGGCATCTGCGATATGGTTCAGCGCCTCGCGTACCTGTAGGGCATAGAGCCGCCCTTCTTCGTTGAGCTGCACCCCTCGCCCGTTCCGGATGAAGAGCTTCACGCCCACCATCTCCTCCAGCACTTTGATCTGCTGGCTGATAGCGGAATGGGTAACGTGGAGTTCTTTCGCCGCCAGCGTCACGCTGCCAAGACGGGCGACGGCTTCGAAGCTTCGCAAACTGGCAATGGGTGGAAAATCGGACATGAAAACACTCCCTTATCTGCACTGGATCTATAACGACAGCTTGCCCACATGTCAGTAATACTAACCTTTACGGTAAGATACTGAAGATATTCGCCAGGAAGTTTGTATTGTAATGTCAGTTCATCCTTTTCAATGACGCGTTATTTCACAGAGACAGGAAAACGGGAATTATGATTAAGCTTATTGGCATGATGGATTCGCCTTATGTACGGCGCGTGGCGATCTCTCTTGAGCTTTATGGCGTTAAGTTTGAAAGCCAGCCGCTGTCAGTCTTTAGCACCTTCGAAGCGTTCTCCCGAATCAACCCCGCGGTAAAAGCGCCAACGTTGATTCTGGATAACGGAATACGGCTGATGGACTCGTCGCTGATACTGAACTATTTTGAGTCTCAGGCCACCCCCGAGCGGAGACTCCTGCCCGTCGCGCCGGATGCGCAGGCAAAGGATCTTCAGACGCTGGGCTTTATTCTCGCCGCCGCTGAGAAGGCCGTGCAAAATGTGTATGAACACCACCAGCGCCCGGTGGAAAAGCAGCACGCTTTATGGGTCGAACGCATTACAACCCAGCTGCTTGCTGCCAGCAGGGAATGGAATGCCTTGCTGAAGACGCGTCCGACCTCCGCCGCTCCCGATCAGGTTGCCGTCACGAGCACGGTTGTCTGGACGTTTATTCAGTCGATGATCCCGCACGTCGTTAACGCAGCGGATTTTAGAGAGATTCAGGTATTTGCTGAATCATTCGAATCGCAGTCGGTCTTTAAAAAATATCCGTTCAACTAAGCGATGAGCCCGGTAGCGCAGCGCTACCGGGCAGGCCAGCAGCTAAATCTGATAATCAATCGCCACTTCTTCCGGCTCCATCACCTGGCGTTTAATCTCATCAACCGACAGCCCGGCGTTGCAGAGCTCGATAAAGCGCCACACATAGTTTCGCTGCAGCTGCCCGCGCTTCAGGCCAAGCCATACGGTATTGGCGTCAAACAGGTGACGCGTATCAAGACGCACCAGATTCCCGTCCTCGCGTTCTCCGCTGGACTGTTCCGCCACCAGACCAATGCCCAGACCCAGCTCGACGTAGGTTTTGATCACATCAGAATCCTGCGCGCTCAGCACCACGTCCGGCGTTAGCCCTTTGCGGTTGAAGGCTTCATCAATGCGCGAACGTCCGGTGATCCCCTGGCGATATGTGATCAGCGGCCATTTCGCAACGTCTTCCAGCGTCAGAGGTGAAACCTGATTCAGCGGATGATCGACCGGGAGCAATAAGCTGTGGTACCAGCGGAACCAGGGGAACGCCACCAGCAGCGGGTCGTTGCTCAGGCGTTCGCTGGCAATGCCGATATCCGCCCCACCGTTTTGCA
>Ga0157371_10001751_pt1 | contig 22001 bp, 10 predicted proteins | sample C45metaG_FD_113462 | JGI IMG/M metagenome (GOLD analysis project Ga0157371, IMG submission 113462) | Corn rhizosphere microbial communities from Kellogg Biological Station, Michigan, USA - C4-5 metaG | ecosystem: Host-associated > Plants > Roots > Rhizosphere > Soil | place: USA: Michigan...
CCCTTCACCCTTTTTGATGAGATTTTTAATCTTACTGCTTTCCGGTAAGCATTTTTATAGAATCAATCTCTGCTTTTTTATAAGGACTTCCGTCTTTTCTAAAGATATCGTGGAACCATAGTTTAGGTTCTTTACCATCAGGCATTGGGGTATCCCAGGCATACATGGTGTTGGTTTTTCCTGCAACTAAGCCCCAATTGTAAGCGCCAATATTTTCTTTTTTAAGAATAGGCATTATGTTGCTGAATAAACTGTTTCTTGATCTGGCCATATATTCTGTACAGATAAGCGGGCGCTTAGAAACACTTCTAAGTGTATCAATCCATTTTTCATGGTCTTTAACATCGCCATAATTATGGTAAGTAGTTACATCTGAATTTTGAATCTGGTAATCTGAAAGTTCTTTAAGGCTAAGTTTCCAAACTCCAACAGAAAGTGGCTGACTAGGATTAACTGTACGGCCCCATTCAAATACTTTTTTTAGCAGATCCATGCTCTTGTTGCCATAGTCTGAATTTCCAGGTTCGTTATAAAGATCCCAAAGTACAATGCGTTTATCGTCTTTAAAGGTGGTTAAAATGTCTTTAACATAAACTTCAAGCGTATCTACAAGGGTCGAATCCTGATAATATAGATCTCCCGGATCCCTTACCCAACCAGAATTATGAATACCTAGCTTTGGTTCAGGTTGTTTTCCGGTTTTATAAGTTGGGTTCCAGCAATCATCAAATAATACAAATAAGGTAGAAATGTGATGTTTGTCAGCGATATCAAGATACTCCTTTACTCTTCCTTTAAAGCCTTCTTTATCTTGTTGCCAGGCCGCATGATGCAGGTAAACACGCATTGAATTCATTCCGATTCCTTCGGCATAACCAAGTTCTTTATCAATTGTTGCTGGGTCAAAAGTTTCCTTTTGCCACATTTCTAATTGATTAATTGCAGTACTTGGTATAAAATCACTACCTCTTAACCAGCCCCATTGCTCATACCATTTGTTGGCCTTTTCTACTGGCCATATTTCTCTTGGCTTTTGGTCTGTTTGTGAGGTCTGATCGGCTGGTTTTTGCATGCAGGACTGAAACGTGAGTCCAAACAAGCATAACGCTAAATAATAGGTTCTTAGGTTTCTCATTTTAAATAGTTCTAGTTATAATTTAGTAATTTATTCATTTGTATGTTTTATTTGGCATCAGTACCAGTAAAAATAAGTTTAAAAGTCGAATCATCGGCTTCCAGTACATCAGCTTCGCTGCCGTTTTTACTGGCAAATTTTACATCAATTATTCCGGTTAGGCGTGGTGCTACTTTTGTATCAGAATTATGGGTGTGCATTACGTACTTGTAATTCCCTGCTTTGTCTGTAAATAAATCGCCATGCCCTGTTCCATTATATTTTAGCTTTTGGCGACTTATGATTGGGCTGCCTTCATATTTTTTCCATGGGCCTGTTGGCGATGTTGAAGTGGCGTAACCCACTGCGTAATCTTTATTGCGAAAGTCGTTTGCAGAATAGATCAGGTAATAAAGGTTTTTATGTTTTATTACTGTTGGCCCTTCAGTAACCGGCCAACCTGTTTTCTCGGTATTTTCCCATGGCAGCAAACCATTTATACATTCTTTGGCGGTTTCCTGCATTACATCAGAAAGGTCAGGCTTCATTTCAGAAACAAAAATTCTGTTACCCTCCTGAAGCTTTACATGGTACAAATACGTTTTACCATCGGTATCAAAAAAGATAAAAGGATCTATCTGTTTGCCAATACCCGATAATGGTTTTATCTGCTCTTGCTTAAAGGGACCCAAGGGGCTATCGCTTTTTGCAATAGCAATCTGTTCATCAGCCGTGTAAGCCATATAGTAGGCGTTATTGCGCTTAAAAACCTGCGGGGCCCAAAAGCCTTTAGTACCAAAAGCTTCGCCTTTTACAAGGGCCAAACCATTGTTTTTGCCTACAGGGCCTTTCCAGTTCTTTAAATCTGATGATTCATATACTTCAAATCCTTTTTCGCTGCTGGTGCCGTATAGGTAGTATTTGCCATTGTCTGGAAATATTGTTGGATCGGCAAGTGCTATAGGTTCTTGCACCAAACGTCCTTTTATCATCCAGATTTCTGAGTTATTAGAGTATGCATTTGTACTGGTTACTGCAACTATAGTATTATCATTTAGTACAGTTACACTACTCCACAGGCATGATTTATCGGCAGGGATAATGAAAGGCGTAGATTTTTTGCTAAAATTACGGGCCTGCTCATCACCAACAACTACCTTCATATCTGCAAACTCCATTTTATTGGTTCGGCCTTCTGTACCTTGATAGGACAGTATAGTTTGGCCGGTTTTTAATTGCCTTAAATAAGGTGCTCCAGCATAAATATTATCGGCAATTTTATCGGCCAGGGCGTAGCTTCTGTTGGCACTGCCTGCATCTACTGTGTTTGCCCAGTTCTCTGTTAAAGAATTTCTGATGATGTAAGGTTTAAAAGCATCAAAACCGTTGTCTTCTATAGCAAATACAACCTCTTTTCCGTTATTAAGCAATAAGGGTACTGGCATACCATCGCGTTTTCCAGCTCTAAAACTTACAATTTCACGATTTTTTGTCCATGTTAAACCATTATCACTTGACCGCAGCATAGAGATATTTTGCTCATCGGTATTGAGGTAATCTCCTTCGTTAGCAAACAACAACTGAATTTTCCCGCCCGCCAATTGTACGGCTGATGGCTCCCAACATCCATTTTTAAATTCGTATCCTGCTTCATAAAGCAATTTCTCGTCTTTCCATGTTAGTCCGCCATCATAGCTTTTCTTGGTACGGATGCCGAATTTTCTTGATGGCGAAATATCATATGGTCTTGGATTATAACAGGCTAACAGGGAATGATCTTTTAATTCCAATATATCGGGAACGGACATGTTTGTTCCATCGGCACGCGGGGCAACTGAAACAGGCGCCGACCAGCTAGCTCCCAGATCGGAACTTTTAACACTCACAATATTTCCATCGGCCTCGTATATGGCTATTAGCGACTGATCTTGTAATTGAATCATTCTTGCATATCCGCAATATTTTTCGCCTGCGGCAGATGAAGAAACCTTTTTAAGGGTGCTGTAATCCCATACAATATGGCTATTTACAGGTGGTTTTTGAGGCACAATAATCGTTTCATTCTTTTTACCGCAGCCTAATGCCAGCAATGCACAGAACTGCACTGCAGCACAGATTTGAACAGCTACTCTCATTCGCCTGATGGTTTAAGTATCGGTATATTGATTTTTACGGGTTCACCAAAGTTTGGTGTTCCATCGGCATTCCAGGTAAACTTTTGCATCCTTGGACTACGGTCGTTAGAGCATGCTAACCCCGCTCTGGGATTAGCATGGTAAAGAATCCAGTCTTCAGTTCCGTCTGGCGACTTAAAAAAGCTGTTATGGCCAGGGCCAAAAGCTCCGTTTTCTGGTTTTTTAGTAAATACCGGTTTATCTGTTTTAGTCCAATCTGCCGGTTTCATTGGATCGCCGTTATCTTTTAAACTAATCATACCCAAAGAGTAATCGTCTGTCCAACAACCGCTGGCCGAAAAGATCAGAAAGGTTTTCCCGCTCTTGTTTGTTAAAATTTCGGGGCCTTCATTTACATGGGGGGAGCCTATCTTTTCCCAATCGTATGTAGGAGTTGATATCTCTGCACGCGGGGTAGCCATTTTCCATGGTTCATCTGCTAACTGTGCAATATATAATCGCTGGGTATTATCAGTTGCAGAAATATGTCCACTCCAAATGATGTAATTTTTATCATCCCTGCTGAAAACAGTAGCATCAATGGCAAAGAAATCTGCATTGTTATCTTTTATTTGTCCTTTTACAACCCAACTACCTTTTGTAGGGTCGGAATTGCTGTTTTCGAGCACAAACATACGCTGGGTAGATAAATCGCCAGATGATCCGGCGGTATAATAAATATACCATTTGTTGTTCAGAAAATGCAGTTCGGGTGCCCAGATGTTCTTAGAATCGGCACCCGATGCGGGTGCCTTATAAGCCACAGTAACCTCGGCCCTGTTTAACTGAGAAAGTGCTTTTGTTTTAAGGATAGAAACCTGGCTGCCCTGCGTGTTCATGTAATAGTAATACCCATCTTTTCGGATAACCCATGGATCTGGTCCGCTATTTAATAGTGGATTGGTAAATGTGGTTACAGCAGGCGCAGGTTTATCTTTATCTGGTTCAGACTTTTTCTGGCTCTTGCTACAACCAACTATGGTTTGCAGTATCAGAATAACGGTTACACTTCTTAAAAACATAGCTTCTGAATTAATAATTAGGGTTTTGGGAAAGATTAGTGTTATTGTCTACCTCAACCTGCGGTAATGGCAAGCGGATATGTTTTCCTACAACAAAGTTTTTAAAGTCGGGGTCGCGTAATGCAACTTTATCTACATTAGCTTTATTGTCAAGATCACCCCATCGCTTTAAATCTGCCCACCTTACACTTTCACCACATAGCTCCAGGCTTCTTTCAACTTTAAGCCTTTCTCTGAAGAGGTCTTTATTGGTGCCAATTGCAGGGTATGCTGTTGCTAAAGCAGCCATATTTGCTCTTGTACGCACACGATTTACATATTGGTAAGCATCGGCTGTTTGCCCAAGCTCGTTTAATGCTTCTGCATACATCAACAAAACATCGGCAAAACGAATTACCCTGTTATTTACCTGATTAAAATAATCTTCATTATCTCTCATATAATCGCGTGAGTATTTTTTGAACCAGGCTTCTTCTGCTCCCCACGCCCAACTTCTGCCATAAGTCTTATCACCAAAATCAGCCTCAAGACCTGGATAGAATAATGTATATCTTAACCTTGGATCTATTTTATTATCAGTTGTTTTCTCTTTTTTAAACTCATTAACCAACCAGAATCTGGCTTGTCCATCTGACCATCCTATACTTCTTGGTGCAAAAAACTGAGCACGGTTACTGCCCACATTTGCACTTGGCCCATCGCCTTCTGCAGATTTATTAACATCAGAAAACTGAATTTCAAAAACAGATTCTTTGTTGTTCTCGTTTTCTGCCCTGAAGTTATCTTTATAATCAACAAGATCATAATAATTTTTACCTGCTCCTGTAACAAGGTAGTCGAAAGCCGTTTTAGCCTCGGCCCATTTGTGTTGTTGCATCAGTGCTTTACCCAATAGGGCTTGCGCTGCCCCTTTTGTAGCACGGCCAATTTCGGCTCCGGTCCATTGTTCCGGCAAATCGGCACTTGCTTCTGTAAGATCCTTTTCTACCTGTGCCCATACCTGAGTTAAAGAACTTTGTTCTGGTAAGTCTGTTGGTGTTTGAAGGGTGGTTACAATAGGGAAGTTTTCCCACAAAATAGCGGCATAGTAGTAGTAAAACCCTCTAAGGAACTTAGCCTGTGCAAGTATTTCGGCTTTCTTTTTTGCATCTGCAAAAGGAATATCCGGCACGTAGGTTAATACCTGATTACACCTGAAAATTGCTTTATAAGTATCTCGGTAAGTATTTACGTTCCCTTCCCAGAAATTGTAATTGATGTACTGGAAGCGAGTCCAGTCGCCAAGCTCAGTCCATGGACTATTGCTCCATCCTTCATCAGAAGTTAAGTCGAGTCTGAAATAGATCCATCTGTTCCAACCTCCGTTTTGGTAAAACATGGCATATGCTGCATTTACTCCCTTTTGAGCATCAGTTTCTGTTTTCCAGAACTGATCAACAGTTAATGTATTTGGGTTATCCTGGTCTAACAACGCCTTTTTACAGGAGAACATCAGAACGAGTGCACTAAGCACTAATATTTTTGAAATTATCTTTTTCATGTTTCTAGTATTAAAATCCGAAGTTTAAACCAAGAGATACTGTTCTTAAATTAGGGAATGCACCGTAGTCGAATCCTTTTTCAAAAACACTTCCGTTACTAAATTCAGGATCAAGACCTGTGTACTTAGTAATGGTAATTAGATTTTGTCCGGAAAGAACTACCTTAGCATTGTTAAACCCTATTCTTTTTAACAGTTGACTTGGGATGTTATAAGAAATACCAATATATTTCATACGGGCAAAACTTCCGTTTTCCAACCAACGGTCGGTATCGCCTCTTGCATTAATGGTACTGCTGTAAAATGCACGAGGGGTACTTGTATTAGGATTTTCTTGTGTCCATGGCTGAACGCCTGCACGGTAATTGGAGTTATCAGAGAAATTATCCATTACGCTTCTTGGTCCATTAAATACCTTTGAACCAAAAGAACCAAACCAGTCCATAGATAATTCAAATCCTTTATATGATGCTCCAATGTTTAAACCCAATTCATAATCGGCCCATGGGCTTCCTACAACAACCTTGTCTTTATTAGTAATCTCACCATCGCCATCGTTGTCTTTAAAGCGGATATCGCCAGGCTTTGCTCCCGGCTGAATTACCCTTCCAGCAGCATTTTTATAATTATTTACTTCATCAGCATTCTGGAATAATCCATCTGTTTGTAATACGTACCACATTCCAATTGGCTGTCCAACTTCGGTAACTGTATTGCCAACAAAGGTTTTGTTTTTATTATAACCTAAGCCCAGAACTTTATTGTTTAGTGTAGTTAAGTTAGCTGTAACATTGTATTTAAATTCAGTTGAGTTTTCGGCATAAGTTGCAGTAAACTCAAACCCTCTGTTACCTAATATACCTCCGTTTACAAAAGGGTTACCTCCATCATTACCGGTTGAAATAAGTAAAGGATAACGGATTAATACTCCGTCTGTTTTAGAGATAAAATACTCAGCACTTACCGAAAGTTTATTGTGAAGGAAAGCGGCATCAATACCATAATTTTGCTGAGTTACTTCTTCCCAATGCAAATCTCTGTTTGCTAGCTGAACCTGTGTTGATCCTCCTTGAAGGTTTTGATTTGGCCCCATAGGGATGGCAGAGAAGGTATTTACAAAGGCCATATATTCATATGCTCCAATATCGCTACTACCTAAAGTTCCATAATTTGCCCTTATTTTCAGATCGTCAATCCATGAAGATTTGAAAAAGTCTTCTTTACTGATGCGCCATGCTCCTGATATAGACGGGAAGGTACCAAATTTATAATCAGGGCCGAATCTGGAAACACCATCGGTTCTGATAACCGCATTTAGTAAATACTTATCTGCATAGTTATATTCAAGCCTGCCGAAATAAGAAATCAGATCTGCACGGTTTCTGTAACCACCAGTTTGTGCTTCATTTCCCTGATCTAAAACATCATAATAGTGACCTGTTGTAGAGTTCTGCAAAATGTTGCGCTTTGTGCCCCACATCATTGCATAGTTATCTTTTTGATAAGACTGCCCCCCAATTGCTGTTAATGAATGCTTACCAAACTCTTTATTGAAAGTAAGGGTGTTTTCAATCAGAACGGTAGATGACTCCCCTCTGTTCTCGTTTAGTATTGCAGGATCGTAAGCCTGATTTAGTGTCCAGAATCCGTCTTTTTTCAAATAAGTATAATGATCTCTGCTGGTTTCATAGCCTAGACTTGTTTTGAATTTTAGTGGTTTAAGCAACTGCAATTCAGCAAATAGATTACCTCTGATTCTTAAATTTTGGTTTGTACGATCTTCGAGATTAGCTATAGCCAATGGATTGGTTCCGAAAGTTCTGGCTTTTGCCTCGTCTCCATAACCATATCCACCTGGATGGGTGGGGTCGTAAACAGGAATAGTAGGTAACATACGGACAACATCGAGTATCGGGTTGCCCGACATTTCATCGGCTTTAGAACTGCTTATTGCTAAATTCTGACCGATGGTAAATATACCTTTCGTGCCTTTTGTATTAACCCTAAAACTTAGCCTATCGAAACCTGTACTGATTACCGTACCCTTGTTTCCGAAATAACCACCTGAAACAAAATAAGTAGCGTCTTTATTTCCACCTGAGAAACTCAGGTTATAATCCTGTACATTTCCGGTTCTAAATGCGATATCCTGCCAATCTGTGTTTGTATTTAGATCAAGCTGCTGACGGGTTATATTTGCATTATCATATGCCATAAAATTTAACCTCGAAAACTCTTCTGTTCCGGCAAGGTCATATCTGGGAATGGTTTGCACACTGCTTTTTCCTGAAAACTCAATTTTCATGGGACCATCAAGTCCTTTCTTTGTGGTGATGATAATTACACCGTTTGCTGCCCTTGAGCCATATATGGCTGCCGCAGATGCATCCTTAAGAATTTGGATAGATTCAATATCTGCCGGGTTAAAATCACGGTTGGCACTGGTAACTAAACCATCTATTACGTAGAGCGGGTTGTTATTGCCGAAATTCTTTAATCCCCTGATCTGGATCTGGGCTTCTGAACCGGGTTGTCCGCCTCCCCTAACCCTGATACCAGTGGCCAGGCCCTGTAATGATTCAGCTACAGTAGTTGCTTGTCGTTTCTGAACATCTGACGCTTTTACAACTGAGATGGCACCTGTAAGGTCCTTCTTTTTCTGTGTTCCGTAACCAACAACTACAACTTCATTTAAATCAGAAGCTGATTCAATTAAAGATACGTTGACGGTAGATCTGCTATTAACTGCTACCTCCTGAGTGGTGTAACCAATATAAGAAAACACAAGAACTGCATTGCCTCCATTGGGTACCGAAATGGTATAAACCCCATTTTGGTTTGTGGTTGCAGATACAGATGTTCCCTTGACCAGTACACCTACCCCTATTAATGGCCCCGACTTGTCTGATACGGTTCCTGTTATATTGCTCTGGGCAAATACGGCCTGGCAACAGAGAATAAATAATGAACTAAGAATAAAGCAGAGCTTTAACTCTTTGCTAAAGTGTAATTTTTTTTTCATGCTCATTTACAATTTATATTTGGTTGGTTCAATTCATTCCGTAAAGGGGCTGAATTGTTATGCTAATTGATGAATTAACATTTGATCTTACTGATCAAACGTTGTTCAATTTGTCTCAATTGAGTCTATAATGGCAGAAATAAGGAATTCAAGTTCCTTTTTGAGGGTTTTCGACCTATCTTTATGATAACCAATATTAAATAGCATTGAACAAGTTTCTATTCATATTATCCATACTCATTGGTACGGTCGTTTCAACATTAGGTCAATCATACACTTTCAGACATTATCAGGTTGAAAACGGCTTATCCTATAATTCTGTGATCTGCAGTTTACAGGATAAAAAAGGCTTTTTATGGTTTGGAACTAAAGATGGCTTAAACAGGTTTGATGGCTACACCTTTAAAATTTTCAGAAATGATCCTGATAATCCAAAAAGTATAGGCAACAATTTTATACACAGCCTTTATGAAGATAAAGACCAGAACATTTGGGTAGGAACATTAATTGGCCTTTACAGATACAACCCTTTAAATGAAAGTTTTGATCTGATAGAGGTAACAAAAAACAGGGATGTAAGAGATATTAAGCTGGATAGCAAAGGGAACATCTGGTACATAGCAGGTTTGACACTTTGTAAGTATAACGAGAAATCAAAAAAGCTGAAAACATTTGATGCAAGGATACATTCTGGAGCTACATCATTAAGTATTACTGCCAATGATGAGGTTTGGGTTTCTACAACCGATGGCTTTATCCAAAAGTACAAGGAGACAAAAGATACGTTTGAAAACTATAACGTATTTATTAATTCGAAGCCAACTATTTCTTCGTGGATTGAAAAGCTATACGACACTGGAAAAGGTTTCTTTTTTATTGGAACATCAAACCAGGGCATTAAAGCATTTGATACCGGTACGCTGACCTATAAGGATATTTTAGCTGCCAACCCAGATCAAACACCCATTTACGCCAGAGATTTTATTGCGAAAGGTGATGATGAGTATTGGATAGCTACAGAATCGGGCCTGTTTATTTACAACCTAAAAACGGGTAAATACAACAATCTGCGTAATAAATTTGATGATCCATACTCGATTTCGGATAATGCGGTATACACATTGGCCAGAGATAAAGAAGGAGGAATATGGGCCGGAACTTATTTTGGAGGTGTAAATTATTATCCTAACCAATACACTTCTTTCGAAAAGTTTTTTCCACAGGGTGGCACTAACAGTTTAAGCGGATATGCCGTAAGGGAGATTTGCAATGATAAAGATGGTAATATATGGATTGGTACTGAAGATGGGGGTTTAAATAAATTAAACCATAAAACAGGTGTTTTTGAACACTTTAAGCCTACTGGTGCCAAAACAAGTATATCGCATACAAATATACACGCACTGCTTGCTGTAGATAATGAGCTGTGGATTGGAACTTTTGAGCGGGGACTGGATGTGATGGATATCAATACTTCGAAAGTTTTAAGACATTACAGTGCAGGACAAGCACCTAATGAATTGAAAAGCAATTTTATTGAAAGTATGCTTAAGACCAGATCAGGTGAGATTTTGGTTGGCACATCGTTTGGTTTGTATCGATATAACCGGGCTGGCAATGATTTCACTTTGTTAAATGAGGTACCCGGAAATCTTCATTACTCAAATTTGATTGAGGATGATCATGGAACAATTTGGGCAAGTTCATTACGGGATGGTTTATACTTTTATAACCCTGGCAACAAAACATCGGGTTATTACAGACATGAAGAAAACAACAGAAAAAGTTTAAGTTCTAATGCCGTAAACAGCACATTTATAGATGCAAAGGGAGGCCTTTGGGTAGCTACTGAAAATGGATTAAACAGGTTTAACGAAAAAGAAGGAAACTTTAGAAGGTATAACAGTAAAAGCGGTTTTTTAAGTAATGTTTTCTATAAAATACTGGAAGACATGAAAGGCAACCTTTGGATAAGCACATCGAGAGGGCTTGTATGTTTTGATACTAGTACCAATAGAATAAAATCGTACACTAAGGCAAATGGGTTGCTTAGTGACCAGTTTAATTACAGTTCGGCATTTAAAGACCTTAATGGGAGAATGTATTTTGGAAGTGTAAAAGGGTTGATCAGCTTTTTTCCTGATCAGTTCAGGCAAAATAAATTTGTATCGCCTGTGTACATTACGGGTTTTCAGATTTATAACAAAGAGATTGAAATTAATAAGAAAAACTCTCCTTTAACAAAGTCTATTAATTTTACTGATGAAATTGAGCTGGCTCATGATCAATCGACTTTTAGCATTGACTTTGCTGCCTTGGGCTTCACTGCACCTGAAATGACTGAGTATACCTTTAAAATGGAAGGACTGGACAAAAACTGGACTTACTTAAAAACTAACAGGAAGGTATATTTTACTAATTTATTGCCGGGCACCTATATATTTAAGTTAAAAGCGGCTAACAGCAGTGGGATATGGAGCAATAAAATCACCGAGTTAAAGATTGTTATAAAACCGCCGTTATGGGCCAGCCCATTAGCATTTTTATTTTATGCACTCCTTATTGCCGTGGCTATATATTATGCCATCCGCTACTACCATCAGCGTATCAGCAACAAAAATAAGCGCAAAATTGAATTATGGGAATCGAAAAAAGAGAAAGAGCTGTACCAAGCCAAAATTGAGTTTTTCACCTATGTTACCCATGAAATAAGGACGCCACTAACCTTAATTAAAGGGCCATTGGAAGATGTAATGAAAAAAGCTGAGGAAGTACCTGCTATTACGGATAACCTGGTAATTATGAAGAAGAATACCAACAGGTTAATTGAGCTAACGGATCAGCTGCTGGATTTCCGTAAAACCGAGATTAAAGGGTTTAACCTAAACTTTGTAAATGTTAATGTAAGCAAGTTGCTTGAAGAAAACTGCTTGAGGTATAAATCTGCAATGGAAAAAAAGGGACTTATGTTAAGTGTTAACTTGCCCGAGGAGCCACTTTATGCTTATGCCGACCCTGAGGCTTTGAATAAAATACTAAGTAATTTAATTGATAATGCTGTAAAATATGCCGCAGGACAAATTGAGATCACTTTAAATTCCGATACGGATACTTTTGACATTGAAGTAAAAAGTGATGGGGATCTGATTCCATCTAATATGCATAAAAAGATATTTGAGCCATTTTATAGAATGGAAAGCAATAAAGATCAGAGAGGTACCGGAATAGGCCTGCCATTAGCCCGTTCATTAGCTGAACTGCACGAAGGAACATTGATGCTTAGTACTGATGATGGTATTGGAAATGTATTCTCGCTTACTTTACCTAAACATCATGAAAGGGAATTTAAAATAAATGATGATCCATTAGATGAGGGACAGGGTGTTAGAGAGGCCAGCACTGAAAACAGGAACATGGAATCGCCTGTTATTTTACTGGTTGAAGACAATATAGAAATCAGGGAGTTTATAGCGGACAAGCTGATTAAGGATTTTAAGGTAATTGAAACTGCCAATGGACAAGAAGCTTTAAATGTTTTAAAAGAAAGAAGTATTCATTTAATTATCAGCGACATTATGATGCCGGTGATGGATGGTTATGAATTGTGCAAGGCTGTTAAAGACAACCTGGAATATACTCATATCCCAATTATCTTATTAACTGCAAAAAACACGCTGCAATCGAAAATAGAAGGACTGGAAGTTGGTGCCGATGCGTACCTGGAAAAACCGTTTTCTCCTGACCACCTGCTTACCCAGATCTCAAATCTGCTTGCCAGCAGGGATAAGATAAAGAATTACTTTGCAAGTTCGCCTTTGGTGCATATTAAGAGCATGGCTTACAATAAGGCTGATGAGGCTTTTCTTGAAAAGTTAAACGAAATTATCAATAAAAACATTGATAATAAGTCGCTGGATGTGGACTTGTTGGCAGATACCATGAATATGAGCAGGCCAACACTGTACCGAAAGATAAAGGCGATTTCTAATCTCTCGCCTCATGAACTGATTAATATAACCCGGCTGAAAAAGGCTGCTGAATTGTTGGTTGAAGGAAATTATAAGATTTTAAAAATTGCTTCGATGACAGGTTTTAGCTCGCAGGCACAATTTGGAAGATGTTTTGTTAAACAGTTTGGAATGACCCCATCGGAATATGCCGGTTCAAAGCATTTAGTTAATACTGAGGTAGAATAAAAAAGTCCGGAACTTTTATGTATCCGGACTTTTAAGAACATTAATTCACTTTAAAAATTAATAGGTATAGGCAGTAAACTCTGCAAGGTGCGTGGATTTTTGTTTCCCCTCGAGCATGGTTAATTTTAAGTATTTATACCAATTGTGTTCAACAGGATATTCCTGAGCTTGTTTTACAGAAGGATTAAACACTAGATTATCTCCAATAGTGGTCCACGTTGTACCATCTAAGCTCGCTTCCAGTTTAAACTTTGTAAAACCATTTGAATTGTTTTGACGAGGTGTTAATGCAATTTTTGTAATGTACGTGGAATCTGTCATATTGAATTGTAACCAATGAGGAAATGGAGGCTCTGAGCTAGACCATGACGAATGCCAGAAAGTATTGATATCGCCATCAATTGCTACTGCCGCACGACCATTGGTAGCTCCTTCGCCACTTAACTCCTCAGTACTGGCAGTTACTTTCCATTTACTTCTGGATGCAACTTTTTCTACTAGTTTAGGTACCACTATCAAAATGGTTTTTACCGTAGGATTAATGGTATAGCCCGATGCATCAGTTATGCTAATTGGTAAAAGGTAATCTTTAGTTGAATCAAATTTCTTCGAGAAATACTTTACATTAATTAGCTCTGAAGATACCTGTCCCTTAGGAATAGTTACATCTGTACGGTCTATATTATAAGCATCAGTCGGAAATTTCTGGTAAAGTGGCAAAGCAGAATTGCTACGTATTACATTTAAACTATCAAATGCTCTGGTATCAATTTGGACCTTAACACGAATTGGACTTGCAGGTAAACCTACAGCTCCAAAACTTACACCAAAACTAATTGAACGGGCATTATCTGTAAAAGGAAAAATCTGAAGTTCCTGCATGCCACGGTTTGCTTTAGCGATGAAAACCTGAGCACCTTTTTTAGAGTCGGTTTCTTCGGTAAATGCATCATTCTTTTTGCAACCAAAGGACATGCCCAGGCCAAGAAGAATGAGTAGGTTGTATTTTATTTTTGTATTCATAATTTCTAATCTAATGAAGTATTCTATCTGACTAGTAGCCTGGGAATTGTACTAACTGCTTATTTCTATCCATCTCATTTTGTCCGTAAGGAAAGAAATAATACTTTCTTTGCCATGCTTTTCTTACGGTTGCCACTGTGCGTACATGGAATGCCGGATCGGATAATGAAGTACCTGCATCTATGTTCATACCATACATTGCACCGCCTTGATTAGATCCAGGTTTATCGGCAATTTTCCAACGACGTACGTCGAAATAACGGATACCTGACTCATAACACAATTCAATTCTTCTTTCCAGACGAATTTCTTTACGCATATCCTCCTGACTAAGAGTTCCCGTTAAAGCAGGAAGTCCTCCCCTTACACGAATTTCATTTAAATACTTCAGGATATCTGGGTTACCAGGATCAGCTTCGTTAAGAGCCTCTGCATAGTTTAAATACAATTCTGCTAAACGGATCAGCATAGCGGGCCTGTCGTTAGTTACCGAAGGATTAAAATTGATGTTCGGGATAATGTTTTTACGCGCAGTATAACCTGTTTTAGGCCAATCACGGGCATTTCCATCTTTGCCTGAACTACCTGTTTTAAAGAATTCAACCCTTGAGTTATTTTCTGTAGGCGTGTTGGCTTTTGCAACTCCGGGGTTTACTGAACCATTAAAAGTAACATCTACATAGAAACGCGCTTCTCTGTTACGATACATTTGATTGGTTCCGGCTACATATAAGGTAGTTGTTTTGGATCCGGTTCCAATAACACCTTCGGTATTTGGATAGGTGTTTTCATTATAAGATGAGTTATTTGAAATAGCAGAACCATCTTTCATTCTGAAATCATCCACTAAATTTTGGAGTACTCCCATCCCATTCCATGCACCTCCTGAAATAGAGCGTGGAGAACAGTGACGTTCCCAGCTTCCGTTCTCGTCAGAGGCGCTTCTTAACCAGATACCTTCAGTTTTCCATCCATCCCAGAACATGTTTCTGCATGATAAATAAGCTGCTCTGAACGGATCATCATCTGCAACTTTAAATAGACCTTTGCCATTTAGAATTGCCATATCTATTGCAGCTTTTGAAGCATCAGCAGCCTTTTTCCATCGAGTACCATCGTAGGTTTGGTTAAACAACTGCTTGCCATCGAGGTTCTTGAAATCGCCAAGTTCAGTATTACCATTAAATAATGGACTTGCATGGTAAAGCAAAATTTGTGACTCGACAGATGAAACGATCAATTTATTGATTCTGCCAGTCTGAGCAGGATCCAGCTCAGTTGAACTTCCCACTGCATAGTTTTGTAAAGGCACATCTGCCTTGGCAATTGCCATTTCGGCAAGCACAAAGTTCACACACTCATCCCATGAGCTTCTTGGAATTTGAAAATCATCATTTATACTTGCTGATTTTAAAGGCATTAATACTACAGGGCCTAATTCTTTCATCATTAGCCAGTAATAATATGCTCTCATAAATCTTGCTTCGCCCTTATACTGCTTAATTAACTCTGGTCCGTTTGGCAAGGCCAGGATCTCTTTATTGTTATCAATTTTTTCTAAAAAGATTGAAGCAAGACGTATTTTTTCATAGTATGCTGAAAAGTTTGACGGCGAACCATCAGCAGTAATTGCTCCATTGTTAATTGATGGAGCTGTTCCTACACCCCAGTTGGCGAACTCAATCTCGTCGCTGATACCCATGTATTGGTAAGTGTAAGGTGCAGCCCAGATATCTGGAATTGAGCTATATAGACCAGCTAACCAGCGTTCTGTCTGTCCTCTGTTTTCGAAAATATTATCAACAGTGATAATGTTATCAGGTATATTATCAAAATATCCTTTTTTGCAACCTGCAGGTGCAAGCATTACCAGGCAAACAACTCCTGCCAATGCTCTTCTAATATTTTTATGTTTTAAAGTCATGATCTGTTATTGAAAGTTTGCGCGTAAACCAAGATTGTAAGTAGTAATGTTTGGATATGAAGCACCCCTTGCATCGCCAAGCTCCGGATCCCAGAATTTCCATTTGGAGAAAGTGATCAGGTTTGTACCGTTTGCATATATCCTTAAGCGCTTAATGGCAACTTTTTCGAGAAATTTCCTGGTGAACGTAAAACCAACCTCAGCACTCTTTAAACGGATATAATCTGCTCTTTTAACCCACCATGTACTTGTATAATAATTGGTTGTAATATCCTGGCTGGTTGACATTCTTGGATAAAATGGTCGTTTATTAGGATTATCCGGTGTCCATCGGTCATTTGCGTATTCATACATGTTTCCGAAAGTAGCCCCGTTAGAGAATGGTTGGGTTGCAAATCCGCTTGAATAGTTAAAATCAACCAGTCCGGAACCTTGGAAAAACAAGCTGATATCAAACCCTTTGTAGCCACCACCAAAGCTAAGACCATAAACAACGCGTGGAACGTTTCCATAACCTATAGCTGTTTGATCGTTTGAATTGATGATACCATCGCCATTTAAATCTTTATAGCGAATATCACCTGGCCTTACATCACCTGCCTGAACTGCCGCATTGGCTATCTCATCTTCACTTTGGAATAGTCCTGTTGCAATGTATCCAAAACGCTGACTGATAGATTGGCCGATACGGTTTAAGTAATCATATCTCCAAGGTGGCAGACCATCAAACTCTGCAAGGTTTTTATTGGTATTAAAGGTTCCCCTGAAAGTAAAGAAGTTTTCCTTAGTCCAGTTTTTGGTATAATTCAAAGTAACATCAATCCCCTTATTGTTGGTAATACCGATGTTACCATAAGGAATATTACCGCTGGTAAAACCAGAGTTATATGGGATTACATAGTTAGGCAATAAGATACCTGTCCGTCTTTCTTTAAACAGCTCAACAATTAATTGGAGATCATCTTTAAGGAAATTCAATTCGACACCCAGGTTTTGGCGACGGGCTGTTTCCCACTGCACATCTCCACCGATGCGGCTTTCGGCATATCCGGTATTACCTCTTAACTGACCAGGCTCACCAAAAGTATAATCGCCACCACTTCCAATTGTTGTTAAATAAAGAAAGCGTAATGCATTATTATTAACGGCCGAGTTACCTGATAAGCCATAGGTATAGCGCAGCTTAAAGTGAGAAATAACATCTTTAACTGATTCAAAGAATTTTTCATTTGAAACTACCCAACCTGCTCCAATTGAAGGGAAGAAACCAAAGCGGCGAGATGGAACAAAGTTTTCAGAGCCTGAATATCCGAAATTACTTTCGATAAAGTATTTGTTCATATAACCATAGGTTACCCTACCCACAATATTACGCTGGCGATAAGGAATTGCTTTGGTCCAGTTATCTATTCCTGTTAATCCATTTCTGTAATCTGACTGGTTAAATAAAAGCAAACCAGAAATATCATGATCACCGAATTTCCCTGAATAGTTCAATGATGTTTCTGTATAAAATCTTCTGTCACTTTCGTTACTCATTCCAAAAGCAAGATCGCTGCTTCCAGGGGTTGAAATGGTACTTACAAGGTTCCCATCTGTATCTCTTGCGGTTGCATAATAGGTTTGAAGGGTACGGAAACGTCTCTGAGTATTTAATCCTTTAAAGTCAAACGCAAACATGGTACTTGCAGATAGCCCTTTTACCAGGAAGTTTAAATCCTGAGTTACCCTGATGTTTGATCTGACTGTATTATTGTAAGCATTTGAAACACCTGACTGAGTTAAATACATCCATGGACTAGCTCCTGTACCTGTTAATTGGGGCCATTGACCGTTTGAATAACGGATAGGAATAATATGAGGAGAGGTTTGAGTAGCAATGTTAAAAATAGCATCGATACCATAGTTGGGTTGATTAACATTGGTTATAAATCCGTTAACCCCTAAATCAAGTTTGGTGGTTTTGGTTAAGTTAACGCCAACATTGCTGGTAAAGTTAAACCTGTCTAGTTTTAAATCAGAATCATAAGCCTGGGTTTCATCGCGTTTAAACTGACCTTGTTCTCCGAAATATCCGGCAGAGATATAATATGTTGCATTTTCAGAACCTCCGCCAACATTTAGTGTAGCACGATGGTTATAACCATAGTCTTTAAACAACTCGTCGTACCAGTTTACATTTGGATATAAATCAGGATCTTCTCCGCTTGCGTGTTTAGCAATACGCTCTGCTGAATATAAAGGGGCTCTTCCGCGCATGGTTAAACCTTCATTATATAATGACATAAATCCTGGAGCATCTAAAAATTTAGGTAGTGCCGTAAATTGGCTTGCTGCCTGGTTAAACTCTGCATTTATGCTCGGCTTTCCGATTTTTCCTTTTTTAGTGTTAATAAGGATAACACCATTGGCACCCCGTGTTCCATAAACGGCAGTTGCAGATGCATCCTTTAACACAGTAAAGTTTTCAATATCCTCAGGATCGATATTTGCAATATCCCTGTCCGGAACTCCATCAACAACCAATAATGGTCCTTGCGGGCTCGAGGCAAAAGTTGCAATTCCCCTGATAAAGATATTAGAACCATCGAATCCGGGAGCACCACCACGTTGTGTTGCAACAACCCCTGCTAATCTACCGGCTAAGGCACTGGTTAAATCTCTAACAGGAAGTTTTAATTCTTCGGGTCTGATTGTTACCTGAGAGCCAACTACACTGGCTTTCTTTTGTTTGCCATATCCTACAATGGCTACTTCTTGTAAACCACCATCCATTGGTTCCATAATTACATCGAGATCCAGTCTGTTTCGAACCGGAATTTTTTGCTTGTTATAGCCTACAGATGAGAATTCAAGCGTATCCGAAGGATTTACATCTATTGAGTATTTACCATTATTATTTGTAGCGGTTCCATTTTTAGTACCTAGTACTCTTATTGAAACTCCTGGCAGAGGCATAGCCAGATTGTCTTTTACAGTACCCGATACTTTAAGCTTGGGTTCTGTTTGGGCGGTGGCATCGGAGATAAAAACTGCTCCGGAAAAAAGCCAAAGAAGTCCCCCTACGCCTATTAAGCGTAAAATTTTTGCATTCATACAATTTAAAGTTTGTTTATTTGGTAATATTAGTTTGGATGATCAATTATCATACATGATAAATGACATTGTCCCTGGATCCTTACTTTAAGGTCAGACAGGGTGTAGAGAGTGAATGTTAGTTCAAATTGGTTTGTATTAATTAAACAATGGGTTATAATAATTCCGGTTAAGTTATACATAACAATAACAAAATAATATTTGGCCATAGTTTAAAATAATGCAAACGTTTGCGTTTGACATAGAGCAGATGTTACTTGTGGCCAAACTATTCATAGAATTTAAGATAAACGAAATACCTTATGGCCTCTTTTATTAAATTTCAGATTAAAAACACTGAACAAACGTTTGTTTTGGTTTGATAATACGTTTTACTAAAATAATAATATTTAACACTGAATGTAATTTTATTAATATAATAGTCGCTTATTAACCAAAAGCCCGCGGATATTAACCGCAGGCCTTGGAATAAATCACTTAAAAGAAAATGATTGCTTTTTCTTATTTAAAAAGTATAAATGCAATGATCAAAGTGATGATGATATTGAAGCCTTGTGCAACTAAAAAAGCATAGAAAGGCTTTTTACTATTTTTACCAAACAGATCAGCAAAATTGGTTTCTAAACCAATACTTGTGAATGCAAGTACAAACCAAAGTCCCTGCAAATTTTTTAAGCTGCCTTTAACCTGAGTATTTACCTCTGGTGTGATGAAGAAAGAAAACAGCAGTGATGCAGCAACAAAGCCTATTACAAATTTTGGGAAACGCTCCCATATCACCTTTAAGGTTGGTTTATTTTCTTTGTCTTTTCCTGCTGGATGTTGGGTATAGGTCCAGTATATTGAGATAACAAATGCTGCAATTCCTAATAATACATTTTGAGAAAACTTAACAATGGTACTGATTTTTAATGCTTCTTCTCCCACTAATGAACCCGATGCTACTACTGCGCCTGTTGTATCAATACTACCTCCTAACCATGCACCTGTAACTGCCTGTGGGAAATGGAAGTATGCAGCAATATAAGGCATAAAGATCATCATAGGGATTGCCGTTATAAGTACCATTGATATCACGTAGGATAGTTTTTTTGAATCGCCTTTTATGGCTCCTGAAGTTGCAATTGCTGCTGATACACCACAAATAGAAACTGCACTGGAAATCATCATTGTTAATTCATCATCTATCTTTAGTTTTTTGCATAACCAGAATGCAAAATACCAAACTGACAGCACTACTACCAAAGCTTGAATTAAGCCCAGAGAACCTGCTTTTAATACATCCGAAAAAATTACACTGGTTCCTAATAATACCAATCCTATTTTAACAAAAAGCTCGGTAGACAATGACGTTTTAAACCATTCTGGCAGTTTAAAAAAGTTACTGATTGCCAAACCTATAGCAAGGCTAAAAATTACTGCTTCGAGGTTTAATGCTTTAACCTGACTGTTACCTGCAAGTACAAGCGCTAACATAGTTAGGATGTAAACGGATGGAAAAGTTAGTACTGCACTTTTAACTGATTTACCGGTTAAGAATGCGCCAAGTGCAGCGATGATAATTACAAATATAAATTGTAACCCGATGTACTCTAGATTAGAAGCTGTTAATACTGATGTTGTAAGATCAGTAATGCTGTTCCAATTAAACACGGGAACGGGCAATAACAATCCGGAGAGTGTTAAAATAATGGTTAGGGCTCCTAGAATAACGACTACCCAGTCTTCGTGAATGTTTAGTTTTTTAGTTTCTGACATTAGAATTTTGTTTGATTTGTGTATTGTGTTTGTTTTGTTTTAATTATTAAATTGAAATGGAGAATATATCTTTTAAAGCACGTTTTGCAGCGTGATAGCCACACATGCCATGTACCCCTCCGCCAGGAGGCGTTGATGATGAACAAAGGTATAGACCCTTTGCAGAAGTTCTGTAAGGTGAGCTCCGTAGCGCCGGACGTGTAAAAATTTGTCCGATATCGATTACGCCGCCATTAATATCGCCTCCTATATAGTTTGGATTGTAAGCCTCCACCTGCGCTGTATTCATGGTGTGCTTAGCCAATATGGTATCTCTGAAACCGGGCGCAAAACGCTCTATTTGTTTTTCAACAATTTCAGTCATATCTGCGACGGATCCATTAGGTACATGGCAATATGCCCATGCCGTATGTTTCCCCGCTGGGGCTCTGGATGCATCGAATAAACTTTGCTGCGCAAGAAGTACAAATGGCTTGTCGGCATGTTTACCTTGCCAGCTAAGCTTTTCAGACAGGGTAATTTCCTCAAGCGTATTTCCAATATGTACAGTTCCGGCACGACGTGCCTGTTGCGCTGTAAAAGGAATGGCTTCATCTAGTGCCCAATCCACCTTAAAAACACCCATTCCATAGCGGTATCTTTCTAATTGCCACTTATAAATGGCTGAAAACTTATGACCTGCTATTTGTAATAATTGCTTAGGTGTTACATCAAAAAGCACTGTTTTAGAGGATGGTAATTCCTCTAAAGATTTTATAAAACGTCCTGTTTCGATTTTCCCTCCTAATGAGATAAAATAAGAAGCTAACGCATTGGCAATTTCTTTAGATCCACCAACAGGAATAGGCCATCCCTTTAAATGTGCCGCAGCCATTAATACCAGGCCTATTGCAGATGTTGTAAGGTTAGATAAGGGTTGAATGGAGTGTGCGGCCATTCCGGCCCATAAACCCCTTGCCTCTTTGGTTTTAAATCTCTTTGCAATGAATGTTGCTGATGTAAGTGCATTTAATCCAAATTTAGCCATCGCAATGGGGTGTTTTGGAAAGTGCAAAGGGCCAAGAACATCGGCTGCAATATTTGGCCAGTCTTTAACTAATGGCGTTAGCAGTTTAAGATAGGCTTGCTCATC
>Ga0157371_10001753_pt1 | contig 21998 bp, 20 predicted proteins | sample C45metaG_FD_113462 | JGI IMG/M metagenome (GOLD analysis project Ga0157371, IMG submission 113462) | Corn rhizosphere microbial communities from Kellogg Biological Station, Michigan, USA - C4-5 metaG | ecosystem: Host-associated > Plants > Roots > Rhizosphere > Soil | place: USA: Michigan...
CGCCAGCCTGTCAGCACCAATGGTTTCAGGTTTGGCAACCGGAGTTTTAAAAGGAAGTTTTACAGAGGCGTCGAGCTTTATAAATGCCGATCGTTCCGCCATTAATTTTTCAATTTCTACCGGATGATCAACAACAGATGAAAGGATGGTATTTTGGGGCTTGTATTTATCTAAAAGCGCTGCAACCGTCTGTGGCTCTGCATTTTCTAATCGGACAACTTCTGTTAACTGGTCAATGATAAATACGCCGCATTTAAGAAGCGTATTTCCAAAATCGAAGCAAAGCGTTGTTGTACTCAAATTTTAATTCAGATTTTTTTAGATTTGGAAAAATAAAGTTCTTTTTTGAAAATAAAGAAAAATAAAATGAAAAAGTTATGTGAGAAGCCTTCAATCAAGAAAGATTGAATCCTGAAATGTTTTTAAAATGGCCATTCAATTTTATTTTTTGTTTTAATGCTTCCATTTCAGCAACCACCGGAATTACTTTTGCCAGATGCCTTTTTAAATATTCCTGGCGCTGAAGTTCATTCATTAATGATAACAGTTCGTATTCTTCCTGCAAAGTTAAACCGACAGAATGGGCCACATCATAGCTCCATATCTCATCTTCATCTTTGGGCAACGGTTTATTTACTTTCAGCATTTTATGCAATTCTTTAGTGGCGGCAATCACTTTATTCATCAACAATCTTTTTCCATGTTCATGGTTATGCGGATAATTTACAATGGCGCCGCTATACAGCTTCTCGGGTACCGATTCGATCACTTCTAAAATTCTAAAAACTTTTTTCCCCTTTGTTTTAATGTCCATTTCGCCGCTTTTATACACTTTGCTGATCTCAGTTATCTCCAGCAAGGTTCCCAGCTCTTCTATTTTATTATTGATGACTACCGGCACTCCAAAAAGTCTTTTTTGTTCAAAACATTCATGAATAAGCTGTTTATATTTCGGCTCAAAAACGTGAAGGTTCAGCTCCTCGTGCGGATAAACCACAATGGACAAAGGAAATATCGGAATGAAATTGGTCATCTAAAAAAATTAAAAATTCTTATTAATTGTTCGTTTACTATAGATTTTATTGTTATCCGGAAATTGCAAATTAAACTAAAAAAATTTTTAGAAAAGGCACCTGTTCCTGCGCCAGCTTAACTTTCAAGAGTAAAATAAATTTAAACGTTCTCATAAAAGAAAAAATATTAATGACTTCAACGCTGTTTTTATTTATATTGTAAAAACAAATGAATAAAAGAACTAATGCATGATGCCGCAAATAATCCAATTGTTTCAATTGTGCTCGCCACTTTTAACGGTGAACGTTACTTAAAAGAACAACTGGACAGTGTTTTTCAACAAACTTATTGTAATCTCGAAATCATTGCTGTAGACGATTCTTCCAGCGATAACACCGTTTCTATTCTTCGCGAATATGCGTTATCACATTGCAATTTAAAAGTGTATGTAAATGACAAAAATATCGGGCATATCAAAACTTTTGAAAAGGGAATAACCTTGTCAACCGGCGATTTCATTGCTCTTTGCGATCAGGACGATATTTGGGATAAACAAAAGATTGAATTATTGATGCAAAAAATTAATGATTACGGAATGGTCTTTTGCGATTCAGCATTTATTGATGAAGCAGGAAAAAGTCTTAACAAAAAAATTTCTGACATCAAAAATCTTTCTACTTATAATAATTGCATTCCTTTTATTATGGAAAACTGTATTTCCGGCCATGCGGCATTAATGAAGCGCGAAATTGCGATAGCCGCCATTCCTTTTCCAAAAGATATTATTCATGATTGGTGGCTCGCATTTGTAGCGTCAACAAAAGGAGCGGTTTACTTTGTAGATCAACCGTTGGTGAAATACCGGCAACACACCGGTAATTTTATTGGCGGGATAAAAGTAGAAGGCAGAATTAAAAAAAAATATACTCAAATTGAGCTAATAAATAAGGTAAGAAACCGAATCAGATGTTTTTATGAAAAATGCCCTGAAAGCAATACCAAAGCAAAAGAAATTTTAAGAAAATTCAATAAGAGTTACCAATCTTTTTCGATCCAAAACAACTTTTCCCGCATGAGTATTTTTCATAAATACAAATCCGAATTGTTGGCTATAAAAAAAAGAACCGCTTTCAGAAAATGGTTATTCTGTTTCAAAATGTTTGTTAAGCTCAGATAACTGATTTCACTTTGAAAGATTTTTATAAATACTTTATTCCAATAAATAATCCTCTTTAAAGCAACGGATAAAATTTTAAATTGCGACAATGATATTGTCAAAAGATGAAATTGAATTGAGTCAGAAAGATTTTAAATCTCTTGCCCGTTCTATTTCCCTAATTGAAAATGAAGCAACGGGCTTTGAAGAAATTTTATTTAATTTAAAATCTTCTTCTTCAAAGATAATTGGTATTACCGGTGCTCCGGGAGCAGGAAAAAGCTCATTGGTAGACGCGCTAATCGGAGAAATTATCAGGGATAAAAAAAAAGCAGGCGTTCTTTGTGTTGATCCTTCTTCACCATTCAATAAAGGCGCTTTGCTTGGCGACAGAATCCGCATGAGTGAATGGTACAACCATCCGGATGTTTTTATCCGTTCCCTTGCCAGCAAAGGTTCTCTTGGAGGTTTGCATCCAAAAATTATTGAAATTTCGGACGTAATGAAAAGCGCCGGCTTTGATTATGTAATCATCGAAACGGTGGGCGTCGGCCAAAGCGAAGTGGACATAGCAGCATTGGCTGATATTACCATTGTTATGCTGGTTCCCGAAGGTGGAGATTCAATTCAGACCATGAAAGCAGGCGTTATGGAAGTAGCGGATATTTTTGTAATAAACAAATTTGACAGGCCTTGCGCAGAAACTTTTTATAATAGTTTGAAACAAATGCTCGCTCCCGTTTTTAATAAAACTGCTAAACAAATTCCTGTAATAAAAACAGTTGCTTCGCAAAAAACAGGTATTGCTGAGTTGTATAAAAAAATAAATGACTGGCAGTTTAACGATCTATCGGAACAAAAAATAAATCTCATTACCGAAAAGATCTGGACGTTAATTCAAAATGAAAAAATGAAAAATTTTGATAAAGAAAAAATGAAAATGGAAATCTCCAAAGCATCTTCAAATCCGGATTTCAATATATATTCTTTTGCAAAAAAATACGCGGAATAAAAATAGCACAGAAAACGTTTTCTAAACGCTGACGTTAACGAAATCAGGATTTTCTTTTCTCGTTTTGCCACCATTTGTAACCAACGGCGCCTATAGCGAGATAAGGAATAACCATCAGGTAAATAATGCCTGTATTAAACCCGGTGGCAGGTTTAGTTCCCATCTGCGCAACTGTCTTGGCACAAATCGAACATTGTGCATCAGCGCGTTTATTTATGAAAGAAAAAGAAGCGGCTAACAATAGTATGATGAATATTTTTTTCATGATCTAAAGGAGACAAAGATACAATTAAATACAAAAAGGTGACGCTCAAAGCTCAAAAAAATCGGGAATCGCAATTCATTTCGATATTAATTTCCTTTCAGAAATAAGATTTAAAAAGCTGTTAATTTGTTTGTTTACTACGTTTATCAGCCAGAATCTTACCAAAAGATTTTCCATTCACGAAAAGCTGCTCGTTTTTAATGAAGTAAATTTGCAGCCGGTATAATTGTTGACATTCTATTTTCAAAAAAACAATTAAAATTATGGCACAGCGCAGTAAGCAAGAAGTTCTCGATTATCTTTCCCGTGCGGAAGTAGCAGCCGTCGGAACATCGAATATGGGTACGCCAAGACAAAGAATGATGCATTTTGGAGCCGATGAAAATTTCAATATTTATGTGAGTAGTATGAAAGGCGATCCTAAAGTGATTCAATGGAGCAATATTCCTGAAACCGCTTTGTTGATTCACCAGGGAAAGTCTTTTATGGAAATGGAAGAATGTGAAATTATTGGCAGGGCAGAAATTATTAAAGATAAAGACGAGCGGAAAAAAGCTATTGAATTAATGAATCTTCGGTCTCCTATAGTGGCCAATTTTGTAAAAATTGGCGGCACAGACCGTTTAGAATTTATCAGGATAAAACCGTTTACTGTAAAATATCGCTTTGTTCCTGAAATTCTGCAGGGAGAAAAACCGACCATTTTTGAATACCCTGAAAACCGCAATTCTTTCAGCAGTTGGGATGATGTAAAAGCAAAAGCACGCGCATGGAAAGAAGCAGTGCGGCCGCTCTCACTTACCGCTTCATTAATACCACTTTTGTTGGGTGGCGCTGTTGCTTTTTCCGTTTTACATTCACTAAACGTCTTCCTTTTTATTCTCACCCTTTTAGGTGGAATCATGATTCAGGCAGGAACAAATATGATAAACGACTGGAAAGACGCAGAACGGGATAATGAAAATATTGAAGGCATTCGTCCGTTTACCGGCGGTTCGCGAATGATTCAATTAGGGCTTGTTTCAAGATCTGATATGGGATTTTTCGGAATTGTTTTATGCGCGCTGGCTTTTTTAATTGGTATTTATTTAGTGGCAGTTAGCGGATGGGGATTAATTCCTTTAATTTTTTATGGCCTTGTTGCCGGATTATTTTATACCAGTGAAAAAGGAAAATTTTCCTTTATAAATCTGGCGCCGGGACTCGCAGAATTTTTAATTGCAACCACCTTTGGAGTGATGATGACAATGGGCGCCTTTTATGTTCAAACGGGATTTTATTCTTTAGATGCTTTTTTAATTTCTTTACCGGTTGCTATTTTTATTTCAAATGTATTATTGATCAATCAGTTTCAGGATGCAGCATCGGATGCAAAATCTCAAAAAAACACGCTGGTTGTACGTTTGGGGAAACGAAAAGCAAAAAATATTCTTATCGCTTGCTTCATTTTTGCTTATGCAATTATTGCTTTATTGCCGCTTTTCGGCTTTGCTCCATACTCATTTTATTTTGCTTTTCTATCGGTTCCGTTTGCTGTGCAGGCCATCCGGTATGCGCAGAAAAATTATGACAAACCAGCGGTTGATCTGATACCAAGCAATGCTCATACCGCCATTACTCATTTATTTACAGGCCTCCTTTTAGTGTTTGCTTTTTTATTAACAGGTTTGGGATTTATTATTCCGGCGATTTATTTTATCGCTTCTCTGTTACTGGTATTTTGGGTTTGGCATTATATTGAACACCAAAGAAAAACAATGAATAATTTCAGATTGGCGATCGGGAAAAAATAAGATAATCCTCCCGGATTTTTCAATCAATTAAATATCGCCTTCGAAGGTAACATCCTTCTGATGGCCGATTATAAATTGAATAATTTCATCCAAAGGAATTCCAGCCCTGTTGCAGGCATCCTGAATTTCTTCTCTTGATACATTGGCTGCAAATGATTTTTCTTTCAGTCTTTTCTTTACTCCTTTTAACTCCATTCCCTCATACCCATTTGGTCGCATCAAAGAATAAGCATGAATTAATCCTGATAATTCATCAAAAGCATAAAGCATTTTATCCATTTTTGTTTCTGGTTCTACGCCAAAATGATTTGGTCCGTGTGAAGCAATTGCATGAATAATTTCCGGATCAACATTTCTTGTTTCCAATTCCTCAATAATTCTTTTACAATGCTCATCCGGCCATTGATCCCAATCGGCATCATGAAGCAGCCCGGCCATTTCCCATCGCCATTGATCCGCTTCATTGAATTGCTCCTTTTCAGCCGCCCAACTTTTCATCAAATGCCCGACCTGGAGCATGTGTAAACGCAATTTATCATTCAACACCCAGTCATTTAATAACTTTTTAGCTGCTTCATATGAAACTACATTTCCTGCATTTTCCGCATTTCCGAAAGTATTTCTGTCTAACAAAAGGCTCATAATTTTTTATTAAGGTGAATAAATTTTGACAAAATAAAAATGAGTTTACAAAGTAAGAAAAAGCATTATAAAACATGAGTGCTTTCAATTTTTTCCCGGCAGGTATAAACAAAAATGCATTTTACTAAAAGTTTTAGTATTTTTATGCTAAATATTTTTACCATGAAGACTACTTCTTTAATAGCCATACCGACATACAAGTACCATGAGTATCTGGTTGTACTAGCTCCGAATCAGGATGTGCAGCAGAAAATTATGAAGGTAAAAAAAGAATTTTCAGAAGAATACAAAACTACTACGGCGGTTTATTCCAAACCTTATATTTCAATAGTAAATTTTGTCCAGTTAGAATTCATGGAAGATCGTGTATTATTCCAATTAAAACGAATCGCTGATGGTTATTCTTCTTTCCCGGTGAAGTTAAAAGATTTTGGAAGTTCCCCAACTCATTCAATATTTATAAATGTTGAATCAAAAAAACAAGTTCAGAATCTGAGGCAGCAATTAAAACGTTTGCAACATTTTATGACCTTGAATAAGGATAACAAACCTCATTTTATTGATGAACCAAGTGTAACAGTGGCCATGAAATTATTACCGTGGCAGTATGAAAAAGGGTGGCTTGCTTATAGTAAACGAACTTTTACCGGATTTTTTATCGCAGATCAGATGTTATTATTAAGAAGATCCTTAGAGGTTCAGTCAGAAGGAAGGCTGGTGAAAGGAAAATACCAGGTTGTTCAACCACTCAAATTTTTGAATATGCATAGTGATAGTACGCAAGCACAATTATTCTTTTAAAAAACGCTCTTGATGTTTTTTTAAAACAAATAGAATCCTTAAAAAACTTAAACCATGAAAACAGAATTAAAACAAGATCATTTTAAAATTTCTCCAAAAGGAAAAGAAGAAGAAGCTGAATATTTATCCGGACGCGGCGCCCAATTTAATACAAAAAACAAGTTCCTGAAAAATCATCATGCAAAAGAAGAAATTGAATCTATTGACGATTGGGAAGAAAGCAATCAAGGAACTCAATATTTAGAACAGCAAACAAAAAGTATTGTAAATAAAGTAGATAGCCCCGACCTGGGAATGATGTACAGCATGAATCCTTATGCAGGATGCGAACACGGTTGTATTTATTGTTATGCACGAAATGTGCACGAATATTGGGGTTATAGCGCAGGACTGGATTTTGAAAGAAAAATCATTGTAAAAATAAATGCGCCACAAATTCTTCGGAAAACTTTAATGAATCGTTTATGGGAACCGCATCCCATTATGTTAAGCGGAAACACAGATTGTTATCAGCCTGCGGAACAAAAATTCCGGCTTACAAGAGGTTTGCTTGAAGTTTGCAATGAGTTTAATCAGCCGGTAGGAATCCTTACCAAAAATTCCTGGATCATAAAAGATAAAGACATATTACAGGAAATGGCGAAAAAAAGGCTGGTATCTGCAATGGTATCTATTACATCGTTCAACGAAGATTTGCGAAGAGTAATGGAGCCACGAACCGCAAGTGCCAGGCAAAGATTAAAAGTAATTGAAGAATTGAGTGCCGCGGGAGTTCATATGGGAGTAATGATGGGACCAATGATTCCAGGGTTGAACGAGCATGAAATGCAACGAATAATGAAAGAGGCACACGATGTCGGAGCAAAATTTACAGCATATACTTTTATCCGGTTAAATGGTGCTATTAAATTCTTATTTCATGACTGGTTGTATAAAAATTTTCCAGAAAGAGCAGATAAAGTATGGCATCTGATTGAACAAAGCCATGATGGAAAAGTAAACGATACACGTTGGGGCGTGCGAATGCGTGGCGAAGGAAGCATTGCGGAATTAGTAAACCAGCAATATAAAAAATACGGAAAATTGTACGGCATGAATGAAGACAGATGGCAATTAAATACTAATGATTTTAGAAGGCCTGGTGAACAGGGCAAGTTGTTCTGAAAAAACAGAAATATAAAATAATTAATTAATTGTGTTCTTACGCCGACGATTAAAACAAGTTCTGTTGAAAAAGAATTATATTGTAATGATGATTTAAAATTCAAAAAAACATTTATTATGGAACAAGAAGTGAAAGATCCTGAATTATGGAGGATAGCAGAGAAAAGAGCTGCTTTTAGATTTCATGTGCTCATTTATTTTATCATGAATCTTATTTTCTGGACGCTTTGGTATATCAGTTTAAGAAATAATCCTACTCCACCTGCACAAAGAGATCCAATTCCGTGGCCGGTTTGGCCATTGATAGGATGGGGAATTGTTGTTTTTTTTCATTATTTGAACGCATATAAAAATCGTGAATCGAATGCCGAAAAAGAGTATCAAAAATTAAAAAAGAAACAAAACATGCAAAACAAATAATTGGAGTAATGCTGGTGATACCCGCTTATATTAGAATATTTCCTATTTAAATAAAATTTATGCGGAACGTTTAAATATAATTCACCATGAAGTATAAATATAAATATTAATTTTATAAATATTTACACTTTTATTTCTGTTTTTAAAAATATTTGATAGATTTGCGTAAACATTCTATCAATATGAAAAAATTTAATTTAAGTAAGGCGGCTCCTTTTATTATTTTAATGCTCGTAGCCAGCCTCTCGTTATTCATTCCTTCTTTTACAACTTTTAATGATGCAGGCAAGTATAATTCCGCTGACATTGCCTGGATTCTTGTTGCTACCGCGCTCGTTTTTCTAATGACACCCGGCCTTGCATTCTTTTACGGAGGAATGGTTCACAGGAAAAATGTCCTTTCCACTATGATCAAAAGTTTTGTTGCAGCAGGAGTTGTCAGCATTTTGTGGATCACGATCGGTTATAGCCTTGCTTTTGGCGATTCAATTGATGGTATTATTGGAAATCCATTCACTCATATTTTTTTTAAAGGAGTAAGTTCCGGCGCACCATGGAGTTTAGCGCCAACAATTCCGTTGATGTTGTTTGCACTTTTTCAATTGATGTTTGCGATCATAACCCCTAGCCTGGTTGTAGGTGCGGTTGCCGAAAGAACGCGTTTTTCTTCTTACATTCTTTTTATTGTGATGTTCAGCCTTTTTGTTTATGCACCAATTGCTCATTGGACCTGGAATCCCAATGGATTTTTATTTAAAATGGGAATTCTTGATTTTGCCGGAGGAACGGTTGTTCATATTTCTGCCGGTTGCGCGGCACTTGCCGGTGCATTAGTTTTAAAAAGGAGAAAAGTTCATCGGGAGCACAAAGAAATTCCACCTGCTAATATTCCTTATGTTTTAATCGGTACCGGGTTGCTCTGGTTTGGCTGGTTTGGTTTCAATGCCGGTTCTGCTTTAGCAGCAAATTCTCTGGCAGTTTCTGCATTCGCCACCACAAATACAGCCGCCGCTGCAGCTGGATTAGCCTGGATGTTTTTTGATGTTTTAAAAGGGAAAAAACCTTCCGTTTTAGGATTTTGTATCGGTGCAGTCGTTGGCCTGGTAGCTATTACTCCGGCAGCCGGATTTGTGGCGGTTCCGCAAAGTATCTTTATTGGCGCTGTTGCCGCAATTATTTCAAATATTGCCGTTTATTATCGTTCAAAATCCAGGCTTGATGACACTTTAGATGTCTTTCCATGCCACGGAATCGGCGGAATGGTTGGAATGATTATGACTGGAATTTTTGCAACAAAAACAATAAATGCTTTCGGAAATGATGGATTATTTTATGGAAATGTAGCCTTCTTTTTTACACAGTTAAAAGGCCTGGCAATCGTAGTTACTTATAGTTTCTCTGTTTCTTATGGCATTTTTAAATTTATTAATTGGGTAATGCCAATGCGGGTTAGCGAAGCCGATGAAGAAATGGGATTGGATGCTTCACAACACGATGAAAAATATCTGCAGGGAACTTTGCTGATAAAGCATAATAGCCTTTTAAAGGAAGAAGAAAATGAAATGGAAGAAACGTTTCAGTAAAATAATAAATAGAAATAATGGGAAAAAAAGCATTAATAATCCTGTTTGCTTTTGGACTATCTGCAACGATAAATGCGCAGGATTCTTCCAAAGCCGCACATTTAAAAATTTCCGGAGCAGCAGACATTTATTACCGGTACGATTTTAATGATCCCAAAACCGGACCTTATAATAATTTTACCAGTTTTACCAATTCTCAAAATTCTTTTGAGCTGGGAATGATTTCTGTGAAAGGTGAACATACTATTGGGAAGGTCGGAATGGTAGCAGACATTGGTTTTGGAAAAAGAGCAGAAGAATTCTCTTACAACGACGCCGGTTCGCCCGTGGCCATTAAACAATTGTTTATTACTTATTCTCCTTCTTCAAAACTAAAATTAAGCTTCGGTAGCTGGGCGACACATATCGGTTATGAGTCGGTTGATGCCTATTTGAACAGAAACTACAGCATGAGTTATATGTTTTCTTACGGGCCTTTCTTTCACACTGGTTTAAAAGCCGAATTTGCATTAACCCAAAAAACAACTTTAATGCTCGGAATTGCAAATCCATCAGATCTAAAAGACGCAAGTAATTTACCAAAAACAATTATCGCCCAGATAGCAACCGGTTCAAAAGACGACAAACTGAAAGCATATTTAAATTACCAGGGAGGAAAAAATAATGATTCGGCAAGAATATACCAGGCCGACATTGTTTTAAATTATGGCATTTCAGAAAAATTCAGTTTGGGTTATAATGGAACGATTCAATCAAGGCAAAATAATAATTCAGGGAAATGGGAAAATGCTAAAAGCTGGTATGGATCTGCTTTATACGTAAATGCAGATCCAAATAAATGGCTCGGATTCACATTAAGAACAGAATATTTTAATGATAAAAAAAATGTACTGGGTTTTGATGCAGATATTTTTGAGACTACCTTTTCAACAAACTTTAAAATCGATAATCTCACGATCATTCCTGAATTGCGCGTTGAAAATGCAAGCCGCAAAATTTATGCGAATCAGGATGGATTTATAAATAGTACCGGTAATTTTTTATTGGCTGCCGTTTATAAGTTTTGATAACAACAGAAATAGAAATGTAAAATATTTCTTCGTTTACTAAGAAGGAAGTGAAATACTTTCATCCAATTGTTTTTCCATCTTTAATAATGATTCAAGAACGTCATTACTGAGGATCTCAGACGAATTTTCTTTCAATTGTGTTGCGTACCAGATGAGCACCATTGAAATATAATCCTGCATATCTTTTCCTGCAAACTGCGTTCTGAATTCTACTATTTTTTCATTGATTGTTTTCAAAACTTTCCGCACCGTTTCCTCATCAGAAGGTAAAATTTTTATCCGGTAACTTCTGTCTCCGATGACAATATTAAGCGGAATTAATTCTTCATTTACCATTATTATTCATTTAGCAGGTTAATGCATTTATCAATAGTACGAATGTAGCGATTGATTATTTTTTCAAACTCCATTTTTTCTTTTCCTTCCATTTGCCCGGCAGAAGTTTTCAAAATATTTATCTGCTGTTGCAACTGTTCTGTTTTTTCCGTCATTGCTTTTTCTTTTGCCCGGTAATTTTCATTTTCTTTTTTGAGCTGATTGTTTTCTTTTATCAACAGGGCATGGTTTTTCAAAAGCAATTGCAGCTTTCCTTGAATGTTTTTAATATGGAGATCAATAGAATCAGGCATTGCGTCGTATTACAGCGTTCAGTTTATTTTCAAGATTCGAAATTATCTTATTCATCATTATTTCTATTTCATCATCCGTTAATGTTTTCTCGGTATCAATAAAAGTGAAATTGATAGCCAGCGATTTTTTATTTTCTCCTAATTTTTCATTTTCAAAAACATCAAACAACTGAATTTTTTCCAGCTTTTTAATTTGCAAAGATTTTATCAGTTTTCCTACTTCTCCATAAGATGTTTTTTTATCGATAAGAATAGAAAGATCCCTTTCTACCGGCGGAAATTTTGGAATTGGCAGAAACGAGATTTCTTCATTTGCAGTAAACGCGCTTAATTTTTCCCAGTCAATTTGCAGATAAAATACAGGTTGTTTAATGGAAAACATTTCCAGATCTTTTTTGATCACTCTTCCGCCAATGGCAACTGGAACACTTTTTACAGCACCAATCAAACATTCATCAAATGAGTCATTGGCTCCGGCATCAATTTGAAAATTTTTAATGCCCATTAAAGAAAAAATCGCTTCGCAAATTCCTTTCACAAAGTAAATATCTGTTTTTTTTGCCGTCGTATTCCAATTTACTTCATTCCTGTTTCCTGTCAAATACAAACTGAGGTTTTGATTTTCCACATATTTACTTTCATCAACTGAATACGTTTTTCCAAATTCAAAAAACAACAAATTATTATTTTTCCTGTTCAGATTATAAGCAATGCATTCCAATCCTGTTGGCAACATGGAAGGCCGCATCACATTTAGTCCTTCGCTGAGACTGTTTATGATCTTAACCGTAGTAGCCAGGGTTGCGGTATCAAAATATTTACTGTTTGTAATAGAGTTTGTAAAAATTTCATGAAAGCCATTTCCCGTAAGCCAATCTATTATTTTTTCTTTTTGTAAAGCATTTTTTAACCCGGTGTCTATTGCGGGAGACATAGTTATAGAAGAAGGAATTTCGATATTATCCAATCCGTCAATCCTCATTATTTCTTCTATTACATCTGCCGGAATGGTAATATCCGGATTGCTGAATGGCACGGCTACTTTTAAATTATCTATTCCCTCTCTTGTTATGCTAAAATTTAAAGAAGTTAAAATATTTTTTACGGTATCCGGATGGTAATTCTTACCACTGATCTTTTTCAGATATTGATAGGATAAACTAATTTCCTTTTTCTCGCGGCGCACCGGATAATCATCAACTATTTCGGAAGAAATTTTACCACCGGCAATCTCTTTAATGAGCATTGCCGCCCGTTTCAGCACATCAACGGTAAGGCTGATATTAATTCCTTTTTCAAAACGAACCGCAGCTTCTGTTCTTAAATTATGAAGCAACATCGTTCTTCTTATCGAAGCCGGGTTAAAAACAGCGCTTTCTAAAAAAATATTCTTTGTTTCCGAAGAAACCCCACTATCCAAACCGCCAAAAACACCCGCAATGCACATCGGTTCATTATTACCATCACAAATAATAATATCACCGCTACTCAGCTTGCGTTCCTTCTCATCAAGCGTTGTAAATGGCGTTCCTTCAGGCAACGTTTCAACAATTACTTTATTTCCTTTTATTTTATCAAGATCAAAGGCGTGGAGCGGCTGACCAGTTTCATGCAAAATAAAATTAGTGATATCCACAATATTGTTTACCGGTCTCACACCAATGCTTTTCAATTTATTTTGCAGCCACACTGGCGAATCTGCAACGGTAATGCCTGAAATACTTACGCCGGCATATCGTTCACAAGCGGCAGGATCCTTAATTTCTACCCGTATCGTTTTTGAATGATTATCAGCCTTAAAATTATTTTTGAATGGCGAAATTACTTTTGTTGTTTTTTTAAAATGATGTGAAATGTAGGCGCAGACATCCTTGGCAACGCCCAGGTGGCTCATCGCATCCATTCGATTTGGCGTGAGTCCGATTTCAAAAATCCAGTCGTTATACAAACTATAATATTCACTGGCAGGCATTCCTGCCTTTGCACTCTCCGGCAGAACGATAATTCCTTCGTGGCTGTTGCCCAAGCCAATTTCATCTTCAGCACACAACATTCCATTGCTTTCCACGCCACGAATCTTTGCTTTTTTTATTGTAAAAGATTCTCCCGAAACCGGAGACAATTTAGTTCCTACAGTTGCCAGTATTACTTTTTGACCAACAGCCAAATTGGAAGCGCCGCAAACAATCTGCAGTGTTTCGCCGTTTCCGTCAGATACTGTCGCAATTTTTAATTTGTCAGCATCCGGATGCTTTTCCGCCGTAAGTACTTCGCCTATGATCAATCCCTGCAAACCATTTTTTACCTGCTCATATTTTTCTAAATTTTCCACTTCCAATCCAACAGAAGTGAGGATTTCAGCTATTTTTTCAGGATTGCCGATGATTTTAGAAGTCGCCCCATCTTTCGGTAAATATTCTACGAGCCAATTGTAACTAATCTTCATGTAATTTTTTCTAAAGAAATTCTTTTAATTTTTAAGAATCCCAAAAATAAGAAAGAAGTAGATAGGAATTCGCGGTTCTGTTTTTTCTAACCCATATGCCGTCTGTCTTTCAGAAAAAAGTAAAAAATTTGTCCCCTTTTGCCGGTAAGTAATTTCTGAAATAGCTAAATATTTTTTATCAGAATTGGAAGCAAAATCTTAAATATTTTCTTCACAGCGAAATGTGGATATCCGAAATAAAAAGTAGGAAATTATTTTTATATTGTGGGAAAGATAAAATTTTATGTGGACAAGCAGGACTTTAAAGGGGATTCTGGTGTGGAAAGCATCTGTATAAATATAAGCACTTGACAATTTCTCTAAATAACTTTTTTGCCTTTACCTTAGCCGCCGCTTCGCGAAAACAAGGAAGCTATTTACTAAAATTTAAAAAAATTGCTCTGAATTGAGAAAATAACAAATGGATCTTAGTAATATCAATAAAGACAGAAAAACCAGGAGAAAAACCACTTCTCTCGAATTAGGAACCATGGCATTTGGAAAGGTTCCTCCACAGGCAAAAGAATTGGAAGAAGCCGTCCTCGGCGCAATTATGCTTGAAAAAAATGCCTTTGATGTAATTGTTGAAATTTTAACTCCTGAATGCTTTTACATTGAAGCGCATCAGCGGATTTTCAGGACGATGCAAGGCTTGCAACAAAAAAACTCGCCAATAGATTTATTGACGGTTGTAGAAGAATTGAAATTCCGTGAAGAACTGGATTTGATAGGTGGTCCTTTTTATGTTACCAAATTGACCAACTCTGTTTTTTCTTCTGCAAATATTGAAATTCATGCAAGAATTATTCTGCAAAAATTTATTCAAAGAGAATTAATAAAAATAAGCAGCGAAATTATCGGCGATGCTTATGAAGACAGCACGGATGTTTTTGAATTGCTCGATATGGCTGAATCAAAATTGTTTGACATTACGAACAAACATCTGAAAAGAGACTATGCAAGCATTGATTCTGTTTTGGTAAAAACTATTCAAAGAATTGAAGACCTCAGAACACGACAGGACGAAATTACCGGCGTTCCTACTGGCTTTTCTTCCATCGACCGGGTAACGTATGGCTGGCAACAAAGTGATTTAATCGTTCTCGCTGCACGTCCTTCTGTTGGTAAAACCGCCTTTGCACTCAATCTTGCGCGCAATGCTGCCCTTCATCCTACCAAGCCCACAGCTGTTGGTTTCTTTTCATTGGAAATGAGCGCTAGCCAGCTTGTACAGAGAATTTTAAGCGCCGAAAGTGGTATTCTTTTAGAAAAAATCGCGCGTGGAAAACTGGAGCAACACGAAATGGAAGAGCTTTATAAAAAAGGAATTAACCGGCTTTCATCTGCTCCAATTCATATTGATGACACCGCTGCACTGAATATTTTTGAGTTGCGCGCAAAGTGCAGGAGATTGAAAAATAAACACAATGTTGGTTTAATTATTATTGATTATTTACAATTAATGAGCGGCACCGGCGAAAACCGGAATGCCAACCGGGAGCAGGAAATCAGCCGGATTTCAAGAGATTTAAAAGGCCTTGCCAAAGAATTACAGGTTCCGATAATTGCACTTAGCCAGTTAAGCCGTGAAGTGGAAAAAAGAAAAGAAGGAAGTAAAATTCCACAACTAAGCGATTTAAGGGAATCCGGCGCTATTGAGCAGGATGCGGATATGGTTGTATTTCTGTATCGCCCTGAATATCACGACATCCAGGCAAATGAAATGGGCGAATCTACAAAGGGCGAAACCCAGGTGCGTATTGCAAAACATCGAAACGGACAATTAGAAACGATTACATTAAAAGCATTATTACACATTCAAAAGTTTGTTGAAAACGACGATGATAGTTTTGGGAATAGTTTACCTCCCGGCAATTTCAAGCCCATAAAAGATTTGGATGGAAGCGGAGGGGCGAAGCTGTATTTCCAGGCAGGAAGCAAAATGAACAATGAAGAATTTGATGAAAACGCTCCCTTTTAATTCAATATTTTTTTTAATAAACTCATCCAAAAAATTTTTTTTCTATACAATTGATAAAGTAAAATATCAATGTTATCTCCTTATTTTTTTGAACCAACACTACCCTCTTCTGACGAATTTATTTTAAAGGAAGAAACTTCGAGGCATATTGCCCAGGTTTTGCGAATGAAGAAAGGAGAACGGATCAGAATTACTAACGGAAATGGACAAACGATAAGCGCAGAAATAATTTCTCCGGATAATAAAAAGACCAAAGTAAAAAAAACCGGTGAAGAAATCTCCGCACCAGAAAAACCTCAAACCACTATTGCAGTTTCATTAATTAAAAACACAAACCGCTTTGAGTGGTTTGCAGAAAAAGCAACAGAGATTGGCATTTCAGCGATTATTCCCCTTATCTGTAAACGTTCAGAAAAAACACATTTCAGAAAAGAACGAATTCGTTCCATACTAATCAGCGCGATGCTGCAAAGTCAACAATCATGGTTACCCGAAATTTCAGAACCAGTTAAATTTTCTGATATCATCAAAGAAAGTTATGAGCAAAGATTTATTGCACATTGTTTACCGGAACAGAAAAAGGAATTAAAAGATGCGCCAATAAAACCTGGTTCAAAAATAATTCTAATTGGCCCTGAAGGAGATTTTACCGAAGAAGAAATTGAACTGGCAATTGCCAAAAATTACCTTCCGGTGAGTTTGGGACAAACGAGATTAAGGACAGAAACAGCTGCAATCGTGAGTGCGGTTTTATTGAGATAACAATAAAAATCTTTAAAGTTATTTGTTTACTATTCACATCTTCTCAAACCCTTTTATAAAAATGATTGCAAAAGCTCTTTATGCACAATAAGAGATAGAAATTCAATATTTTGTTGCTTTACTATAGCATTAAAACATTAAAAAAAACCACAGGCGAATAACTGCGGTTTATATAAGATGAAAAGAGTATGAATAGTAAAAATTATTCCTGAACAACAAGTCTGAAGCCGTTTCCATGAATATTTACAATTTCAATATTGGGGTCTCCTTTTAAATATTTCCGGAGTTTTGCAATATAAACATCCATGCTGCGGCCATTAAAATAAGTATCGCTTCCCCATATCTTTTTCAAAGCGGCTTCCCTTGGTAAAAGATCATTTTTATACTCGCTGAGCATTTTTAATAACTCATTTTCTTTTGGCGATAAAGTCTGAATATCTTTTCCAATGCCCAACTGGCGCAACCTTGGATTAAAATGATATTTTCCCAAATCATATTCCGCATTGGCTTCTTCCCGATGCAATTCTTCATTTCGTTTCAGGATCGCTTTTATTTTATGCAGCAACACATCACTGTCAAAAGGTTTGGTAATATAATCATCGGCGCCTAATTTATAACCTTTTATAATGTCGTCTTTCATCGTTTTTGCCGACAGAAAAAACAGCGGCATGTCCGGATCCACATTTCTTATTTCTTCCGCCACCGTAAATCCATCCATGTTTGGCATCATTACGTCGAGAATGCATAAATCAAACTTTTCGCGCTGAAAAGCAGCGAGGCCAAGCCTTCCGTCTCTTTCTAAAACTACGTCGTAATCATTCAGTTCAAGAAAATTTTTCAACACCATTCCGAGGTTCGGATCATCTTCACAAATAAGAATTTTAGGTTTATTATTTTCCATAACTTTTGTTGTTTAATTCCGTATAAAGGTATTTAGTTTTTATGAAATATCTTTTACATATTTAATGCCACAAATAAATAACACTAAATGTATACACTTAAAAGTTAAAACAACCTTATGATTTTCAATTTCAGTTTGTAACTTTCAAAAAAAATTATCAATGGAAAAGAAAGAGACGTTTACCGAGGCCATAAAAAATGGCTACACTTTTAAAGGAGAAACTATAAAAATAGGTGCTGCGATGTTCGATGGAGAAGTGATTCCTGAAGCGGAAATCTTTCTTCCACTTTCAACGCTGAACCGCCATGGCCTGATAGCAGGAGCTACCGGAGGAGGAAAAACAAAATCATTTCAAATGATCGCCGAAGGATTAAGCGATGCCAGCGTTCCTTGTTTGCTGCTGGATATCAAGGGTGATCTTAGTGGAATTGCTGAAGCTGGAGCAGCGAACGATAAAATCAGTTCACGCTATCAGAAATTAAAAATGGATTATAAGCCTTCTACATTTCCTGTTGATCTGCTTACTTTAAGTAATCAAAAAGGTGTAAGACTGAGAGCAACTGTGTCAGAATTTGGGCCAATATTGATGTCGAAAATTTTAGGATTAAATGATACGCAGGGCGGCGTTGTGGCAATGATTTTTAAATATTGCGATGATCATAAGCTTCCCTTGCTGGATTTGAAAGATTTTATAAAAGTGCTCCAATTTGCCGGCGATGAAGGAAAGGAAGAATTACAAAAATCGTATGGAAATATTTCAACAACTTCTACCGGAACCATTTTGAGAAAAGTAATTGAACTGCAACAGCAGGGTGCAGATTTATTTTTTGGAGAAAAAAGTTTTGAAGTAGAAGATCTGATGAGAGTAAATGACGAGGGCCGCGGAATCATCTCTGTATTAAGGGTAATGGACATCCAGGATAAACCGAAATTATTTTCGACGTTTATGCTACAGATGCTCGCTGAATTGTATGCGGTTTGCCCGGAAGTCGGTGACATAGACAAACCCAAACTGATTATTTTTATAGACGAAGCACATCTGATATTCGAAGAAGCCGGAAAAGCCCTGTTGGATGAGATAAATACCGTCATAAAGCTGATCCGTTCGAAAGGAATCGGCATTTATTTTTGCACCCAAAATCCAATGGATGTGCCGGCAAGCGTTTTAGGACAATTGGGATTAAAAATTCAACATTCTCTGAGAGCGTTCACTGCGGCAGACCGGCAGGTAATTAAGCAAACTGCACAAAATTATCCGGAAACAACTTTTTATAAAACAGAAGACCTGATCACGCAATTAGGGATTGGCGAAGCATTAGTTACCCTCTTGAATGAAAAAGGAATTCCAACGCCATTAGCCCATACAATGATGTGCACGCCGCGAAGCCGGATGGGTGTTTTAACAGAAAGCGAAATAGAAAATATTGTGGAACATTCAAAGCTGGCTGCTAAATATAACCAGGTTATTGATGAACCAAGCGCTTATGAAATGCTGACGGCTAAATTAGAGAATGCGGCTGCCATTACTCCTGTAAAAACTACAAAAGCGGCAAAACCGGAAGAAAGTACTTTGGAAAAAGTGGTAAATAATACCGTTGTCAAAAGTATTATGCGTACTGCCGGAAATACAATTGTAAGAAGCCTTTTAGGATCGTTAGGACTTGGTGGAAGAACAAGAAGAACAAAAAGCTTTTTCTGACCGACTACCCGTGCATTTATTCAAAAAGTAATGAGCATAACAAAATGAGCAATAGTAAAATCGGAGGAGATCGTTATCTCCTCCGATTTTTCAATCACAATTTGCAGAAATCCATGAAAAAACATCCACGTTCTTTATCACTTTTTATTGGAATTCAACACTCGGATGATAACGTTTTACGCGATGTAAAGTATTAACGTCTGTGTGATGCATTTCCATACCGCCTTGAGCGCCGAGTTTAAGGACAAGATCAGATGAATGGGTAAATGTGCCGTCATCATTAAATTTGAAAGTGCTTTCAAAACTTTTTAGCTCAGCCCGGCCCAATAAATATTTATTCTGAAGAATGCCATAGCACGGATCCCCGGGAGTTGCTTTGAAATGGATTTCCTTATCGCTGGCTTTCGCATCGGCGCCGGCCATAATTGCAATTCCGCGACCAAATACTACCGAACGGATAACCTGTTGGTTTTCTTTATCCCAAAGAATATATCCTACTTCATCATGAAACGGATCCATCGCTTCTTCTCCATGCCGCCATGCAGTTGACTTGTAGGCAAGGCCTTCTAAAGATTGCTTTCCATTTTCCTGTATCGGAATCGGTTTAAACCATGCTTTTTCAAAATAAGTAGTTTCGGAAGTTTCGTCATGTTTGTTGTGATAGGATAAATCTACACCCACGTTTCCCTCCCATTCACCTACGAGGGGAGTCAGCGGCCCTAATTTTTGACCACCAAATTTTGCATTTTCTGCCATAATATATGTTTTTTGAATTCGGGCCGCAAGTTACAGATTTTGAGGTTAAAGGTGACGCGTTTATGAACCGGTTTCGCTGTTTTTGAATTTTTAACTGTAACAAGAGAGTTTGAGTATTCTGCAATTGCTCTTTTACAGAATTCATTACCGATCCTATGACAAAATAGATGGAAGAGTTGGCAGGAAATACGGCAATGGTAACGTTTAAGGAATAACTTTCAAAAAACTTCTTGTCTAACTAATTTATTTCCCTACCTTTGCACTCCCAAAAAAAGTTCTTTATAGAAATCATTCGTTGGGAGTTTTGAAAACTTGCGGAAGATGAATTTGAGTTTATCAAATGTCATTCTGAGCTTGTCGAAGAACGTTAACACCAAAAAATTAAAAAATGGCAAAAGAAATTACAGCCTACGTCAAGCTTCAATGCAAGGGCGGACAGGCTAATCCGGCACCACCAATCGGCCCGGCGCTCGGTTCAAAAGGTATCAACATCATGGAGTTCTGCAAACAATTCAACGCAAGAACCCAGGATAAACAAGGGAAAGTTCTCCCGGTTCTCATTACAGTTTATGGCGATAAATCTTTCGATTTTATCATTAAAACCCCACCTGCCGCTGTTCAGCTAAAAGATGCAGCTAAAATCCAGGCAGGAAGTAAAGAGCCTAACAGAAACAAAGTAGGAAAAGTTTCATGGGCACAAGTGGAAGAAATCGCGAAAGATAAAATGTCTGACCTAAACGCGTTCACACTCGACAGCGCCATGAAAATGGTAGCAGGCACAGCTCGCAGCATGGGCCTTACCGTTGAAGGAAATGCACCGTGGGAAAAATAAATTGTAAAAAGAGAAAACTTTTGAAAAAATGATTACTAAAAAAAGAAAAGAAGCCAACGCAAAGGTGGACGCCAATAAAGCTTACTCACTGAAAGAAGCTTCCGCGTTGGTAAAAGAAATAAACACTACCAAATTTGATAGTTCTGTAGATCTGCACATCCGTCTCGGAGTAGATCCTAAAAAAGCTGACCAGGCTGTTCGTGGCACCGTTTCGCTTCCTCACGGAACTGGTAAAACAAAAAAAGTACTGGTGCTTTGCACTCCTGATAAAGAACAGGCCGCTAAAGATGCAGGCGCTGATTTTGTTGGTCTTGACGAATATATTTCAAAAATTGAAGGTGGCTGGACTGATGTAGATGTAATTATTGCTACTCCTTCTGTGATGCCGAAAATCGGTCGTTTAGGTAAAATTTTAGGACCAAGAAACCTGATGCCAAACCCTAAAACCGGCACTGTTACCAACGATGTAGCTGCAGCGGTGAATGATGTAAAAGGTGGTAAGATCGCGTTCAAAGTAGATAAAGTAGGGATAGTACATGCTTCCATTGGAAGAGTAAGTTTTCCTCCTGAAAATATCGAAGCCAACAGCCAGGAACTGATTAACGCACTTGTAAGATTAAAACCTGCTACTTCAAAAGGTACTTACTTAAAAGGCGTTAGCATGGCAAGCACCATGAGTCCCGGAATTGCCATTGATACAAAATCAGTACAGATCTAAATAACTTATTTGCTTTTGATTCATAATTGAAAGCAGCAAATTAAACAGTATGAACAAAGAACAAAAACAAGAAGTAATAGAAGCTTTGAAAAATAAATTTTCTCAGTATTCTAATTTCTATATTACAGATACAGAAAGTCTTTCGGTAGCACAGGTTACGAATCTTCGTCGTCATTGTTTTGATAAAAACGTGGAGATGAAAGTGGCAAAAAATACCTTAATCAAAAAAGCATTAGAAAGCCTTGACAATGAAAAATATTCAGGTGTTTATGATTCATTACATCAGGTAACCGCTTTGATGTTTAGCGAAAGCCC
>Ga0157371_10001756_pt1 | contig 21976 bp, 18 predicted proteins | sample C45metaG_FD_113462 | JGI IMG/M metagenome (GOLD analysis project Ga0157371, IMG submission 113462) | Corn rhizosphere microbial communities from Kellogg Biological Station, Michigan, USA - C4-5 metaG | ecosystem: Host-associated > Plants > Roots > Rhizosphere > Soil | place: USA: Michigan...
ATATTTTCACTGCTTTCGAGCAAGCGAAGGCTTCCAAGGATCTGGCGATAGAGATGCGCTTTTATATTCGGAAGTTGTTGCTTTTTAATCGAAGAAGTTTTACTCATCAAGACACTCTCATCATAAATATTCATCTTATCAATGGCATCAAAAAGCTGGACTACTTTAAGATCGTTGTTGGATGAATTTCTTTTAACATACAACTTAAAGTTCCTCTTCTCTGATTTTTGAAGGGAATGAATTAATTGAAATAGGGCATCAGTGGACCGGTTTGGCATGTTCTAACATTTATTTCACTGTTATACACGAAGACGACTCGATTTTAGAATAACAGAGTAAAACTAAAATGAAATTAGTATATTATTTTATTTAAAGAGAATTAGAGCGCTAGTATTAACCAAAATTTATCGCCGGATTTTTTATAAGATATTTTTTAATCATTTTAATTTTTTTGAAAATCATCACTTTATGAAGAACAATAAATAAACAAAAACTGCCATTTTCGGATCTTTTATGTAATAGAAGAGTTAAATGCAAAAGGAGCTTTTCAGTTGGGCATCGTAATTAAATTAAATTGAAAGCCTTTATGAGTAAGTGTTTGCGAAGATTGATATACATTTCAGAAGTGTAAGTTCATCTGATTTTAAGTTAGATATAAAAGGACTAAACTTCTAATTTCGAAAGAACGTAGATGTTTTTCTCTTCCGCAAATTCATCTTTTTAAAATTAATACTATGGAAAAGATTATCATTTTTGATACAACATTAAGGGATGGCGAGCAGGTGCCCGGATGTAAATTGAATACAAAAGAAAAGATCCAACTGGCTTTGAAGCTTGAAGAATTGGGTGTGGATGTATTGGAAGCCGGCTTTCCTATTTCTAGCCCGGGCGACTTTAATTCGGTTGAACAGATCTCCAAAAATATTAAGAATGCAACAGTTTGCGCTTTGTCACGTGCTGTACAAAAAGATATTGAAGTAGCGGCGCATGCTCTCAAATATGCAAAAAGGCCCCGTATTCATACCGGAATAGGCACTTCGGATTTTCATATAAAAAGCAAATTCAATTCCAACCGCGAAGACATTTTAAAGAGAGCCGTGCAATGTGTTAAATGGGCGAGAAATTATACAGATGATATAGAATTTTATGCAGAAGACGCGGGAAGAACCGATAATCAATATTTAGCAAAAGTAATTGAAGCAGTTATAGAGGCAGGAGCAACTACTGTAAATATTCCGGATACAACAGGATATTGCATGCCGCATCAATATGGAGAAAAAATAGCTTTCCTGAAAAATAATGTTAGTAATATCGACAAGGCTGTAATCTCGTGTCATTGTCATAACGATCTTGGTTTGGCAACAGCTAATTCCATAGCAGGAGCAATGAGTGGTGCACGGCAAATAGAATGTACCATTAATGGCCTGGGCGAAAGAGCCGGAAATACTTCTTTGGAAGAAGTGGTAATGGTAATTAAACAACACAAATCATTGGGTCTTTATACAGACATTGATACTACTAAATTATATCCAATGAGCAGGCTTGTTTCAGATATAATGCGCATGCCGGTGCAACCAAACAAAGCAATTGTTGGAAGTAACGCATTTTCTCACTCTTCCGGAATTCATCAGGATGGATTTTTGAAAGACACACAAACTTATGAAATCATCAATCCTGAAGAAGTGGGCGCTGATAGTTCGAAGATCGTACTAACGGCAAGGAGTGGACGCAGTGCACTTGCTTATCGTTTCCAGAAACTCGGTTTCCAGTTTTACAGAAACGACGTAGATATTTTGTACGATCGCTTCTTGCAGGTGGCCGATCACAAAAAAGTAGTAGAAGATGAAGATCTTTCTGAAATGGCAACGGTTTACCAAAAAGCCACTGTGGGAATTCAATAAGAAGTTGGATAAGCCCGTGGTGCTTTAGAATTAAAAAAGAATGAACAAAACATCAATCATAGTAAAAGATCTTGTAATCAAAACGCAGGGCGATACTGTGCTTGATGGAATTTCGTTTTCACTTCAACAAAATCAGCATCTTGCTCTTCTTGGTAACGCAGGTAGCGGAAAAACAGCTCTGCTAAAGGCTTTGAGCGGAAGTATGAATTACAATGGGAAGATTTGCCTGAACTCATCCTCAGAAAAAACGCATGTTGAAATTGTGGAACAACGCTATTCATTCAAAAATTTATGCGGCATTAGTGATTTTTATTATCAACAAAGATTTAATAGTTTCGATTCCGATGATGCGCCAACTGTTTATGAAGAATTAATAAAAGCATCATCGAATGCAAGTGAACAAGCAAAAAATATTGATTCTACTTTGACAATTCTTGGAATTGAACACCTGAAAAATTCTTCCCTCATTCAATTGTCCAGTGGTGAACATAAAAGGTTTCAACTTGCAAAAGCCCTGATAAATCCGCCTCAGTTCTTGTTTTTAGACACACCATATACGGGTCTTGATGTTAAAGGTGTAAAAGAATTAAACAAGCTATTGATTGAAGTATGTGCAAATGGAACACAGATCATTTTGATTCCGGGTACATTTCCTATTCCTGAATTCATTAAAAAGGTTGCTTTCATTGAGAATAAGAAACTGGCTTTGTTTGGAAACAAAGAAGAATTTAATGCAGACGAATTTATCAGGCCAGCCATCAACTTCGATTATAACACAGATTTGCTTACTCTTTCAAATGAAATCTCTCATTTTGAAACGATAGTAGAAATGAAAAATATCCATTTGAGTTATGGTACGCATACCATTTTCAGGAATCTTGGCTGGAAGATAAATCAAGGTGAAAAATGGTTACTAAAAGGACGTAACGGTTCAGGAAAATCCTCACTGTTGAGCATGATCACAGGGGATCATCCACAAGCTTATTCCAACGAAATTTATTTATTTGGAAAAAGAAGAGGAAGTGGTGAAAGTATATGGGACATCAAGCAGAAAACAGGATTTATTTCTCCTGAATTACATGCTTACTTCGATAAAAATGTTTCCTGTTTCCAGGCAATCGGATCAGGATTTTTTGATACCATCGGCTTATTTAAAAAATTAAGTACTGCACAGTACCACATAATACTTCAATGGTTGGGTTTTTTACAGCTTTCTCATGTGTCAACAAAGCCTTTACATTCAATTTCTGTCAGTCTCCAGCGAATGATCTTGCTTGCCAGGGCTTTGGTAAAAAATCCGCCATTGTTAGTTTTAGATGAGCCATGCCAGGGACTGGATCAAAAACAAAGCGAACAAATTATTTCACTTGTTGACAGCATTTGCTCAGGAACAAATAAAACCATGATCTATGTAAGTCATGACGAAAGAAATATTCCCGGATGTGTTGAAAAAGTGTTTCAGTTAGAAAAGAAAGGCGATCAGTTTTATTCAGTTATTGAACCGGCTTCGCTTGCCGTAGCATAAAAGAATTTAGTAGATATAATAAAATCCGCAGAGCGTAGAAAAATAATGAACAAGAACATAACGGTAATTTCGGGAGATGGCATTGGTCCGGAAGTGACCCATGAAACATTAAAAGTATTAAACGCAGTGGCATTAAAATTTCATCACAATTTTAATTTCACTCAGTGCCTGATGGGAGCAGTTGCAATAGACAAAACAGGCGATCCGTTGCCTCAGGAAACATTAGACAGTTGCCTGAAAAGTGATGCGGTTTTACTAGGGGCGATCGGGCTTCCAAAATACGACAATGATCCTACGTTAAGAGTAAGACCTGAGCAGGGGCTATTAAGGCTGAGAAAGGGACTGCAATTATTTGCCAACATTCGCCCGGTTACTACCTATATATCGCTTCATCACCTTTCACCTTTAAAAGAGAAGAATTTGAAAGGAGTTGATTTTGTCATCTACCGGGAACTTACAGGAGGAATTTATTTTGGCAAAAAAGAATTGAATGAAGAAGGAACCGAAGCATCAGATCTTTGCATTTATAATAATAACGAAATTTCAAGAATTGCACACCTCGCATTTGCAGCAGCACAAAAGAGAAAGAAGAAATTAACGCTGGTGGATAAAGCCAATGTCTTAGAAACTTCAAGACTGTGGAGAAAAAATGTGCAGCAGATCTCGGAAAAATATCCTGACGTAAGAGTGGATTATATGTTTGTTGATAATGCTTCCATGCAAATAATTGTAAACCCAAAACAATTTGACGTGATCCTTACTGAGAACATGTTTGGTGACATTTTAAGTGATGAGGCAAGCGTGATAAGCGGTTCTCTTGGATTACTGCCATCCAGTTCTATTGGTGAAGTAAACGCACTTTTCGAGCCGATTCACGGTTCGTATACACAGGCAGCCGGAAAAGACATTGCCAATCCAATTGGTTCTATATTATCAGGCGCTTTGATGATGGAACATTTTGGTCTGCATGAAGAAGCAAAAACAATAAGAGACGCTGTTGACTGGACATTGAGCAATGGTTTTGTGACGAAAGATATCGATCCGGTAAATTCTTATTTCACTTCGACGATTGGAGAATTAGTGAGTAATTATATTTCAAATGATATTCCTCAAAATTCAAACATCAGCAACATAGCGCTGGGCCAAACCACAATCATTTGAGAAATTAAAAGAGTTGATAAATAATGGTTGTAAACCGTTGGAAGGTTTCAATCTCAAAAAGTTCTTTGTTTTTTTAAATTAGGTATGTTAAGTTTGTCTTTTAATCTTCACCGATGTTAAGAGGCAAATTAAATAATGACTTTAAAAATATTTCAGTGATCGTCATTGCTGTCATTGTCATTATAATACCAGGAATCGGAGGAGGATAAGCCTGTTAAAATCATTAAACAAATAGCCCCGCCTCCAAAAGAAGCGGGTTTTTTATTAAAACCTATTTAAGAAGAAATTATGTATTACAACGACAACACTTTTATTTATTTAAACGGCAACATCGTAAAAGCTGCTGAAGCAAAAATTGATCTGTATAGCGAAACGCTTCATTATGGTTATGGCGTTTTTGAAGGAATACGTTCATACAAAATGGCAAACGCGGAAACAAAAATTTTTAAAGGGATTGAACACTTCAACAGGCTCAAAAATTCTGCACATGCACTCAATCTTCCTTACGAATGGAATAGTGAAGAATTGATTGCAGGAACTTATGAAGTTTTAAAACTGAATAATTTACAGGATGCCTACATCAGGCCTTTGGTTTATGCGCCTGCAAATATGAGTTTCAGCGTGAATAACGAATCATTTATTGTAATTCAAACATGGCAAATGCAACCTTTTTTGGGAGAGAAATTATTGAATGTAATGACCTCCTCTTTTGAAAGGCCAAATGCAAATGCATTTAAAATTCAGGCAAAGGCTACGGGCCATTATGTAAATTCTATTCTTGCCAGCCAGGAAGCAAAAGCAAAAGGATTTGATGAAGCATTATTAAAAGATATGGAAGGCTACGTCGCTGAAGCACCTGGTGCTAATGTTTTCATCGAAAAGAAGGGAAAACTTGTAACGCCGCAATTGGGAAATATTCTTCCTGGAATCACAAGAGCTACTGTTTTTGAAATTTGTGATGAATTAAATATTCCGGTAGAAGAAAAACAAATTACACTCGCCGAGCTTCAGGAAGCGGACAGCGCATTCTTTTGCGGAACAGCGGCAGAAATAATCGGCATTCAATCGCTCGACAATATTCCATTCAAAAAACATTGGGCGGATTCAATTGGAAGCATTATTCAAAAAGAATATAAAGATCTGGTTACCGGCAAAAAGAAAAAAGAAAAATTCGAGCCGATAAATTAGTAACAGTAAACAAATAAATATTTAAGATTTTAATTTTAGAGATGAGCGACACTTTAGTAAATACCGAACTTAATAAATACAGTAAGACTCTTACACAGGATGAAACATTGCCGGGAGCGCAGGCGATGTATTATGCAATTGGTTTCAAGGAAAAAGATTTTAAAAAAGCGCAGGTTGGAATAGTAAGCATGGGATGGGACGGAAATCCGTGTAACATGCACCTCAATGACCTTGCGACTTCAGTAAAGAAAAGTGTAAATGATGTGGAAGGATTGCTAGGACTGCGCTTTTACACAATCGGTGTGAGTGATGGAATTAGTATGGGAACTGATGGAATGCGCTTCAGCCTGGTAAGTCGTGATTTGATTGCCGACAGTATTGAAACTAACGCAAGCTCACAATATTATGATGCAATAGTAGCGATACCAGGTTGCGATAAAAATATGCCAGGTTCTATAATGGCGATGGGAAGATTGAACCGCCCGGGTATCATGTTATATGGCGGCACTATAGCTCCGGGTCATTATAAAGGTGAAGATCTGAATATCGTTTCAGCCTTTGAGGCGCTTGGACAAAAAGTCGCGGGCAATTTAGACGAGGCAGATTTTAAAGGCATCGTTCGGCATGCTTGCCCCGGTGCAGGCGCATGTGGCGGAATGTATACGGCCAACACGATGGCCAGCGCAATAGAGGCTATGGGAATGAGCCTTCCTTTTTCCTCAAGTAATCCTGCGCTTAGTAAAGACAAAGAAAAAGAATGTGCTTCGATGGGAGCAGCTATAAAAAACATACTGGAGAAAGATATTAAGCCGCGCGATATCATGACACGGGAAGCATTCGAAAACGCAATTACGATTGTGATGGTTTTAGGCGGAAGTACAAATGCTGTTTTGCATTTAATCGCGATCGCTAAGAGTGTAGATATCGAATTAACCCAAGATGATTTTCAAAAGATAAGCAATAAAATTCCGATGCTTGCGGATTTCAAACCGAGCGGAAAATATTTGATGCAGGATTTGCATGAGTATGGAGGTTTACCGGCAGTTATGAAGTATTTATTGGGCAAAGGTTTGTTGCATGGAGAATGCATTACCGTAACAGGAAAAACAGTTGCTGAAAATCTTAAAAATACGCAAGATCTTGATTTTGAAAAGCAAGACATAATCCGGCCGCTGGAAAACCCCATCAAAACAACAGGGCATTTGCAAATATTATATGGAAATCTTGCTGAAGGCGGAAGCGTTGCAAAAATTACAGGAAAAGAAGGAAATCGATTTGAAGGAACAGCCAGAGTTTTTGATGGCGAACACCATTTTGTAAAAGGAATAGAGAGTGGCCGTGTACATCCGGGCGATGTAATAGTTATTAGGAATATCGGGCCAAAAGGTGCACCGGGAATGCCGGAAATGCTAAAACCGACAAGCGCAATAATTGGTGCGGGGTTAGGAAAGTCGGTCGCATTAATCACAGATGGAAGATTTAGTGGTGGGACGCATGGTTTTGTCGTCGGTCACATTACACCTGAAGCTTTCGAAGGTGGTTTGATAGGGTTGGTAAAGGATGATGATATTATCGAAATAGATGCGGAAAAGAATACCCTCATGTTAAAAGTCAGCGAAGAGGAGATTGCGACGCGAAAGAAAGCCTGGCAACAACCCGCCTTAAAAGCGACAAACGGAGTTTTATATAAATATGCTGCCTGCGTGAGCAGTGCCGCGGAAGGCTGTGTTACAGACGAAAATTTAAAAATTAAACATTAAAAAATATTAGTTATGGAAACAGTTGAAATCATAAAAGAGAAAAAAAACACCGAGCCACAAACAAGAAATGTTTCTGGTTCCGTTGCTCTTTTGGAGATCCTGATTGCTGAAAAAGTGGAGACGGTTTTTGGATATCCCGGTGGCGCCATTATGCCTCTTTACGATGCATTGTACGATTACAATGAAAAGATTAAGCATATTTTAGTCAGGCACGAGCAAGGTTCAATTCATGCTGCGCAGGGATACGCAAGAACCTCCGGAAAAGCCGGTGTGGTATTCGCGACCAGCGGTCCTGGTGCTACTAATTTGGTTACGGGCCTTGCCGATGCTATGATCGACAGTACGCCGCTTGTGTGTATCACAGGACAGGTTTTTGCCCATCTTTTGGGAACCGATGCGTTCCAGGAAACCGATGTGGTAAATATTACAACTCCTATTACCAAATGGAATTACCAAATCACGGATGCTACTGAAATTCCTTCTGTTCTTGCAAAAGCTTTTTATATCGCCCAAAGTGGAAGGCCGGGCCCGGTATTGATCGACATTACGAAAAATGCACAATTACAAAAATTTGATTTTGAAAAGTATGTAACATGCAACCATATACGCAGTTATCGTCCGAAGCCTATTGTTCGCGAAGAATATATTGAGCAGGCAGCGGAATTAATCAATGAAGCAAAAAAACCATTTGTAATTTTCGGCCAGGGTGTTATACTCGGAAACGCAGAAAAAGAATTTAAAAATTTTATTGAAAAGGGCGGAATGCCTGCAGCATGGACGATTCTTGGTTTGAGCGCGCTTCCAACAGATCATCCTTTGAATGTAGGCATGTTGGGAATGCACGGTAACTATGGTCCAAATGTATTGACAAACGATTGTGATGTTTTAATCGCAGTAGGGATGCGCTTTGACGATCGTGTTACGGGAAGGCTTGATAAATATGCAAAGCAGGCAAAAATAATTCACCTCGATATTGATCCGGCTGAAATCGATAAAAATGTAAAAACCACCGTAGCCGTTTGGGGAGATTGTAAAGAAACCTTGCCGTTGCTTACAAAAAGGATTGACAAAAAAGAACATAAAGAATGGCTACAGAAATTTGAAGAACATAAACAGAAAGAAACAGAAGTATGTTTTAATAAAGACCTTCGGCCAACTACAGATAAACTTACAATGGGAGAAGTGATCAATCTTTTGAATGAACTCACTGATGGTAAAGCCGTAATCGTTTCTGACGTAGGGCAGCACCAGATGGTGGCTTGTCGCTATGCAAATTTCAGACAATCAAGAAGCAATGTGACTTCCGGAGGATTAGGAACTATGGGATTCGGTTTGCCAGCAGCTATCGGCGCAAAATATGGAGCGCCGGAAAGAACAGTAGTTGCGGTAATCGGTGACGGCGGTTTTCAAATGACATTGCAGGAATTGGGCACTATTATGCAAAACAATGTAGATGTAAAAATTGTTATTCTCAATAACGAATTTCTGGGTATGGTTCGCCAATGGCAGGAATTATTCAACGAAAGAAGGTATTCATTTACGGATATTCAAAGTCCGGATTTTGTTGCCCTTGCCAATGCCTATAATATTCCTGCACAACGAATTTTAGAAAGAGAAAAGTTGAAAGACGGTTTGAAAAAAATGCTTGACACAGATGGTGCTCATCTTTTGGAAGTAATTGTTGGTAAAGAGCATAACGTGTTTCCGATGGTGCCACAGGGTTGCAGCGTTTCTGAGATCCGTTTATCCTAAATCTTTTACTAAAAAAAATCAAAATCATGAACACAACTGAAATAAAAAATTTAAATAATTCTTCTTTTACTGTTGCTGGCAAACAGGAATACATGATAAATGTTTACACCGAAAACCAGATTGGAATTCTTAACAGAATATCGATTATTTTCTCACGCAGAAAAATTAATATTCATTCTCTGAACACTTCTCCCTCTGAAGTTGAGGGAATTCATCGTTTCAATATTGTAATCGAAGAAACAGAGGAGATCGTAAAAAAATTGGTGAGGCAAATTGAAAAACAAGTAGATGTTTTAAAAGCTTATTATAATACGAATGAAGAAATAATATGGCAGGAAATGGCTTTGTATAAAGTGCCTACAGATTTGATCATGGAAAAAGCGAAAGTCGAAAGATTGCTTCGTGAATTTGGTGCGAGAGTCGTTGCCATCCGAAAAGATTATACCGTTTTCGAAACTACCGGCCATCGTGAAGAAACAGACAAACTGATCACAGCACTTGAACCTTATGGATTGATTGAGTTTGTAAGAAGCGCCCGCGTCGGAATAATCAAAGAAAGCAAAGGTTTCCACGCTAAAGTAAAAGAGTTTGAACAAAGAGAACCGGGAAGCGAAGTGATAGAAAATGAATATTTAGATAAACAGAGCGAAGTATTTACTATGTAGAACACCAGTAAACAAAAAAATAAACTAAATTTTAAAACACAAACATGGCGACATTAAATTTTGCAGGAACAGAAGAAAAAGTAGTAACACGGGAAGAATTTCCTTTATCCAAAGCACAGGAAATATTAAAAGACGAAGTAGTAGCAGTGATTGGTTATGGCGTGCAGGGACCTGGACAAGCTTTGAATCAACGCGACAACGGTATTAACGTAATTGTTGGACAAAGAAAAAATTCAAAGAGTTGGGACAAAGCTATACAGGATGGATTTGTAGAAGGAAAAACTTTGTTTGAAATTGAAGAAGCATTGCAAAAAGGAACCATCATCTGCTATTTACTGAGCGATGCTGCACAAATTGCAATGTGGCCAACAGTAAAAAAACATTTAACTGCCGGAAAAGCTTTATACTTTTCTCATGGGTTTGGAATTACATACAATGATCAGACAGGAATTGTCCCCCCAAAAGATGTAGATGTATTTTTAGTAGCCCCGAAAGGTTCGGGAACTTCTTTAAGAAGAATGTTTTTACAAGGGCGTGGTCTAAACAGCAGCTACGCTATCTTCCAGGATGCAACAGGAAAAGCTTTTGACAGAGTCGTTGCACTTGGTATAGCTATCGGTTCAGGATATCTTTTTGAAACAGATTTCAAGAAAGAAGTTTACAGCGATCTTACCGGCGAACGGGGAACATTGATGGGAGCCATCCAGGGAATTTTTGCTGCGCAATTTGAAGTGCTTCGCAAACATGGCCACTCTCCTTCTGAAGCATTTAATGAAACTGTTGAAGAACTGACACAATCTTTAATGCCTTTGGTTGCAGAAAACGGAATGGACTGGATGTATGCCAACTGTTCTACTACCGCCCAACGTGGTGCTTTGGATTGGTGGAAAAAATTCCGTGATGCTACGCTTCCTGTATTTAACGACTTGTATGAAGGTGTGGCTTCAGGAAAAGAAGCTGAAAAATCGATCAGTTCCAATTCACAGTCTGATTACCGTGAAAAATTAAATGAAGAATTAAAAGAACTTCGTGAAAGTGAAATGTGGCGCGCAGGAAAAACCGTAAGAAGTCTGCGTCCTGAAAACCAGGAACCGGCTTAGACTTTTATGTAGCGAAAATTGTTAACATTGATGAGTTGGCAACTTTAAAATTTATCAAAAAAAATAAAATGAAAAATACTTCCAATACACTCTTTGACAAAGTCTGGGATTCTCACATCGTCCGTGAAATCCCAGACGGTCCTGATGTCTTATTTATTGACCGGCATTTCATTCATGAAGTTACCAGCCCTGTTGCTTTTGGGGGATTGGAAAGCAGGGGTTTGAAAGTGATGTTTGCCGATAAAACATTTGCTACTGCCGATCATAATACGCCTACCATCAATCAGCATTTGCCCGTGAAAGATCCGCTTTCAGCCAATCAGTTGAAAGCTTTGGAAACCAATTCAGCAAAATATGGCATTTCACATTGGGGATTAAATAATCCAAAGAATGGAATCGTGCATGTTGTCGGACCGGAAAACGGAATTACTTTGCCGGGAATGACAATTGTTTGCGGTGATTCTCATACTTCCACTCATGGAGCGTTCGGTGCTATTGCATTTGGAATCGGCACTTCTGAAGTAGAAATGGTACTTGCTTCACAATGTATCATGCAGCCAAAACCAAAGAAAATGCGTATTAACGTAAATGGCAAACTCGGTAAAGGTGTAACAGCAAAAGATGTTGCACTTTATATCATCTACAGGTTAACAGCAGCGGGAGCAACAGGATATTTTGTTGAATACGCCGGTGAAGTTTTTGAAAATATGAGCATGGAAGGAAGAATGACTGTTTGCAATATGAGTATAGAAATGGGTGCACGAGGCGGAATGGTAGCTCCTGATGAAACAACATTTGCTTACATTAATGGAAAAGATAAAGCCCCCAAAGGTGAAGCATGGAATAAGTTACTTGCTTACTGGAAAACTTTAAAGACCGACGCAGATGCAACTTTTGATAAAGAATACACTTTCGATGCCGCTGAAATTGAGCCGATGATCACCTTTGGAACCAATCCCGGAATGGGCATGGGTATCAGTAAACATATCCCGGTTTCAAAAAATACCGCCAGTGGAAATGCCAGCTATGAAAAATCCCTTAATTATATGGGCTTCCATGAGAACGAGGCGATGCTTGGCAAGAAAGTAGATTACGTTTTTATAGGAAGCTGTACTAACGGAAGAATCGAAGATTTTCGTGCCTTTGCTTCTATTATAAAAGGAAGAAAAAAAGCCGATCATGTTACTGCCTGGGTCGTTCCCGGTTCACATGTAGTAGAACAACAAATAAAGGATGAAGGTATTTTGGACATTTTAACTGAAGCAGGATTTCAATTGCGCCAGCCTGGCTGCTCAGCATGTTTGGCTATGAATGACGATAAAATTCCGGCGGGCAAATATGCAGTGAGTACCAGCAACAGGAACTTTGAAGGAAGACAAGGACCGGGAGCAAGAACGATGCTTGCGAGTCCACTCGTCGCGGCCGCAGCAGCAGTTACAGGAGTCGTCACAGATCCAAGAGAACTTCTTTAAATACAATCAATATTCTAAAATAAAGAACTTAATAAAATGGCTTACGATAAATTTACAGTCCTTACCAGCACAGCGGTTCCAATGCCGATCGAGAATGTGGATACAGACCAGATTATTCCCGCCCGTTTTCTAAAAGCTACAGAACGCAAAGGTTTCGGCGATAATCTTTTCCGGGATTGGAGATACAATTCAGATGAAACACCTAAGAAAGATTTTGTTCTTAATAATCCTGTTTATTCAGGTAAAATACTGGTAGGTGGAAAAAATTTTGGAAGCGGAAGCAGCCGCGAACATGCAGCATGGGCCATTTATGATTATGGTTTTCGTGCTGTGGTTTCCAGTTTCTTTGCTGATATATTCAAAAACAATTCCATTAATGTGGGTATTCTTCCTGTTCAGGTAAGTGAAGAATTTTTGATAAAAATTTTTAATGCTATAGAGGCAGATCCAAAAAGTCAATTTGAAATAAATCTTACCGACCAGACCATAACAATTCTTCTTACCGGCGAAAAGGAATCGTTCGATATTAATGGCTATAAAAAGCACAACCTGATGAATGGCTTCGACGATATTGATTATTTGCAGGCCATGAAAGAAGAGATCCAATCTTATGCGGAAAAGAGTTTGTATTAATCCAGACGATAATTAATAAAAATGCCTAAAAGACAGCGATATATTGAAATAATGGATACTACACTTCGTGATGGTGAACAAACCAGCGGGGTTTCATTTTCTGCTTTGGAAAAGCTCACTATTGCCAAGCTTTTATTAACCGAATTAAAAGTAGATCGGATTGAAATCGCTTCAGCCCGCGTTTCGGAAGGCGAGTTTGACGCCGTGAAAAAAATTACAAAATGGGCTAAGGCAAACGGATTTCTTAATAGGGTTGAAGTGCTGACTTTTGTGGATGGAACTGTTTCTGTAGACTGGATGATAAAATCAGGTGCGAAAGTGATGAATCTTCTTACCAAAGGTTCCCTGAATCATTTAACTCATCAACTAAAGAAAAAACCGGAACAGCATTTTGCAGAAATCGCGGAAGTGATAAAACTCGGAAGAAAAAAAGGAATTGACTGCAATGTGTATCTTGAAGACTGGAGCAACGGTATGCGCGATTCAAAAGAATATGTGTTGCAATATCTTGATTTTCTTTCTACACAGCCGGTGAAACGAATCATGCTTCCCGATACATTGGGTGTTTTAACACCTTCTGAATCTTTTGAATTTGTTTCTGAAATTGTACAACGTTATCCAAATACACATTTTGATTTTCATGCTCACAACGATTACGACCTGGGAACAGGCAATGTGTTCGAGGCTTTAAAAGCAGGGGCTTCAGGAATCCACCTCACAGTAAATGGAATGGGAGAACGTGCAGGTAATGCACCACTGGCAAGTGCTATAGCAGTGATCAATGATTTTATGCCGGAATTAAAAACATCAGTTTCAGAAAAATCATTATACCGGGTAAGTAAATTGGTAGAAACATTTTCTGGATTTCGCATTCCCGTGAATAAGCCGGTGGTAGGTGAAAATGTATTCACGCAAACGGCAGGGATACACGCAGATGGTGACAAAAAAAATAATCTTTATTTCAGTTGTCTCATGCCTGAACGTTTTGGTCGCCAACGTAAATATGCACTTGGGAAGACCAGCGGCAAAGCCAATATAGAAAACAACCTGTCGCAGTTGGGCATTCACCTCTGCGACCAGGATCTGAAAAAAGTAACACAACGAATTATTGAATTAGGCGATCGTAAAGAAATTGTGACTCAGGCAGATCTTCCTTACATTATTTCGGATGTGCTCGACTCAGTAGCCATCGAGCAAAAAGTGCAGATTGAAAATTACGTTTTGACACATTCGAAAGGATTAAATCCTTCGGTAACATTAAGAATTTGTATTGAAGGAGAAACTTTCGAAGAGCACGCGCAGGGCGATGGACAATACGATGCTTTTATGAATGCACTTAAGAAGATTTATAAACAAAAGAAAATAGCTCTTCCACTGTTGACTGATTATGCAGTTACTATTCCGCCCGGCGGAAAAAGTGACGCCTTTTGCGAAACGATTATAACCTGGAAGCATAATGGTCGCGAGTTTAAAACACGAGGGTTTGATAGCGATCAAACTGTTGCAGCTATTAAGGCAACATGGAAGATGTTGAATATTATTTAACAACCAAGACGAGAAAAGTAAAAAATCTACTAAGAACTACAACTAAGAAATAAACAAGAATGGCAAACAAGAATATTTTAATTGTTCCCGGTGACGGAATAGGCCAGGAAGTGACAGCGATTGGTAAAAAAGTATTGGACAGAATAGCGGAAAAATTCGGACATACTTTTACTTACGATGAAGCTTTGATAGGACATGTAGCCATTGAGGCGACAGGAAATCCATTACCGGATGAATCGCTTGAGAAAATGCGCCACTCAGATGCAGTCCTGTTCGGCGCTGTTGGTCATCCCAAATACGACAATGATCCTTCAGCCAAAGTGAGACCCGAACAAGGTTTGTTAAAGATGAGAAAGGAGTTGGGCTTGTATGCTAATATTCGGCCCATAAAATTGTTTGATGAATTACTCGGAGCCTCCAGCATAAGGCCCGAAATATTAAAGGGTGCGGATATTTTATTTTTCCGTGAATTAACAGGTGACATTTATTTCGGGGAAAAAGGAAGAAAAAATAATGGCGATACGGCGTACGATGTAGCTGAATACAGCCGCTACGAAGTAGAACGTATCGCACGAAAAGCATTTGAAGCTGCACGCACAAGGAAAAAGAAATTATGCTCCGTTGATAAAGCGAATGTGATTGAAACCTCAAGGCTTTGGCGTGAAGTAGTGCAAAAAGTAGCGAAGGATTATCCCGATGTAGAAGTAGAACATCAGTTCGTCGATGCTACCGCCATGCTTTTAATAAAAGATCCACGAAGATTTGACGTAGTAGTTACTGCAAATCTTTTTGGAGATATATTAACCGATGAAGCTTCGCAAATTGCTGGTTCAATGGGGATGCTGGCAAGCGCATCAGTTGGTGACGGCACCGGCGTCTATGAACCTATTCATGGCTCAGCACATGACATCACCGGGAAAGGAGTTGCCAATCCCCTGGCTTCGATTTTATCTGCGGCGTTGTTATTGGATATTTCTTTTAAAATGAAGACTGAATCCGAAGCTATAATTGCTGCTGTGGATAAAGTATTAAAAGCCGGATGGCGCACAAACGATATAGCCGATGCTGACACTCATGCCGATAAAATTTTAGGAACAGAAGGAATGGGAACAGCCGTTTTGAAAGAGTTGTAGTTTATTGAAAAACTAAATTACAGATCACCTGAAATTTGCTCGTTTACTCTCTGTACCGTTTTTCGTATATCCATTGGTGTTATCAATAAATAAGATTTATTGTGTTTTTAGCTTTAAGACTCTCCTTTGTTCATCTGGTTTTATGATTTCAGGTTAATAAATGCCTACAGTCATATTGTTGATGGTTTTTAAAGACAAAGAGCCTTCTCCTTTATAGAAAAGTTTTTTCGAGGAAAAGTTTTTATTATTTTTTAATAAATCTATAACTGGCATTTCAGAAGTTCAGCATCCTATTCTTAGCAGCATTTTAAAGAAGAGCTGCAAGGAATTTTTAAAAATTACTTGTACCTTAACCCCCAAAAAAGATAATGGCTACCTTAATTACGTGCCCTAATTGTCACCATGAATTCGCACCCGAAGACGCTATCGCCAAAACTCTTGAAAAAGAATACCAGCAAAGATTTAACCAGGATCGTCAAAAATTAATCGAGCAATTTTCTGCGCAACAAAAATTGCTTCACGATCAACAGAAAGAATTTGAAAAAAAGAAGGAAAAGGAAAACGAATTGTTTGCAGAGCGGATTGAAAAGGAAAAATTGAAAATGCAAAATGATCTGCAGGAGAGATTGAGGAAATCCATCAGCAATGATTTCGAAAACCAGCTAAAACTTTTACAGCAGGCAAATGAGGATAATGAAGAAAAATTAAAATCCGCGAGACAAAAAGAACTTGAATTTTGGCAAAAAGAAAAAGAGTTAAGAAACCGTGCGGCTGAAATGGAAATACAATTGGAAAAAAAGCTGGCCGCTGAAAGGGAACTGTTAATTGAACAAATAAGAAAACAGGAAAAAGAAAAAAATGAAATAAAGGAAACAGAACATTCTCTGAAAATAAAAGAACTGGAAAAGCAGTTGAACGATCAAAAAAAGATGGCAGAGGAAATGAAACGCAGGGCAGAGCAGGGTTCTATGCAGCTGCAAGGCGAAGTGCAGGAATTGGCGCTTGAAGAAATATTGGGAACCGAATTTCCTTTTGACGTTGTTTCGGAAGTAGGGAAAGGAATAAGAGGCGCAGATTGCATTCAATTGGTAAGGAATAATTTTGGGCAAGAATGTGGTAAGATCATTTATGAAAGCAAGCGAACAAAAGATTTTGGTGGCGATTGGATAGAAAAATTAAAAGCAGACATGCGGAGTACGGGTGCAGATATCGCTGTACTGGTTACCAAAACAATGCCCAAAGAATTAGATTGCTTCGGATTGAAAGATGGCGTTTGGATTTGTACCTTTTCTGAAGTAAAAGCACTTGCCAATGTTTTACGCGATGGAATTATTCGCGTTTATAATTCATCAAAAAAACACGAAAATAAAGGTGATAAAATGCACCTGCTTTATGCTTATCTCACGAGCAATGAATTCAGTGAACAATGGAAAGCAATAAGAGAAGGGTTTGTGGCAATGAAAATGAGCATCATTAATGAAAGGGCAGCGATGGAAAAATTATGGAAAGCACGTGAAAAGCAGTTGGAAAAAGTTTTGCTGAACGCTGCCCATGTGAAAGGCTCGATAGAAGGAATATCAGGAATGGAAGCGATTGATCTTAATCTTCTGGATGAACAAAGTTTACTGGAAAATTACTAATGGCAGGAGTAAACGAGGAAAAGAAATAATTTTTTAATTTATCAGAAATATCTTTTGATGATGCGAAGATTGTGAGTACGCTCTTTGGTTTCAAGATTTAAAATCCCTTGCGTATCTATTTTATCAATGCGAACTTTTCCGGCAGAATGAATGATTTCATGCTCGTTCAATAAAATACCTACGTGCACAATCTTTCCTTCTTCATTATCGAAAAAAGCAAGATCACCGCAATGCGCTTCCTGTAAAAAATTTACAGTAGTTCCCTGTTCAGCCTGTTGCCATGCATCCCTTGGAATGTAAGTGTTTAAGAATCTATAGGTCATTTGTGCATAACCGCTGCAGTCTATTCCAAAAACAGATTTTCCTCCCCACAGATAAGAAGTGTTTAAAAATTTAAATGCAATCTGTTTAATCAGTTTTGCATTGATCTTTATTTCCTCAGGATTCCAAACTTTTCCTTTGAAATGCACGGAATTTCTCCGCCAGAAAGCCATACCGTTTTTAAATGCACTTAATGAACTTCCCATTGGCACATACATCGTATGACCGTTATAATCCACTTCGTTTACCCATTCAGCGGTAAGGTCTTTATCGCTTTTAAGATAAATATCTTCATCGATTTCTACCACATGACTTTTTTGAATCCAGCCCTGGTATCCATCATAACGTAATTGTATCTTTATCCAATCATTATAGCGCTCAAGAATAAAAGATTTTTCGCCAAACAGTTGCTGAGACACCATTTCGCACTTATGGGAAGCCTCTGCTCTCATAGGGCTTACCGGTACACAACATACCATATATTCCATAACATCCATCAGGTTTTTTGCAAATGTAACTTATGGAAATTTATTAAGTTTACATCTCACTAAAAAAGAAAGTCTTTTTTGCAATCTGAAAATTACGACGATATTACTGACGCAGAATTGCTGCAAAATTTTTACCATGATCATGATAACAAATGGCTTGGTATTTTGTTGCCAAGGTATACACTGTTGTTGCTTGGAGTTTGTATGAAATATATAAAGAATGAAGAGGATTCGCGCGATTGTGTTCAGCAGATATTTTTGAAAGTGATCAATGAACTGAGAAAATATAAAGTCGAATATTTTAAAAGCTGGATTTATATGATCGCCAGAAACCATTGCCTGATGAAACTGCGCGACAATAAAAAGATCACTGTCGAATTAAATGAACGCACTGCAGCGACAGTGACTGCAGAAACGGATAAAAAAAAATTGATCGAGAAAGACGCTCTGTTAGAAAAAATGGAAGCAGCGTTGCAAAAATTAAACCCGGAACAAAAACAGTGTCTCAAATTATTTTACCTTGAGAAAAAGTCTTATTCAGAAGTTTCACAAATTACCGGCTTCACAATGATGCAGGTTAAAAGTCATCTTCAGAACGGGAAAAGAAATTTAAAATTATTAATAGAAAATAATTCTTAATGCAGATAAAAAATGAGTGATGATCTTTTAAACATATTATCAGGTAGCAATAAAGATATCGACAATCAAAAATTGATGGATTATATCAGCAATAAATTATCTGCTGAAGAAAAACATGAATTTGAAAAAGCGCTTTTGGATTCAGAGCTTGAAAGCGATGCAGTTGACGGTCTTAGCCAGTTTAAAAATAAAAAAGATCCTGTTCAGTATGCAGAAGAATTGAATCGAAAACTTCAGAAGCAGCTGCAAAAAAAGAGAGTATCAAAAACTAAAAGAAGGATCAAGGAACTACGGTGGGTGTATTTCGCTATTACATTGATTATTATTTTTATCCTGATCGCATTTATTATTATTTCGAAATTTTTGAAATAACTTCCAATCAGGTTGTAATCAAACTCGCGCCAACAATTTCATTATTTTTTGTTTCAACAATAATTTTTTCCGAAAAAGCTGTGGAAACAGAAAGGCCAACAAAATCGGAAGCAACCGGAAATTCCTTATAACTTCTTTCAACCAAAACCAACGTTTGTATTTTTTTCGGATAAAAATCAAGGAATGGCTTTAATGCATACAACAACGTTCTGCCACTATTAGCTACATCATCAGTAACAATAATGATCTTGTCTTCAAAATTTATTTTCTCAGAAAGAGAAATAATTTTTGGGTCTCTCTTATCAAGCGCTATTTCTATAGTAGTCAACTCTCCGTTGAAAATATCTTTTAAAAATGTGAAAAGTATTTTAGAAATAATACTTCCATTTTCTTTGATACCGGCTAGTATAATATGCTTTTCAGTATTATTTCGTTCGGCGATTTCATAAGCCATCCGCTGAAGTTTTCGATAAGCAATTTCTTTTGAAAGGATCTGATGAGCAGCCATAAAACGATTTAAAAAAAAGCAATTTACAATTTTAAAGTTTAAAACCCCTTCGCCGGTAAATATGTTTATCATCAAGATTTCAGCTTCCCATATTTGATTATCTTAGCAATCGGTCTTTATGGAACTTGTACAGCAAATATTATTTATCATTCTCGTGGCTTTTGCCATATTTCTTTTTTGGCAAAAAGTAAAAGAGATAAGAGCGAATATAAATTTAGGCCAGGATGAAGACCTTTCTGACCACAAAAGTGAACGCTGGAGAAATGTACTGCTGCTTGCTTTAGGCCAAAAGAAAATGTTCCGTTATCCGTTGGTCGGCATTATGCATTTCCTGATCTATGCAGGCTTCATCATCATTAATATCGAAATTTTTGAGATCATTCTTGACGGTTTGTTGGGCACGCATCGCTTGTTTGCCAATCCTCTTGGTGAATTTTACACTTTTGTTATCGACTTCTTTGAAATTTTGGCAATTGGTGTTTTATTCGCCTGCGTTATTTTCCTCATCAGGAGAAATATTTTAAAGCTCAGGCGATTTATAATGCATGAACTCGATGGCTGGCCTCGCACCGATGCGAACCTGATTCTGATTACTGAAATTATCTTAATGAGTTTATTTCTTACAATGAATTCAGCAGATCGCGCTTTACAATTGCAGGGAAATCCACATTATCTTGATCATGGAAGTTATATTTTTTCAGGGCGGCTTGCTCTATCAATGCAACATTTCAAGCCTGCAACCCTTGTGGCAATTGAACGTACCTGTTGGTGGCTGCACATTACAGGTATTTTTGCTTTTTTAAACTATCTTCCCTACAGTAAGCATTTCCACATTTTACTCGCTTTCCCAAATACATATTTTAAACGCATTGTTCCGAAAGGAGAAATGAGAAATATGCAAAATGTAGAAAAGGAGGTTCAATACATGTTAAATCCGGAACTTGCACCTGCTAACGAGGGAGGACAAACGCAAAATCAATCTTTTGGGGCTAAAGACATTTTTGATTTGAAGTGGAAAAACCTGATGGATGCTTACACCTGTACAGAATGCGGAAGATGCACCGCTGCATGTCCGGCAAATCTTACAGGAAAATTATTGAGCCCGCGTAAAATAATGATGGACACCCGAGACAGAATGCAGGAGATAAGGGCTAATATTAAAGCCTATGGAAGTTTTAAAGATGACGGCAAAACTTTAGTTCATAATTATATTACTGTTGAGGAATTGCGCGCCTGCACTTCCTGCAATGCTTGTGTGGAAGAATGCCCTGTTGGTATCAATCCGTTAGATATTATTTTTTCTCTGCGGCGAGCACTGATCATGGAAGAAAGTAACGCACCTTCAGAATGGAATGCGATGTTCAGCAATGTTGAAAATAATTTTGCACCATGGAAATTCAGTCCTGATGAAAGAGATAAATGGGCGAAAGAACTGGAATAAATGAATTTCAGCTTTTTCCAAAAAAGAAATTATAAATACTTCTTGTTTCACTATCATTAAGTAACCATCAGCTTAAAACTATCGCCATCAAACAAACCTTTGTCGCTTAGCTTCAAATGAGGAATTACAAGCAACGCCATAAAAGATAAAGTCATAAAAGGCGCAGACAATTTCGAACCGAATTCTTTTGCAGCAGCATCGATATTCGTGTACATTTCAGCTACTTTATATCCGTCTTCAATGCTCATTAATCCCGCAATACTCAAAGGTAAAATCTGATTAGTAGAAGGATTGGCTGCATCGGCCACACTCACACCACCCTTTTCTTCAATGACCATATTTACAGCTTCACAAATACTTTGATCATCAACTCCCACAGCAATGATATTATGACTGTCATGCGCTACTGAAGAGGCAATTGCACCTTTTTTTAATCCAAAATTTTTAATAAAAGCTATTGAAACAGGTGCATCCTGATAACGGTTGATTACCGCCATTTTTAAAATATCCGTTTCTACATCGCTTTCATAAAATCCATTTTTTTCTTTTGGAGAAGAAGAAAATTTATTGGTAATTAGTTGCCCGTCTAATGCTTCTATAACCTGGCAAGTAAAATCGGCAATTGCGGCCTTAAAATCTTCTACTTTTTTCTTTCTGCAATGAAAATTGTTTATGATACGCGCATGACAGGTTTTAATTTTTGACATCCCATTTTCAGCAACCAATTCTCCA
>Ga0157371_10001759_pt1 | contig 21961 bp, 15 predicted proteins | sample C45metaG_FD_113462 | JGI IMG/M metagenome (GOLD analysis project Ga0157371, IMG submission 113462) | Corn rhizosphere microbial communities from Kellogg Biological Station, Michigan, USA - C4-5 metaG | ecosystem: Host-associated > Plants > Roots > Rhizosphere > Soil | place: USA: Michigan...
ATTGGTTGCTGTTCCATGCAAATTGAGGTCTATCTTCAATGTGTTATTGAATAGATGCGGGCTTAAATTTAATCCGGCCGAAAAACGCTGTAAATTATCTGTTTTTAAGATTCCGTTCTGATCCAGGTATTCTCCATTAATCCGATACGGAATATTTTTTAATGAACCACTGAGACTTATATTATTATCGGTAGTGATCGCCGTTTGAAATATTTGCTTTTGCCAATCGGTATTTGCATTTCCCATTAAAGCTTTCTGTTCTTCGGTTCCATTTTCATTTACAAAATTTCTGAACTGAGAAGCGGATAATACCGGATATTCTTCTGGAAGCTGCGAAACACCCAAGTCTGTACTAAAATTAAGAACCGGCTTACCACTTTTTCCATGCTTTGTAGTTATTAAAATAACACCATTGGAAGCGCGCGAACCGTAGATCGCCGTTGCCGCTGCATCTTTTAAAATCGTAAACGATTCAATATCATTTGGATTGATCAAATTTAAGCCATTAGCCGATCCTGCAAGAGGAGTGCCGCTACCATTAACTCCTGTGCTTAAGGGAACTCCGTCTACAACAATTAACGGATCATTACTGGCTGTCAGAGAAGCACCACCGCGAATCCTGATTACACTTCCTGAGCCCGGAGCGCCACCATTTGAAGTAATGGAAACGCCGGAAACTTTTCCTGCAATTAATTGCTCCGGAGTAGTTACGGTTCCCTGTTGAAAATCCTTGCTGCTAATAGTGGAAATAGAGCCGGTCAGGTCTTTTTTCTTAGCAGTACCATAACCAATCACTACAACTTCTCCCAATTTCTCGGCAGAGATGGTCATAGGAACATTCAGAGAAGTTTGACCGTTAACCGGCACTTCCTTTTCCGCATAACCGGCAGAAGTAAAAACTAATGTGGAAGTGGGAGAAGCAGCAATGGAAAAGCCGCCATTTACATCTGTTTGCGTTGCGTTCCTTGTTCCTTTTACCGTTACTGTTACGCCTTGTATTCCGTAGCCACCTTTGGAATCAGTTACCGTGCCGGTAACAACATTTTGTGCATTAGCACTAAAAGCAGCGAGGAAAAAAAATAACAACCCTGGTATTTGCTTTGCAATTTTAGAAATGCTTTTTCTCATGAGCAAAATTTGAATTTTAAGTGTATTTGTATCGATTTTATAATCGTAAAAAAGAATGTGTATTTCGTACACAATTTATATCAATTTTTAACATTACAAAATTTATTTCAAAATATTTTTTTACAGTCTATTCTTTTTTGGAGAATTAAAATGATCGGAACCGTATCATTCTATTGCTTCTTTAATGACAACTTTTACCTCAATTGCCTGCTGCAAAAATAGTTTCCTTTGTTATCCCTGAACGAAACAGCTAAAAGATTTTGTTGAATTTTTTATTGAAAACAATTAATATATTCTTTGAATTAAAAAGATTAAAAATGAGTTTATTTGTTGTTTTACTATCAAATTTTCATGCGCTTCTTTTCCGATTTTTTTTTAAATACTCTCATCTCATTAATTCCTTTTATTAAATTTTAACCTTTTCTTTCTAATCCACGGCTGTTTATTATTCATTGATCCAAATAATCTATTCCCGCAATTTCTTCCCGGGATTAAAAATCAATTCCTGACCACGTTTTTTTATTCTTCTCGTATTTTTCATAATCAAATTTGTACAACCTGCCCGGACGATGAGGTACGTTCTGTTCCTCTTCTTCCATGTCCACCAGAAAATCCATTGCAAAAAATTTCTTCCTGAAATTTCTGCGGTCTAATTTTTTATTTAAAATCGCTTCGTAAAGATTCTGTAATTCCCGAAGTGAAAATTTATTGGGCAATAAACTGAATCCGAGAGGGTGTTCCTGCACCCTTTTTTGCAGCCATGCATAACATTTATCAAAGATCTTTTTGTGATCAAATAATAATTGAGTTACAGAATCCACCTCGTGCCAGTGCAATTCATTTTCCAATATTTTTAGCCGGTGATGTTGAACATTGATCAAAGAACAGTAGGCGACGGAAACAACTCTACCGGCAGGATGACGGCCAACTTCGCCAAAAGTGTGTACCTGTTCCAGGTACAAATCGTTGAGACCCGTTCGTTGTTTTAAAATCCGGTAAGCGCTTGCATCCAGATCTTCCTCCGGCTTCACAAGGTCACCCAAAAGAGAAAATTGATTATGGTATTTTTTAAGATCTGATCGGATCAGAAGCACTTTTAATTTGCTTTCATCAAAACCGAAGATCACACAATCGACCGACAAAGCAACCCGGTTAATACTTTGTACTTCCGATTGTAAACCTTTTAAAGTTTTTGCATTCTTAGAATTGGCATCTGTTTTTATCATGTATTATTATGTTTCTTTTCTGAATTTTTAAAATGATGAGTTCGCTTCCATCAATTTTTAAGTATCAACGTTCGACTTTGTTCTATCGCTTATTTGCTGAAGAAACCGCACACTTGTCTTCAAGTTTCACGCTGTCCAATCATTGAATTTTGATAACTTTTAGCGTTTCTGTTTTTTGCCCTGAAAAGATGGAAATTAAATAAGTTCCATTTAAAAAACCGGCGGCTCCACTTATTTCATAAGAATTTTTTCCAGCATTGATGCTGATATTTTGTTTATACAATTCCCTTCCCCTCAAATCTCTTATAATTACAGTCGCTTTATCCTGCTGCGGCGATTCTATTTTCAAATATATTTTTTCAGAAACGGGGTTTGGATTCACTTTCACACTCCACGAAGTAGGATTATTTTTTATTTCGACAATTGCGCTGTAATTAAAATTTCCATCAACATCTACACTTTTCAGGCGGTAATAATTAGTCAAAGAAGAATTATTGGCATCAGCATCGGTATAAGAATAATTGGTTTTTCCGTTTGAAGATATTTGTGAAACGAACGAAAAATTTTCGCCGTCAGTGCTTTTTTGCAATTCAAAATAATCAAGGTATTGTTCGTTGTTCACCTGCCAGTTCAAGACAGTGCCATTGCTTTCCTTTTCTCCAGTAAAATTCAGAACGGAAACGGGCGGCGCCACGGCTGTTTTAGTAAATACATGATATTCCCCGGGCTGCAATGTAAAAGACTGGGAAACATTTGAAACATCTTTTGTTGTTCCGTTCAGATAATCAGACCAGGTGCCGGTACTGGGGAAAGTTACCGTTCCGGATTGCGTTGTCACATCAAAGTTTCCGATTACGACTATTTTATCTAATGTCATCCATTTAAAACCTGCACTAAAATTGTGTTGGCTTGTATTAGAAATAAACTGATTAGCGAACGAAGGATCGAAACGAAGTTTAATCAAAGCACTATAGACATCATGCAGTTTTTTGCGGCCAGGCTGTTGCAAATAATCCCAACGGATTGGTTTTGGATCGGTGCGGCAATTATTATTAATACTTCCATCTGCGCAGTTGTTAATTGAATAATCATATCCTAATTCTCCGAACTGCCAGATCATTTTCGGCCCAGGTTGAGTAAGAAGAAATGCAGCAACTAATTCTTCTCTTTCCAAAGCAGTCGCGGTGTCTTTTATATTATAACCTGCTGTTGAATTTCCGTACTGAATATTTTTGTACATCAACCTTTCTTCATCATGGCTTTCTGCGTAGGTGACTAAATATGGATACTTCCATCCGCGCTCACTTGCCAGTCCGGAACTGAAATCCCAACCTGTACTGTATCCCATCGATGCCTGGCTGTAATTATAATTCTCGTTTCCCCAAAGCATCATTCCGTAATCTGATAAAACTTTTTCTTCATCATTATCCGCAAAATGTTCCAGGATGCAATAAGAGCCCGCGGATTTTAATTGGAGTGTATCATAATACTGTTTCCAGATAGCAATACGATCAGCATCGTAATGTCCCCAGGTATTTACATCAGTTGTAACGGTTTGGGTAAACCCTTTTGAAAGATCAAAACGAAATCCATCTATCTTATAATCGGTAAGCCAATGATTTAGAACACGACTTACAAAATAACGGGTGGCCGGCGCATCATGGTTGAACTGGTAGCCCACGTTATAAGGATGCGTAGTTACAGAATCGTACCAGGGATTATTTCTTGCAGGCGTGTTGGTGGAAGAATTCCAATACAACTGAACCATCGGGGATGAGCCAAAAGAATGATTAAGCACGATATCCATGATTACTGCTATCCCGTTTTGGTGGCATTTATCAATAAAGGATTTCAACGTATTGTCAGGGCCATAATATTTATCAGGAGCAAAATAAAAATCAGGATTATAACCCCAGCTATTGTTTCCTTCGAACTCATTAAAAGGCATTACCTCAATTGCATTTATTCCAAGCTTTTTAAAATAGTTCAAACTGTCGGTTAATGTTTTCCAATCGTGATTAGCAACAAAATCACGAAGCAATAATTCATAAACAACGAGGTTGCGTTTATCCGGCCTGGTAAAATTATTCACCTGCCAGTTGTAGGCCGTTTGACCTGGTTGTAACACACTTACAATTCCTGTCGTAAAACCGGTTGGATATCCTTTTAACCCAGGATAAGTTGTTGAAGAAATATTCGGATCGTTAACTGGATCAAGAATTTTTTCAGCATAAGGATCAGCAATTTTTAAGACGCCATCCACTAAAAACTGGTAGGCGTATTCCTGGCCGGATGTCAAACCGTTTATAGTGATCCACCACGAATTTCCATCGGGAGTATTGTTCATTTGATATTGTGATTGCTCGGTCCAATTACTGCCCGGAAATTCGCCAATAACACAAACTCTTGATTTTCCGGGTGCATACAAAACAAGGGTTACAGATTTATTATCAGAACCGTAATTAATTCCTGTTTGCACACCTGCCGGCAGTGGCGCTACATTAAGGGCATTATTCACAAAGAAACTTAAAGTATCTTCTGAAATATTAGTTCCATCATCTGCTTTTACAATTACTTGCTGGCTTCCGGAAGTAGTTATTTTGGGCGATGAGGTAATTGTTGTAGCATTCGTTGCTGTTTGCACTACAGCTCCATTCAACGAAATCGTAAGAGTTGCAGCGGCGTTGCTTTTAGCTACGATAGTAATATCGTCATTTATATTTTTCGTAATCGGCTCAGGAACCGGGTTATAAGTAGGTTGAAAAAATGGCATCGTAATTCTTACTGCTAAAGCGTTGGTATAAATTGGAATAAACATATCGCTTCCATCTTTATTAGCCTGTTTAATATTCCCGTCTGCACTTCTGAAAAGAATCGCAATCTTTTGAATTTTTTCTGACGCATCGGTTATACCAAAATAGTTTCTTATTCCTCCTGTAATCGTAAAAGACCATTTGTTATTTCCCAGGGAAGTTGCTTTAGCTGCAGCATCGGTTGTTCCCCAGGTAGTTTTTACATATTTCCAGTTTCCGGAGCCGGTACTCAAATTGGTTATAACTCCAATATGAACATAAACTTCCGATGGATTGTCGTAATTCAACAATCCTTTATTCCCATAATTGGCATCTACGGTAATTGTAAAAGGACTGGTGTTTTCCGTTGGAAAATCAGGCGTCCATGACAATAATTGGGAAAAACTTTGAAAAGAGAAGATCAGAATTATAAAGGAGAGTAACCATTTTTTCATAAACCGTAGCTTTTATTATTGTGTAAATTAAACACATTATTTGAAATTATCTTTTTTTGGGGAAATAAATTTTTATTGAAACCGATATTAAAAGAAATAGAGAAATAAAAATTGCAACTATTTGTTTCTTTACTGCACCTCAACTCGTTCTAATCGTCGAAATTCGGTTTAATATGCAGGGCAAAAATATTGGTTTAAATTCGTGAAATTCGTAGTTAAAAAACGTTAATGTACACAACCACTGATATAAAGCAATTACAAAATTTAACCAATACGCTTCTTAAAAATCCAGGAAATGCAGCACAATTAAGAGAAGTGCTTCGCTTTCATGAATACCGTTATTATATTTTAAATGATCCTTTAATTTCTGATTCAGAATATGATCAGCTTTATAAAAAACTGGAAAAACTGGAAAAAGAAAACCCGGCAATTATCACCTCAGATTCGCCGACACAAAGAGTAGGAAGCAGTTTGAATTCAGATTTCGTAACGGTTCCGCATTTAGTGTCCATGCTAAGTTTGGAAAATAGTTATAATCCTGATGATTTAATTGCCTGGGACAACCGGTTAAAAACTTTAGCGGATCATCAGAAAATAACCTTCAGTGCCGAGCCAAAATACGATGGAGCAAGCATTTCATTGATTTATGAAAATGATTTGTTGGTCCGCGGCGCTACCCGTGGCGATGGTTCTGCCGGTGATGATATAACTACGAATATCCGGCAAATCGGCTCTATTCCCTTATCTGCGAAATTTTCTGACTATGGAATCAAAAAAATAGAAATCAGGGGCGAAACGTTATTGAATAAAGAGAATTTTAAAAAGTATAATGAAGCGTTGGTGGAAGAAGGTTTGTCGCTGCTCGCCAATCCAAGAAATGCAGCGGCCGGTTCTTTAAGAATGAAAGATCCGGCGGCAGTAAGAAAGCGTAAACTCGAAGCTATTTTATATCACGTAAGTTTTATTGAACTGAATGAAAAAGGTTTAAAGAAATACCCTGATGTATTAAATACCCATGCGGGAATTTTGCAAATGCTTTCGGAATGTGGCTTTCGTACCCCTGTCGATACAAAAAAAGTTTTCAATAATATACACGATGTTGTAAATTTTTGTTTGGAATTTGAAAATCAGAGAGACCAGCTTCCTTACGAAATCGACGGCATTGTGGTGAAAGTAAATGAGATCGAAATTCAGCAACAGGTTGGCAGTACTACACATCATCCACGGTGGGCAATTGCATATAAATTCAAAGCCCGGCAGGCAACGTCAAAATTGGAAAACGTATGGTTTTCTGTCGGCCGGACAGGCGCAATTACTCCGGTAGCAAAAATTACTCCTGTGCCGATCGGCGGTGTTACCGTAACTAATGTTTCACTTTTTAATGAGGGGATTATCGAAGAAAAAGATTTGCGTGTAGGCGATACCGTTATAGTGGAGCGAGCTGGCGATGTAATTCCAAATATAGTTAAACCTTTAACTGAATTAAGAACCGGCGATGAAAAGATTGTTGTTTTTCCAACTTATTGCCCGGTGTGTGGAGATGCTCTAATAAAGCCAGAAGGAGAAGCCGTTTGGCGATGTGTAAATATTAATTGCGAAGCGCAGGTAGTAGAGCGGATTATGCATTTTGTAAGCAAAGACGCGATGGACATCAAAACCTTTGGTGCAGCGAATGTGAGAAGATTTTATGAAGAAAAAATTATCAGCGATATTCCTTCCATTTATTCTATTGATTTTGAAAAAGTCAGTACCCTGGAAGGATTTAAACAAAAATCGATTGACAATCTGAAATCAGCAATTGAAAATTCGAAAAAACAAAATTTAAACCGCTTAATTTATGGACTGGGAATAAGATATGTTGGTGAAACTACCGCCAAAACTTTATCAAAAAGTGTAGATACTATTTTCGATCTGAAAAATTTTTCTGTTGAGGACCTGCAGCAATTAAAAGACATTGGAACAAAAGTAGCGGAAAGCGTTTTTGACTTTTTTCATAATGAAGATAATATCAAAATGCTGGAAGCGCTTGCGCACAAAGGATTAAACATGAGTGGCGATAAAACACAACCTGTATCAGGAAAACTTTCCGGCTTCACATTTTTATTTACAGGCACTTTACCAACATTAAAAAGAAGCGATGCAGAAAAACTTGCCGAGGAAAATGGAGGCAAATTACTTTCATCGGTAAGCGCTAATTTGAATTACCTGGTAACAGGAGAATCTGCAGGAAGTAAACTGGAAAAAGCAAAGAAAATAAAATCGGTAAAAATTATAAATGAAGAAGATTTTTTAAATCTCATACAAAGTTAGTTTAGTAACTTCATCGGTAAATTTTTAACCATGATAAAAAAAATTAACGGCGAAATCTGGAAGCCGCTGAAATTTAAAGGATCAGAATCGATGCGTAATAAATACGCGATATCTTCTCACGGGCGCATGGCCAGTTACAAAGAAGATATTCATGAAGATGGAAAGATCCTGGAAGGCTCTCTCACATCTGGTTACAGAACTTTGAACCTCCACGTTGACGGCAACAATGGTACGATTTATCTACATCGCGAAGCGGCTAAACTTTTTCATAAAAAGAATTCTCCAAAACAGAAATATGTGATCCATCTCAATCACAATAAGACGGACAACAAACTGGAGAATTTAAAATGGGCAACACAAAAAGAAGCAAACGAGCATCAACAAAACAGTCCGCAGAAAGTCGCTTATAAAAAAGTACAAACGGCAAGAAAAAAAGGATTAAAACTGAATGCCTCACAGGTAAAAGCTATCAAAACTATTTTAGCAAATCCTAAAAGAAAACTTACTTATCAACAAATAGCTGAGAAATATGACATCACTCCGATGACTGTTTATCGGATTAAAACCGGGGAGAATTGGGGTGGTATTCAGTAATGCAACGCGCTTTGCTTTTACTGCAAAATATAAGGGACACGAAGAGCAAAACCAGTTAAAACATCCTACATCCTGACTAATATGATTTCTTCTAATTCGCTCATCTTTCTAAAAAACTTAAAAAAGAACAACAACAAAGAATGGTTTGAGGCAAACCGTGAAAAATACATGGATGCTAAAAATAATTTTGAAGAATTTATTACCATTCTTTTAAAAAAAATGGTTTTGTTTGACAGCGATTTAAAAGATCTGTCGCCAAAAGATTGTATTTTCAGAATTAACCGCGACGTTCGTTTTTCAAAAGATAAAACGCCTTATAAAATCAGTCGTAGCGCATCTTTTAATAAGGCTGGTAAAAAATCGATCAATGCCGGTTATTATTTTCATCTTCAGCCTGATGGAAATAGTTTTGTTGGAGGAGGACTTTGGATGCCTCAATCAGTTGAGCTCAAAAAACTGCGCCAGGAAATTGATTATTGCTTCCCCGAATTTAAAAAAATCATTTCCGCAGCTTCCTTTAAAAAGTATTATAGAGAACTGGAAAGAGAAGAAAAACAGATGCTTGTAAATATTCCAAAAGGTTATCACAAAGAAAATCCTGCAGTTGATTTTTTACGACTGAAAAGCTTTGTTGCAACAAGAAATATGTCGGACGCAGAAATTCTTTCTTCAGATTTACTGGATCAAACAATTCAAAGTTTTAAAGCATTGATGCCGTTGATAAAATTTATCAACAGAGCGTTTGATTAATTTTTTTTACGGCAGTAAAAGAATAAATAATAAAGATTTCTGTTTTAATATTTTAAAAAAAAGGAAGCATAAAAAAACCCATTTCTAACAAATTAAAAATGGGTTTATAAGAATAATAGCCAGCTCTCTTAGATATGAATGCTCTTCAGTACTTTAGGAATTTTTACTTCAAAAGTCATCACATTATTATCGCGTTTTGCTTTGATCTTATAATCATTTTTATTTTCTGATTGCCTGATTTCGGATGTAATATCATTTACGCCATTTACTTTTTCTCCATTCATTTCTGTAATGATATCGCCTTTTTTCAATCCGGCTTTTTCAGCAGCGGAACCCGGTTCCACTTCTAAAATTTCAACGCCAGTTGCCGCTTCCGTATCTTTAATCTTTAGTCCGAGCTTTGGTTGATTGTTATTAAAATTAAAGTCGAAGTTCTGACGAGGCATTCTAAAATTGAAATTATTTCCCTGGTTAAAACCATTCATCAAATCTCTCAAACTATCAATATTATAAGTCATTGAAGTACCAGGCGTTTTTCCCAATTCGACAGTCGCAGATTTTTTCTTTCCATCTCTTAAATATTCGATCGTCACTTTATCTCCAGCTTTATAAGACTGAACCGCCTTTCTTAAATCGTCCGGAGAGGTAATTTCTTTATCGCCGAATTTTGTGATTATGTCATCTTCTTTTAGTCCCGCTTTTTTTGCAGCGCTTTCATCTACTACCTCTTTAATGATTGCGCCTTTTTCTGTTTTCCCGGTAAACACGCCAAGAAAAGCTTTGTCGGAAGTGGAAAAAACATTTAGGCTGCCCGGAAACCTGCGCGAAAAATTATTATTATCCCTCAGATCCCTTTTCATTACCGTGATGTCGCCGTTATACTCGGCAAGCGGTTTTCCATTGACGGTTATTTTATTACTGTCAATTTCAATGATCATCTTCTGGGGATCTGCATCATTTTTACGGATAATGATCTCTTCATTTTTACGGTCACGGGATTGTTCTTTTTGAGCAAAACTATGACTGCTAAACAATCCGCAACATGCGGTAAACAGTGCTGATAAAAATATTGTTTTCATTTTGATATAATTTTTGAATAAGAAAATTTTTATTTCCCCAAAGTAAAAACCGGATATTAAAAAACAAATTTTTACCGAATTATATAATTTAACGTTAACATAAAATGCAAAGAATTTGAATTTTATAAACAGTTTTTTACAATAACACTTTCGGTATTTGTAATAAAATTTAAACCGGTTATTGAAATAATATTCCTGCTTCTTTGTTCATTTACTGTAAGGAGTTCCTCGTTGGAATTTACTATTTGCTTCACCTATTCCACAGTATTGTGAGAAATAATTTCGTTTACTTTTTTCAGTTTTGTATCGACACCTTTTAAAACATCGCGCCAGTTGGTGCCGACATAAATGTCAGGAATAACGCCGGTTCCTTTTACAGGAATATGATCGTATTGAACCAATTTAAAAAAGGGAAGTCTGACGCGTATTTTTGTATTTGGCAATGTAACATCAGGAATTAGAATACCGGAATTTCCATACCAACCGCCGCCGGTTTCTTCGCCAACTAATTTTATATTTTTTTGTCCTTTTACTGCATTACAAAATAAAGATGAGGCGGAAAAAGTAAGCCCGTTAATAAGAACAAAAACATTTCCATTGAAATGATTTTTTCGCTTTGGATAAAATGTGTGCCGTTCCCAATATCCAAAATGATACTTGCCATCTTTCTCCTTATGAGTTACGAAAAACAGCCCGATATTATTCAAAAAACCAGAGGAGATATAATTCGTGTATGGCCTGCAGGTATTGCTGACGGCATAAGCAGTATCCGCAACTTTAAATGGAGTGTTTCTTAAAAACTTCGTAAGGTAAACAGATTTGATTATATCTCCGCCCCCGTTTGCCCTGATATCAATCACCAGGTTTTTAGTTTTATTCTTTCGTAATTCACGAAATGATCTCCTGAAAAAACTCTTCAAATTTCCTTTAGAAAACGCGTTTACAGTCATGAAGGCGTAAGAAGAATCATAACTTAATGAACGGGTATATTCAAGTTTTTCCCGATGTGTAAATTTTCTTTTCTTAAATTTTAATCGCTCTTTTTTATTTTTCAAACTATCGGGCAGAGGCTGAAAATAAGGAATTAATGTATTTTTTTCCACCCCATTACTATCGCTGGAAGCTACGCGGTATATTTTATACAGGCCAAAAATATTTCGATGGAAGTATGGAAAATCAGAACTCAAACGGATATAATTTACATTTTCAGAATAACCGTCTTCCACCAAAAAATGAAACATATAATTGATGAGATTTGCATTGGTAATTCCATTAATCGATTTCACAAATGATCCGTTTTTAATTAAACGGTTTTTGTAATTTAAATTTCCAATAACCATCATCGTGTCTTTCCAGACTTTTAAAAAAAGCGGAAACGAAGGAATAGTTTTATTCTTTATAAAATGGTTCCAACCCTTGCTCATGCTGAAACTTGTATGTCCGCAGTGAATTCGGGATGTAAGCGGCGCTAATATTCTCCAACCAAACTGAAGTTCCGTCATTGAATCAGAAATGGCTTTATACCCGGCATCAAAATAATAATCCATGCTGTCTTTTGGTGTGTACCAATATAGAGCCGGATGTTTTTTTTCCAGGATATTTCTCAGTAAAGTATAATCTTGTTGTAATTGTTCTTTTGAATATTTTTTATCAGGATTGTAATTTTTAGAGACGGAGCATGAAAAAAACAATGGGAAAGAAAAGAAAAAAAGTAATCGCCTCATGAGTTACAATCGTATAAAAATGTTACAATAATAATTCGTTGAAAATTAAAAAAATTATTTAAGCGCATTCCAACCCTGGGCAGTAAGCGGATATTTATTTCCGCCTTTTGTAATAATAACAGAACCGGCATCTTTTTCTGTAATATGCCCGACAATAGTAATGTCTGTGTTCAAAGAAATCGCATCATAATCTTTTTGATCGATCGTGAAAAGCAATTCATAATCTTCTCCTCCGCTCAATGCGCAGGCTGTCGGATCCAGTTCCAGTTTATAAGCAAACTGCCGCGCCATATCATTTACCGGAATCTTTTCTTCATATAATACGCAGCCGACTTCGCTTTGTTTGCAAATGTGTAAAAGCTCACTGCTTAGTCCATCACTGATGTCAATCATTGCCGTCGGCACAACTTGTTTTTCAGCAAAAAAATCGATGATATCTCTTCTGGCTTCAGGCTTTAAAAGCCTTCCCACAATATAATCCTGGTTTTCAAGGTCTGGCTGAACGCCTTTAGTTTCCAAAAACACCTTCTTTTCTCTTTCCAGCAATGTTAATCCTAAAAAAGCACCACCAAGATCGCCGCTTACGCAAATCAGATCGCCTTTTTTTGCGCCGCTTCGGGTTACAAATTTATTAGGCGCTACTTCTCCAATTGCGGTCACGCAAATGATAAATCCCTTTTGTGAAGAAGTAGTATCGCCACCGATTAAATCGACATTATATTTATCACATGCAGCATAAACTCCCTCATAAAATTCAGTCAACGCTTCTACGCTGAAACGATTGCTGAAAGCCACGCTAAGCGTTATTTGAGCAGGTGATGCGTTCATTGCATAAACATCACTCAGATTTACAATCACGCTTTTATATCCTAAATGTTTGAGCGGATTGTACATCAGGTCAAAATGAATTCCTTCAACCAGCATGTCGGTTGTAATCACCGTTTGTTTTCCAAAATGATCGAGTACAGCCGCGTCATCGCCGACAGCTACAATGGTAGAAGCATTTCGAATTTCATTATTTTTTGTAAGATGATCTATAAGCCCAAACTCACCAAGAGTCGAAACTTCTGTTCTTTCAGAATCCATTTTGACATTTTATATTTTATAAATCGCTGCAAAGTTAATTCCAAATCGCCGAAGGTTTATGTATCGGTAAATAAAAAAGGCTGACTAAAATAGCCAACCTTTTTCTATCAATTATGAAAAAATTACACACTGAAGCTTTCCCCGCAGGCGCAACTCCTGCTTGCGTTCGGATTATTAAAATAAAAACCTTTCCCATTTAATCCGTCGCTAAATTCAAGGGTTGTATTTACGAGGTACAAAAAACTTTTAAGATCCGTAACTACTTTTATTCCTTTATCTTCAAACTCCTGGTCCATCGGTTTTATTTCCTTGTCGAAATCCATTTTATAACTCAGTCCCGAACAACCACCGCTTTCAACACTCACACGCAAAAAATAATCCTGCGGCGAAAAATTTTTTTCTTCCATTAATTTAATAACCCTGGTTTTTGCTTTTTCACTTAAGTAAATCATGTTCGTTGCTAATAAGGTGATTTGCAAATTTGCTGCTGCAAAAGTACACTCCATTTTTTTATAGCAATTCAATTTTAGTCAAACTGAATGCGATTTTAACAAACAGCAAATAAAAATCGGAGGAATTTATTTGTTTACTTCATTAGCGGATTTCGGCATAAGAAATTTAGCTAATTCACTGATTGTATAATCAATTTCTTCTTCTGTTGTAAATCTTCCTAATCCAAACCGTAAGGAAGAAAGCGCGCGCTCATCACCTAATCCGAGTGCTTTTAAAACAAAAGAAGGTTGATGAGTGGCAGAAGTACAGGCAGACCCTGAACTGAGTGCAATTTTGCCGCTTAAATTTCCCATCAGATCGGCTGCATTTATGTTTTTAAAACTCATGTTACTTACATTCGGCAAACGTTGTTGACGGTTTCCATTTACTTGCGCTCCTTTTATTTTCAATAATTCATTTTCTAATTTGTCTCTTAATATCTGCGTTTTTTGAGAGTCATTTTGCATTTCAATTCTACAAAGCTCACACGCTTTTCCAAAGCCAACAATCCCGGGAACATTAAGTGTTCCACTTCGGATTCCACGCTCATGGCCGCCACCATCTATTTGCGCAGTAATTCTAACTCTTGGATTTTTTCTTCGTACATATAATGCGCCGACGCCTTTTGGGCCATGCATTTTATGAGCAGAAAACGCCATCAGATCGATGCCATCCAGAATTACATCTACAGGAATTTTCCCAACCGCCTGGGTCGCATCTGAAAAAAATAATACGCCATGTTTTTTTGCGATCGCGCTTATGTCTCTTGTCGGTTGAAGAACGCCGGTTTCATTATTTGCATACATCACGCAAATCAAAATAGTAGAAGGTTTGATTGAATTTTCCAATTGCGTAAGATCAATAAGGCCGTCTTTTTTTACAGGAAGGAAAGTTATTTCAGCACCCAGTTTTGCTAAATGCTCACACGAATCCAAAACCGCTTTATGTTCTGTTTTTACGGTAATAAAATGATTTCCTTTTGCTGCATACATTTCAAAAATACCTTTTAGAGCAAGGTTATCGGATTCTGTAGCGCTGGAGGTAAAAACGATTTCATTTGGCTCAGCATTAATCAATTCAGCCACCTGTTCACGCGCCTTTTCAACCGCTTCTTCCGCTTCCCAACCAAGTGAATGGCTGCTGCTTGCGGCGTTTCCAAAATACTTTGTAAAGAAGGGAATCATTGCTTCCAAAACGCGCGGATCCATTGGCGTTGTTGCATTATTATCCAGATATATTGGAAGATGAAGCATCGTTTTTTATTCTGTAAAATTAGTTTAAACGGTTTGAACTGCAGAAGGGCTACAAAGATCGATTGCTTAAATTTGTAAAAATAATTTGTATGAAAAAGATTGAACATGTCGGTATTGCTGTAAAAAAATTATCAGTTTCCATTCCTCTTTTTGAAAAATTATTAAATACCGAATGTTATAAAACAGAAGTGCTCGTAAGTGAAAAAGTAAATACGGCCTTTTTCCAAATCGGAAAGAATAAAATTGAATTGCTTGAACCCTATTCTCCTGAAAGTGTAATCCATAAATTTATTGAAAAAAAAGGCGAAGGCCTGCACCACATTGCCTTTGAAGTAGATGATATCGAAATTGAAATGAAGCGTTTGTCGGATGAGGGATTTACTTTAATAAATCAAAAACCAAAAGAAGGAGCAGATAATAAAATGATTTGTTTTTTACATCCAAAGGACACGAACGGAGTGCTGATTGAATTGGTAGCAGACAAGGTAAATGCAACAGAAGGAATTTAAAAAATAAGAATCACGATTTTTTATTTGTTTACTGATATTTAGAAAAACAATAAATTTTTTCATAAAAAATGGTTAGAAAGAGCGCCGGATTATTATTATACCGTTTCCAAAATAAAACAATTCAGGTTTTGTTAGTACACCCCGGCGGACCTTTCTGGAAAAATAAAGATACCGGCGCATGGTCGATTCCAAAGGGAGAAATCGAAGAGGGTGAAGAACCTTTAATAGCCGCAGCGAGAGAAACGGAAGAAGAAACAGGAATTCATGTTGATACAAATCATTGTATTTCTCTTACCCCGGTTAAACAAAAAAGCGGGAAAATAATTTATGCCTGGGCCAAAGAGGGCAGCTTTGAAATAGATGACATTAAAAGCAATCTTTTTGAAATGGAATGGCCGCCAAAATCAGGTAAAAAAAAATTTTTTCCTGAGGTAGATAAAGCATCATGGTGTAATATTAATGAGGCAGAAAAAAAAATTGTTCCTGGGCAAACGCCATTACTAAAAGAGCTAAAAGCATTATTGAGAAATCAAATTGAAGATGAATAATAATTGTTCCTCATCCTAAAATCGAAATGTTTTTGTCGAATTTTTCCGTCATTTTTTTACATGATTTCTTTCTTCTTTTCCTGTTCATTTGGGAAATGATTTCCTTTTGCGCAATTTTGCAGCCATGATAAATTTTGAAAAGTTTGTTTTAGATAACGGTTTGAGGGTAATTGTTCATGTTGATAAAAGTACGCCGATGGCTGTTGTGGATGTAATGTATGATGTAGGCGCAAGGGATGAAGATGAGGACCACACAGGGTTTGCGCATTTATTTGAGCACCTGATGTTTGGCGGCAGCCTTCATATTGAATCTTATGATGAACCTTTGCAAATGGCCGGCGGAGAAAATAATGCGTATACCACCAATGATCTTACGAATTATTATTGCCAGCTCCCTGCAGAAAATATTGAAACGGCTTTCTGGCTGGAAAGTGACAGGATGTGTTCGCTCGCCTTTAATGAAAATTCTTTAGAAGTACAACGGAAAGTAGTAAGCGAAGAATTTAAAGAACAATATATTAACAAGCCTTACGGCGATGTTTGGCACATGCTTCGTGATCTTTCTTACAAAGTTCACCCTTATAAATGGATGACCATTGGCAAAGATTTGAGCCACATAGAAAGTGTAACACTGCAGGAAGTAAAAGATTTCTTTTTTAAACATTATACGCCATCAAATGCGATACTTACAGTAGCTGGAAATGTTTCTGTTGAGCAAATAAAAAGGCTGGCGGAAAAGTGGTTTTCAGATATTCCTGCCGGTAAAAAATATGTAAGGAAAATAAAGCAGGAGCCTGTTCAAAAGGAAGCGCGAATGATGGAAGTGACGGAAGATGTTCCATTGGACGCCTTGTATAAATGCTGGCATATGTCTTCAAGACTGGACAGGAGATATTATATGGCAGAAATTATTACGGAAATTCTCGGCGGCGGCGCGTCTTCCAGGTTATTTCAAAGCCTGGTAAAGGACCTGCAATTGTTTAGCAGTATTGAATGTTCGCATATGGGAAGTATTGATCCGGGCCTTCTTTATATTGATGGAAAATTATTGAAAGGAGTTAGTCTTGAAACGGCCGAAAACGCGGTGCTTGCAGAACTTGAAAAAATGAAAACGGAAATGATCAGTAAAGTGGAATTGGAAAAGGTAAAAAACAAAACAGAAAGCATGTTGGCTTTTGAAGATATTAGTTTAATGAACCGGGCAAATAGTTTGGCAAATTATGAATTACTTGGTGATGCAAATTTGATGAACACAGAATTAGAAAGTTACCAGTCCATTACACGTGAAGAAATTCTCGAAGAATGTCAACGTCTTTTCGTAGATACAAATTGCAGCACGCTTTATTATCGCTCAACAGTAAAAGAATAAATTTCACTGATATTCAATCAAGAAATTAAAAGGAATAAGATTTAAAAATTAAAGGATAAAAATTTTAAATGCCGAACAGAACAATAGCTCCTCCGATAAAAGACGCAATAGATTTTGAGATCACTTTAAAACCATGTACGCGTTTTTCACTGTCAAATGGAGTTCCCGTTTATTACGTGAATGATGGTGCGGAAGAAGTAGTAATGATCGATTTTGTATTTGAAGCGGGAAATAATTATGAAAATAAAAATGGCGTTTCCGCTGCTACAAATCATTTGATAAAAAACGGCACAAGCAATAAAGACGCTTTTGAGATAACGGAAAATTTTGAATATTATGGCGCTTATTTGAGCCGTAAATGCTTCAATGAAACTGCCTCAATTACACTGCATTGCCTGGCAAAACATTTAAAAGAATTGCTGCCGCTTATAAGAGAATTAATAACGGATGCAGTTTTTCCGGCAACAGAGCTGGAAATATTTCAGCAAAACAGTATTCAACGGCTTTCTGTTAATTTACTTAAATGCGATTTTGTTGCTAACCGGTTGATTGATGAGTATTTATACGGAGCAAATCATCCATACGGAAGAGTAAGTACAAAAGAAGATATTGAAGCCCTTACACGACAAGATCTTGTTTGGTTTTTTCAAAGATTTTATCTGAATGCAAAATGTACTATTTTCTCTGCAGGAAAATTGCCTGCGGATTTTGAACAATTGCTGGAAACACAATTTGGTGATCTTTCCCTAAATCAGCAGATACTAACGGTGACGCACAAACGCAAAATAACTTCTGAGAAAAAACACTTCATTTATAACGATAAAAATGGGATTCAGGGCGCTATTCGTCTTGGACGCCCTTTTCCAAATCGTCAGCATCCTGATTTTAAAAAAGCAATTGTACTGAACACTTTATTTGGCGGTTATTTTGGTTCCAGGTTGATGGCGAATATCCGTGAAGATAAAGGATATACTTACGGGATTCATAGTTATATTGAAAATCATATTGCAGAAAGTTCATGGGTTGTAAGTACTGAAGCTGGTAAAGAAGTTTGCGATGCAACAATTGAAGAAGTGTATAAGGAAATGCAACTATTAAGAGAGGAGCCGGTAAATGAAGAAGAACTTTTATTAGTAAAAAACTATATGGTAGGCTTGAATCTCGGGTATATCGACGGACCTTTTCAAATCATTTCAAGATGGAAAAGTTTGATCTTAAACGGCCTTGATGAAAATTATTTTTATGATTCTTTAAAAGTGATTAAAGAAATAACTTCAAAAGAATTACTGGAATTATCCAACAAATATTTAGTTCCTGAAGAATTTTTTGAGCTGCTGGTGATATAAAGTATTTTTAAGAAAATTAATGCCATGAAATTCATTGCAAGGCTTCTTATCACTGCTGTTGTTGCCTACGGATTATCATTGATATTAAAGCCGCACATCGTCATTGATTCTTTTTCTACAGCATTGATTTTTGTTATCGTTTTGGGAATTTTAAACGCCGTTATAAAGCCGCTTTTGATCATCCTGACTTTACCAATCACAATACTTACTTTAGGAATTTTTCTTCTCATAATAAATGTCCTGATGGTAATTCTTGCAGATAATTTTGTTTCCGGAATTCATATTCACGGATTTTTTTGGGCATTTATTTTTGGAATCTTATTATCGTTTATTTCGTCAGCAATTGCCCGGCTTCAGAAAAAATAAGCATTCATGGTTATATGAAACACGAATCATAAATATTTGTTCCTTTACTATCACATGACAACAGGATTTCAGCAACTAAAATATAAAGTCATTCTTTTTTATTTACGAATGAAAAGATGAAATTTGTAACATGCAATTCGATAGAAAAGATTTAACTGACGTCACACTTACAGAACTTTATAAGGCACTGCTTCTTCCGCGGATGATCGAAGAAAAAATGCTGCTGCTACTTCGCCAGGGCAAGGTTTCCAAATGGTTTAGCGGTATTGGCCAGGAAGCCATTTCTGTCGGTGCTACTTTTGCACTTCGTCCTGATGAATGGATCATGCCGTTGCACAGAAATCTCGGTGTTTTTACAACAAGAAAAATGCCTTTGAAAGATTTAATAAAACAATGGCAAGGCGCTCTGGATGCCTATTCTAAAGGAAGGGAACGAAGTTTTCATTTTGGAAATAAAGAACATTTCATTTGCGGAATGATCTCTCACCTGGGACCTCAGCTTTCTATTGCTGATGGCGCAGCGCTTGCTTATAAATTAAAAAATGAAGAAAAGATTTCGCTTGCTTTTACCGGCGAAGGTGGAACAAGTGAAGGCGAATTTCACGAAGCATTAAACCTTGCTTCAGTTTGGGATCTGCCGGTTATTTTTATTATTGAAAATAATGGTTATGCATTGAGCACGCCCGTGTCCGAACAGTATCGTTGTCAGAATTTGGTGGACCGGGCAAAGGGATACGGGATGGAAGGTGTTCAGATTGATGGAAATAATATCCTGACTGTTTATGAAACGGTAAAAGGTGTTCGTGAATATTGTATCAAAAATCAAAAACCATATTTAATAGAATGTATGACCTTCCGCATGCGTGGGCATGAAGAAGCAAGCGGGGTAAAATATGTCCCAAAAGAAATGTTTGAACAATGGATCGAAAAAGACCCCATAAAAAATTACGCGTATTTTTTAGTTGACCAAAATATTCTTACGAATCTTCAATTAGCAGAAATAAAAGATGAGATAAAAGAATACATTGACACAAGCTATGCAACAGCAGAAGAAGAAATAAACGGTTTTTCTAAACCCGATTCTGCAATCACGAAAGGAGAATTGGAAGATGTTTATGCAAAGAAAACCTCTTCAGCAAAAACATTTTCATCCCCTTCTATCTCAACAGCAGCAAGAGGCACACGTTTTATTGATGCCATAAAAGAAGCGCTTTATCAATCCATGAAAGTCCATTCAAATTTAATCTTAATGGGCCAGGATATTGCAGAGTATGGTGGCGCTTTTAAAATTACCGAAGGTCTTGTAAATGAGTTCGGAAAAGAAAGAGTGCGCAACACGCCTCTTTGTGAAAGTGCAGTGGTAGGCGCAGCTTTGGGGCTTTCTTTAGAAGATTTTAAAAGTGTAATGGAAATGCAATTTGCTGATTTTGTTTCGGTAGGATTTAACCAGATCGTAAATAATCTTGCTAAAATAAATTATCGCTGGGAACAAAATGCTGATGTGGTAATTAGAATGCCAACAGGGGCTGGCGTAGGCGCAGGTCCGTTTCACAGTCAAAGTAATGAAGCGTGGTTTGTTCATACGCCCGGATTAAAAGTTGTTTATCCGTCTACTCCGGGAGATGCAAAAGGGCTGTTAATCGCGGCGATCAATAATCCAAATCCAGTTTTATTTTTTGAACACAAAGCTTTGTACAGGAGCATCAGTTGTGAGTTTCCACAGGAATATTATGAAACAGAAATTGGAAAAGCGCGCCAGGTTCGTACAGGCATTGACGTTAGTATCATTACTTATGGAATGGGCGTCATTTGGGCAAGTGAATATGCGGATACACACCCGGAAATGTCAATTGATATTCTTGACCTGAGAACCTTACTGCCATTAGATTATAAAGCGATACGCACTTCTGTAAATAATACCGGGAAAGTTTTGGTGCTTCATGAAGATACGCTTACCGGCGGAGTTGGAGGCGAAGTTGCAGCGTGGATCGCTCAAAATTGCTTTGAATTTTTAGATGCGCCTGTAATGCGCTGCGCTTCTCTTGATACGCCTGTTCCTTTTAATCCCGATTTAGAAAAAAATTTTTTGGCAAAGTCAAGATTGGATGAAATGATTCAGAAACTAATTCATTATTAAAATTTCTTAAGCCGCGCTTATAATTTTTTTCTGTAAACAATACAATTTTCAGACCTTCCGTTTTTTAACCACTTTTTCTTTTATTGCAAAATTTTTAGAATGAATTTTAGAAGTACCCTGCTTTTGATTGGATTTTATTGTTGCTTTAATTCAATAACTGCTCAAAAGAATGATGAATCAGTTTATAATCCACATGAATTATTTGCACAAAATTTTTATACAAAAAACGGCAATGAATTTCGCTCTGCCAATGGTGCTCCCGGTCCTGAATATTGGCAAAACCGCGCTGATTATATTCTTCATGCTACCATAGACACGCTCGAAAACACATTAAAGGGAACTGAAACAATATCTTATACAAATAACAGCCCTGATAATTTATCTTCTTTATGGCTGCAATTAGATCAAAATACGTATAAGAAAAATGCACGTTCTGATTTTTATTCTTCGCGGGTAGAAACTGGTTTCACAGAAGGATATCAATTTGAAAATGTAACCATTGAGTATAATGGTAAAAGCGTGAAGGCAGATTATATCATTAATGATACGAGAATGCAAATCCGTTTATCGCAGGGTTTAGCGTCAAAAGAAAAAATAAAAATCAACATAAAATATCATTATACAATTCCGGGAACATTTGGTGGAAGAACTGATTTTTTTCCAACAAAAAATGGAAAGATTTATGAAATAGCTCAATGGTATCCAAGAATGTGTGTCTATGATGATTTGGAAGGTTGGAGCACTTTACCTTTTTTAGGAAGCGGTGAATTTTATTGCGAATATGGCGATTTTGATTA
>Ga0157371_10001760_pt1 | contig 21956 bp, 21 predicted proteins | sample C45metaG_FD_113462 | JGI IMG/M metagenome (GOLD analysis project Ga0157371, IMG submission 113462) | Corn rhizosphere microbial communities from Kellogg Biological Station, Michigan, USA - C4-5 metaG | ecosystem: Host-associated > Plants > Roots > Rhizosphere > Soil | place: USA: Michigan...
GGCGACCGGGTCATCCTCAACGGCTGGGGCATCGGCGAGACCCATCACGGCGGTCTGGCTGAGCGCGCCAGGGTGAAATCCGAGTGGCTCGTCGCCCTGCCCGGAGGGATGGATGCGAGGCGCGCGGCCGCGATCGGCACGGCGGGCTTCACCGCGATGCTGGCCGTGCTCGCACTCGAACACGCCGGCGTCGCGGGATCGGACAGTTCCCCCATCCTCGTCACCGGTGCTGCGGGAGGCGTCGGCTCCGTCGCGATCGCCCTCCTGGCCGTGCGCGGCAACCGGGTGACCGCATCCACCGGGCGCACCGGGGAGGCCGACTATCTGCGCCGGCTGGGCGCCTCCGAGATCATCGACCGGGCGACCCTCTCCGGGGCGGGCAAGCCGCTGCAGACCCAGCGTTGGGCCGGCGCGATCGACTCGGTCGGCGGTCACACCCTCGCCAACGTGCTCGCCCAGACGCAGTACGGCGGCACGGTCGCCAGCTGCGGGCTCGCCCAGAGCGCCGAGCTGCCCGCAACGGTCATGCCGTTCATCCTGCGAGCGGTCACCCTCACCGGCATCAACTCCGTTCTCGCACCACGCGAACTGCGCGAAGAGGCCTGGGGCAGGCTCGCCGCCGACCTCGACCCGGCGCTCCTCGACGGCATGACCGAGACGATCGGGCTCGCGGATGCCGCCGGTCGCGCGGACGACGTGCTCGCCGGCCGAGTGCGCGGCCGCCTCGTCGTCGACGTGCGCGGGTAACTCCTGCGGCTCCGTTCCCTTCGACGGGCTCAGGGAACGGTGCGGTCCCTGAGCCTGTCGAAGGGCGGGCAGGCTCAGCGTACGGCAGAGGAATTGGCGCGTTCGAAGAGGGCGAGCAGCCAGGGCGACAGGCGCTCGGGGCGGAAGCCGCGGCCGACCACGCGGGCCGCGGTCCACTGCAGGAGCGGCAGCCCCATCCGAAGCAGTGCGCTGACATACCACGGCGGCGGAGTGGACAGCGAGATGCCGGAGCCGGATCTCGCGATGCGCTTGTGCAGGATGAGCTGGATCGGCTGCATCCGCTTCACCGGCCAGAGGCGGCGGCGCTGCACCCTGGCAAGCTCCCGCTCGGCGGGCACGCCGTTGAGCAGCGGAGCGGCCAGGTGGTTCGCGGCGGCCACGGCATCCTGAATCGCGTAGTTCACGCCGACGCCGAAGGCCGGCGACATGGCGTGGGCGGCATCCCCGATGCAGAGCAAGCCGGGCAGATGCCACCGATCGAGCCGGTCCACCTGCACGGAGAGCAGCTTCACCTGGCTCCAGTCGACGAGGCTCGACACCACGGGTTCGAGAACCGCGGCAGTCTCGACGATGCGCCGGCGGAAGGCGTCCAGCCCGTCGGCGCGGATCTGCTCGAACCCGCCCTTGGGGATGACCATGCCCGACTGGTAGTAATCGCCACGCGGAATGGTGAGCACCATCGAGTGCTGGTCGAGGTAGCCCAGGGTGGCCGCGGGCGGATCCGGCGGCACCGGAAGGTGGAACCAGAGCACGTCGATGGCGACCCCGAACTCTCTTGCGACCAGGCCGGACTCCCGCCGGACTGTGGACTCGCGGCCGTCGGCGGCCACGGTGAGGTCCGCGAGGACCCTGAGTTCGCCATCCGGCCCGCTCGCCGTGACCCCGACAACGCGGCCGTCCTCGCGCAGCAGACCGGTGACCTCCGTGCTCATGAGCAACTGGAAATTCGGATGCCGTGCCGCCTCCTCCGCGATGAAGTCCAGGAAGTCCCACTGCGGCATGAGCACCAGGAAGCGGGTTCCCTTCCCCAGCCGACCGAAGTCCACGGGGCGGATGCGGTTGCCGCTCACCACGACATCGAGCGTCCGGATCTCCTCATGCGGCAGCTCGAGGAAACGCTCCTTCAGGCCGAGCTTGCCGAGCAGGTCGATCGTCGACGGATGGATGGTGTCGCCGCGGAAGTCGCGCAGGAAGTCAGCGTGCTTCTCCAGCACCACCACCTCGACGCCGGCGCGCGCGAGCAGAAGCGCGAGCATGAGGCCGGCCGGACCGCCGCCCACGATGCAGCACTGCGCCTGCAGGAGTCTTGCCGCCATCCGCCCGCCTCTCGACCGCCCCGGAATTGCGTGGAACACTACCGAACATGAATGTTGCGTTGTTGACCATCGGATCGATCCTTATCTTCCTCGCTGCCGCCTTCCACCTCTACGTTTTCTTTTTGGAAAGCATCACCTGGCGCACGCCGAAGACGTGGAAGACCTTCGGACTGCCGAGCCAGGAGCACGCGGACATCATCCGGCCGATGGCGTTCAACCAGGGCTTCTACAACCTGTTCCTGGCGCTCGGCGCGGGGGTCGGGCTCGCGCTGCTCGGCGTCGCCAGCACCGTCGCCGTCACCCTGATGGTGTTCGCAGCGCTCTGCATGGTGGGGGCCGGAGTCGTGCTGTTCTTCAGCATCCCGACGTCGCGGCGGGCCGCGCTGATCCAGGCGGGGCCACCGCTGTTCGGGGTGCTGTTCGTGCTGCTGGCGCTGTAGGCACGGGTCAGCGGAGGTGCTTGCCCTCCGCGAGCATGCCCGTGGCCTTCTGGATGCGGGCCAGCCGGGTCTCCGCGCGCTTGGCGCCTTCGAGCCACTGCTGGTACTCGCGCTGATGCGAGTAGCTGAAGCCGCGGAAGGTGTCGAGCACGCCGGCCGCCTGGAACGCCGCCTCGACATCCGCCTCCAGCTCGACCACGCGGGGTGCGGTGTCCAGTCGCAGTCGCACGCGCACGAGGTCGCCGGGCCGCTTGCCGAGCTGCTCGCGGATCTCCCGGAGCATGAGCATCTTGTGCGGCCCGCCGTAGCTCACGAGGGAGCCGCGGTATTCGATCTCGTCGAAGTGCACGACCACCGGCACCCGACCCGTGACCCCGAACAGCTCCTTCACGTCGAAGGGGAACGGAACGTAGGCGGATGCGTTGCTCACGTCGGACCGCTCCAGCACGCCCTCGTACTCGATCGGGCCCGGATCGGTGTAGGAAACCATGTCAGCAGCGTAGCGCCGAAGGCGCCGATGCCGTCCGGGCCGGATCGCCCACGAGACCGCGTGTCGGAGGCTCGGTCCTAGCTGCGCCGGATCTGCGCATCCAGCCGTTCCCGCGCTTCGGCGGGGTCGATGCCGCGATCGGCGGCGGCCAGTTCGGCCAGCGATTCCATCTCGTCTCGGCAGGCGGCGCAGCCGGCCAGGTGCGCGCGGAAGACCCCGGGCAGGGGCACGTTGCGGTCGAGGAGGTCGTCCAGGACCACATCCGAACGGTCGAAGCACTCGTCGCAGGACATCCACGGCTCGAACGGGCCGAAAGCCTGCGACAGGACGGCGCCCGTCCACGAATCCTGAGTGTTCATCTGTTCACCTCCTCGGCGGATTGAATGTAGCCCTGTGCGGTCAGGGCCTCTCGCAGTCGCCTGCGCGCATCATGCAGCGCCTTGTACACGGTGTTGCGGGTGGTGTGCAGACGGTCGGCGAGCACATCGATCGGGACGCCCTCGACGACGATCGCGATGAGTACGCGTTGCTGGTGCGGGGTCAGGGACTCGGCGATGCAGCGTCGCAGCGCGTCCGAGAGAGCCCCCGCCTCGACATGGGTGAGAGGGTCGCCCAGCTGCGAGATCGGTTCGGGGATCGACGACAGGTCGACCGTGGTGCGCGACCACGACTCGCGGCGCACGGCCGTCGCGGTGTGCAGGATCGCGAACTTGTACGCCCAGGTGGTGAACCTGCTTCGTCCCTCGAAGCTCGAGAGCCGGGCGAGAATGGCAACGACGGCCTCGTCGGCGCTGGACTGCACGATCTCGTCGGCCCGCGCCTGCCCCAGGCGCGACGCCTCGCCCATCCGGCTGAGCTTGAACCGGGCGGCGCGCAGCATGAGCTCGTGAAGCCTCCGAATCGCGTCGGTGCGGGCGGCTCCCGTGGCGTTCAGCCCACCGAGCCAGTCGTAATCCTCCGGTGGGATCGCGACGATGAGCGTCTCCTCCAGTGCGGAGGCGCCCTCGATGTCGCGGTTGTCGATGGGATCCTCCTGTTCGAGCAGACCCCCTGCACGGTTCGCCATAAAGAGTTTGTATCACCGCAGCGGCGATTCTTACCCGGAATCTCCATTCTTCTCCGGCGCAGTAAGACCCGCCGCCGCCGAGACACTCACTCGTCATGGCAGACAAGCTGCCCTCAACCAAGAAAGGTCCACGGTCATGAACCGAATGAAAGGCCACTCTCGGGTGGCCATTACGACTGTCACGCTATCCGTCATCGGACTGCTGGGCACGGCCGGCCTCGCCGGATGCACCACGGCCGGCAGCGAGACGGCCGCCATGGGGACGGGGTCCTCCGCGGTCGGCGCGATGGACATGTCGCAGCACAGCGCGCAGGCCGCGACGAAACAGACCGCGCTGTACACCGCCATGGCGCACCTGTGGGGGGAACACATGGAGTGGACGTATGCGACGGTCGTCGCGTTCGCCGAGGGGTCGCCGGCACTGAGCCCCTCCCTGGACCGCCTCCTCCAGAACCAGGTCGATATCGGTGATGCGATCAAGCCGTTCTACGGCGCCGCGGCCGGCGACCAGCTCACCGCGCTCCTCAAGGAGCACATCAACGACGCCGTTCCCGTGCTGACCGCCGCCAAGGCGGGCGACAGCGCTGCCCTGGATACCGCGGTCGCTGCCTGGTACGCGAACGCCACCGCGATTGGCGACTTCCTGGCGGCGGCCAACCCGAACTGGGACAAGACCGAGATGGAAAGCATGATGCAGGGACACATCACCCAGACCATCGCGTACGCAAGTGATGCGCTGGGCGGCGACTACACCAAGGCCATCGCCGACTACGGCATCGCCGAGCAGCACATGCAGGACATGGGCGACATGCTCAGCGCCGGTCTGATCCAGCAATTCCCGAAGAAGTTCCGGTGACGGCGGCGGGGCCGTGCGGACCTGTGCCCCGCACGGCCCCGCCACGGCAGGCGAAAGCCATCGCGCTGCTGCGGATCGCGTTCGGTGTGATCTGGGCGGTCGACGCGGCACTCAAGTGGTTGCCGTCGTTCGCACCGCACACCATGATGGACGAGCTCGAGGAGGCCTCGGCCGGCCAGCCGGCGCCGGTGCAGGCGTGGATCGGGGCCTGGATGCGGCTTCTGGAGCTCAATCCGGATGCGTTCGGCATGCTGCTGGCACTGGCCGAGACCGCCATCGCCGTCGGTCTGCTCGGCGGCGCGTTCACCACCGCGGTCTGCGCGGCCGGCGGCGCACTCTCGCTCATGATCTGGTCGACCGGGGAAGGGTTCGGAGGACCGTACGGCGACGGCGCGACCGACGTCGGGGCATCGCTGGTCTACGTGCCGCTCTTCGCGGTGCTGGCCGTGATCGGTGCGGGCGGAACCTGGGGTGTCGACCGCTGGCTGCAGCCGCGATTGGGGCGACTGGGCTGGCTCAGCAGCCGGCCCGCTTGATCCGCAGGGGACTCGCCCGGCGTCCGCCTCCCGAGCTCAGGGGTCAGGGGTCAGGGATCAAGGACGAGCGGCAGCAGCGGCCTTCGCCGCGGCGGGAGCGGCCTCGAGAATGCGGGAGACGGCCGCGTCGTCGTGGGCGGCCGAGACGAACCAGGCCTCGAACACCGACGGCGGCAGGTTCACCCCCGCATCCAGCATCGCGTGGAAGAACGGCGGGTAACGGAAGGTCGCCTGCGCCTTGGCATCCGCGTAATTGCGCAGCGGCGCCCCCGCGAACGCGAAGGAAAACAGGTTGCCCGCGCGCTGCACGGTGTGCTCGACGCCCTCCGCGGCGAGCGCCGCCGAGACGCCTGCCGAGAGCTGGTCGGCGACGGTGTCGAGCCTTGCGTAAACGGCGGCATCCGCCGCGCGCAGCGTCGCGATGCCCGCGGCGACGGCGACGGGGTTGCCGCTCAACGTTCCGGCCTGGTACACCGGGCCGAGGGGCGCGAGCAGGTCCATGATGTCGGCGCGTCCGCCGAGCGCGGCCAGCGGCATCCCCCCGCCGATGACCTTGCCGAAGGTGTAGAGGTCGGGCTGCCAGCCCGCACCGTCCGGGACGATGCGCGCGGCTTCGAGGCCCCACCAGCCGGCGCTGCCCACCCGGAACCCGGTGAGCACCTCGTCCAGGATCAGCAGCGCGCCGTGTTCGCGGGTGATCGCCGACAGCGCGCGGTTGAAGCCGCGGGCGGGCGGGACGACGCCCATGTTGGCGGATGCCGCCTCCACGATGACGGCGGCGATCCGCGGGCCGTGCTCGGCGAAGGTGGCGCGCACCGCGTCGAGGTCGTTGTACGGGAGCACCAGGGTCTGCGCCGCGGTCGCCGCGGTCACGCCCGCCGAACCGGGCAGCGCGAGGGTGGCGACGCCGGATCCGGACTCTGCTAGCAGTGCGTCGGAGTGCCCGTGGTAGTGCCCGGCGAACTTCACCAGGAGGTCGCGTCCGGTCGCGCCGCGCGCCAGGCGGATGGCGGTCATCGTCGCCTCGGTGCCCGTCGAGACGAGACGCAGCTTCTCGACGCCTCGTTGAACGGCGCCGGCCTGAACGTCGCCGCGTTGCGCGGAGGCCTCCGCCTCCGTGCCGTCGGCCTGGGTCACCGTCACCCGCTCGCGGATGAGCTCGGCCAGCTCGGTCTCGCCCGGGGTGGACGCACCGAAGGAGAGGCCGCGGGCCGCGGCATCCTGCACCGCCTTGACGACGGACGGATGCGCGTGGCCGAGGATCGCCGGCCCCCAGGAGTTGACGAGGTCCACGTAGTCGCGGCCCTCGGCATCCGTCACGTAGGCGCCCTTCGCCGACACCAGGAAGCGGGGGGTGCCGCCGACCGAGCCGTAGGCGCGCACCGGCGAGTTGACCCCGCCCGGGATCGACAGCTTGGCCCGGGTGAAATACAGTTCGTTCGCGCCCATCAGAAGCACCGCTCCACTAGAGACTCGACTGCGCGATCAGCGCAGCCATCCGGCCAGCTCGGTGGCCCAGTAGGTCAGCACCGCATCGGCGCCGGCGCGACGGATGCCGGTGACCGACTCCTCGATCGCCCTGCGCCGGTCGATCCACCCGTTCGCCGCGGCGGCCTCGATCATCGCGTACTCGCCGGACACCTGGTACGCCCACACCGGGACCGGGCTCAGCTCGGCCGCATCGGCGAGGACGTCGAGGTAGCTCATCGCCGGCTTGACCATGACGACGTCGGCGCCCTCCTCGATGTCGAGCAGCACCTCGCGCAGACCTTCGCGGCGGTTGCCGGGGTCGAGCTGGTACGTGCGCCGATCGCCGACGAGCGAGGAGTCGACCGCCTCCCGGAACGGACCGTAGAAGGCGGAAGCGTACTTCGCCGCGTAACCGAGTATGGCGGTGTCGGAGAATCCGGCGCCGTCGAGGGCGTCGCGCACGGCGGCGACCTGGCCGTCCATCATGCCGCTCAGTCCGAGCAGCTGCGACCCGGATGCCGCCTGCGCGATGGCCATGTCTCGGTAGCGCAGGAGGGTGGCGTCGTTGTCGACCCGGCCCGCGGCATCCAGGACCCCGCAGTGGCCGTGATCGGTGAACTCGTCCAGGCACAGGTCGGTCTGCACGACGAGGGCGTCCCCCGCCTCGGCGACGACCGCGCGGGTGGCGACGTTCAGGATGCCGTCCGGGTCGGTCGCGCCGGTCCCGTTCGCGTCCTTGACGGTCGGTATGCCGAACAGCATCACCCCGCCGACTCCGGCCTGCGCGGCGCCTGCGACCGCGCGGCGGAGGCTGTCGAGCGAGTGCTGCTGCACGCCGGGCATCGAGCCGATCGGCGACGGCTCGCTCGCCCCCTCCCGCACGAACAGCGGGAGGATCAGCTCGGCGGGGTGCAGCCGGGTCTCGGCGACCAGACGGCGCATCGCCGGCGTGCTGCGCAGGCGGCGCGGGCGGATGCGGGGGGTCCAGCCGGTGTTCTGCCCGGCATCCAGCTCACTCATTGCGTGCGCTCTCTGCCCCGTGCAGGGCGATCACGTGCTCCACCAGCCCGGACACGAGCGAGGTCGCGGAACGGTCCTCCGCGATGAGGTTCACGATGAGCCCGGCGGCGCGCGCGTCGAAGGCGGTGCGCGGCCCGATGCAGGCGACGACCGTCGCGGCGGGGAGCGGGGCGAGCTGCGCCTGCACCTGCCGGGCGACGCTGCCGGAGGTGATCAGGATGGCGCCGATGCGGCCGGATGCGACATCCGCCGCGACCTGGTCGGCGACGGGCACCCCCACCGTGCGGTAGGCGGCGACGAACTCGACCTCGAGGCCGAGCGTGCCGAGCCCGGCGACCAGAACCGGTTCCGCGATGTCCGACTGCGGGATGAGCACCGTCCCGACGATCTCGGACTGCGGCCACTCCTTCACGAGCCCCCGCGCCGAGTTGTCCTCCGGCACGAAGTCCACCCGATAGCCGGCGAGGATGAGCGCGGCGCTCGTGGTCTCCCCGACCGCCGCGATGCGGGTGTTCGCCGGGATGGTCACCTGCTGGCTCACGAGCACGTCGACCGTCGTGGCGCTCGTGATCACGAGCCAGTCGAAGCTGCCGCGCTGCAGCCGCCGCAGTGCATGTTCCAGCACCTCCTGGTCCGGTGTGCTGGCGAAGTTGATCATCGGCGCGATCACCGGGATGGCGCCGTAAGTACGCAGCGTCGCCGCGACCCCATCACCCCACTTGCCGCCGCGGGGCACGAGAACGCGCCAGCCCGCGAGCGGTTTCAGGGGGCGATGCGGAGTCATGCCGTTCCGCCGAATGTCGTGAACTCGCCGACCCCGCCGGCCAAGAGCTCGTCCGCCACCCGGGTGCCGAGCTCCCGGGGGAGCAGTGCCCGCTCGGCCTTCGAACCCTCGACGACCAGGGCGTGCGAACTGGTCAGCGAGCGCGAGCCATCCGTCGCGTAGACGGTGGAGGAGAGGAAGAGCATGTCGCCGTCCAGGAGAGCGGATGCCCCCACCGGAGCGGAGCAGCCCGCCTCGAGCGCCGCCAGCACGGTCCGCTCGGCGACCACGGCCATCCGCGTCGAGGTGTGGTCGATCGCCGCCAGCACGCCGTCCAGCTCCGCGGAATGATGTTCGGCCGCCTCGATCGCGAGAGCACCCTGACCCGGCGCGGTCGGCCAGGCCGACAGCTCGAAGAACTCGGTCACCGCATCGAGCCTGCCCAGGCGGGTGAGCCCGGCGGCCGCGAGAACGACCGCGTCGAGGTCGCCCGGGTGGACCCGGCCGAGGCGGGTGTCGACGTTGCCGCGCAGGTCCATGACCTCGAGGTCGGGACGGGTGGCCTTCAGCTGGGCGGCGCGGCGAGGAGAGCCGGTGCCCACCCGCGAACCGGCGGGCAGTTCGGCGAGGGTGAGGCCGTCGCGGGCGCACAGGGCGTCCCGGGCATCCGCCCGCTTCGGAATCGCGCCGATGACGAGGCCGGGGAAGTCTGAGGTGGGGAGGTCCTTGAGCGAGTGCACGAGCAGGTCGCATTGGTCTGCGAGAAGCGCCTCGCGCAGCGCGCTGGCGAAGACGCCGGTGCCGCCGAGGGATGCCAGCGGTGCGGTGGAGTTGTCGCCGTGGGTGACGATCGGCACCAGTTCGATCCGAAGGCCGGATGCCTTGGCCACCTTGTCGGCGATGAGCCCGGTCTGGGCCATCGCCAGCGCGCTGCCCCGGGTGCCGATGCGGATGACGCCGGCCGTGCCGGTCGCTGAGCTCGTCGAAGCGCCCTTCCGCGACCCGCTCACGGTGCCACCCCCGCCAGCGCCGGCTTGAAGCCCAGGCGCGCGTTCTCGCAGCATCCGGGACGGCAGACGTCGTACCAGGGCCCGAGCTCGGTCAGTGCGGGGCGATCCTCCACGGGGATGCCGTCGCGGCGCTCCAGGACCAGGTCGACCAGGCCGGAGACGTAGACGGCGTGCACGCCGGGGGTCGGGACGCGGATCGCGAGCACCCCCACCTCAGCCGCGGTCTGCATCGCCTCGGTGTCGAGATCCCACTTGACCTCCATGTGGTCGGAGACGAATCCGAGCGGCACGATGACCACCGCGCGGATGCCGCGGGCGGCCTGCTCGCGGATCGCATCGTTGACGTCCGGCCCGAGCCACGGGTTCGCCGGCGGACCGCTGCGGGACTGATACACGAGGTCCCAGCCGATGGTCCCTGAGCTTGTCGAAGGGCCACCGAGGTCATCGCTTCCGGGCGCTTCGCTCCCCACCGGCACGGCCGCCCGATTCTCCGAATCGTCCGGAACCGGCGGCGTGGGCCCAAGCTCAGCGACCGATGTCATCACGACTTCGGCGACGGCGAGGTGCTGGGCCGCATACGCGCCGCCCGGACCGAAGTCGCGGTCCCGGGGGCCGGAGCGCTCGGCATCCGGGGTCGGAATGCTGTGGGTCGAGAAGAGCACGTGCGTCTCGTCGGGCGCGATGCCGCGGGCGGCGATCTCCGCCAGGGCCTGCCGCACGCCCTCGATGAAGGGGGTGACGAAGCCGGGGTGGTCGAAGAACTGGCGCACCTTGTCGATCTGGATGGCATCCGCGAGCCCGGTCTCCGCGAGCGCCTGCGCGTAGTCCTCGCGGTACTGGCGGCAGCTGGAGTACGAGCTGTACGCGCTCGTGCCGATGGCGATGAGCTTGCGGAGACCGCGCTCGTGCGCCTCGACGAGCGCCTCGCTGAGGTACGGATGCCAGTTGCGGTTTCCCCACAGCACGGGCAGGTCGATGCCGCGGCGGGCGAGTTCCGCCTCGAGCGCCGCCTTCAGCTCGCGGTTCTGGTCGTTGATCGGGCTGACGCCGCCGAACGCCCGATAGTGGTGCGCGACCACTTCGAGCCGCTCCTCGGGGATGTCGCGGCCGCGGGTGACATTGCGCAGGAAGGGGATGACGTCGTCCTGGCCTTCCGGCCCGCCGAAGGAGGCGAGCAGGATGGCGTCGTATGCCGTCGGCTCGGTCACGTGCTCCGGGCCGGATGCGGCGGCCGGTGTCGCCCCGGGGACGACCACCGGAGCGTGCTCGGCGGTAAAGGTCACTCCAGCACCTCGGGAATGGCGGAGGTGGGGATGCGGCGGCCGGTGTAGAACGGAACCTCTTCGCGCACGTGCCTGCGGGCATCCGCCTGGCGCAGGTGCCGCATCAGGTCGACGAGGTCGACGAGCTCCGGAGCCTCGAGGGCGAGCAGCCACTCGTAGTCTCCGAGGGCGAAGGCGGCGACCGTGTTGGCGAGGACCTGCGGGTGCGACGCCCCCATCCGCCCGTGCCGTGCCAGCATCCCCTTGCGCTCTTCGTCCGCCAGCAGGTACCACTCGTAGGAGCGCACGAAGGGGTAGACGGTGAGCCAGGTCTGCGGCTCGGTGTCGCGCATGTATGCGGGCACGTGGTTGGCGCTGAACTCCGCGTCGCGGTGCACGCCCATGACATTCCAGGCGGGCAGCAGCGGGCGCAGCAGGGGCGAGCGGCGCAGCTCGCGCAGGGCCCACTGAAGGGTCTCGGGGGCGGCGCCGTGCAGCCAGATCATGATGTCGGAGTCCGCTTTGATCGAGGAGACGTCGTAGAAACCGCGCACGATCACCCCCTTCGCCTCGACCGCTGCGACAGCGTCGTCGAGGGCGGATACGAGTGCCGTGCCGTCCGTTTTCTCGTGCGCTGCGGCCGGATCGCGACGCAAAACCGCCCAGAGGGTGTAACCGTTGAAGGGAGTGTTGTGCTGAGGCAGAGCCTCTGCTGTGGTGCTCATACCGTCTATCCTCCCCCGCAGGGGCGCGAGATCAAAAAGCGACCTTGCTCGCGGTCGCCCGCGGGGACGATGTCGGGGGCCCCGGCGGGAAATCCGGCGGGGATGCGGTCAGTCGTCGCCGAAGATCGCCCAGGCGACCAGGCCGCCGACGACGATGACCGCGGCGGTCGCCCCGATGATCCACGGCACCGGGTTCTGCTCGTATGCCGCCCGCGCCTTGCGGCCGAGGCGGCCGAGCCGCTTCGGAACGTTCAGCTTGTCTTCGATGGCGTCGAGGGTCTCCTCGAGTCGTGCGCGGGTGCCGGCGATGGATTCTTCTGTGGCTGATGCGGCGGCCGAAGCGGCGGCCGGCACAGAGTCTGGGATGCTCATGGCTTTTCTCGCTTTCCGATGCCCTTGATGGCATCGACGTCTTGTTTCACGCTGTGGATCGTCTCGGTGGGCGTCGGCGGGATTCCGCGCTTGACGTGGAGCGTGCCGATGCCGATCAGGATGCCGGTGATGAGGAGGAGCGCCGCGGCCACGATGAGCGCCGCCAGCCAGGCGGGCAGTGCTTCCGCGATCCCGAGGATCGCGGCGGCGATGAGCACGGCGAGCGTGAAGAACGCGAGGAAGCCGGCGGCCGCGAACAGTCCGATGCCGATCCCCGCGTGCTTGATCTTGCCGGCGATCTCGGCCTTCAGCTGGTCGATCTCTCCGCGGACCAGATCCCCGAACAGGCGGGGCAGGTCGGCGATGAGGGCGAAAAGCGATCGTTTCTTCGACGGTGAGTCGCTCATTGCAGGCCCCCCTACTCGGAGCTGGCCGGTTTCGCCGTGCTCGCGCCGGATCTGCTTGCCGCAGACTTCTTCGCGGTGGGCTTGGCCCGGCCCTTCGCCGGGGTGCTGCCGGACGCCGTGCTGCGGGACGTCCCGCTCACCTGCGTGGCGACCTTCTTGGCGCCATCGGCCAGGAACCCGACGACATCCGGAGCCTTGTCCCTGGCGAAGTCCTCGACGGTGCGCACCTGGCGCTGCACCTTGGGGCTGTTCCAGAACTTGTCGGCGACCCGCTTGATGTCTTCGTAGCGCTCGCGCCCGGCACGCGCGCCGAGGACATAGCCGGCGGCGAGCCCGACGACCAGAAGTAGTTTCCCGCGCATGATTCCTCCTTCGTTTCCCGCCCTGGACTGCGACGAAAGGTCGGTTGATCAGTTAACCGTAGACCTGCCTATTGTGCTAGCTCTGTGAGCAGATTGTCAGCCCCCTGCTTCGCCTGCGCGATGACGGCGGCCAGCCCGGTGCCCGCGACGGCCTCGCCGATCACGGTCACGCCCCGTGGGGTCGCTGCGCCCAGGGCCGCACTGTCGGAGGCCGCACTGCCCGAGGCTGTGGCGGCGCGGGCCGGCCGGGCCCACTCGACGCGATCGAAGCCGAGGATGCCGGATGCCGGGATCGGCACGCCGAGCAGCCGTTCGGCATCCGCTCTGGCCTGCTCCCGCAGCTCTTCACACCCGTGCGGCGCGGACTCGGCGTTGTACGACAGGCGGAGGACGTGCGTGCCGGGTCCGGTGCGGGCGGCGAGCCACGGCCACTTGGCTGTGGAGTGCGTGAGCGCCTTCGCGCGGATGCCGTCGGCCCCGGCCGCGACGAGCAGTCCCGTCCCGCGCGGTGCGGCATCCAATTCCGGCGCCCGCACCACGAGGGTGGCGAGCACGATGCCGGAGGTTTCGACAGGGTCAGCCGCCGACACGCTGCCTGAGCCTGTCGAAGGGAGACGGCCCGGAGGCTCGGGCGCTTCGACCCGCTCAGCGACCGAAGCCCGCAGTGCGCAGGCGAGCACCACGCGGTCGGCGGCGATCACCTCGCCGCTGTCGAGGACGACCCTGTCGGCTTCCACGCTGCCGACCCTGGTGCCGGTGCGCAACACGACCCCGAGGGCGACGAGCTTCGCCTCCAGCGTCTCGACCAGGCGGAAGATCCCGCCGTCGATCCCGGCGACCGCCGACCCGGCCGGCGCGGCCGAACGCAGTTTCTGCACGGCCTGGGCGAGCGAGACGGTGCTGAGGAACGCGGAGCGCAGTCCGGGCGCGACCACGTCCAGTTCGAGTTCGTCCGGGTGGCGGGAGTGGACGCCCATGGTCACCGGGGCGACCAACTGCTCGAGGACGGCCCGCCCCATCCGCCGCCTCACCAGTCCGCCGAGGGTGCGCTCCTTGTATCCGGCGTAGCCGAGCAGGGAGTCGAGCTGGGCGCGCAGGGCGGCGCGCTTGCCGATGACGGCGATCACGTCCGCGGCCATCGGCGTGCCCGGGATGCCCAGCAGGCCGGCCTTCGGCAGCGGGACCGCCGCGCCGCCCGCCGGCTGCAGCCATGCGCCCGCCGGGTCGGGCTGCACGATCGCATCGCCGAGACCGAGCCCCGCGAGGAATGCCGCAACGGTGCCGCGCCGGGTCGCAAAACTCTCCGCGCCGGCGTCGAGCGGGATGCCCGCGACGGTGTGCCGGGCGACCTTGCCGCCAAGCACGGCGGATGCCTCCAGCAGCGTCACGCGCGCGCCGCCGACGGCGAGCTGCCGCGCCGCCGCCATTCCGGCGATGCCGCCGCCGACCACGACGACGTGCGGGGGCTGTTCCGGGGCGGACCGGGGCCCCTGCGGCGATTCGAGCTGCCCCGCCTCAGCGTCCTCCATGCACGAACTCCACGATGCGGGTGAGCACGCCGGGGTCGGTGTCGGGCGGCACTCCGTGCCCGAGGTTGAGCACGTGGGCGGGTGCCTCGGCTCCGCTCGCCAGCACCTGCCTCAGCGCGGCCTCCAGCACGGGCCATGGCGCGGCGAGCAGTGCGGGGTTGAGGTTGCCCTGCAGCGGCACGGTTCCGCCGAGCCGCCGGTTGGCCTCCGCAAGGGTGATCCGGTCGTCGACGCCGATCACGTCGGCGCCGACCGCGCGCATGGAATTCAGCAGTTCGCCGGTCCCGACGCCGAAGTGCACGACGGGAACGTCGAGATCCCCGATCGCGGCGATCGCGCGGGCCGAGTGCGGGGCCACGAACTTCTCGTAGTCCGCGACCGAGAGCGTGCCGACCCAGGAGTCGAACAGCTGGGCGGCGCTCGCTCCGGCGAGCACCTGAGCGCGCAGGAACGCACCCGTCACCTCCGCCGCCCAGCCGAGGAGGGCATTCCAGGTGTCGGGGTCCGCGTGCATGAGGGTGCGGGCGCGCAAGTGGTCCTTGGACGGTCCGCCCTCCACGAGATACGCGGCCAGGGTGAACGGAGCCCCGGCGAAACCGATCAAGGGGATTACGCCCAGTTCGGCGACCGTGCGGGCGACACCCTCGGCGATGGGGGCCAGGGCATCCGGGTCGAGCGGGCGCAGGGCGGCGACATCCGCGGCCGTCCGAATCGGCGCACCGAGCACCGGCCCGCGCCCGGGAACGATGTCGACGTCCACCCCGGCGAGCTTCAGCGGCACCACGATGTCGCTGAAGAAAATGGCCGCATCGACCCCGTGCCGGCGTACCGGCTGCAGGGTGATCTCGCTCGACAGCTCCGGGGTGAGGCAGGCGTCGAGCATGGCCGTGCCCACCCGCAGTTCGCGATATTCCGGCAGCGAGCGCCCGGCCTGGCGCATGAACCACACCGGAACGGTCGGCGGACGGTCGCCGCGGTAGGCACGCAGAAGGGGGGAATTCGCTGTGCGGCCATCGGCAAGAGGGTGGTTTTCTAACAGCTTCACGTGTCTAAGGTTAAGTCGTGCTCCTGTGTCTTACCGCAAACCATCGAAACGCCAGCTTCGAACTGCTGGAAAAGCTCTCCATCGGCTCCACAGCCGCCGCCTCCTCTCTTGTCACGGCCGGTGCCGCGGGGGCCGTGGTCCTCGCCACCTGCAACCGATTCGAGGCCTACCTCGACCTCGACGACGAGGCGGATGCCGGGGACGTCCCGATCGCATCCGTCATCGAGGCCATCGGCGAAGCCAGCACGATCGAGGCGGATGCGCTGCGCGGCTCGATCGAGATCATCACCGGTCAGCGGGCGGTCGAGCACCTCTTCGCCGTGTCGGCCGGACTCGAGTCGGTCATCGTCGGCGAGGACGAGATCTCGGGGCAGGTGCGCCGGGCGCTGGAACGCGCCCGCGAGGAGGGCACGACATCCTCCCGCCTAGAACTGCTGTTCCAGAACGCCTCGCACACCTCACGCGACGTGAAGACGCGGACCGCGATCGGCACGGCCGGCCGCTCGCTCGTGCGGCTCGCCCTCGAACTGGCCGCCTCGCGTATCGCCGACTGGAGCACCCAGAACGTGCTGGTCGTCGGAACCGGACAGTACGCCGGAACGACGGTGGCCGCGCTTCGCGACCGCGGCGCCGACAACATCACCGTCTTCTCCCCCTCAGGCCGCGGCGGCGCCTTCGCCCTGCGCCACTGCCTCGCGGTGGCGGACTCGCTCGCGGAGGCGTTCGACGCGGCCGACCTCGTGCTCACCTGCACGTCTTCCGACGCGCCCGTGCTCACCCCCGAAACCGTGGTCGGCGTGCTCGCCGATCGCTACCGCCTGGTGATCGACCTGGGCCTGCCGCGCAACGTCGACCCCCGGGTCGCTTCGCTGAGCGGCGTCGAACTGCTCGACCTCGAGACGGTGCGGCTGCACGCGCCCATCGAGGAGTTGAACGCTGCGGATGACGCCCGCGCTCTGGTCGGACGTGCGGCAGCAGAGTTCTCGGCCCTCCAAGCCGAGCAGCAGGTCACCCCCGCGATCGTCGCACTCCGCACCCACATCCTCTCCCTCCTCGACGAGGAGATCGCCCGCGCCCGCGCGCAGGGCGACGCCGACGGCCGCGCCGAGGCGGCGCTGCGCCATCTCACCGGCGTGCTGCTGCACACCCCGTCGCTGCGGGCGCGCACGCTCGCGCGCGAGGGTCGGGGCGAGGAGTTCGTGGCCGGCCTCGACGCCCTCTACGGCATCCGCGCCGCCGCGCAGCCTGCGCTCACCGAGCGCGACGAGTCCGCCACCGCGTAACTGCCGCACACGAGGCCGCCGCCCTCCTAAAGCCCAATCTGGGCCAAAGCGCCCAGAATGGGCTAACGCTCTGACCCATTCGGCACGGATTGGCCCATAAAATACAGGCACCCACGCACAGGACGCGGCGACCGCTATGCCGTCGGTGCGATCAAGCGCAGCGTCGGGAATGACGTGCGATACCGTCGAGCATCCCGGGTAATGAGCGTCAGCCCCGCGACTACGGCGTGCGCACCGATATAGAAGTCGGGCAACGTCGCGATTCTGGAACCGCCTCGCCGCCGATACGACCGATGTGCCTTGGCCGCGAGAAAGCCCGCTGCGTACGGAAGTGGCACCCGCCGCAAGATGCCAGCGGGAATCTGCTCATCGAGTTCTTCGATACCGGCATACCCGACGGAGACTTCTGCATAGATAAGCGGATTGATATAGACAGGCCCGCTCCTGATGCTGCGGGCCAAAACTTCGGCAGACCAGTCGCTCCAGATCGAGTCGCCGGTTGCCACATCGAGCAGCACATTCGTATCGACGAGAAAACCTGATGCCCCAGCCCACGCTGAACTCGCGAGCTCAGTCATCGAGGTCATAGTCTCGGGTCAATCTCATGATCTCGTCGGTGCTGAGCCCTCCGCGGGCAGAGCCGCGCAGCTTCGCAACGAAACGATCCGCGGCATCCGGACGGTTGCCCTCGGCTGCTTCGAGCACGACCACCCCGTCACGCTCGACGAAGTCGACCTCAGTTTCCGGCATGAAACCGTAGCTCTCGCGGATGTGCTGAGGGATGGTCACCTGGCCCTTGGACGTAATTCGCATACGACCAGTGTAATTCTTACTAGACAAAGTATTACTAGAACTTAACACTGCTCTGGCCTGCCGGCCCGCGTGCTCAAGTGCTCCGGGCAAACCCTTTTCTGGGGATGGTTCCGCCCTCGACTTGGAGTTGAGGAGAAGCCGGTGCCCGAGGTGCCGCGAGATTCTTGCGGCCCCTATTCGTAACTCAGGCAGATTCCCATGACGCCGTGCGCGGCCCTTGCGAACACGGGGCTGCGCCAGCGCGCTTGCGAAATCCGCCTGAGCTGCGAGCAGGAAAGGGCGTCACGTCCGCCCGCCACCGTCCCGCCCGTCGAGGGTGCTCGTTACACCGGGCACCCTCGGCGCAAGGATGTGCCCGCAACACGCTCTCAGTCGGAAGAGCGACCGATCGCGGAACGGATGCGGGCGACACCGCGGGCGAGCCCGAGCACGGCCGGGTTGTTCGCCACCCGGCGCAGCAGTTGCAGCTGCGCGTGGTCGATCTCGACACCGGGGAACCGCAGCAGACGCCGCATCGGCATCGAGCCGACCATGTCGAGCAGGCCCGTGCCACCCTCCTCCGGGTTCTCGCGCGCGGCCGTGCGGCGCAGGATCGGTCCGGTCACGGGGTGGGCGAGCCAATCCGAGACGGGGGACTCCATGGTGAGCGGATGCGTCTTCCGCGTGCTCGCCTGCCGCACCGGCGCAGTCAGAACGATGTCGTGCGCCGAACGCCCGAGCTGCACCTCGTAGACGCCGCCCGCGACTGTCCAGGCCGAGGACTCGACATCCCAGTAGCTGAACGCCCGTGCACCCAGGGTGATCGTAACGATCCGGCTTTCGCCCGGCTCCAGCGCCACCTTGGCGAAGCCGCGCAGTTCGCGCACCGGGGTCCCGGCCTGGCCGCGCGGAGGCGACACATACAGCTGCACGACTTCTTTGCCCGCCCGCGCCCCGATGTTGGTCACGGTGACGGAGACCTGGTCGCGCCGCACCCGCAGCTCCGAATATCCGAAGCTGGTGTAGCTCAGCCCGAAGCCGAACGGGTAGCGGGCGGCGAGCCCGACGGTCTCGTAGTGGCGGTAGCCGACGAACATCCCCTCGCTGTAGCGCACGACGTTGCCATCGCCCGGGAAGGTGAGATAGGAGGGGGTGTCTTGCAGGCGGAAGGGGATGGTCTCGGCCAGCCGACCGGACGGGTTCGCGTCCCCGAACACGACATCCGCGATCGCGGCGCCGCCGGCCTGCCCGAGCAGCCAGCATTCGAGGATGCCGGCCACGCCGTCGTGCCACGGTTCGAGGGTGACCACGCCTCCGTTGCTCAGCACCACGACCGTGCGCGGGTTCACCGCCGCGATCGCCGCGACCAGTTCGAGCTGATCCGGGGGCAGGTCCAGGCGGGTGCGGTCGTAGCCCTCGGACTCCTCGTCCTCCGGCAACCCCAGGAACAGCAGCACCGCATCCGCCCGCACGGCGAGCTGCACCGCCTCGTCGCGCAGGGCGCTGTCTGCACCCGCCCCGAGCGTGTAGCCGGCGGCGAAGTCGACGGATGCCCGCGCCCGCAGCTCCTCGAGCGGGTTGTCCACCCGGGTGGGGTTGACCTGCGAACTGCCCGCCCCCTGGATGCGCGGAGTGCGGGCGAGTTCGCCGACGACGGCGATGCGGGCGGCCTTGTCGAGCGGAAGCACGCCGCCCTCGTTGCGCAACAGAACTATGGACTCCGCTGCAGCCTCCCGCGCCAGGGCGTGGTGCGTCGCCTCCGCCGCCGAACCACGCCGGTCGTCGGCCCGGTCGCCGAGCTCGTCGAAGCGTCCTTCGACAGGAACGGAAGGCGCGACCGCGACCGTTTCTCCTGTCGAGGCACCGTGGCCGCTGGTTCCTCCTGTTGAAGCACCCGCGCCGGCCCGATCCACCAGCGCCCGGATGCGTTCGACCGCGACATCCAGCACGCTCTCCTTGAGCGACCCGTCCCGCACCGCCTGCACCACCGCGGCCTGGCTGTCGGCCTGCGGTCCGGGCATTTCGAGATCGGTGCCCGCCACGAGCGCGGCCACCCTCCCGTCGACGGCGCCCCAGTCGCTGACGACGAGGCCGCGGTATCCCCATTCGTCGCGGAGCAGGGTGGTGAGCAGCCAGTGCGATTCGGCGGTGGCGACGCCGCCCAGCCGGTTATAGCTGCACATGACCGTCCAGGGCTGTTCCCGGGTGACGATGGTTTCGAAGGCGGGGAGGTAGATCTCACGAAGGGTGCGTTCGTCTATCTCGGCGCTCACCGTCATCCGGTTGGTTTCCTGGTTGTTGGCGGCGAAGTGTTTGAGGGATGCCCCGACACCCTGGCTTTGCAGGCCGCGGACGAGGGCCGCACCGAGTTCTCCGCTCACGAGCGGGTCTTCGCTGAAGTACTCGAAGTTGCGGCCGCACAACGGTGACCGTTTGATGTTGACGCCGGGACCGAGCAGCACGGCGACGCCTTCGGCACGGGCCTCCCGGCCGAGGGCGGCGCCAACCCGCTGCACGAGTTCGGTGTTGAAGGTGGAGGCGAGGGCGACGGCCGGCGGGAAGCAGGTGGCAGGCATGCTGGTGCCGATTCCGAGGCGGTCGCCGCCCGCCTGCGGCTTGCGGAGTCCGTGGGGGCCGTCGGCAACCACGATGGAACGGATGCCGGGCACGGCCGCCGTGGTCCAGAATCCGCTCCCCACGACAAGAACGGCCTTCTCCTCGACGCTGAGGACAGCCGGGTGAATGTATTGGGCTGGCACCAAACCAGTCTCCCCCTATCCGGGTGGGAGTGACCGCTTTAAATGCCGGGTGCCCGGCTCCCCCGAAGAGGAGTCGAGCACCCGGGTCTTATCTGACTATTCAGCTCTCACGGCTGCGGTAGCGGCTGGCCGTGTACACGCCAGCACCACCCAGCAGCAAGAACAGGGCGATGATCAACATGCCGCCCATGCTGCCATCGGCACCCGTGAACGCCAGCGTCTTCAGATCGCCACACGACGTGGACGGGGATGCGATCGTGATCGTCCACGAGTTCTGGTCACCATCCCGGATCGAGGCGTCACCGCCAGGTGTGGGCGATGCCGTCACCGTGTAGGTGCCAGCCGGGACCGTGGTGGTCTGGCTGGTGACCTTGGTGCCATTGATGAAGTAGTCGATTCCGATGTTGAAGAAGTCGGCTTCTTCCACGTGACCCACGGTGATCGTTCCGCCGCCCGCGGTGCCAGCGGTGCACACCTGGTTGGTGTAAGTAACTCCGGTCGGGATCGGAGCCAGTGTTGTGCTCTGCTGGCACACCCCGTCGTACGCGTTGACTGTCAACGCCCACGGGCCGGTGTGTCCTGCCGCCAACACGAAGCCAGGATCTGCCGTCGCCGTCACCAGGTAGTCACCGGGAACCAGCAACGTCTTTGCCGAGGCATCGGCGATGTTCACCGTGCTGCCCTGGGACGTACCCACGATCGAGTACGTCACGTGATCCGTGACCGCGACCGTGATGTATCCAGACGTCAAGGTCTCTTCGTTGACACAGGTCTGCGGAGCCACCTCCGGATCCGTCGCCAGAGTCACCAGAGTCACACAGCTCGGGTCGGTCGGAGACAGCTGAGCGGCCAACGTGCCCGTGAACGACTGAGTGGACGTCCCATCTGCAAACAGGTGGTTAGTGCTCGCCGTCGCGGTCACCGAGTAAGAACTCGGACCGGTCGTGCCATCAGCGGTACCGGCAAGTGACGCGAACGTCGTCGAGCCCCACACGAGCGTCGCCGGAGCAGTACACGTCGCCGGAGTCACCGTCACAGCGGCAACGGCGTCCTTCGCGAGATAGCAAGGAGCGTTCGAATCAGTGCTCTGATAGCCGATAGCTCCAGCGAGCGATCCTACGAACAGCCGGAAGGAGGTTCCATTCGCGAACAGGTGGTTAGGGGAAGCCGTCGCCGCCACGAAATAGAAGGTCGGACCGGTCGTACCATCGGTGGTGCCGGCAAGTGAGGCGAACGTCGTCGCACCCCACACCAACGTCGCCGGAGCAGTACACGTCGCCGGAGTCACCGAAACACTGGCGACAGCATCCCACCCGATATAGCAAGGCGCGGTCGAATCAGTGCTCTGATACCCAACAGCTCCAGCGAGCGAACCCGTGAACGACTGAGTAGACGTCCCATTCGCGAACAGGTGGTTGGTGCTCGCGGTCGCGGTCACCGAGTAAGAACCCGGACCGGTCGTGCCATCAGGAGTGCCGGCAAGTGAGGCGAACGTCGTCGCACCCCACACCAACGTCGCCGGAGCAGTACACGTCGCCGGAGTCACCGTCACAGCGGCAACAGCATCCCACGGAACAAAACAGGGCGACTCAGGATATGCGTGCTGATAGCCGGTAGCTCCAGCCAACGTGCCCGTGAACGACTGAGTGGACGTCCCATCTGCAAACAGGTGGTTAGTGCTCGCC
>Ga0157371_10001761_pt1 | contig 21956 bp, 17 predicted proteins | sample C45metaG_FD_113462 | JGI IMG/M metagenome (GOLD analysis project Ga0157371, IMG submission 113462) | Corn rhizosphere microbial communities from Kellogg Biological Station, Michigan, USA - C4-5 metaG | ecosystem: Host-associated > Plants > Roots > Rhizosphere > Soil | place: USA: Michigan...
AACTCAGCAGTGAAACGACGCATCGCCGATGGTAGTGTGGGGCTTCCCCATGTGAGAGTAGGTCATCGTCAAGATTAAATTCCAGAACCCCTGATTGCTCACGCAATCAGGGGTTTTGTTTTTCTGGCGTCATTAATTTCACGTCTTCTGTGCCTGCGTTTGCTACGATGGCTCACCTCTCAACCATCCAGAACCTCTCCATGCCGGACATCGATGCCCCCAGCCAGCCTGCACTGACACCTTTGCAGGCGCTTACGGCGTGTCACGAGTGTGATCTGCTCATGGAAAAGCCACGCCTGGCCTACGGTGAGAAAGCACAGTGCCCCCGTTGTGGCTATGAGCTGTTCGCCCACAGGCGGCATGTGGTCAGTCGAAGCCTGGCATTGGTAATCGCGGCACTGGCGCTCTACATCCCCGCCAATTTCATGCCCATCATGCACTTGAAAATCCTTGGGCAAGCGTCTTACGACACCGTGTGGTCCGGTGTAGTGGGTTTGTACGAGAGTGATATGCAGGGTATCGCCGTGGTGGTGTTTCTCTGCAGCATGGCGATTCCACTCATCAAGCTGCTGTGCCAGTTGCTGGTGTTGTTGAGTATCCACCTTGGCCGCGGGCGCGGCCTGGGCTTGCTGCTTTATCGGTATTACCACCATCTGCGCGATTGGGGAATGCTGGAGGTCTACCTGATGGGGGTGCTGGTCGCCATGGTCAAGCTGGCTGACATGGCGCAACTCAGCTTGGGCATAGGCCTGGGATGCTTCATCGGGCTGCTGCTCGTGCAGGTCTGGCTCGAAATCGCGATGACCCCCCATCACATCTGGCAAGCGTTGTCGGCAGGAGACGTGCATGCGAGCCATTGATGCCGGGATTCTTATTTGCCTGGAGTGCCACGAGCTCAATCGCCAGGAGGACAGCCAGGCAGTTCAGCGCTGCACCCGTTGCGGGGCCAAGGTGTACCCACGCAGGCCCGCCAGTATTCTGCGCACCTGGGCATTTCTGCTGACGGCTGCGGTGCTCTATCTGCCGGCCAATCTCCTGCCGATCATGACCGTCAATACGCTGGGCAAGGGCAGCCCGGACACCATCATGTCCGGAGTTATCACGCTCGCCCAGCATGGGATGTACCCGATCGCTGCCGTGGTATTCATCGCCAGTATCCTGGTGCCTACCTTCAAATTGATAGGTCTGGCGTTGCTGCTGTATTCGGTGCAGCGTCGCCAGCCTTTGTCCGCACGGCAACGTATCTGGATGTACCGTTTCATCGAATTCATCGGCCGCTGGTCGATGCTGGATATTTTCGTGATCGCCATTCTGGTGGCAGTCGTCAACTTCGGCCAGTTGGCCAGCGTGTCGGCCAATGCCGGCGCTATCGCTTTCGCCAGCGTGGTCATCCTGACCATGTTGGCCGCAGTCACTTTCGATCCCCGACTGATCTGGGACAACACGGAGTCGGACCAAAACCATGAATGACGTGCCCAAAGCCAACGTTCGCCCTGCTTCCAACTGGCATGCCATCTGGATTCTGCCCATCATCGCGTTGTTGATCGGCGGCTGGCTGGGCTGGCGTGCCTACCAGCAGACCGGTATCAGCATCGAGGTTCGCTTCGAAAGCGGCGAAGGCATCCAGGCCAACAAGACCGAGGTCATTTACAAGGGCATGCCGGTGGGCAAAGTCACTGCCCTGAAACTCGATCATGACGGCGCCAACACCGGCGTTATCGCCACCATCGAAATGAACAAGGACACGCAAGACCAACTGCGCACCAACACGCGTTTCTGGCTGGTCAAGCCGAGCGTGACCGTGGCGGGTATCACGGGCCTGGAAACCCTGGTGTCGGGCAACTACATCGCCTCCAGCCCCGGTGATGGCGAACCGGCGCGTGAGTTCAAGGCACTGGCCGAAGCGCCGCCGTTGCCGGACAGCGTGCCTGGCCTGCACATCACGCTCAAGGCCGATCGGCTGGGCTCGCTCGACCGCGACAGCCCGGTTTTCTACAAGCAGCTACAAGTGGGCAGAGTCAAAAGCTATGTGCTCGCCCAAGACCACAAAACGGTCGAGATCAAGATCTTCATCGAGCCCACTTACGCCAGCCTGGTTCGCAAACACACACGTTTCTGGAATGCCAGCGGCGTCAGCATCGATGCCAACCTGTCGGGGGTCAAGATTCGCAGCGAATCGTTGGCCAGCATCGTCGCCGGCGGCATCGCGTTCGCGACCCCGGACAACCGTGAAGACAGCCCGCCCACCGATCCGGCATTGCCGTTTCGCCTGTACGACGATTTCGATGCAGCCCAGGCGGGCATTCGCATCAAAGTCAAACTGAGTGACTTCGACGGTCTGCAGGCAGGCCGCACCCCGGTCATGTACAAGGGCATCCAGCTCGGCTCGCTGAAAACGCTCAAGGTGGATTCCGACCTCTCCAGCGCCATGGCCGAGCTGACCATGGACCCGCTCGCCGAGGATTACCTGGGCAACGACACCCAGTTCTGGGTGGTCAAGCCTTCGATTTCATTGGCGGGCATTACCGGCATCGAAGCCCTGGTCAAAGGTAATTACATCGCCATTCGGCCGGGCGAGAAGGGCGGTACGCCCCGGCGTGAGTTCATCGCCCGCGCCAAGGCGCCACCTCTGGACTTGCGCGCCCCGGGCCTGCACCTGGTGGTGCTGAGCGACACCCTGGGTTCTCTGGACATCGGCAGCCCGGTCATGTACCGGCAGGTCAAGGTGGGCACTGTGCAAAGTTACCAGTTCGCCAAAGGCAGCAAGCAGTTGGCGATCGGCGTGCACATCGAAAAGGACTACGCCAGCCTGGTCAACGGTTCCACGCGCTTCTGGAATGCCAGCGGCATCACACTGACCGGTGGCCTGTCCGGCATTCAGGTCAAGAGTGAGTCGCTGCAGACCCTCATGGCCGGCGGTATCGCGTTCGAGACGCCGCAAGCCGATGTGCCGCTCAAGGAGCGTATCCCGCGTTTCCAATTGTTCTCCAGCCACGAGGCTGCCAAGGATTCAGGCGTGGCGATCAGCCTGCGGGTCGATCGGGCCGATGGGCTCAAGGTCGGCACCCCGATTCGTTTCAAAGGGCTGGAGGTGGGCAAGGTCGAAGGGGTCGAGCTGAGCCCTGACCTGCAGTCCATCGAGCTTCAGGCGCGCATCAGCCTGGTGCCCGAGCGCATTGCCCGGGCCGGCACCCGGTTCTGGGTGGTCAAGCCGGAACTGGGGATCGTCAAGACGGCCAATCTGGAAACCCTGGTCACTGGCCAGTACCTGGAAGTGCAGCCGGCGCCGAAAAATGCTGCACCACAAACCCGTTTCAATGTGTTGCCCAAGCCGCCGGAATCTGCCGAGCGTGAGCAGGGCCTGACGCTGACCCTCAGCGCTGCGCGCCTGGGCTCACTCAAGGCCGGTGTTCCCGTCACCTACCGTGAAGTGAGCGTCGGCAAAGTGACCGGCTTCGAGCTCGGCCAGACCGCCGACCGGGTGCTGATCCATATCCTCATCGAGCCGCGTTATGCGCCATTGGTGCGTACGGGCAGCCGATTCTGGAACACCAGCGGCTTCGGTCTGGATTTTGGCCTGTTCAAGGGCGCGACGGTGCGCACCGAATCGCTGCAGACCCTGATCGACGGTGGCATCGCCTTCGCCACGCCAGAGGGCGAGCGCATGGGCAACCCCGCGAGGCCCCGGCAGACGTTCGCGCTGTTCGACACATTCGAGGATGAATGGCTGCAATGGGCACCTAAAATCCCCTTGGGCAGCCCTGCCCGCTAAGCGTAATGAAACAGGCCGCGAGCATGTCGCGGCCTGTTTCAGCTTTTCAAGCGGGCTTTGTCCGCGTTACGCCGACTCGCTGGCCTGGGGCTCGGGCACCGCGCTGCGAATGGCTTCGTGTCGACGAATGTATTTCCAGTCCGCCTCATCGATGTAGATCCCATTGGGGCCGCTGCCGCCTTCCAGGTCAATCGCCACATGGGCAGACACCTGTGGCTTCACGCTCGCCAGAATCGGTGTGAAGCCCAATTGCTGGCTGGTTTCCAGCAACGCTGCCTGATTGCGCTCGTCGATGTCGGCGGCCTCGTCGAGGTAGTACGGCAGGCGAATGCGCCCGGCCCGATCGCGGTCCATCAGGTGCAGCAACAAGTACATGTTGGTCAGTGCCTTGATGGTCATGGTCGTGCCGTTGGAGGCCGCACCGTCGATGTCGGTATGGATCACCGGCTGGCCATTGACCTTGGTGATCTCGAACGCCAGCTCGAACAAATCCTTGAGCCCCAGCTGATTGTGATTGGCTGCCACCAGCCGTGCCAGGTATTCCTTGGCTTCTTCGTTCTTGTTGTCCTGCTCGGCGCTCTGGCTGAGGTCGAACACCGAGAGGGTTTCGCCTTCCTCGTATTGCCCGGCACTGTGAATGATCTGATCAATGTGCTTGAGGGCATCCTTGTTCGGCGCCAGCACAATGCGAAAGCTCTGCAGGTTGGACACCTGGCGTCGGTTGATCTCGCGGTTGAACAGGGCCAACTGATGTTCCAGGCTGTCGTAGTCGCTGCGGATGTTGCGCAAGGTCCGGGCGATGTCGGTCACCGCGGCGCGGCGTGCCTTGCCCAGGGTCAGGGCTTCGTCCTGACGATGCGCATAGGCACTGATCAACAGCTGCAGGCGCCGCTCGACGTCATCCTCGCTGTCGAACTTGGCCACCCCCTTGAGACGCACCTGGGCGTACAGCGCTTCGATCTGCCCGTCGACGCGCTGCAGGCTTTGCCAACTGTCCTGATAGTCGTTGAGCAGCGGCAGCAGGTTGTCCATGGAGTCGTCGACCGCGTCCATGAACGGCGTGCCGAACGGCAGGTCGGCAGGCAGCAACTGGCGCCGACGCAAGGCATCGTCGAGCGTGCGCTGGTTGGCCTCCAGGTCGGCGATCTGCCGACCGACCAGTTGCAGCTTGGCAGACAACTGCTGGACACGCTCGGTGAAGGCGTCGCTGGAACGCTTGAGCTCGTCCTGGGCGGCTTCCATTTGCGCCAGCGACTCGAGCTTGTCGCCTTCTTCGGCACTCAGCGTCTGCGCCCGGCGGAAATCTTCCAGGGCCTTTTGCGCGTCCAGCACCTGCTGGTACAGCGCCTCGGTCTGGGTTTTGCTGGCGGCCCGGTCGGCGGTCACGGCCTGTTGCGTTTTGAGCTGCCTGAATTCTTTTTCCAGGCGCTCCTTCTGATCACGCAACGCGGCGCGATCGGCCAGAGCCTGCAGGGCAGGGGGCTCGATATGACTGAGGTCGATGTCGATACCGGGCATTTCAAAGCGCTCGCCCTTGAAGCCTTCAAGAATCGATTCCAGGGATTTCACCCAGGCGTCGCCGTCATCCAGAGTGATGCCATCCTGCCCCAGGGGCAGGCTGAACAGGGCGCTGTTGAACAGCCGCATCAGGCGCTCCACGTCCTGCTGCGAAAACTCTTCGCGCAGGCGCGCGTAGCTGTTGTTGTCAGCGTGGTCGAGTTGCTGGCGCACCGACTTCAGGCGTTTTTCCAGGTCACGCAGGCGCTCGTCGAGGTCCTCGGTGCTGAACTGCCGCGATTGCGCCAGGGCCCCGGCCAGTTCGTCGTGGGCATCCTTGGCTGCCAGCAGTTGCCGCTCCAGCACCGTGGCATCGTCGACCAGGGCGAAGCGATGCTTGAGCACCGACAGTTCGCCCAGCCAGCGCTGCACACCGGTGATCTCGCGTTCCAGGCGCATCAGCTCCTGGGTGGTGCCGCGCTGATCGTTCTGCAGGGCATCCTGCTCATGGCGATAATGCTCGGCCTGGATCACCAGCTCTTCCTTGCGCCCGCCGGCGTAGTCCTGCCACGTGCCGAGCAGTGCATCGAGCAACGGCGAGATGCGGTGCAGCTTGCCGCGCAGCATGTCGCGCTGCTGCACACCGTTGGCCAACGCCTCGACCAGCGGCCCGGCAGCCACCAGCGAGTTGTAGTCGCCTTCCATGCGGCGTACATCGCGAAAGGCTTCCTCGCACGCGGCGATGTAGTCGACGCTGCCCGAGCGCAAACTGTGCTCGAATGCATCAAGGAACAACTGCTTGAGCTTGGCCGCCGTGATTTCGCGCATGTGCAGCAAGTTGATGAACAAGGCGCGGAACGTCTTGAGGCTCTGTTCGCTGGTCGAGCGCAATGGAATCAGCGTCAGGTCCAGTGGTACCGACGTGTGCCCGCCGACCAGCAGGCGCCGCAGCTCGTCCGGCTTCAGCTCATAGGCCTTGAGGCCATTGCGCTCGAGGTTGGTGAATAACTCTTTCTGCCGCAGGCAGGTGTCGTTGTGCTGGTAATGCGCCAGGTCCAGTTCGCCGGCGTAGGCGAAAAACTGGTGCCCGAACCCCCCGCCCGGGCCACGCCCGACCACGCCGATCACATGCGGGCCATGGGGCAGCACCACTTCGCAGAGTATGTAACTGGTGTCGGTGGCGAAGTAGAAACGCCGTGACTGCTCCAGGCTGTACTTGCCGAAGCTCATGTCCGACATACGTGCCAGAATCGGGAATTGCAGCGCGTTGATCGATGCGCTTTTACCCAGGTTGTTGGCCCCGTAGACCGACAGCGGATGTTCCAGCGGAAACAGCCCCAGGCTGTACCCGGCCGTGTTCAGCAGGGCAAAGCGGCGAATGCCGTAGCGTTCCTGGCTCATGCGTCCAGCTCCTGTTGTTCGTCTGCAATCGCGCGCGCCAGCGCCTGTTCTTCGCTTTCTTCGAACTCACCGAGGTCGGCGCTCGCGGGCAAGGCCTCGTCGTCGTCTTCACCCACCAGCACCGGCGTCGGCAGTGGCAGCGCACTGTGCAGGCTGGCAGCCAGGTCGCGGTCCTGCTGGACCGACAGGCACACATCGAGAAAACGGTGCATGGGCGGCAGGAATCGGTAAATGCCGTTGTCCTCGCTGGCGAACCCCAGCTGGGTCATGCGGCGCAGAATTTTTTCTTCCAGTTCGTCCTGGGTCTGCACTTCGGCCTGAATGAACAGGTCGCGGTACTTGTCCAGCAGCGATGGCAATTCATCGCGGCCCAGGCTGCCGCCGTCGAGCACGGCCAACGGGTCGCGGCCCTGGTCGGCCAGGTGTTCGACCAGGATGAAGGTGAACAGTGACAACCGTTGCGCGGTCTTGTTGACCTGCGCTGCAGCGTGCTCCGGAACGAAATAGTAAAAACCGCGGGTGTCGCACACCAGCTCGAAGCCCAGGGCCTTGAACAGGCCGCGGTAGGTGTCCTGGAAGTTCGACAACTGGGCGTACAGCTCCGGGTCGCGGCGGCTGATGTGAAAGCCCTTGAACAGTTCGCGGAAGATCGGCGCCAGTTGAGTCAGTTCGGATAAATCAAGATGCATGGGGCGTGCTCGCAGAGGGTTCCAGCGGCGCGGCGGGTGGCGCGTCGGCACTGGAAAGCAGGGCGAAGGAGCGCAGGCTGACCTGATGCTCGCGGGTGTGATAATCGCGACGCTCGAGGCGCTCGCGGGCAAAGCGTTTGTCCCGCGACAAGCGCGAGAACCAATACAGCAGTTCATCGGTGGCGCCGTTGGGTTCCTGCTCCAGCAGCCAGACCATCAAGTCTGGCATCGGCAGGGCATCCTCGCAGCGCTCGAGCATTTCCTTGACCGTGCGCGGCGCCCGCTGGCTGTCGCCCTGGCGTGTCTTGTGCGCCTTGGGGAACTGCGCGGGCTTGGGCTCGAAGCGGGCAAGGGCGTAGACATACGCCTCGACCTGGCTGGCGTTGCCCAGGAATGTGCTTTGCGGGCGCGTGAACAGCGGCATCGCTGCCTGCGGTACCGCGTCCAGGCCCTTGCGCCGGATCACCGACAGCGCCAGTGCCGCGCCGCGAGTGACCGCATTGTGCCGGCGCGCCTCCTCGCGCAGCGGCAGTAGCAGCTCGCGGGCGTGGCGCAGGGTCAATTGGGCACTGGTCTGCATTTCCAGGATGCGCGCATGGGTGCGCAACAGCATGTCGTCATCGACCAGGTGCCCCAGGCGCTGCTGTTCGCCCAGCAGGCGCAGCAGCACATTTTCGACCTTGCGTACGCCCTGCTCGAACGCGCCATCGGCGTTGACCAATTGAATCATTGGCTCGACGTATTCGTCCCAGGTTGCCAGCACCTCGGCGTAACGCTGGCGCAGGGCAATCTGCCGATCGCTGGTCTTGGCCCGCTCGGCCACGGCCACCAGCGCCTGTTCATCGTTGGCCAGCTTCTTCAGCACGTCGCGAACCCGCATGTCGAGCAGGCGTAGCTGGCGTGCCAGGTCGTTGCCGTCGCGGATGTCGAAAGCGTCCTGGATATGCCCGGCCAGACGCTCGAGGTGGCGCAGGTAGGCTTCGATTTCCAGGCACAGCCCCAGCCGGTGTTCGCGACGCAGGTAGGCGAGGAAATCATGGATCTGGGCGTTCAATTCGAAACGGTTGGGGCTTTTCGCCACCGGCACCAGAATGTCCAGGCGGATCCACACATCCAGCAGGTGGGTGATCTCCTGGGCCGTACTGTCCATTTGCTGCGCGGCCAACTGTTGGCGCAGCTCGGCCAGGCTCAAGGTGCCTTGGTCGAAGCGCTCGCACAGTGGCTCGAGTAATGCCCAGTGTTCGGCGAGGGCGCGCAAGACGCGCTTGGGTTCGATCATGGGATGGCCGACTCGTTGCCAAATAAAGGCGGCGATTGTACTGCATCATGGCCTTGGCGATTGAGCCCTGTTTGTCAGCGAATCAGGCACGCGCTGCAGTCTTTTTTGCCGATTGGCTGCGCCAGCGTGCGGGAACGGCGTTAGAATTGCCGCCTCCACCGTCTCCACAGATGACTGCCCCTTGCTTAACGAGTCTCGCCGCCGCGCTTATCTGGACGCCATGCAAGTCGTGCATTGGCTGCCGCGCACCGAATTGCCGTTCGCCGCGCCTTCGCGTGCGCAGCTGCTGGCCTTCACCGAGGCGCCGGCGCCGGTGCTTTTGCCCCAGGCCACGCCGCCTGCCGGCGCCGAGGCCGTCGCTGCCGTACGAGCGAAGGTCGCGCCCAAGGTTGCGCCCAGGATCGAGGTGCCGCGGTCGGCAGTACGGCCCCAGGCCAAGCCGGCGGTCACCGATGAACAGCCGGCGCAAGCCCCCGTGGCCAAGCCGGTACCCACTCCGGCGCCCCGTTTCGCCCTGCAATTGTTGCGGGCCGGGCCCTGCCTGATCCTGGTCGAGCTGCCCACCGGTGACCCGTTCCAGAGCCGGGACCCGGCTTACCTGCTGCTCAAGGACATGCTGCGGGCCGCCGGCCTGCCCGACAGCCCGCTGATCATCGGCGAGCCGGTGCGCTGGCCCCTGTTGCAGCGTGGCAATCTGGACCAGGGCCCGGAGGCCGCGTGCGATTTCGTGCAGGGCTTCGCCATGGCGCAACTGGAGCACGGCGGCTGCGTGTGCCTGTGGCTGGTCGGCCTGGCGGCGATCCGCTTCGCCGGCCGTGCCAACGCCGAGGATTACAACCGTGAGTGGCAGGTCGAAGGGTTGGGCAACGCCTGGGCCCTGCCCGGCCTGGAATTGTTGATGGAGCAACCCGAGCGCAAAGCGCAGGTGTGGCAGGCCATGCGCCGCCTGATGCCGCGCTGGAAACACCGAGAAGAGCAGACTGAGTGATGAGTGACGCCTTGACCTACCGCCGCATGACCGAGGCGGACATGGACGCCGTATTGAAGATCGAGTATGCCGCCTACAGCCATCCGTGGACCCGCGGCATCTTCACCGATGCCCTCAAGTCCTACGAAATCTGGCTGATGTTCGAAGGGCAGCAGCAGGTGGGCCACGGCGTGATCAATGTGATCATCGACGAGGCTCATCTGCTCAACATCACCGTCAAGGCAGAAAACCAGGGGCGGGGGCTGGGGCTCAAGCTACTGGAGTGGCTGATGGCCCGCGCCTATGCAAGCAACGGCCGTGAGTGCTTTCTCGAGGTGCGCGCCAGCAATCAATCGGCCTACCGGTTGTACGAGCGCTTCGGCTTCAACGAGATCGGTCGCCGCCGGGACTACTACCCGGCGGTCGGTGGCCGCGAAGACGCGCTGGTCATGGCCTGTACGCTGTTCGAATAGCGGTCAGGGCTTGCCGTCCAATGGGTCGAGCTGGGCCAGCTCGGCTTCGTCCAGGCCGTAGCCGCCACCGATTTCGTCTTCGTCAACGATGCTCGCTTGCTGATCGATAGGCGCGCCATGGCCCGGTTCGTCCGCAGAGCGGGCGCCGTCTTCGCGGATCAGTGTTTCCGGGCTCATGTCGTCGTCGGTCGAATGGTGATCGGCCGTGGACGCACCGGTAAGGCCGGCTTCACGTTCGCGCTCGTCGGGCAGCGCGTTATCCAGTTCATCGAGGGGCAACTCATCACCGATCCGGCCGGTGGTGCCGTTGTCATCGAAATCCAGCTCGCGCATCGAGCCCATGCGATCTTCGTTGTCATCGATCGGTGCAGGCTGAGGGGCGTGCAGTGGGCGCTGTGATTCGGTCATGGTCAATCCTCTTGCGTGTAGGGCTTATTGGGTTGACCCTTGGCGAACTGGAAAGATTCAGCGCCATTTCAAGGAGGTGACCGTGACCCCGGGGCAGGGCGGCGAGTCAAACTGGCGCACCCCATTCGAGGCTTGACCATGAACGATCTACAAGAGCTGATCGATAACAACGCGCGCTGGGCCGAGGCCATCAAGCAGGAAGATCCGGATTTCTTCGCCAAGCTGGCGCGCCAACAAACCCCCGAGTACCTCTGGATCGGCTGTTCCGACGCGCGCGTGCCGGCCAATGAAATCGTTGGCATGTTACCGGGCGACCTGTTCGTGCACCGCAACGTGGCCAACGTCGTGCTGCACACCGACCTCAACTGCCTGTCGGTGATTCAGTACGCGGTCGATGTGCTCAAGGTGAAGCACATCCTCGTCACCGGTCACTATGGCTGCGGCGGCGTGCGCGCATCCATGCAGAACCGGCAACTGGGCCTGATCGACGGCTGGCTGCGCTCGATTCGCGACCTCTACTACGAGAATCGCCATGTGCTGGCCGAGCTGCCCACCGAAGAGGAGCAAGTGGACCGCCTGTGTGAACTCAATGTCATCCAGCAAGTGGCCAACGTCGGTCATACCAGCATTGTGCAGAACGCCTGGCATCGCGGGCAGAGCCTGTCCATCCATGGTTGCATCTACGGGATCAAGGACGGCCGCTGGAAAAGCCTGAATGCCACCATCAGCGGCTTCGAGCAGTTGCCACCCCAGTATCGCCTGCGCCCGGTGGAATGATCCGGCTGCACCGTGATGGAACACTGGGCGCTGCTTCAGGTCCGCTTAGGTAGACACCTTCAGCCGAAGGTCTTGCGTCAGCATATTTCTCACGACAGTAAGGAGACACGATGAAAGCTTATGGTTGGCTCGCACTCATGGCCGCAGTGTCGGTAGGCAGCGTTCAGGCAGCGTCCAAGGACGTGCAAATCAATATGGTCAGTGCCGAGGGCGCGCCCCAGGCGATCGGCACCGTCAAGGTCGAGGAAACCCCCTACGGCCTGCTGTTCACGCCGTCGCTCAAATCACTGCCGGCCGGTGTGCACGGGTTTCACGTGCATCAGAACGGCAGCTGCGCCTCGGCCATGAAAGACGGCAAGATGTCGCCCGCCGAAGCGGCCGGCGGCCATCTGGACCCGAAGAAAACCGGCAAGCACCTGGGGCCCTACTCGGATGAAGGCCACCTGGGCGACCTGCCCGCGATCTACGTCAATGCCGACGGCACCGCGACGTATCCGGTGCTGGCGCCACGCTTGAAGAAGTTGTCCGAGGTGGACGGGCATGCGCTGATGGTGCATGCCGGTGGCGACAACCATTCCGATCATCCGGCGCCGCTGGGTGGCGGTGCTGCACGCCTGGCGTGCGGGGTGATCTGAACCCGGCAGCGGGGGCCGCTTGCGGTCCCCGCTGCATCACCGGCGCAACGCCGGCCTAGATCGGCGTCAGCACCGGTTCACCGGCGAAGAATGCCTTCAGGTTCTTTCCGACCAGGCGCACGGTCGCCTCGGTCGCTTCCGGCGACAGCCCGGCCACATGCGGAGTCAGTACCACATTGGCCAATGTTTTCAAGGCGTCCGGTACCTGCGGCTCGTCATCGAAGACATCCAGCGCCGCACCGGCGATCGTTCGCTGCTGCAAGGCTGCCAGCAAGTCATCGGTAGCCACCACGCTCGCCCGGGCGATATTGACCACAAAGCCGTTCTCGCCCAGCGCCTGCAGCACTTGGGCATCCACCAGGCGTTGCGTGTCGCCACCGCCCGGCGTGGCGACGACCAGAAAGTCACAGGCTGCAGCCAGCGCTCGGGCGTCGCCGCAGTAGCGGTAGTCGACGTCGTCGCGCTCACGGCGGTTGTGATAGCAGATGCTCATGTCGAACCCGCGCGCTGCCCGCTGCGCAATGGCCATGCCCACGGCACCCAGACCCAGGATCCCCAGGCATTTGCCGGCCAGAGAAGGGCGCATGACCTTGCTCCACTCGCCGCGTCGCACCGAGGCATCGGCGCGGGGGATGTCGCGCACCAGGGCCAGCAACAGGGCCATGGCGTGGTCGGCCACCGATGAAGCATTGACCCCGGCGCCGTTGGTCACGGTAATGCCGCGCGCCCGTGCCGCCGGCAGGTCGACATGCTCATACCCGGCGCCGATCACGCAGATGATTTTCAGGTGCGGCAGGGCATCCATTTCTTCGGCGAAAAAGCCCAGGGGGCCTCGGGTGAGCACGGCGCTGATCCGTTCGCGGTGCTGTTCCAGCGCCGCCGCGCGTTCGGCGGGTGTCGGTGCGAGAATCAGCTCCAGGCCCTGATCGCTGAGAATCGGCAAGTAGTCGTTGACCGTTTCCACCAGCACTAACACGGTTGCATTCATGAAGTTCTCCCAGGATTAAGGTAAGGGTTCCCAGCCCAGGACGGCGCAGGCGTTGGCGGTACTGGCCGCGACCAGCGCCTGGGGCTCGACGCCGATGATCTCGGCCAGCGCCCGGGCGATCGCCGGCAGGTGTTCGGGGCTGTTGCGCAGGCCGGCGTACATGGCCGGGGCCATGTCGGGCGAGTCGGTTTCCAGCACGATGGCGTCCAGCGGCAGGCGTGGCAACACCTTGCGCAGTCGCAGCGCCTGCGGCCAGGTGGCGGCGCCGCCCAGGCCGAGTTTGAAGCCCAGCTTGAGGTATTCGCGCGCCTCTTCCCAACTGCCGGCGAAGGCATGGATCACACCGGCACGTGGCAACATGTAGCGTTTGAGCGTGGCGATGGTGGCCGCATGGCTGTGTCGTACGTGCAGCAACACCGGCAGGTCGACGTCGCGGGCCAATTGCAACTGAGCTTCGAACAGCTGTTGCTGGCGCCCGCGGTGCAGATCCTTGAGGTAATAGTCCAGGCCGAACTCGCCCACGGCGCACAATCGCGGGTCGCTTCGCCAGCGCTGCAACCATTCGCCGAGCTGCTGCACGTGCTCGGGCCGGTGCTCGTCCAGATACACCGGATGCAGGCCGAACGCAGCGTACAGCCCGTTTTCGCGCTGTACCAGCTCCCACACCCGTTGCCAGTTGGCCCGGTGCACGCCCAGCACCACCAGGCGCTCGACCCCGTGGGCCCGGGCATTGCCAAGGACTTCACGGCGATCGGCGTCGAAGTCCGGGAAGTCCAGGTGGGTGTGGGTGTCGATCAGGCGCATGGCTCAGGCCTCGAAGATCCTCTGTTTGAAGGTCCGCGCGATGGCGTTCACTCCAGGTTGGTAGTGCTCCTGCTCCACGGCCGCCAAGGCCAGCGTCAGGGCTTTTTCAGCGATCAGGCTGTGCTGTTGCGCCATGGCGTTGACCGGCAGTGGCAGGAAATCCAGCAACTGAGTGTCGCCGAAGGTGGCCAGGTGCACGGCCTGGGAATGCTGCGGGCGTTCCAGCAAGACGTCGAAAATACCCTGCAGCAGCACGTAGGAGGTGGTGACCAGCGCATCGGGCAAGTGCCCGAGTTGGGCGATCAGGTCCAGCATGGCCTGGCTCCCGCATTCGCGGCTGAAGGAGGCAGCCTCGATCACCGACACATTGCCGGCGAATCCGGCCAGGGCATCGTGAAAGCCCCGGGCCCGCTCCTGGCTGATGTTCAGCTCGCCGCGCGCGCCGATCAGCGCGATATGCCGTGGCGTCGGCTGCAACAGGCTGGCAGTGAGCTGGGCGCTGGCATGGCGGTCGTCGCTGATCACCGAGCAGAACGCCGACGGGTCCATCAGGCGGTCGATGGCAATCACCGGTGTGCCCTTGTCCTGCAGTTCACGGTAGCTGTCATCGTTGCTCGGCAGGCAGCTGGCAACGAACAGGGCGTCGCAGCGGCGAGCGCGAAACAGCTGCTGCAATTGCCGCTCGCTGGCGGGATTGTCGTCCGAACTGGCGATCAGCAACTGATAGCCGCGTGCGCGAGCCCCCTGTTCCAGCAGCTTGGCGATGCGCGCGTAGCTGGGGTTTTCCAGGTCCGGCAGGATGAACCCCAGGGTCCGCGTGTGGCGGCTGCGCAATCCGGCCGCCTGCGGGTTGGGGGTGAAGCCGTGCTCCTGGACCATCGCCTGCACGCGCGCGACGGTGGCGGGGCTGATGCGTTGCTGCTGGGCCTTGCCGTTGATGACATAGCTGGCGGTGGTCACCGAAACACCGGCGAGGCGGGCGATATCACTGAGTTTCAAACCGGGAATTCCTTGTTATCTGTGTCGGGCATCGGCATGAACCTCGCGGCCCGGCCATTTCGTCGAACGGGAATAACGCGTACTGCCGACTGCGTCGCAGCGTAACCGACAGGTTGGGCTTCAATCATGGATGATTATCGAGTAACGTGCTCGCCAATTCAGATTAAACGATTCAGCCTGCGTATTTCGGGCGTAAAACGCTCGTTGCAATGGTCGTAGCACTATCCTTGTCGCGCCACTTGCTGGCGCATCAGCATAGCGCGTGTCACGACCGGACCTATGCTCAATCATTCACAACAATACCTCAGCGCGCAATTGCCGCTGTTAAAGGAGAGAGGCAAATGCTCGAGCTCACCATAGAGCAGATATCCATGGGCCAGAAGGCTGTGGATAAACCCGCCGCCTTGCAATTGCTCGCCGACAAACTGGTTGCCGACGGCCTGGTCGCCGAAGGTTACCTGGCTGGCCTGCAGGCGCGTGAGGCTCAAGGCTCGACGTTCCTGGGGCAAGGGATTGCCATTCCGCACGGCACGCCTGATACCCGCGAGCTGGTACATGCCACTGGCGTACGGTTGTTGCAGTTCCCTGAGGGTGTCGACTGGGGCGATGGCCAGATCATTTACCTGGCCATTGGTATCGCGGCCAAGTCGGACGAGCACCTGCGCCTGCTGCAGTTGCTGACCCGTGCGCTGGGCGAAACCGACCTGGGCGAGGCACTGCGCCGTGCCGGCAGCCCTGAGGCACTGCTCAAGCTGCTGCAGGGCGCGCCCAAGGAGCTGGCGCTCGACGCGCAAATGATCAGCCTGGGCGTGGTCGCCGAAGATTTCGAAGAATTGGTCTGGCGCGGTGCGCGCTTGCTGCGCCACGCCGACTGCGTCAGCAACGGCTTCGCGGCCCTGTTGCAGCAAGTGGAAGCCTTGCCGCTGGGCGACGGCCTGTGGTGGCTACACAGCGAGCAGACCGTCAAGCGTCCCGGCCTGGCCTTCGTGACCCCGGACAAACCTTTGCGTTACCTGGGTCAGCCGCTGACCGGGCTGTTCTGCCTGGCCAGCCTGGGCGAAGCCCACCAGGCCCTGCTCGAACGCCTGTGCGCGCTGCTGATCGAAGGTCGCGGTCAGGAACTGGGCAGCGCCACCAGCCCGCGTGCGGTGCTGGAAGTGCTGGGCGGCGAGTTGCCTCCAGACTGGCCGACGGCGCAGATCACCCTGGCCAACGCGCATGGCCTGCATGCCCGCCCGGCCAAGGTGCTGGCGCAACTGGCGAAGAGCTTCGATGGCGAAGTCCGCATCCGCCTGCGCGACAGCGACGACCTGGCCGTGTCGGCCAAAAGCCTGAGCAAGCTGCTCGGCCTGGGGGCACGACGTGGCCAGGTGCTGGAGCTGATCGCCGAACCCGGCATCGCCAATGACGCGCTGCCGGCGCTGCTGGCTGCCATCGAGCAGGGCCTGGGGGAAGAAGTCGAACCGTTGCCAACCTCGGCCAGCCCCGTGGTTGCCAGCCCCGTGGCGCACGAACCGACCAGCGAGGTGCAGGCACCCGTGGTCAGCGCGCCGATGCCCGGCGACCTGGTCCAGGGCATCGCCGCCGCCCCGGGCATCGCCATGGGCCCGGCGCACGTGCAGGTTCATCAGCATTTCGACTACGCCCCGCGTGGCACTTCTGCCGCCGAGGAAACCCGGCGTCTGCAGGATGCGCTGGAGCAGGTGCGCCAGGACATCGATGCGCTGGTCACGCGCAGCCAGGTCAAGGCCATCCGCGAGATTTTCATCACGCACCAGGAAATGCTCGAAGACCCGGACCTGACCGAAGAGGCCATCGACCGTCTGCAGCAGGGCGAGAGTGCCGAAGCGGCGTGGGTAGCCGTGATCGAAATTGCCGCACGGCAGCAAGAGTCGCTCAAGGACGCACTGCTGGCCGAGCGTGCGGCCGACCTGCGTGACGTCGGCCGCCGCGTGCTGGCCCAATTGTGTGGTGTGCAAACCGTTACGGCGCCGGACGAACCCTACATCCTGGTCATGGATGAGGTCGGCCCGTCCGACGTTGCCCAGCTCGACCCGGAGCGGGTCGCCGGTATCCTCACCGCGCGCGGTGGTGCGACGGCGCACAGTGCCATCGTGGCTCGTGCCCTAGGCATTCCGGCCGTGGTCGGCGCCGGTGAAGCGGTCCTGCTGTTGCGCAGCGGCTGCCCCTTGTTGATCGACGGCCAGCGCGGCCGTTTGATCGTCGACCCGGCGCCCAGCGTCCTGCAACAGGCCCTGGCCGAGCGCGATGCCCGTGAGCAGCGCCTGCAGGCTGCTGCGGCCCGCCGCATGGAGTTGGCGATCACCGAAGACGGCCACGCGGTCGAGGTGTTTGCCAACATCGGCGAAAGCGCCGGTGTGGCGTCGGCGGTGGAGCAGGGCGCCGAAGGTGTCGGTCTGCTGCGCACCGAACTGATCTTCATGGCCCATACCCAGGCGCCGAACGAAGCGGTGCAGGAAGCCGAGTACCGTCGCGTGCTGGACGGCCTGGCCGGCCGCCCGCTGGTGGTGCGTACCCTGGACGTCGGCGGCGACAAGCCTCTGCCTTACTGGCCGATCGCCAAGGAAGAAAACCCGTTCCTCGGGGTTCGTGGCATTCGCCTGACGCTGCAGCGCCCCGACGTGATGGAAGGGCAGTTGCGGGCGTTGCTGCGTGCCGCCGACAACCGCCCGCTGCGGATCATGTTTCCCATGGTAGGCAGCGTCGAAGAGTGGCGCCTGGCGCGCGACATGACCGAGCGCCTGCGCCTGGAAATCCCGGTGGCTGATCTGCAACTGGGCATCATGATCGAGGTGCCGTCCGCGGCCCTGTTGGCGCCGGTGCTGGCCCGCGAGGTGGACTTCTTCAGCGTCGGCACCAACGACCTGACGCAATACACCCTGGCCATCGACCGTGGCCACCCGACCCTGTCGGCGCAGGCTGACGGCCTGCATCCGGCCGTCCTGCAACTGATCGACATCACCGTGCGTGCAGCGCATGCACACGGCAAGTGGGTCGGTATCTGCGGCGAACTGGCGGCCGATCCCCTGGCCGTGCCCGTGCTGGTCGGCCTGGGTGTAGATGAATTGAGTGTCTCGGCGCGCAGCATTGCCGAGGTCAAGGCCGGGGTCCGTGAACTGACGTTCGGCAACGCGCAACAACTGGCTCGGCAAGCGCTGAGCCTGGGCTCGGCAAGCGAAGTACGAGCTTTGGTGGAGAATGCAAATGGCTAGAATCCTGACCCTGACCCTCAACCCGGCGCTGGACCTGACTGTCGAACTCACCGCGCTGGCCCTGGGTGAGGTCAATCGCAGCGAGGGTCTGCACAGCCACGCTGCAGGCAAGGGGCTCAATGTGGCCCAGGTGCTGGCTGACCTGGGGCACCAATTGACCGTTTGTGGCTTCCTGGGCCGTGACAACCCGCAGCCATTCGAAACGTTGTTTGCCGCACGCGGGTTTCGTGACGAGTTCATTCGAGTGGCCGGGGAAACCCGCAGCAATATCAAGCTGGCTGAACGCAGCGGTCGAATCACCGATCTCAACGGCCCGGGCCCGCAGGTCGACGCTCAGGCCCAGGCCGAGCTGCTGGCGCGCCTGGAGCAGATCGCTCCAGGCCATGATTGTGTCGTGGTGGCTGGCAGCCTGCCGCGTGGTGTCAGCGCGGCGTGGCTGCAGGCATTGCTCGAGCGCCTGGTGGCGCTGGGCTTGAAGGTGGCCCTGGACACCAGCGGCGCCGCGTTGCGCGCCGGTCTGGCCACGCGTCCGTGGTTGATCAAGCCCAATACCGATGAGCTGGCCGAGGTGCTGGACATCGCGGTGGACACGCCGCAGGCCCAGGCTGAAGTGGCTGGGCGCCTGCAGGCGCAGGGCATCGCCAATGTGGTGATTTCCCAGGGCGCCCAGGGCGTCAATTGGTTCAGCGCCGGCCAGGCCTGGCAGGCCTTGCCGCCGACCGTCGACGTTGCCAGCACCGTCGGTGCCGGCGATTCGTTGCTGGCGGGGATGGTGCATGGCCTGCTCAGCGAGCATGGTCCGGAACAAAGCTTGCGCACCGCAACCGCCATTGCCGCCATGGCGGTGACTCAGATCGGTTTCGGCATTACTGACGTCGCGCAGTTGGCGCGTCTGGAAAGCGGCGTCTGTGTACGCCCGCTGACAGAACAATAAGAGGGTTGAAGATGAAACTAGCAATCGTCACGGCCTGCCCGAACGGCCGGGTCTCCAGTGTCTTGAGTGCGCGCCTGCTGGATGCGGCCGCGCAGCGCCAGGGCTGGAGCACCAGCGTTGAAGTGCACGACCCCAACCATCCGGAACTGCGCCTGTCGCAGGACGACATCACGGCGGCCGACTGGGTGCTGGTGGTCAACACTGGCGCCATGGACCTCAGCCGCTTCGTTGGCAAGCGGGTGTTCCAGAGTTCCCCATCGCATGCGTTGCAGGATGTCGATGCCTTCCTGCGCACGGCGGCCGAACAGGCCAAGGAATACACGGCCCAGCCGCGACCTTCGGCGCTGGCCAGTGAGGCGGCGGTGGACCCATCGCGTGCCCCACGGTTGGTGGCGATCACCGCCTGCCCGACGGGCGTGGCGCACACGTTCATGGCTGCCGAAGCCTTGCAGCAGGCCGCCAAGCAACTGGGTTACGAGTTGCAGGTCGAGACCCAGGGCTCGGTGGGTGCACGCAACCCGCTGGGCGCGGCGGTGATCGCCGACGCTGACGTGGTGTTGCTGGCGGCCGACATTGAAGTCGCCACAGAGCGTTTCGCCGGCAAGCGCATTTACCGTTGCGGTACCGGGATCGCTTTGAAGCAGGCTCAGGCCACCTTGAAAAAGGCGTTGGCCGAAGGCCAGGTGGAGTCGGCCAGCGGGGCAGGTGCCCCAGCGGTGAAGCAGGAAAAGACGGGCGTCTATAAACATTTGCTGACCGGTGTGTCATTCATGCTGCCCATGGTGGTGGCCGGTGGTTTGTTGATTGCCCTGTCGTTCGTCTTTGGCATCGAAGCGTTCAAGGAACCGGGCACCTTGCCTGCCGCCCTGATGCAGATCGGTGGCGAAGCGGCGTTCAAACTGATGGTGCCGTTGCTGGCCGGTTACATCGCCTATTCCATCGCCGACCGTCCGGGCCTGGCGCCTGGCATGATCGGTGGCCTGCTGGCCAGTACCCTGGGGGCCGGTTTCATCGGCGGCATCGTGGCAGGTTTCCTCGCGGGTTACAGCGCCAAGGCGATCAGCCGCTATGCGCGCCTGCCTGCCAGCCTGGAGGCCTTGAAGCCGATCCTGATCATTCCGTTGCTGGCCAGTTTGTTCACCGGCCTGGTGATGATCTACGTGGTGGGCAAGCCGGTCGCCGGCATGCTCGAAGGGCTGACGCACTTCCTCGACAGCATGGGCACCACCAACGCCTTGCTGTTGGGTGTACTGCTGGGCGCGATGATGTGCGTCGACCTCGGCGGCCCTATCAACAAGGCGGCCTACGCGTTCTCGGTAGGGCTGCTGGCTTCGCAAAGCTACGCCCCCATGGCGGCGACCATGGCCGCAGGCATGGTGCCGCCCATCGGGCTGGGCATCGCCACCTTCCTGGCTCGTCGCAAGTTCGCCCAGAGCGAGCGTGAAGCAGGCAAGGCGGCGCTGGTGCTGGGCATGTGCTTCATTTCCGAGGGGGCGATCCCGTTTGCCGCCAAGGATCCGCTGCGCGTGATTCCGGCGAGCATCGCCGGCGGCGCGTTGACCGGTGCATTGTCGATGTACTTCGGCTGCAAACTCATGGCCCCGCATGGCGGCCTGTTCGTCATGCTGATTCCCAACGCCATCAACCATGCCCTGCCTTATCTGTTCGCCATCGTGGCTGGCAGCCTGGTCACCGCCGTCGTCTACGCCGTGATCAAACGCCCGGAAGCCGTGGAACTGGTCGCCGAAGGCGCCCCCGCCAAGGCCTGACCCACGCCAACGCGGCCTGGCCCCCTGTAGCAGCGGGCGCCAGACCGAGTTGGCACGCGAAGCGTGCCCGGCGTTCTGCCTGACACTGCGCAATAAATGATCGTGGTCTGGCGTTTGCCGCCACATACCCCCCTTGTAGCAGCGGGCGCCAGACCGCGTTGGCGCGCGAAGCGCGCCCGGCGTTCTGCCTGTCACTGCGCAATAAAAGATCGTGGTCTGGCGTTTGCCGCCACATACCTCCCTGTAGCAGCGGGCGCCAGACCGCGTTGGCGCGCGAAGCGTGCCCGGCGTTCTGCCTGACACTGCGCGGTGAATGGCTGTCGCGGTCTGGCGCCCGCTGCTACAGGGGTGGTGTGGGTCGCGTTGTGTGCGTGGCGCGCCCGGCGTTCTACCTGACACCGCGCAATAAATGATCGTGGTCTGGCCTTTGCCGCCATATACCCCCTGTAGCAGCGGGCGCCAGACCGCGTTGGCGCGCGAAGCGTGCCCGGCGTTCCGCCTGACACTGCGCGGTGAATGGCTGTCGCGGTCTGGCGCCCGCTGCTACAGGGGCGGTAGGTGGCGGGTTGGGTGCAGGCAGCGTAATGCAAAAGCCCGGATCCATGATCCGGGCTTTTTGTTCGAGCGCTGCCGCGTGCTTACACGTAGAACGCCTTCAGCGGTGGGAAACCGTTGAATTCCACGGCGCTGTAGCTGGTGGTGTAAGCGCCGGTGGACAACCAGTACAGGCGGTCACCGATGGCCAGGTTCAGGGGCAGGCCGTACTTGTAGTTTTCATACATGATGTCGGCGCTGTCGCAGGTCGGGCCGGCGATGACCACTTCTTCCACTTCGCCTTTCTTCTCGGTCCAGATCGGAAATTTGATCGACTCGTCCATGGTTTCGATCAACCCGGAGAATTTGCCCACGTCGGTGTACACCCAACGTTCGACGGCGGTACGCGACTTGCGCGCGACCAGCACCACTTCGCTCACCAGAATACCGGCGTTGGCGATCAACGAACGGCCTGGCTCGAGGATGATTTCCGGCAATTCGTCGCCGAAGTCTTCCTTGAGGAAGCGGATGATCTCTTGCGCGTAGGTTTCCAGGCTGTTGGTGCGGGTGATGTAGTTGGCCGGGAAGCCGCCGCCCATGTTGATCAATTGCAGAACGATGCCGTCTTCTTCCTTGAGGCGTTCGAAGATCACCTTGACCTTGGCGATCGCCGCGTCCCACACGCTGATGTCGCGCTGCTGCGAACCCACGTGGAAGGAAATGCCGTAAGGCACCAGGCCCAGGTCACGGGCCAGGATCAGCAGGTCCATGGCCATGTCGGTCTGGCAGCCGAACTT
>Ga0157371_10001762_pt1 | contig 21928 bp, 18 predicted proteins | sample C45metaG_FD_113462 | JGI IMG/M metagenome (GOLD analysis project Ga0157371, IMG submission 113462) | Corn rhizosphere microbial communities from Kellogg Biological Station, Michigan, USA - C4-5 metaG | ecosystem: Host-associated > Plants > Roots > Rhizosphere > Soil | place: USA: Michigan...
ATCAGTAACGAAAGAGGAAAAGTAAAAGTTAGTGATGATTATAACTTCCAGTCTTTCCGTTACGGAGGTACAGTTAGGTTAGGTTATGGTGCTTTTGGCGTATTTGCTAAGTATTACGCCAGCGATATGTTTGCAACAACTGCCCAAAAAGGGTTAAAAAATATGTCATTCGGTGTAACGCTTGGCTTAAATTAAAACACACACAACACACAAATAAAACCAATCCCGCAGTACTTTACTGCGGGATTTTTTTGTTTAATGGCCAGTACTTTTATCTTATATTTGAACTGTGGAAGAACAGATCATTAGCGTAAAGAACCTAACCAAACAATATCAGACTGAACAGGCTTCTGGGGTCAGGAATATTAGTTTTGATATTAAAAAGGGTAATATAGTAGCCATTATTGGAGAAAGCGGAAGCGGAAAATCGACATTGCTGAAATGTATGTATGGCTTATTAAAGGTAGATAGCGGTGAAGTGCTTTTTGATGGGAAAAGGATACTTGGACCAGATGAGCAACTCATACCCGGTCATAAGCAAATGAAAATGGTTACACAGGATTTTTCCCTTAATATCTATGCCAAGGTATATGATAACATAGCTTCTATGCTGTCTAACACAAATGTGCAGTCCAAACATGCTAAAACAATGGATATGATGGAGCATTTGCACATCATGCACCTTAAAGATAAAAAAATTACCGAGTTAAGTGGGGGGGAACAGCAGCGTGTGGCTATAGCTAAAGCCTTAGTAAGTGATACTTCGGTTTTATTGTTGGATGAACCCTTTAGTCAGGTAGATGCATTGTTGAAAAATCAACTCCGTGCCGATATTAAACGAATTGCAGCTGATACGGGTGTTACGGTGATCATGGTTTCGCACGATCCCGCGGATGGTTTATTCTTGTCAGATGAATTGCTGATTCTTAAAGGTGGACAGCTTTTACAGAAAGGGAAACCATCACATATATATCATCATCCTGATCATATTTATACCGCTCAAATACTAGGTAATGCTGTAGTCTTAAACACAGAGGACGCTTTGAAACTGGGTATCAATGCAACCCAGGCACATGTAGTTTTTTATCCCGAATGGGTTGAGCTAAAAAGCTCATGGAACAGCAGGCGCTTTGAAGTTAAAGATGTTTATTATAAAGGCTTTTATGAAGAGTTACTGCTCGAAAGAAACGGAGTTAAAATAAGAGCAATCCAATTGAACAGGGGAGAGCATAAAAAGAATGATCATGTTCAGGCAAACATCAGTCATTTTTTAGAATATAACACCTAAAGCCAAAGGTTATGAAGTTAATTAGCAGTTTATTGTTCCTTGCTTTTATTCTTCGTATAAATTCTGTAAACGCTCAGACTTCTCCATTAGCTGTAAATGGAGTTGTTGACCTTACCTCTTACAATCCTCAAAAAGATACCCCAATAAAGTTGTCGGGCGAATGGCTTTTTGCCTGGAAAAAGCTTGCTGCCGAGTCAGAATTGAAAGCAACAGGGAAATATACCAATGTCCCTGGAAATTGGACTGAATACAATTCAGATGCTAATTTCTTTAATAATGATTTTGGCTACGCAACTTATGGTCTTACTATTTTGTTACCTAAGTCATCAGAAAACTGGGCGCTTTTGCTACCTCCGCTTCCCTCAGCATACAAGCTGTTTGTTGATGGAAAACTTGTTGGTTCCATGGGGAAGGTAGACACCAGCACAAATATGATACCCAAAAGCGTTTCTAATGTGGTGTATTTTACCCCAAAATCAGATAAAGTCTTTCTGCTGCTTCAACTATCAAATTATCATTTTTCATCAAGTGGAATGTGGTCGTCAATAACCATTGGTAATCCAAAACAGATAACAGATGTAAGTAATAAATCTTTTATTGCCGATGCCTTTCTGGTAGGAAGTTTATTAATTATGGGGCTTTATCACCTTGCTATATTTGCAATGCGACGAAAGGAAAAGGCAGCTTTATTTTTCGCCATATTGTGTCTGGCACTGGCATTAAGGGCATGCTTTTCCATGACGCCATTGCTGTTTTACATGATGCCGGAATTTAGCTATTCATTGGCACTTAAAGTTCTATACACCCTTTTCCCAATCTGTTTGCTCGGTTTTGTTTACTTCTTAACCTCTACACAACTTGTGCGTTTTCCATTTGTTATGAAGCGCATGTTTCTGGTTGTTGCCATCACCTATGCAGGCCTGGTATGGCTCAGTCCAAATCCCATATATGGCAATCTTTTAATTGTCGTAATCATCATGGCAGCATGTATGGGGTGTTTTACAGTTTACTTCCTTATCAGGCATTTTAGAAATAATCCTTTAGATAATGGGTTGCTCTTAGCAGGTATTTTAGCTTGTTTTATTGGCTTGCTTAATGACTCATTATATGAGGCAGAACTCATCAATACCGGTTTTTTGTTGCCATTTGCCTTTTTGATTCTGTTGTTGCTCCAGGCAATTGTTCTGGCACTTCGTTTTACCGGGGCACTTACCCGGTCCGAGCGTTTAGCTACAGAACTGGCCAGGTCAAATATTGCTTATGAACAAATGGTGCTTGGCCGTCGCGAAGCAGAAGAGCAGATTGAGATCGAATCTTTAAAGTCTAAGTTTTTTTCAAACATTACACATGAGTTTAAAACCCCATTATCACTTATAACGGCTCCTACTGAATATCTCCTCCGGCTTAGTACCGACGGCAAAGAGAAGAATTTATTGAACACTATTTATAGAAATGCAAGCCACCTACTTAGGCTTATTAACCAGATGATGGATTTATCCAAATCGCAGGCCGGTAAGCTAACCAAAACAGAGATGGTAGGTAATATTAAAGAGTTTAGCCATGAAATATTGTTTTCATTTCAGCCACTTGCCGACGGGAAACAAATAACGTTAAAATTTATTGAAGAGGATATACCCGATAATTATTGCTTATTTGATGGAGATAAGCTAGAAAAGATATTGAATAACCTTTTGTCTAATGCCATTAAATTTACGCAGGAGGGGGGTGGTATACTATTAAAAGTAAGTTTTAAGCAATTAGATCAGAAAAGCTGTTTTCAATTTATCTTGTCAGATAATGGTATAGGTATGTCTGATGAAATGTTAACCAATTTATTTAAACCTTTTTATCAAGCTTCAGGAACTTCATTCCTAAATCCAAATGGAACCGGACTTGGGCTGGCTTATACCAAAGAGTTGGTAAGTTTACTAAATGGAACTATTCAGGTAGAAAGCAAACTAACCAGAGGCTCTTCGTTTACGGTTACACTTCCGGTTCAACTAATAGAGGAAGTAGAGTCATCCATATCTGATAACCCGGAAGCCAATACTGCACTGATCATTTCTGAAGATGGCTTGTCAAATAACTTGCCTAATCTACTGGTTATTGACGATCACTCTGGCCTTGCAGAATATGTAGCCAATTTTTTTAGGGAGTACTATGAGGTAAATACCTGTAACGATGGTGAACAAGCCTGGAAGATCATTCAGCAGGATCTGCCCGATATAGTTATATCAGATATTATGTTGCCTGGGAAAGACGGGTATGAAATAGCCTCATTAATTCGCAACTCCCCATTAACAAGCCATATCGGAATTATCTTGCTTTCAGCAAAATCAACTATAGACAGCAGATTAAAAGGTCTGGACATGGGGGCTAATGATTATTTAACAAAACCTTTCCTCCTTTCTGAACTAAAATTTAGGGTCGACAATCAGATTAAATATCAACGTACACTTCAGGAATACTATCACAAACATGTATTCGCTGCAAATGATTTTAAGTCTGATGAAGCTACCCACCCTTTTCTGGTTAAACTCTATGAAATTCTGGATCAATTTCTTGATCATTCTGATTTTTCTATAGCCGACCTGGCCGATAAATTAGCTATGAGTTCAAGAACATTAAATCGCAAATTAAACAGTCTTACAAAAATGGCTTCCAGCGAATTGATTAGGAACTACCGCTTAAAAAAAGCAGCAACTTTTCTATCCACAGGTTTCTCCGTTTCTGAAGCAGCCTATATGTCTGGTTTCGAAAGTGTGTCTTATTTCGGCCAATGTTTTAAAGAACAATACCACACCACACCTTCAGAATTTATTAAGCAAACGCGAACTATAAATTCTTAGGTTTTTACACCCTGTCCATTTATTGATAAAGAATGTCCGAATATTGAGGTCATAAGTGCTCCGTATGCAAAAAATGTCCAATATAATCGAATCATTGTCCATTATCTGATAGCTGTTTTTTCATCTTCTCCTCAACTTTGGTATACAGCAAATGAGCTTTTGAAATAGCATAACAGCTATATAAACAGAGGCTTTATCAATTAACCATTTAATCTTTAAAATCATGCCAACAGCAACATTAGCGGCTCATAACAGCCTAACAATCCCAAAACCAAAAACAGTAACAGTAGCTCCGGGACCACATTCCCTTAATAGAAGGACTGACCTTCATGCCTCTTTCGTAAGACCTGGAGGTGGAGGTGGCGGAGTGGATTTCCATATAACCAATGGCCATTTCATTTTTGGAAATACCGGTCACACAATTCCAGCGGGAACCACCAGTATAGTTATCAATAACTACGGCCCTGAAACTGTAAACATATCATGGATATAAAATAATCAAGTATTCATAGTACAATTTAAAAATTAACATTATGGCTAGATCAGTTAAAATGACAGTAAATAACAACACTGGTAAGGTGTTGAAATTAAGACCCCAGGAACCTGTTCACGGAAAATTTACTTCGGGACCGCCAGCTACTATTGAGGCCTCGGGAAGTTGGACATGTACAACCAGAACAGGTGGTTCATATGGGCCTGAGGGAACCGTAATTTATGAGACTGACGGTGGAAACACGACAGTTGAATTTTATTATAATCATCCTGTTGGCAGTGGTGCCAGCTCATATCGTGTCACCGCTAATCCTTCCGATTCAATGGGATATGAAGTCAAAGGCAGTTTTAAGGGCCATGATCAGAATATCACTTTTGAGTTATATCCGATATCATAGTGCCAAAAAATACGATTATGAAACATTTAGAAAATGGAGATCCGGGGGAGCATCTATTGGATACATCAACCTGGATGGATCGCCTGGATGGCAACACAAAGCTAAACGGAATTGTAATGCCTGGAAGTCATGATGCAGGCATGTCTCAAACAGATCACTGTGGCGGAGGGGCTCAACTAAATCGCGGAATAATCCAAACACAAACATTAAATATATTACAACAATTGGAAGCCGGTTCCCGATATTTTGATCTTAGAGTAGATTATGACTATGGGGAACTGGTTACCTACCACAGAACTGGCGATGCCGGAGGTAATGGTCAATCGTTGGCTGCTGTTTTGGATCAATCTCTAAAATTTATTCAATCGCATCAATCGGAAACCTTTATCCTGAAATTTTCACATATCCGCACCAATCGAAATAATGAGAGGGATATAAAAGACAGGATTGATGAGTTTTTGGCCGATATCAAATACAGGGCGTATCTGTTTACGCAATCTAAAAGTGATGTCAATTTAGCAAGGATAGCTTTAAACGATTGCAGAGGAAAAATTATTCTGGTGTTTGATTATCCAGAACATATTAGTGCCCGGGCGGCCAGGTTCCGATACCATGATGGATTTAACCGGGATAGTTCAGGAGTAGAGCTTGTTGGTTATAGTGGACCCAATATCACCGTGTGTGATTCCTATTCCAATACCACTTCTTTGGAAAAAATGAAGCATGATCAGTTGAGAAAATTAGATGCATATGGAGGTCTGGGTAAGGATTATTTCTTTCTGCTATCGTGGACGTTGACACCAAACATCGACACTTTTTTTAAGGGTTCTGTAAAGGAGTTGGCAGAAGAAGCAAACCTTACTTTGGAAGAAGTATTAAAGGAGCGCATAAGTGAGCCTGATAAACCGAAACCCAACATCGTTTACCTAGACTACCTCGATGCTAAAACCAGCCAAAGTATTATTCAGTGTAATTTTTAAATAACTTATTTAAACAATGTATTATGAGCAATTCTGAAAGAAATAACCCCTTGTATGGGGTAACTATTGGGGCAACAATATATGCCCTTACGGGAGAATTTAACTCTAGTGTGGTGAGGGAGCCCATTAGCTTGATGATTACCCAGGAAGAATCCCAAAAATATATGTCGGGCGAAAGTAGCTACGTATTTGCTGAAAAAATGAACCAGGGATCATTTGGAATGTCTGGCGCTTATGGGGTTTCGGGAGTAAGCCTACTTAAATCTTCCTTGTCTGCCTATGTTGGGAAATCTTCTGCGGCCAGCAGCAAGTCTGTAGAGGTAAATTACAATGCCATTTCCGTTGGAGGCATAGAATACATCAATTTTGAACAGCTTACGGCCAGTGATCTTATTGCCAGCTTGAACAAGGCTTGCCAGCAAAGCATAATATCAGTATTGGATGCATACAATGCGGTAATGGCTGAAGTTTCAAAATCAGGTCTGGATTTGCTGAGTGTGTTGAATAATAATGATGTTCAAAGTGCCTCATTAAAAAAGCTGATAAGATTATGGATAGACGCTTCAGAACAATTTACACATGATTTTGGTAATGGCCTGGTTGTTGGGGTTACCTGGGGAGCATTTGGAGGTGTGAAAATGGTGATGACTTCTGAGAGTGAGTCAAAGTCTTGGAAGTATGGCGGTCAGGCAGATTTTTCGTATGCCAACGCTTTTGCCTCCATTGCTGTAAAGGCCATTTATGATGGCAGCCAATCCAGTGGAGAAGCAAAGGTGAAAGTGAATTGTACAAGCTATTTGAGCGGCTCTGTGCTTGCTCAGCAGGTTGATGATTGGTTTAGCCAGGTGTCCAACAAAACATTTGCTGATCTGGCCGAGGTTAATGTGCTTGATAAAGCACCAAATATGGATATTGCACATGGGGCACCTGTTATACCTGATTTTGTACAGCCCGACCCTGGATATGACATTGTCGAAAAAGTGGATGAAATAAAAAATCTGGAGGACTTAGATACAATGGCAAAAGCATCTGCGTACGATAAGACAAAGAAAATTGACCCGGCACTTACTTTTGAAGAATTTTTAAATAATGCTGATAAGCCTGCTGATAAGAAAAAACTCGATGAGTTTAAACAGAAAATAATTAATAATGAGGTGGATACGTTAAGTTCTTTTGCTAATAATCAAAATAATAAAGCGAAAAAGATAAAAGCAGAGGCGTTTAATGATGACCTTAAAATAGAAAAAGAGATAGATACTAAAGGATATGTTCCGTTGGGGGTATGGATAAGCAACTGGCCCGACCTTTTTCCATGGATGGCCCAGGGGTATTATAATAGTATAGATGGCATTGATGGAGAAGATGCTGTGAAAGCAAGAGTGATGCTGCAAGACTACCAAACCTTAAGCAGGATGTACTACATTGCCCATTCTTCTGGAATCACTGAATTTAAAAGAAAAGATCTGTCTCTGCCAAAAGTAACTTCCCTGAGTATTGCTGAAGCTTTTGCAAATGCTGCAGGAAAGATGCAGGATGTTTCGAGAGGCCTTGGCGGAATCACAATCCCAGAGATTTACGAAAGTTTGGGTGAGGCACCTAAGCATATTTATAAGCTTTGGAATGAAGTGGCTTTTCTTAGAAATTGTGAGTTAGGCCTGGGCTTAATAAAAGATGACAAGACCATAGGTACTCCTTTACAAAATAGCGATAAAAATAATGATGGTACTCGCCAGGCCTATTCGCTAACTACCTGTAATTTTAATGGGAAAAATTTCACTTCCTTCAGCCGTTCTTATAAAGTGCTACCTTTATTAACACCAGATGGGGATATTTGGGCTTTTGGTCCGGAACAGGGTGGATTAAGTTCCATTTATGATAAGGAAATAGTCTTCTCTAAACCTGGAAGAGCTAAGTATTTGGTTTTTAAGTATAATAAGAATGATAAAATCCTTTCTAACAGTGATAACGGGATCAAATTGTATCCAATCCCATTTGCGGCAGCACAGAATGTTGCATGGAAAGGAATGTCTCTCAGTACCAATATAGGCTCTGTTAGCAGTTTAAATCAGAGTTTAAAGTCTCTAAGTGACCAGTTGGGTAAACTCAATGCATGGTCTTTCAGTAGCGCCAATTGGAACAAAAAATGGAGTGGTAAAGATGTTTACAGGCAGCGGAATATTAAAAAACAATACGTTGGTCTTATTGAGGAGATCAAAAATATACTCTGATGGTTTAAAGTTATATAAGAACAAGCATTATTGTTGTTTTACCAAACGTAAAACAACAATAGCTTTTAACTTTAATTACGGACCTGGTTTATAACGGTGGAGTAAAGAAACGTTCGTTTCCGAAATGAGCACGTTTACGCAGGCGAACTGTTCCTTCATCAGAAAAGTCTTTAGGTGCGTAAGCGTTAATTGGATACTTGGTTCCCAACAGGCCCATTTCCATGAATGTATGAGCTAAAAGTTCACTGCAGAAAAAAGCATCGGTAGGAGCAGGCAGGCCACGGTAACGGCCTTCAAAAAAGCGACTAGCCATTTCTTCATCGCTTGGAAACCCTGCCTGATTAACGGTTGTTATCAATCCTTGTAAAGCAGGGCCAATGACTGTTTCCTGTGTTAAATGTAGGGGTTTAAATGCAAATTTGACATCTTCAAAATCCTTAGCCGTTCTGCTTAGCCGTTCTTCTAAATCAACTAACATTGGGCCTGGTTTTGCCTGCCCGGTAATAACGTCAGGTAAATTGGTTAGAGAATTTGCTTCCCAAAGAAGTAATTCAGGAGCTTTACCGGCAAGTCCGATATCTTTGGCTCTTACAATCATGCCAACATGAGAAAATGGCGACCATTGAACAGCCTCAATAGCAATGCTGAACTCATAACGGCCGTGAACTAATAAAACGTCGCCCGTTTGAAAATCATCTTTTATTTCCTGGTAAGGCAGGTACCAATTATTATCTAAAAGTACGTACATGATTTTTTTTATTCAAAATTGTGAAAAAGTAAGACATTTATCGAAAAATGTATAATTTGTAATAAACTAATTTAGCTAAATTAATAATCATCTGCGACTATGGAAATAGGTAGTGAAAAACTTCATCATATCATTGAAGGAGCGGCATTATTGGGAAGCGGAGGTGGTGGTAACAAAGCTGCGGCGCTTGCTTTGCTTAAATATATAGTAGAAACAGCACCTTCAGGAAAAGTGCAATTGATGAGTGCGCCTGATCATTCTTTTGATTCTTCTGCAATGGGATGTGTAATTGCAGATATAGGGGCAAATGCGGCCCAGGAGGAAAAGCAATTTGATGCGATTACCAAAGCATTTGATGAGTTGTCGTTACAAATAAAACGAATTGTTGGAACACCTTTAACTTTTGTTGTACCCATAGAAACCGGTCCGGAGAATTGTATGGTCCCATTTGTAGTCGCAGCACGGTATGGTGTGCCGGTGTTGGATATGGATGGTGCCGGCAGGGCAGTACCTGTTTTATCACTTGCAACATTTAGCGAAATACCACCTTCGCCTGCTGCAATTGCAAACGATCAGGGAGATTTTATTTTGTTACAAATTGATAATGTAGCTAAGCTTGATAGTATGCTCCGTCCGATAACGGGATCAGCACTGTTTGGAAATTCCGGAAGTTTAGCTTTGTGGCCCTCTAAAATTGATCAATTGTTAGCGTGTGGTATCAAAAATTCAATAAGCCGTGCTATGGCCTGCGGCGAGTTAATTGATAGTCTCAAGAAAGGAATTCAGATTGATCCTGCTTGTTTAAGCATTGTAAATGATACTAAAGCCTGTTTGCTTGCACAAGGCAGGGTGCAGAGTATACAAAATAAAGAAGAGGGTGCATTTGATTATTCACAGGTAATAATTAGTGATACACTATCAGATAGCACAATTAGTGTATTAGCTCAAAATGAAAGTCTGATGCTGTACAAATCCAATCAGCAGGGGCCTGTATTAACAGCTCCGGCAGGAATAGCCTATCTTAAATATGATGGCTCCACTCTAACAAATGCGGAAGTTAAGGAAGGCGATGAGGTATTTGTTTTGGCTATTGAGGCGCCAGAGGCGTTAAAGCAAGCCAAACGTTTGCTTCAGTTTAAAGAGCAATTGCAGGAGTTTGCTTATTTCGGCCAGTTAAATTATCAGTTACCAACAGAGGAGAGATTAGGCGATTTACTGATTCACTTGATTTGATCCCCATTTCTTTTTCAGCAGAAAAATTCTTTTAAATAAACGGATTTATAAGGGATTATATAGGGAGTTAATAGGGGGTTGATACGGATAGCTATCTGTTTGATTCTTTTGTAATCCTTTGAAAATGTTTCAATTACATATAAATTTTGTAAATTCATGTATAACGAATTTAAAACTTTATTTATATGGCAACATTTAGAAATGGAATTTTAGGCCCTTTTAATGGAAAAATAGGGACTGTTGTTGGTTACCAATTACGAGGTCAGTATGTAATGCGGAATGTAGGAAAAAGAAGAACAGATAGGCCAGCCACTCTGGCAGAATTAGCCAGCCGAAAGAAGTTTGCAGAGGTTCAGTTCTGGCTTAGGCCACTTACAGAATTTTTAAGAGTAGGTTTTAAAGATTATGCGCCTACTTTTGAGGGTTTTGTTGCTGCTAAGTCTTACCTATCAAAAAATGCGGTGACGGGCGAATATCCAAACTTTGTAATTGAACCAACATTAGCCTTAGTAAGCTTTGGTCAGCTGGATCAGGCTACAACTGCAAGTGCAGTTTCAGAAAGCACGAATTCTTTAACGTTTAACTGGGAAGGGGGTAGGTACGTTTATGATGACCGGGCAATGTTTTTAGTTTACGATATAGAAAACGGAATGGCTGAATTTGATACTTCTGCTGCCAAGAGGCAGTTTAAGCAGGGAATATTTACGTTGACAAAGAATTTCTCGGGTAAACAAGTTCATGTTTACCTTGCTTTTGTATCTGAAAACAGAAAAAACAGAAGCAATAGCCAGTACCTTGGTAAGGTTACTGTGCTTTAGGTAAATTAGAGATTTTTAATAAAATGGGCTCACAAAAAAAAAGACCAATGTTTTTAACATTGGTCTTTTTAGAATATGATTGATTTTTAATCTCTATCCTGAAGCTATTCTGGTATGATTACGGTTGGAAATTAGAAGGAATAATAATTACTTTCGCTGTAATAGGCTTTGTAGGCGCTATTGGTGTTCTGTCCTGTTCATCAGGACTCTGAATATTTATCCTAATCTCTCCCTGTTTAAATTCAAAACTGTATGCGTCACGATTATACACGAAAGGTATTTGTCTTTGCACGTTGCTATTCCCAGGATCTGTAAGGTAAATTAATACACCTTCATCATCCATCGTAACACCGTCAATCTCACTAATATCCAATATTGTAGTATAAGTAAAGCCATCAGAACTCAAAGTCCAGGAATTTGGCTGGATCGTATAAATGAAAGTCCTGTTAGGCGTTTCATTGATGATAGTGTCTTTTTTGCACGACACCAGGCCTAGCGTGGTGGTACAGAGGATTAAAAATAATAGCTTTTTCATGTGATTTGTGTGTTTTAAAATTAGTTAAGCAAATTTATTGCCACAAAAACCGGTGCATTGTATTTGCTTATTCTGTAATTAAAATGTTATGCAGAATATTGTTATTTACTATAAAGTTAAACCAAATATTCGAACAGCGTTTTGTCGTTGTTAAGTTCAATAATTTCAAACTTAAACTCTTTCATTCTTTGCACTAAAGCATCATAATCTGTTCGGTCAGTTAATTCAATTCCAACCAGTGCAGGTCCATTTTCTTTATTGGTCTTTTTAATGAACTCGAAACGGGTAATATCATCATGCGGACCAAGTACATTATTCACAAAAAGCTTAAGTGCTCCTGGCCTTTGCGGAAAGCGAACAATGAAGTAATGTTTAAGCCCTTCATAAAGTAAAGATTTCTCTTTAATTTCCTGCATGCGCTCGATGTCGTTATTGCCGCCGCTTACTACGCAAACTACAGTTTTGCCTTTTATTTTATCCTTACAGGCATCAAGAACTGCAACAGATAATGCCCCGGCAGGTTCAACTACAATTGCATCTTCGTTGTAAAGTTTTAATATGGTGGTGCAAATTTTTCCTTCTGCAACCAGCAACATGCTATCCAGCACTTTGATGCAAAGGTCGTAAGTTAAATTACCTACTCGCTTTACAGAAGCGCCATCAACAAAACGGTTTATTTCAGGTAATGTTACAGGGCCACCATGTTCAAATGCTTTTAACATAGAGGGTGCACCCTCAGGTTCAACTCCTATAAGCTGTATGGCTGGATTTTCATTTTTTAAATAACTTCCAACACCAGCGGCAAGTCCGCCACCACCAATTGGCATAACAACTACTTCAACGCCCGGCAAATCTTCCAGTATTTCTACACCCACAGTACCCTGGCCTTCAATAATGCTATAATTATCAAAAGGGGGTATAAAAGTCATGTTGTGCTCCTTGGTATAGGCCAGGGCTTCCATAAGGCAGTCGTCAAAAGTATCTCCAACTAAAATAAGTTCTACACTGCCATTGCCAAACATTTCTGTTTGTTTTACCTTTTGCCTTGGGGTAATTTCGGGCATAAAGATTACGCCTTTTGTGCCTAGTTTATCACAAGAAAAGGCAACTCCCTGAGCATGATTACCAGCACTTGCACATACAACTCCTCTGCTCAATTCTTCAGGAGTTAACTGACTGATCATATTGTAAGCACCACGCAGTTTGTACGATCGTACAATTTGGAGGTCTTCACGTTTCAGGTATATTTCGCAGTCGTATTTTTCAGATAACTTGGAATTGTATATGAGTGGGGTATGTTTTACAACATCTGCTAATCGCTGTGATGCAGCCTTTGAGTCTAATTTAACAGGATTGTCTGTCATGTTCTGAAATATATAAGAGGCATTCTTGAAATTTGATCTTGCTTTTTTAAAGCAATTATTCTGTAAACGTCGTCATCCTGAATTTATTTCAGGAGCCCGTTTTAGAATGCGATGCGCGGGATTCTGAAATAAATTCAGGATGACGAGAGTTTTAACGAATTGATAATGAAAACCGGTTAGCTGTTATATGTTTTTAGCCAACCAATCACCAACTTCGCTTGTTTTGTATGCTTTGTTTTTACCGGCAAGATCTTCGGTTACAATTCCTTCTGCAAGAGATTTGTTTACTACTGATCTGATCAGTTCTGCTTCTTCTTTTAATCCGAATGCATCTTCAAACATCATTGCAGCAGATAATACAGTTGCCAATGGATTGGCAATATCTTTACCTGCAGCCTGAGGGTAAGAACCATGAATTGGCTCAAATAAAGAAGTGTGAACTCCAATTGATGAAGATGGCATTAGGCCCATTGAACCAGAAATTACAGAAGCTTCGTCGGTTAAAATATCACCAAATAAGTTCTCTGTTATTAATACATCGTATGAACTTGGCCATTGTACCAAACGCATAGCAACTGCATCAACAAATTCATAGCTTACAGTAACCTCAGGGAAATCTTTTTCCATATCCTGTACGGTTTCTCTCCACAAACGTGATGTTTCCAATACGTTAGCTTTATCAACGCAGCAAAGTTTTTTGCCACGTGCCATTGCCATTTCAAAGCCTAATTTAGCAAGGCGCTTAACCTCTTCTCTGGAATAGGTACAGGTATCAAAAGCAGTATTGCCATCATCTTTTCTGCCTCTTTCGCCAAAATAGATGCCACCTGTTAATTCACGAAGGATAATAAGGTCTGTACCTTCTATACGCTCTCTTTTTAACGGAGAATTGTCAATTAAAGATGGGAAAGTAAATGTTGGGCGTACGTTTGCAAATAAACCCAGTTTTTTACGCATTTTTAGAAGTCCTTGTTCCGGACGAACGGTAGCTTTAGGATCGTTGTCGAAACGTGGATGACCGATAGCTCCAAATAAAACAGCATCAGCTGCCATACAGATATCGTGTGTTTCATCAGGGTAAGGTTCGCCAACGGCATCAATTGCAGCTGCACCAGTTAGGGCAGAGGTCCATACAATTTCGTGATTAAATTTTTGTGCTACGGCATTTGATACTTTAACTGCCTGATCAATTACCTCAGGTCCAATTCCGTCTCCCGCTAAAAGAGCGATATTAAGTTTCATATAGTTTAATTTTTGTTTTTAACTGCTAATATAGATGTTATATAGACTTAAATAATGTTCAACATTTTTTGGGTAGCTTTTATAGCACACACAGTCTGATCTGAATCCAGACCTCTGGTGATGAATACTTTTTGAGCGGTTTCCCAGGTAATGATTGTTTCGCATAAAGCATCCGAGTTACTACCCGGGGCTATCCTTACGGCATAGTCAATCAGTTTTGGTAAACTTCTTTCCTTTTTGCCATAAACCTTAATTAATGCATTCATAAAGGCATCAAACTGTCCATCACCCTGTGCATTTTCTTCGAACTTTTCTCCTTCAATTACTACAGAGATGGTGGCTGATGGGCGTAAACCCATTGCGTTGGTCAATACGTACGATTCTACACTAACTTTTTCTTCATAAAGACTGCTGTCTAATACGTCTGAAATAATGTAAGGAAGATCTTCTTTGGTTACGGTTTCTTTTTTGTCGCCTAATTCAATAACCCTTTGGGTAACTTTCTTTAGGTCGGCATCGTTTAGTTTTAAGCCTAATTCCTGCAGGTTTTTTTCAATATTGGCTTTGCCCGAAGTTTTTCCTAGTGCATAACTGCGTTTTCTGCCGAAACGTTCAGGTAGCAGATCGTTAAAGTAAAGGTTGTTTTTGTTGTCTCCATCAGCATGAATACCGGCTGTTTGGGTAAATACATTATCGCCTACAATTGGTTTGTTTGAAGGAATTCTGACCCCCGAAAATGTTTCGACAAGCTTGCTGACTTTATAAATTGAAGATTCTTTAAGTTGTACTTCAACTTCGGGTGCAAAATCATTAATTACTGCAATAGCACTGGCCATTGCAGCATTTCCTGCTCTTTCGCCCATTCCGTTTACTGTTAAATGCAAGCCATTTATCCCTGCTTTTACAGATTCCAAAACATTTGCGGTACCAAGGTCATAATCGTTATGAGCATGGAAATCGAAATGAATATCCGGATATTTTGATTTAAGTTCAGTAATATATTTGAAGGTTTCGCCCGGAGTTAAAATTCCGAGTGTATCCGGTAATAATATCCTTTTTATGGGTTGGGTAGTTAGAAAATCCAAATACTGAAGTACGTATTCAGGTGAGTTACGCATACCGTTACTCCAATCTTCTAAATAAACATTGGTTGCAATATTGTTGGCAATTGCCAGGTCAATAACATGCTTGATTTCTGCAAAATGTTGTTCAGGTGTTTTTTTAAGCTGATGTGTTAAGTGGTTTAACGAACCTTTGGTTAGCAGGTTCTGCACTTTAACGCCTGCTTTTAACATCCATTCAATAGAAACACCGTTATCTACGAAAGACAGTACTTCTATACGATCTGCATATCCGTTTGCTTCTGCCCAGCTTAAAACTGCTTTTACTGCCTGAAACTCTCCATCAGATACACGTGCAGAAGCAATTTCGGCCCGGTCAACATGGAGTTCTTCCAATAATAACTGGGCTATGGTTAACTTTTCTGAAATGGAAAAAGACACGCCCGATGTTTGTTCTCCATCGCGGAGTGTAGTATCCATTATCTCTATTTTCCTTCTTTCCATGAACTGGGATCTTGCTTTTAAAAGTGTTCCATTTTAAAATGGAACACTTTCTATTATATATTTAAAGAGGGAGTTGCAATGCAAACTCCTGTATTTCTGGTTTTATGCTTTGCAGGTAATCGATGTCATCAAAACCGTTCAGCATATTGTCTTTTTTGTATGCGCTGATTTCGAATTTCTCTTTTTCGCCTGTTGCTAAAAGTGTAATGGTTTGTTCTGGTAAGTTTACTTCCAGTTCTGTATTAGGATCTGCAAAAATTGCAGCAAAGATCTTTTCAGAAAACTCGGCACTTACCTGTACTGGCAATACGCCAATGTTAAGGCAGTTGTTTCTGAAGATATCAGCAAAAAAGCTTGATACCACACATCTGAATCCATAGTCATAAACTGCCCAGGCAGCATGCTCTCTTGAAGAGCCTGAGCCAAAGTTTTTACCACCAACAAGTATTTTTCCGCTGTAAACAGGGTTGTTTAATACGAAGTCTTTTTTTGGTGTATTATCTGGGTTGTATCTCCAGTCGCGGAAAAGGTTGTCGCCAAACCCAACGCGTTCTGTAGCTTTTAAAAAGCGGGCAGGAATTAACTGATCTGTATCCACGTTTTCAATTGGAAGTGGAACTGCAGTGCTTTTTAGTATATTAAATTTATCGTAGGCCATTTTAATTTTTTAAGTGTGTTTTTAGACAAGTTCGTTAACGCTCTCAATTAATGTTCTCGGGTCTGTAACTACGCCGGTAACAGCAGCAGCAGCAGCAACAAGCGGACTGGCTAGCATGGTTCTAGAACCAGGGCCTTGTCTTCCTTCAAAATTTCTGTTTGAGGTACTTACAGCATATTTTCCTGCAGGTATTTTGTCATCGTTCATTGCTAAACATGCAGAGCATCCAGGCTGGCGTAATTCGAAGCCAGCTTCTGTTAAAATATCCAGTAAACCTTCTTCTTTAATCTGAGCTTCAACAATATGAGAACCCGGAACCAACCAAACGGTAACGTTATCGGCTTTATGTCTGCCTTTAACGATAGAAGTAAATGCTCTGAAATCTTCGATGCGGCCGTTGGTACAGCTGCCCACAAAAACGAAATCTATTTTTTTACCAATCATAGAATCTCCTTCAGAGAAGCCCATGTAACCTAATGATTTAGCATAGGTTGCTGCGCCACCTTCTGCATGGGCAGCATCAGGGATTTCATGAGAAATTCCCATTCCCATTCCCGGATTTGTTCCGTAGGTGATCATTGGTTCAATTGAAGCACCATCGAAAGTTAATTCTTTATCGAAAACTGCATCCGGATCTGTCTTTAGCGTTTTGTAATATGCTAATGCTTTGTCCCATGCTTCGCCTTTAGGGCTAAATTCGCGACCTTTTACGTAATTGATAGTGGTCTCGTCTGGAGCGATCATACCGCCACGGGCACCCATTTCAATACTTAGGTTACAAACCGTCATACGGCCTTCCATGGTCATGTTTTCGAAAACATCGCCTGCATACTCAACAAAGTATCCGGTTGCGCCAGAAGTTGAAAGTTGAGATATGATAAACAATGCAACGTCTTTAGGGGTAACACCTACACCTAATTTTCCATTAACATTGATGCGCATCTTTTTTGGTTTTGGCTGCATTATGCACTGAGTAGAAAGTACCATTTCTACTTCAGAAGTACCAATACCAAATGCAATAGCACCAAAAGCACCGTGCGTAGATGTATGCGAATCACCGCAAACTATAGTGGCACCGGGTTGTGTAATACCATACTCCGGACCTACAACGTGTACAATACCATTTTTTTGGTGGCCTAAACCCCAGTGGCTGATGCCGTATTCATTAGAGTTAGACTCTAATGCTTTTAACTGGTTTGCAGAAAGAGGATCTGCAACCGGTAAATGCTGGTTAATTGTAGGCGTGTTATGATCTGCCGTAGCAAATGTACGCTCAGGATATAAAACTTTTATTCCTCTGCTTTTTAAACCTAAAAAGGCAACAGGACTAGTTACTTCGTGGATAAGGTGGCGATCAATAAATAGCACATCTGGGCCACCTTCAATTTTACGTACCACGTGAGTGTCCCACACCTTATCAAATAATGTTTTGCTCATTTTTTTCTTTTTTTATTATGAATCTTCTTATGAAATGAAGGTTAAGCTAATTGCTGCTTGCCCATTAATAACAAAAGATCATCATCATTGATATCTAATTTACTATCTGCCACTGTAAGGAAACGCAGATAGGCTTCTCCTAATTCTTCTTTATTTAAACTAAAGCCTAAACGCTCTAAATGGAATTTTAAAGCATGACGGCCACTGCGTGCGGTAAGTACAATACTTGCATCAGGGAAGCCAACATCTTCCGGGCGAATAATTTCGTAGTTTTCGCGGTTTTTTAAGAAACCATCCTGGTGGATACCTGAGCTATGTGCAAAAGCATTGCTACCAACAATTGCTTTGTTTGGCTGTACCGGCATACGCATTTGCGAACTAACCATACGGCTTAACTCATAAAAGTTTTTAGTATTGATATTGGTATGCAAGCCTAATGTCTGGTGTGTTTTTAAGATCATTACTACCTCTTCAATAGAGGTATTACCTGCACGTTCACCAATGCCATTAATTGTGCCTTCAATCTGACGGGCACCGTTTTGTAATCCGGCAATTGAATTTGCTGTAGCTAAACCTAAATCATTATGGCAATGTACAGATATGATGGCATTGTCAATATTTTTTACATTCTCTTTAAGGAACTTGATTTTGCGTCCGTATTGATCAGGTAAGCAATAACCATTTGTATCTGGTATGTTTACTACAGTAGCGCCGGCAGCGATAACGGCTTCTACCATTTGGGCAAGAAAACGTTCATCGGCACGACCTGCATCTTCTGCATAGAATTCAATATCTTCTACAAATTGCTTGGCATATTTAACAGCTTCAACTGCACGTGCCAGAATATCTTCTCTTGTGCTGTTGAATTTATGTTTGATGTGCATATCGGATGAGCCAATACCTGTATGGATCCGCGGACGTTTTGCATATTTTAATGCAGCCACTGCAGAATCTATATCGCCTTTATTTGCACGCGTAAGTGCACAGATGATAGGCTCAGATACAGCCTTAGAGAGCTCTACCACACTTTGGAAATCGCCCGGACTTGAAATAGGGAACCCTGCTTCAATAATATCCACACCGAGGGTTTCCAACTCTTTGGCGATTTCTATTTTCTCTGGGGTTGTTAACTGGCAACCCGGGACTTGTTCACCATCACGCAACGTGGTGTCAAACACATAAACTCTATTTGGATCGTGTAACATACTTTTAGTTTTTAGTTAGTATAGGTTTTTTGTGCAATATTTCTACGGAATTAACCTCACCGTTTTCTAATAAAATTCTTTTTTCGATACAGCCAGGTATCTGCGATTCAAAATGGCCAACGTAAATTAGTGTTGTTCCATTTTTACATAATTCATCAACCAATTTGTTAAAATGCAGCGTTTGCTGCTGGTCTAATCCCTGGCATGGTTCATCCAATATCAACAACTCCGGATTCTTTACAATGGTACGGGCTAAAAGTGCCAGCCTTTGTTTACCAAGGGGAAGTTCGTTCATCAGGGTATTTTTATAATCGTCTAAACCGAAATAATGAATCAATTCATCAGTTTGTGCTTTTTTTGAATATCCCGGATCGCAGAATAGGCCTGAGCTATCATAAAAGCCAGAAACAATACTTTGCCAAACAGTTGCCGAAGGATCAAAATACCAGTGTAATTCTGGTGATATTAATCCAATTCGTTCTTTAATTTCCCAGATGCTTTCTCCGCTTCCTCTTTTGTTTCCAAACAAATGGAAATCATTGGCGTAAGCCTGAGGATGATCACCACAGATTAAACTTAACAGGGTTGATTTTCCTGAACCATTATGGCCATGCAATACCCATTTTTCTCCTGCTTTAACTTCCCAGTTGATATTTTTTAATACCTGTTTTTCGCCATAACTGATATTTACATTGATCATTCTGATGATTTCTTTGGATGATGCGTTGACAACTGTTTCATTCAAAAATGATGGAACAGGTTTATGGTGTGCTTCGGTATCATTCCATGTACGCTCATCAGCCGAAATTTCGACAAGTTTGCCTTCTTCAATTTTGGCAATGCGGTTGATGCAGGCAGGCAGCTCGGTTTCGTTGCTAATTAAGATCAATTGTGTCCCTTCATCAGAAATTTCCTGAAGTAAGGTGTTTAAATTTTTACGGGAAAGTACATCGAGGCCGTTGTAAGGCAAATCGAGGATTAACAATTGAGGCTTTAACCATAACGCTTTAACCAACTGTAGTTTTTTATGTTCTCCGCTGGATAACTGTATAAGTGTGGCTGTTTTCAATTCTGAAAATCCTAAGGCATTTAAAATTTTATCTGCTTCATTAAATGAAAGAGAATGTTTTTTGCCAAAGCTTTCCAATTCAGCTTTTACCGTGGCTGTGGTTTCTGTTGATTGTTTATTATAACGCTGCTGATAGTAGAAATTAGACTGACCTTCTAAGTCTTTAAATTGAAACCAATTGGCCACATAATAAACTATAGCAGGTAAACTGCTTTGTTGATTAAAGTTGATTTCAATATTGCTGTAGCTATGGCCTATACCGGCCATAGCTTTAGCTAATGTTGTTTTGCCACTTCCGCTTGTTCCGCACAATAACCAATTCTCATTACGATTTATAGTCCAGTTCAAATCCTTTAACACGGGTTTGTGCTGATACTTTAAATTTAGTTTTGTGATATGGACGACGGGCTGTGACATTTATAATTTATGCTGTTTTTATAGATTTCATTGCAGTCATTGCTTTTCTTAATCTAGCGCCAACTACTTCAACTTCATGACTGCGAAGTGCTTCATTAATTGCAATTAATGTTCTGTTATCAACTGAACCATCTTTACCTTCGTTAAAGTTTTTACCTACCAGGTCAGTATCTACTTTAGTCATGAAATCAGCTAGTAAAGGTTTACAAGCATAATCAAACAGGTAGCAACCGTACTCGGCAGTGTCAGAGATAACACGGTTCATTTCGAATAATTTTTTACGTGCAATGGTGTTTGCAATAAGTGGAGTTTCGTGTAACGACTCATAGTAAGCAGATTCTGGTTTAATACCAGCTTGTACCATTGTTTCGAAAGCTAATTCAACACCAGCTCTAACAAAAGCAACCATTAAAGTATAGTTGTCAAAATATTCCTGCTCACCTATTTTTACATCACCTGCAGGAGTTTTCTCGAAAGCGGTTTCTCCTGTAGCTGCACGCCAGGCTAATAAGTTTTTATCGCCAGCAGCCCAGTCTTCCATCATAGTACGGCTAAATTCGCCACTCATGATGTCATCCTGATGTTTTTGGAATAGCGGACGCATAATGTCTTTCAATTCTTCTGAGATTTCAAAAGCTTTGATTTTAGCTACGTTGCTTAATCTGTCCATCATGCCAGAAACACCACCATGTTTTAATGCTTCAGTAATCACTTCAACACCGTATTGAACAAGTTTAGATGCATAACCAGCATCAATTCCTTTTTCAACCATTTTATCAAATGAAAGAATTGAACCAGTTTGTAATAAACCGCAAAGAATAGTTTGCTCGCCCATTAAATCTGATTTCACTTCGGCAACAAAAGATGATTTTAATACACCAGCTCTATGGCCACCGGTTCCAACGCAGTAAGCTTTAGCTTGTGCTAAACCTTTTCCTTCAGGATCGTTCTCAGGGTGTACAGCAATAAGGGTAGGTACACCAAAGCCTCTTACATATTCAGCTCTTACTTCACTTCCAGGACATTTTGGAGCAACCATGATTACGGTAATATCTTTACGGATCTGCATTCCCTCTTCCACAATGTTAAAACCGTGCGAGTACAATAAAGTAGCACCTTGTTTCATTAATGGCATAATTGCAGTTACAACTGCAGTATGTTGTTTATCAGGAGTAAGGTTAATAACTACATCGGCAGTAGGGATTAATTCTTCGTAAGTGCCAACAGTAAAGTTGTTTTCTGTAGCATTTTTCCATGAATCTCTTTTGCCTTCAATAGCTTCTTTTCTTAATGTATAGGCAACATTTAAACCACTATCTCTTAAATTTAAACCTTGGTTAAGGCCTTGTGCTCCACAACCTACAATTACCAGTTTTTTTCCTTTTAGTGCATTTACGCCATC
>Ga0157371_10001763_pt1 | contig 21923 bp, 10 predicted proteins | sample C45metaG_FD_113462 | JGI IMG/M metagenome (GOLD analysis project Ga0157371, IMG submission 113462) | Corn rhizosphere microbial communities from Kellogg Biological Station, Michigan, USA - C4-5 metaG | ecosystem: Host-associated > Plants > Roots > Rhizosphere > Soil | place: USA: Michigan...
AAAAAGTACCGACATGATTTGTACAGGGCTAAATGCCGACGCTGAAACTTCTTCTTTACCTGTCTTTATACCTTCTTCTTTTTTACAGCCCGATAGAAATGCGCCTGCACAAATAAATGCAGCAGCAATTAATTTAGTTTTTTTCATAGTTTAAAGTTTAAGTTATGATTCATATCTAAATTAATCAGCATTAGTTAGTTAACACACTCTATGGTTGGCCTATTATTCAATCTAATTGGCGTTGCTTACTTAATGCTTTATACCTTAAAAGTGCTTCCAGATAATAGTAATCTGCATATGAAATTGGCACATTTACTTCGCTGTTTGATGGTTTTGAACCTGTGCTATGAAGCAGGATAAAACCTTTATTTTCCCCTATTGGCGAAATATACTTTGTGCTTAAGCTCTGCATCATCAGGTCAGCCTTGCTTTTGTAAAGTTTCCTATTGCTGCTATAACCAGTTAGTTCATAAAGCCCTGATGCAATCACCGCCGCTGCAGATGCATCACGCGGTTCATTCGGTATTTCAGGCGCATCAAAATCCCAGTAAGGAACAAGGTCTTTTGGCATATTTTTATGGTTAAGAATAAAGGACGCAACATGCTCAGCCTGGCTCAAATATGCAGCATCTTTAGTATAACGGTAACACATTGTATAACCGTACAGTGCCCATGCCTGCCCCCTTGCCCAGGCCGATTCATGACTATACCCCTGATGGGTATTCTTTTTTAAAACTGCTCCGGTATTAGGATCATAATCAATAACATGATAGGAGCTATAATCTGTCCGAAAATGATTTTTCATAGTAGTATTTGCATGGCTCACTGCAATTTTATAGTATGAAGAATCACCAGTAAGCTTAGTTGCTTCAAAAAGTAATTCCAGATTCATCATATTATCTATAATTACCGGATTAACCCACTTATCGGTACTATGATCCCATGATCGGATCACTCCGGTTTTAGGATTAAATCTTTTACTCAATGTCTGTGCAGACTCAATGATCACATCTTTGTAGTGCTGGTCTTTAGTGATCCGGTAACCTGTACCTATGCTACAGTATACTTTAAAACCCATATCATGAGTTACACCATTTAGCTTCTCCTTTTCTATATCAGCAGAAAATTTCTTTGCCTGTATTAGCCAGTTTTCCATCCCGGTATATTCGTATAAAAACCATAGTTCTCCCGGGAAAAAACCACTTGTCCAGTCTTTAGAAGCTACCAGTTTTAAATTTCCATGATCTAAAGTTCTTGGCGAAACCAACTCTGGCTTACCTGCTGCTGCCTTTGCCAGACCTACCTCTTTAAGCATCAGTTCTGTTTGCCTTGATGCCTGCTCAAAGGCTTTTTTTACATTGATCTTTTGTGCAAATGATGGGAATTGAAAAAGGGATAAAATAAGTGCCGCATATATATATTTATTCATCTTTATTATAAATTAATTTAACCATATCAAAGGGTTTCTTACAGGTAAGTTTCTGATTACTTCCTCTACCTTAGGATCGTGTTCCAGCGTTAGCCAGGTATTTAACCATTCTGTTCTATCAAATTCCTGAGCACCAAATATCAAAGCTGGCTGTGCAACAGGCCAGTTTTCCCAATACATCACATCAGGTTTTAAAGTCCATTTGCTCTTATCAGCCAGGTACGGATAGAGATAACTAATACCCTTTTCAATAGATTTGCCATCAGTTGTTTTATACTCCCATAAGTTGTCAGTTTTGGTAGAAAGGATCTGACAAAGCGTAGTCATAGCATCTAAATTAAAAATAGAATAACCATATGGTTTCGTTCTCGAAAGTTCTCTTGGAAAGCTTCCATCTACACCCATTTGATCTGGTAATAACACCGTTTTATACCTTTCTCTGCAAAAGTTAAGCAACTTTTCATTCCCTGTAAGCTTTGCAAAGGATGCTACCTGCATAGTAAAGCAGGTTCCATGATTGTTCTGGGCATTCATTTCTGCTTTCCCATAAGGATGGCTCATTAACCAATCGAGATAGGCTGCAAACCATTTCTTTGTTTCGGATAATACCTTTGGATCTAATGTCTGCTCCATTACAATAACTCCTTGTGCAACTTCAATTAGCTGTATGGTATCAATTATTCCAATTCCCCGGCCAGTAAACCTGCCTTTAATTGCCTGCGCATATTGAAGGTTTGGATTCATTAAAGTAAGCGGATTTATAAACCAGGCTTCTAAATGAAACATCGCCTGTCTTACATATTTCTTATCTCCGGTTATTTTGTATGCCGAAGCAAGTGCTCCAATGATCTTACTGAACCTGATCATCGCCAACCTATGAGCAACAAAATTATCTGGGTTTGTCATCCCATCTTTTTGAATATAAGGAGCATTTGCATCTTTAGGATCAGGCCACCAATAGTCGCCCTCCGAATAAAAATCATGTTTACCGCCCGCACTTCTCAAAGAAGTTTCGGCAGTAACAGTAACCGGTTGTTGTTGCATTGCCCAATCGGCCTGGTCTAATACCTGTTTTTTTAGCGCATTAACAGGTACTTTTTTTATAGATGAGCAGGATTGCTGCACCGCCATTACTATAATGGTTGCAAAAAAAGTATATATGTATCTTCTGATCATTATTCTTAATTCGTCATTGCTTTAAATATTACCTTTTCAATGGTATTTGGTTTTCCCTTCTCGGCTTTAGCTATACTTGCTTTCAGTTTGCCATCAGCAGTTTTAGAGATATTGATCTCTCTAAAACTATACACACCTTTTTCATAATTAAAGGTTTCGCCATCATCATCATAAAGCTGATATTTTGCTGGCTTGCTACCATAGTACCTGATTTCCAGACTTATTTTATCGTTAGCTTTAGGTGCATGCATTAAGGCAGGCCCCATCGGGATAACACCACCGTCTTTTACGTAAACGGGTATTTTATCTAATCCAGGTGTTACCGTAATTACCTCTCCATCGCCAGCATATTTACCAGTGTAAAAATCAAACCATTTACCTTTTGGAAGTATTACCGTACGGGTTTGTTTTCCGGTAAACATTGGAGCTACCAACAAGTACTCACCTGCCATATACTGATCTTTAACTTCTTTACTTACTGCCTCTACATATGGATTATCTTCAAGATTGGTACTTTTTACTTCTTTTTTAACATCCGCCTGGTATCCTTCCTCCAGATTCATTGCCCTAAAAGGGGGAATACCCTGAAAATGGTATTTTGCAAATTCACTATACCAGTAAGGCATCATTCGCATACGTAAAAGTGCCATGTCTTTTACCGGTTGTTCTACTTCAGGGTATGACCACGGCTTTGTGCCGCTAGACCATGCATTAATCATTGCCATTGGCGAGAAAACTACTGATTGCATGCGTCGCAACCATTCTTCACCAGTTTTAGAGGCCCTTGCTTCAGGAGTCCACAACACCCCGGCAAAGCTGCTGTTTATTAAAGCCGTAATAAAGTCTTCATGATTATAATAGTCGTTGTAAATTACATAGGGCAATGAGCTTCCTCCACCGTTAGAAGCCCTTACCAACCCGTAAGTACGCTGGTTGCGTTCATGATATAAAGCGGCACTGTAACGCTGGATAAGCAAGCCGTAGGTTTGGCGCAATTGTTCTGCACTTTTACCCGATGGAAATATAGTTACATCAGGCCATAAGTAATGATCATAACCATCTACCTCGTCAAATTTATATCCACTTATGCCAATATCTACCTGGCTCTTTTTAAGCTGCCCAAAGAAAATATCGCGGGCCTCCGGCATAGTTAAATCAGGAACGGCACCTACCCAAACAGTATGATCAGCAGTAAAGGGCTTAATATCCTTGTAAATAGATGCTTCAGGCGAAACATAGGGATTAGTCCACAAATTAAGCCTAATACCTTTATTGAGCATATCTTTCACAAAAATTGCAGGCTCAGGATAACGTTTACTGTCCCATTCAAACGTACATGGATAAGACTTGCTTTGCCATCCTGGTTCCAATCCAATAAAATCTAACGGGAAGCCTTTGTCTTGAAATACTTTAGCCTCGTCTTCTACATCTTTAGAAGTAAACAGCGTCTTAACACGTTGCGTAAAGCCCAAACCCCATCTCGGTGGCAATACCCCACCACCATTAAGCAGATTATATCTGCGAACAGCGTCAAGTGGTTTTGGCCCTGCAAATACATAAAACTCTACACCTTCAGCTGGTACAAGAATCTCTACACCATCTGAATACGGACGAGACGACCAGCTTTTATCTGTATTACGGTCTTTAGCTTCAGGCATATTAGTACCATCTCTTTTAACTGCCGTACCTGCATACACTTTTAAATAACGTGCTGAATTTACAAAAACACCATACCCATTAGATGAAACATAAAATGGTGTAGGTGCATGGGTACGCCCGCTGTCTTTACCTCCATAATGATCTACATGAAGCTCAAGAATTTTTCCGCGCTGATGCACCGTTTGGAAATTTAACCCAAATCCATACAGCTGCTCTTTTTTATCTAATGGAAAACGCAGATAGGTTTTACCATCTGATAACTTTGCGATTATTTCACTTTTTTGAAATGGGAACGGTGCATCTCCCATATTTTTCAGCCCATTTGCTGATGGTGTAGCACCCGAAGCCGTCAACAAATTATAGGCTTCAGGTTTCCCAACACTTCCTTTCCACACACCAGGCGCTACTACCTCCCATTTAATATCCTGTGCAGTTAAATTTGTAGTCAAAAACAAGAACAACAGGTGTATTGGATATTTAAATATTTTGTTCATCAAAGCAACTTTAAAGGGTAATTATTTTATAAGTTTTTCCTTTTTCTGTTTTAAAGTCTACCACATATCCTTTTTGTACAGGAACAGATTGCAAAGCAGATTTTGCATTATTTTTATATTTCGGTTTGTATGGTACCTGTGTCAACGGATTTGGATTTAAGCCATTTTCGGGCCTTGTATCAACACCTACAACCATCACTTTTTGCATTGTCCTTAACCTGCAATTACCCCCAATTTCTGATTTTATAAATGCTTGCGTAAGCTTTCCGTTCTTCCAGTCTAAATTTACAACAAAGTTACCCCTTGCTTTTATCCCTTTTATGCTCCCTTCTTTCCAGGCATCAGGCAATGCTGGCAATAAACTCAACATTCCGTCCTGGCTTTGTAAAAGCATTTCGTTGATACCAGCGGTGGCACCAAAGTTTCCATCAACCTGAAACGGAGGATGGGCATCAAACAGATTGGGGTAAGTTCCACCTCCACTCATTTGTGCCTTTTCTTTGGTAGGGTCTATATATGCAAATGCATCTTCCAGTATTTTGTATGCATGATTACCATCCTGTAACCTGGCCCACCAGTTAATTTTCCAGGCCATAGACCATCCTGTGCTTACATCGCCCCTGTATATCAAAGATTGTTTTGCAGCACTTGCCAGCTCTGGAGTTTCAAACACAGAGATTTGATTTCCTGGATATAAACTAAACAAATGAGAGATATGACGGTGAGTATCTTTTGGATCATCCCAATCCTGAAACCATTCCTGTAACTGACCATACTGACCAATATGGAACGGATACAGTTTCTCTCTTGCTGCTATCAATTCCGCTCTAAAATCTGCATCCTCATTTAAGGCTTCCGATGAAGCAATAATGTCTGTAAAAAGTTCTCGCAGAATAGACATATCCATCGTTGAAGCCATAGACAGTTGATATTCTTTTCCTTTTATTTTAACAGTATTTTCAGGAGAGGTAGACGGGCTGGTAATTAAACAATTACTATTGGGATCTTTAATAAGCCATTGCAGCATAAACTCAGCAGCCCCTTTCATTAATGGATATGCAGTCTTTTTTAAGAAAACCTTATCACCAGTAAATTGATAATGCTCATATAAATGAGTGCTAAACCAGGCACCACTCATAGGCCATGCAGACCATCTGGGCATCCCCTTTGGATCTGTATCATAACCACCCGGAGGTGAACTTTTAGCCCAAAGGTCAGAATTGTGATGTGCCACCCAACCCTTGTTTATACCATAATTAACTTTGGCTGTTTTAGCCCCATTTACTGCCAGTTCCTTCATAAAATTAAACAATGGCTCATGACATTCAGAAAGGTTTGCATTTTCTGCCAGCCAATAATTCATCTCTGTATTGATATTTGTGGTGTAATTACTGCCCCACGGGGGTTGTACCATATCATTCCAGATTCCCTGTAAATTCGAAGGTCGTGAGCCTGGTCTGGAGGCCGCAATCATTAAATACCTGCCAAACTGATAATATAATGTTTGCAAGCCCTGGTCATTTTTATTCGTTGCATATTGCAGCAAACGTTCATCCGTAGCTTGCTGCTCTGCAGCAGGATTAGCTTTTAACTGAAACTTTACCCTTTGAAACAGATGCTGATAATCAGCAACATGATTAGCTTTTAAAGCTTTATATGTTTTTGCATAAACCTTTTCCAGATTTGATTTAGCTTCAACCGAAGGATCTTTACCATTTAAGCCAGGTGATTTATCAAAACCGTTAAAACTGGTTGCCTCAGAAAGGTATATAGTTACCGCATTTGCATTAACTACCTCTACCTGCTGGTTATTAATTTTTATGGTACCACCTTCATTTTTTACTTTAATACGAATCTGGAAATTCATCCCCTCTCCCGATTGCTCATCATATTCAATTTGCTTCGGATCGTACACTCTGTTAGCTACATACTTTGGTGCTTTTCCCGTAAGTACAAGGCCATTCTGGCCCGTACCATTAACATTAAACCGCAGCTTACTTTCCAATCCTGCTTTAAAGCTTATAGTACCAGGTTTGCTGGAGCTTATCCTAACCAGCAAGGCTTTATCCGGATAGCTGGTAAAAACTTCTCTTTTATAAGTTACTCCACCAATAGTATAGTTTACAGCAGAAACCCCCGTATTAAGATCAAGTTCTCTTTTGTACGAAGTAGTAATACTATCCCTGCGGTAGTCAACTATATAAAGCTCCCCTAATGGCAGGTACCTGGCAGAATATGGCCCCTGCATCTTTTTCCAGAGTACAGCTGCCTGTTCATAATCTCCTTCAAAAATTGCTTTACGAACCTGAGGTAAAACCTGCGGACCATTGCTATTGTTACCATCGTCAGGAAAACCAGACCAAAGCGTATTGTCGTTCAACTGAATCCGCTCCCGGTTTATGCGACCGTAAACCATTGCCCCTGTTTTACCATTCCCCAGGGGCAGTGCTTCCTCCCAGGCCTTTGCCGGCTTATTGTACCACAATTTAAGGTTATTTGTTTGGGCCTCTGCACCAAAACTCAGTAAAATGGCACCAGATAATAAGGCCTGCTTCAATTTCATTACGCTCATCTAAAGTTCTATAAAAGCAGAAGGTAGTCCAACAGCTTTAACACTGACTACACTTTTTCCGCCATGTAGGTTTACACTAATCACTGCATGTCCGTTGCTTAACTGTACCTTTCTTGATCCGCTGGAAGTTCCCTGATTATCGATCAAACTTCCATCTCCTGTTAAACCAAAGGTGATATAACTTGCAGCATCCAAACACAAGATACCTTTATCATCCATCAGTTTCACTTGAAGAGTAGCAATTCCTTCTTTTTCCGTTAGTTTCTCCAATACCATTTTTGTCGGTTTAGCCCATTTTGCAGTTTGGTATTGCTGGCTGATCTCGTCCGTTACCGTTTTGCCGTCTTTAGTAGCCACTACTTTAAAGCTATTGGTTCCTTCATTTAGTTTTACCATCCATCTTAAACCCATTGCCGGAAAACTTTTAAGGTTTCTCTTTTTCTTACCCACACTTATTCCATTTACAAAAAGCTCAGCTTCGTCACAGTTAGAATATACTTTAACCATCTTTTCCTCTCCTGCGTCTCCCCATCTTACCGGCCATGAATGTCCGTAAATATGCGCCATTGGTGTTTTTGTCCAATATGCCTGAAAAACATAATAAGATTCCTTTTTTGTAAAGTCTCTTTCAACTACCCCTTTTTGGTTTACATAAGGAACAGGATTATCCGGGCGAATTGGAGTTGAGAAATCTTTAAACGGCCAATATGCCGTACCTGTTAACCATGTCATAGATTCCTGCTCCTTTAAATGCCAATCTATCAGGTTCACAATATAGCTTTCACTCCAGTCTCCATCCTTAGACACCCTTGCACTACCTCCATATAATGAGGCATCACCTTCTCTTTCATCTGCTCCTACACCTGTTTTAACCGAACTTAAAGCTTTATCAGGGCTCTCAGAGTGACGGCCTGCGTGACTATCACCACCCCATTCTACATGTAAAAACCGATCAACGCTTTCAAATTCTTTTTTAGAAGCTTCTTTATACTCCGTATAAATACCCCGGTACCAACCTGCCCATATAGAAGGCGAATACACATCTACGATGTCTTTACAAAAATCGCATCGTCTGATGGCCGTTTTCCTTGATGGATCCAGCTTATGCGAAAGGTCATTTAACTCCTTCATAAAAGTTCTGATCTTTTCCTTGTCAAACTCGGCAAAATCACCTGGCCAGTCGTTTTCATTACCAAGCCCCCAGATGATTATTGAAGGATGATTGTAATGCTGCTCAATCATATTAGTAAGCATTCTGCGTGCCTGATCTTTATAAGTAACACCACCTAAACCACCCCGGCACCAAGGAATCTCTTCCCAAACCAATATCCCTAAACTGTCGCACAGATCAAGCACTATTCTTGATTGCTGATAGTGGCCCAGGCGAATAAAGTTTACCCCCATTTCCTTCATCATCAGCATTTCCTGCTTTATCATATCCTCCGTCATTGCCTGTGCTACTCCGGCATGATCCTCGTGCCGATGGGTCCCCCTTAACAGCAACCTTTTGCCATTTAGCATAAAAGGACCCTTCTTAACAAATTCAAAATTCCTGAAGCCAATCTTTTCCTGATGAGCGCTGGTTTCTCCTTTAGCGCTCAAAGTAGCTTCAACGGTATAAAGCGTAGGTTGTTCAGTTGACCAAAGTTTCGGACTTTTAACCACCGTATCCCAAAGTACCTTATCGCCTGTAAAGGCCCTCATTTCATTTTTCCAGCTCGAAATTACCTTACCCTCCGGATCTTTGAGATCAACCTTTACTGTAATAGTATCAACCCCATCCGGATTTAATAATCTGGCCGATACGGTCAATTTACCCAAATTTCCTTTTGCATCTACACTCGCATAGGCAAATACTTTATCTAAAGATACCTGTGGAGCGTAAATAAGATTAACATAACGGTACAAACCACCATATACATTAAAATCAGATAAGCTGGAAGGGATCATTTCCAGATCCCTTGAATTGTCGCAGCGTATTTCCACAGGAATTTTACCTTTAAATTCTTTTTGAAAAGCTTCATTTTTTTTGAAAGCCTCTACCTCATCAGTAATATCAACTGTAAACTCATCATAACCACCAACATGATCACCTACTTTTTTGTTGTAAATGTAAACCTGAGTTTTTTGTCCGGCACCCTCAAAGTGAAGCAATGTTCTGCCCTGCTTATATGGATTGTTAATGGTTAATTGGGTACGGTACCAACCCGGTCCCTGGTAGTAATTTACATCCGGATCAACTGCATCAGCGGCATTAAAGCAATGTGGCAAATTAACTTTTTGCCAAACGGGCACACTTTCAGGATTACCCTCTTTAACAGGCCTTACAGCTTCCCAAACACCTCCCAGATCGCCCTTTAAATACTCCCAGTTTTCGGTTAAACGTTGTTTTTGTTGTGCAAATAAATTATTAAAAAGGATCGTGCAAATAAAGATTATAATAAGTTTTCTCATAAGGTTGTATTTATCTGAAAGGCTGTACACTGTCTTTATTTCCAAAAACATGTACTATTGCATTGGTCGCTATGTAGCCCCCAGATCTGTCATTAGTTTTATCATTAATCTGGATAGGTGCCAAATCATTATTATTAACAATTTTAAAGTTGATTTTCCCTTCCTGATCAAACCCTTTACCTTCATTAAGGTAACCAAGCATAGATTTTTTGCTGGCTACAGCACCGGCTGGCAATAAAGTTTGAGCAGTAGTATTACTTAGGGTTAGCTTATCAAAATTATAATTACCCTTAACCATCAGATACAGGAAATAGTTCCTTACATCTTCTACACTGTAATCGCTCCAGCTGGTTGCAGGTCTTGTTTTAGGAATATTGGTTACAGGATCAACACCAGTTACAATGGGGTAATCAAACCAAAGGCCTGCAGTAACTTTCTTTGCTTTGGCATCCCATACCCTAACGCCATCATTATGAAGAAAAATAAAGGTCATCCCTTGTTTTTCATATTCCGAAAGATCTATTTGTGCATACTCCAGTCCTTTTCGCATCCACTTAAATACCGTATCCTTGGTATTAGTGGCCGATTCATAAGATCTGTTTTCAAGGAATTGCCTTGCTGTTATGTTAATATGTGGGTCAAGAGTTTTGTGCTCATAATCGTAATCCTTTTGCAGTTCCATGTCAAACAAAGAACATCCGGAAAACATTAATGCTAACAACAATAAAGGAGAATACTTTTTCAATGAATATATGATTCTGTTCATGACATTTTATTTTTAGTCTGTGTAGCCAGGGTTTTGAGTTAATTTAGGATTGGAGTTTAAAACATTTCTGTTTAGTGGCCAGTATACGCGGGTTTCAGGCTCAATAAATCCAGGTGCTTCAAGGTTACCTGCTTCCAATTGTCTTCTTTTCAGTATTGGATCCATAACCTGTTTTACATGATTAGTGCGCACAAGATCAAACCATCTTTTTCCTTCTCCAAACAGTTCCATTTGCCTTTCATTAAGAATGGCATTTTCCATATCTACTTTAGATGCTACTAATGGATCTGCTGCATCGTACACAGGCAAACCGGCTCTCTTTCTAACAAAGTTGAGATACTTTAAGGCGGTTGCCATATCACCATTACCGTTCGATGCCTCAGCGTACAATAAATAAATGTCGGCCAGGCGGTACATGGTAATGTATACAGGTACCATCTCATTAGTGGCAGGCCATGGATCTGACGCTGTAGGATTTGCTACCGTAGGATACCATTTAATGAATCTGTCTCTTTTATTGTTAGGTAAACCCGTAAATACGTCTAGAGTTTGTCTTGGTCTGATGTCAGTATTACGTTCAGGAGTAGTTTGCGGCTGAAACCATGAAGCCCATATACCCTCGTCTACTATAATCTGTTTGTTATTTGCAGTCCATGATGTTTCCATACATGCACATCCGTTTTTGGTATAATCCCAATGTATGCTCCAAATGGTCTCTTTACTGTCTTTTGGATTGGTAAAAATACTTTTCCATGTATCAGCGGATTGCAGGTTACTTTCATTTGTGCCTGCATATGCCGAACCGGCAGGAGATTTGGCAAGGAATAGATTTGTCATCCATTTTAATGCATTAGGATAATCCTTCTTCCACATATAAGCATCGGCCAGCATAGCGCAGATGGCTCCCTCACCGATGTTCCATACTACTGGCTTATCACCTTTTTTTATTAAGCTATAAGCCTTTTCCAGATCAGGTATAACAACTGTATTAAGCACCTGATCTTTTGATTCCCTTGGACGTTCAGAAGGAGATTTCAAATCCTCATAAGGTTCAGTCCATATCGGCGCATCACCCCAAACCCTTACAATATAAAAATAGCTGATGGCTCGCATTGCATAGGCCTGCGCCAAATAATTATCTTTAAGCTCTGGAGTTATTCTGCTGTCCAGCTCGGCTGCCCTTGGAATATATTTTATATTATTATTGGCCTTACCAATAATGGCATAAAGACCTGTCCAGTCCGAAAACCTGTTGGTAGGTGTTAAGCTGTTCAACATCATTTCATCAATATAATCTTTAGTATAAATCAGAAACCTGTCGAAGTTATCAGAACGATATTCTCCCCAGAAAAGGTAATTTTCAGTGTATTGAGATCTGCCTACCATTTCTACCTGGAATTCCGAATACATACCCGCCATAGCTGCATCTACATCATATTTGTTCTTATAGAACTGATCTAAAGCTACCTGTGCAAGCGGTTTCTCATCCAAAAACTTTTTACAGCCCCCCAATAAAATAAGGATGCTTAAAACAGATATATTAATTAATTTCTTCATTGCCTTTACTTTTAAAAATTAACATTTAAACCAAAACCCAGTTCTCTTCTTCTTGGATATTTACCACCATCATCACCTGGAGTAAGCGGATTGCTTGTACTAAACTCCGGATCGTATCCCCTATAATTTGTCCATGTAAGCAGGTTTGTTCCATAAACGTATGCGGTAACTCCTTTTAGCCATACCTTTTTTGCCCATTCAGGATTTAAGGTGTAAGAGAATCTTGCACTTGATAGCCGGATAAATGACCCATCTTCAACATACAAGCTGTTCTGATTGGTTTTTCTGTTACCACGGTTATCTTTTTCTATGTAATAAGGGTATTTTGCCATATCGCCTGGTTTTCTCCATGAGTTATAAACCATGTCTGGAGAACCGGCTCCTGTGTTTGATGGATAATTTTGTTTTTCAAGAAGTGTATTGTAAACTTCTCTGCCAAACGACCCATTAAACATAAATGTTAAAGAGAATTGCTTATAGGTAAATGTATTGATGATTCCCATATAAAAATCAGGTGTAGCATTACCTAAAGTCTGACGGTCGGCATCGTCTATTATACCATCTTCTCTAACCTCTTCCCATTCCGAATCACCTCCTTTTAGCTTACCATCAGGAGCACGTTTACTTTTAACCTCTCCGGTATATGCTTGTCCGTTTAAGGTATAAACCGGCTTACCATCTATATATTTAGGTTGCCCGTTTTCAAGCTCAACTGTTAGCTTTTCCCAGTTTTGATTGTAAGCATTTGATTCATCCCATTGATAAACACCGAGGTTTTTCCATCCGTAGAAGTTACCAATTTTACTACCTTCCTGTACATACCACTTGTTGCCTGCAAAGAATGGAATTCCGTTTGCCAGCTTTAAAACTTTCCCCCTTTCAAACGAAACGTTAGCGTTTACACTCCATTCAAAATTTTTACTTAAAACAGGTACCCCACTCACTACAAATTCAAAACCCTTAGCCTGTATAGACCCTAAATTTATTTGCACCTTACTAAAACCGGTCTCCTTTGCAAGTTCTCTGGCATAAAGCAAATCAGTGGTGGTTTTATCATAATAGTCGGCCGTAAAACCTAATCTCCCCTTAAAGAAGCTTAAATCAAGCCCCAGGTTTTTCTGGGTAGTCATTTCCCATTTAATAAATTCGTTACCAAAAGTGGTATTTAAACCGGCACCGCCAATGCCATTATAATTCCCACTAAATCCAACTTTAGTATACGATTCATAGTCGCCTATTTTATCGTTACCCAACTGTCCAAAACTATACCTTAACTTGGCATCCTCAAGAAATGATTTAGCCCATCCCATGAATTTCTCATCAGAGAATCTCCAGGCTGCAGATCCGGAAAAGAAATTACCCCAGCGATTCTCAGGTCCAAATCTTGATGATCCGTCTCTACGGTAAGTTCCCTGTAAAATATACCTTCCTAAATAATTATACCCTAAACGTCCGAACAGAGACACTGTTGAATTTGCAGTTGCATCAGTATAAGTATCCTTTGCCACAAGGTTATCAGGGAATGTTACAAAAATCTCTTCATTTACACTATTTTCATATTCCGTATGATTGCGATCAAAACGTCTTCTATCAGCACTAAAACCAAGAAGTCCAGAGATATTATGATCTTTTAATACACTTTTCTGGTAATTTAAGAAAGCCTGGTATTCCCAGCTAAAGTTCTTTGTAAGTTCATTACTACCACTGTTCTGATCTTTATTTGCCGATATAAATCTTGGCGAAAAGAATGTATTCTGCACATTATCAAGCTTTGCATTGAATAAGGTTGTAAATTTCAGGTCTTTATAAAACTGATAATCAAGCTGATTATTAAATTGACCTGAATATTCTTCTTCCAGATTTTTTTCAAATAATGCCGAAGCAATAGGGTTTCTTTTTGAACCAATATAACTTGTTAATGAGCCATCAGGATAATAGATCAAAGAATAGGCTGGCCTATCTACAAGCACCCCAACGGTAGTTCCTATCGGTATAGTGTTACCCTTTTCCCAGGCAAATGAAATGTTATTCGAGTATTTAAGTTTATCTGATACCTGATAGGTCACATTTATACGTGATTGCAGACGTTTTGCATAACTATTTAAAATAATCGATTTGTCATCCAGATAATTCAAACTTGTATAATAAGTTAGTCCTTTCTGACCACCACTTACCCCAAGTTTAACTTCCTTTTTCTGAGCCAGATTCCCTAAAAGTAAATCCTGCAAGTTGTTATCTGCATTAAAACTAGGATTAATAGAATCTGTTGCAGTTCCTCTTCCCTGAATATTTCTAAATTCCCTAACCTCTGCCGAATTACTTACCGGAATGCTGTGAGCCAGCCTGCCAAATACATGGTTATAGGTTAAGTTAACCATTGGCTTTCCTTCCTGCCCTCTTTTTGTGGTTATAAGGATTACACCATTTGCAGCTCTCGAACCATAAATAGAGGCAGATGCTGCATCTTTCAAAACTTCAACACCAGCAATATCAGCCGGATTGATATTAGCACCATCAGGGTTGATAATACCATCAACTACATATAACGGCCCATTACCTCCGTTCAAAGTAGATGCACCACGGATTTGGATAGATCCGGTAGCACCAGGAGCACCACCACCGTCATTTACAATCAAAACCCCTGCCGCCTGCCCCTGCAAAGCATCAAATAAATTAATTGGCTGGCGCTTTTCTATGTCCTTTGAACTTACAGAAGATATAGCACCAGTCAGGTCACGTTTTTTGGCTACACCGCCATAACCAGTAACAACAACCTCATCAAGACTGCTCTGATCTTCAAGCAAAACAACATTCACTTGCGTTTTATTGCCAAGCGGAACCTCTTGTGTAATATAACCGATATAGGTAAACACAAGAACCGGAGCCGATCCCTGAGCGTTAATAGTGAACTGGCCTTCGCCATTTGTTACCGTGCCAGTTGCCGTACCTTTAATTTTAATGCCCACACCTGGCATTGGTGCTCCCTTATTGTCTTTAACAGATCCTTTAATGCTGCTTGCCTTCTGGGCAAATGATGGAATGTTTAATAAAATTCCAAAAGCAAAAATTAAGAGTGCACAATAGTGCTTAATGTTACTGATACTCCATTTGCTAAGCAAACGGGACTCCTTAGTATAAATTTCATTCATACTTCTTTTCTAAAAATGAGTTAATATTTTAATTTGTGATATTAGGGATGATACCAGTTACCCTGGCTTAGATTAAAATCATGAAGGCGCTATACATTCATGATAAATTGTAGTTTTAAACGTTTTCATACTGTTTGGTTAGGTTTATATTGGTTTTGTTAGGTTGTTATTAAGTGTTCAGGCAAAATGAGCTACAAATTCCTTTTGATAACACAGCGGGCTTCTTCCGGTAATCTTTTTAAAACACTTGTAAAAGCTCGCAAAGTTATTAAAGCCACAATCATAGCATACTTGTTTTAAATTAAGGCTACGTTCAATTAACAGCTCACAGGCACGGCCCACCTTAATTTCTATTAAGAATTGAGAATAGGTTTTTCTTGTTCTCGATTTAAAATATCGGCAAAATGAGTTAGGACTGATCTTAGCTACATCTGCTATTTCCTCTAAAGTGATCTTGTTTTTAAAATTCGCATATGAATAATCATAGATATCATTGATGCGATCTTTTTCGTGAGGCTCCATTTCATGCTGAAAACCAATTGATGAAAACGTTTCCAATTTTTCACATTTAGATATTTCTGCGAGCACTTGCATTAAAATAATCATCCTGTCAATCCCCTCTGCATTGGGCATTTCTGAAATCAGATCAGCAATATGCTCCCTGTTTTTGCCCTTTATCTTTAAGCCCCTTCTTGATTTCTCGAGAACAGATTTTAACAGTTTATTTTCAGGTAAGTTCAAAAAAGAATCGCCCCACATATTCTCAGAAAAATGGACAACTCTTATATCCGGATTAGATGCAGGATCATCGTCTTTAAAATATACATCATCAAATCGCCAGTAATGCGGCAATTGAGGGCCAACCAGAACAATGTCGCCCTGATTAAACCTGCTGATATTATCGCCAATAAATTGAGTTCCCTTTCCTTTACTGAAATAAACCAATTCAAGCTCTGGGTGATAATGCCATTTGTTATTAACAGATGGAGCCACATCCTTCCTGACACTAAATGATTGAGCAGGAGACATAGATACTTTTAGTAACTGTGCTTTCATAGTCATACACGGTAATTTCACATATTTGGTTTAGCTAATGTAAGCGCCAATAAAATGTAAAAGGGGCTAAAATCTTAAAGAAAGAGGGTGATTTTTTTAAATTCTAAATAAAAATCAATTCAAACTGTACTCTGAGGGGGTTTGCCCAAATTGTTTGGCAAATTCTTTACTAAAATATTTGCTATCACTAAAACCCACCATATAGGCAACCTCATAAACTGTATACACATCTTGTTTTAGTAACTGGGCAGCTCGCTTTAAACGAACAGACTTAATAAAATTATTTACAGTAAGATCAGTAAGCACCTTAATTTTCTTATATAAAATTGGCGTACTCATTCCTACTTCGGTGGCAAGTGTATTTACGCTAAAATCTTCATTGTTAAAATTGGCCTCTATAAGCCCCATTATTTTATTCAGAAATTCCTCATCAGCTGATTCTATTAAAATATTAGTTGGCTGAAGCGTTATCTGCTGACTAAATTTTCTACGCATATTAGCCTGCAAGGTTAGCAGGTTATAAATATTAAGCTGTAAACTGTTAATGCTAAAAGGCTTTGTAATGTATGCCTCGGCTCCTGTTTTAAGCCCGTTTACTTCGTGGATGTTGCCAGAACGCGCAGTAAGTAAAATAATTGGAATATGACTGGTACGTGCATCTGTTTTAAGCGTACGACAAAGCTCAAGACCATCCATAACCGGCATCATTACATCACTAACAATAATATCAGGAATCTTCTCAATCGCCATTTTCACGCCCACTTCGCCATTATTGGCTTCTATTACATGGTAGGACTGTTTTAAAGATTGTGTTATAAAACTTCTCACCTCATCATTATCTTCTACTATTAAAACAGTTACCCCATCTTCTGTTTTCTCTGCATGCTCATAAAGCTTTGCAGGATCAATTTCTGATACCCGTTGGTAAAGAATTGGATTTTCACTGCTTATGTACTGTTCAATAAGCTCATCTTTTTTAAAATGCGCTTTACCCAACTTAAGTCTTAAACAAAAACAAGTATGAACATCCTTGTCCTTTAGCTCTTCACTATTAATCAGCGATAATTGCCCATGGTGCAAACCGGTGATCTTTTCGGCTAATGCCAAACCAATTCCTGTTCCTGTAGTTCCTGAACGATGGTCTCTAACCTGATAAAAATTAGTAAATATCTTATTTCTGCTTTCTTCAGGAATCCCCTTTCCATTATCGGCTACCCTTATTTCAACATCATTGTCGCCGGTTTTAATAATATCCAGACAAACAATCCCATGATCAGGCGTAAACTTAAACGCATTCGAAAGCAGGTTAAACAACACTTTCTCTAATTGTTCACTATCAAAATATACCTCTATAACATCCTCATTGCAGTTAAAGCGATAGTCGATATGATTCTTAAGCGCCACATAAGTAAATGAAATATAAATCTCTTTAGCAAAGCTTACAATATTACCGGGTGCCACATTAAGCTCCATACTACCCGATTCAGCTTTTCTAAAATCCATAAGTTCGTTCACCAATCTGGTCAACCTGCCTGCATTTTTCTTTACAGTAAGAAGTTTCCTGTTTAATGCAGGCGATTCCTTTGTTTCATCTACCAGATGCTCCAACGGTCCAACAATAAGGGTTAATGGAGTTCTTATTTCGTGAGATACATTGGTAAAAAAATCAAGCTTCATCTGATAAATCTCGTGTTCTTTCCTTAGCAAAGTTCTGATCCATAAAAATCTCAGGATAAGGAATATCAGCCCCGAAATGCAGAGAACATAAATAAGATATGCCCACCATGTTTTCCAATACGGGGGTTTTACATTAATAATCAATTCTTCAGGTTTACTTGTCCACACCCCATCATTATTCGCCCCTTTAATTAAAAGTACATAACGGCCCGCAGGTAAATTGGTAAACGTAGCCTGTGGGTTGGTAACATAATTCCACTCTTTTTCGAAACCCTTAAGCTGATAAGCATACCTGTTTTTTTCTGATTTTATATAGTTCAGAACAGCAAAATCAACGGTAAAGATATTCTGATGATAAGAAAAAGTTAATTCCCTTGTTAAGCCAATATCCCGGGTTAAAAGACCCGTTTTATCATTAATATTTACTGGTTTATTAAATAACTTTAATCTTGTAAATATAGCTTTGGGCACCTTTTTATTATCCCCAATCTGATCCGGAAAGAAGCTTACAAGGCCATTATAACCTCCAAAAAACATCTCATCCCTGCTATCCTTAAAAAATGAGTTATAATTAAAAACGTTGCCTGGCAAACCATCCTCAACAGTATAGTTTTTAAATAATTTACCATCGAATTTGGATAAGCCATTAGAGGTACTTATCCACAAATTACCCTTTCTGTCTTCAAGAAACCCAACCGCATTATTACTTGGCAAACCATCATCTATCGTATAAAACCTGCTGGTTTCTTTATTTCTATCATACTTTATTAAGCCCGAATCATAGCTCCCAATCCAAATAGTCCCTTTTGAATCTTCTCTAATAAAATTGACATCATCAAATTTGAAATCGCTGTTCCTGCTTACGAACCTTTTAATCTGATTAGAATTAGCGGAAACAATATAAACACCCGAATTAGTGGCAATCCATATGTTTTTATCAGCATCCTCATAAAAAGTTCTTACAAATTTCAAGTCCTGATTATAAAGCGGATTGCTTAGCAATGTAAAATTATCCTTTGTCTCATTGTAAAGAAAAACGCCCTGTGCACGTGTACCAACCCATAATCTGCCCCTGCTGTCGTGCAGCAAACAAACAATCCTGTTAGAATTTAAAGCATTCGGATCGGCACTGTCTGGTTTATAATGCTTAAACGTTCCTGAACCCGGCAAATACATATCCAGATTGCCTTCGTAGGTAGCCACCCAAACTCTTCCCCTTTTATCAATTGAGATGGCTTTTACAAGATTAGAGCTTAAAGAATTAGGGTTCCCTATCTCATTTTTAATGCTTTTAAATATCCCTGTAGTCCGGTTATAATAATTCAGGCCTTCAGCTTCAGTACCAATCCATAGGTTATGATGTTCATCTTCAACAATAGAACTGATTACATTACTGCTGATACCATTGCCGCCTAAATTGGTTTTATACTCTCTGAAAGGAGTAGAATTGGCATGGTATACATTAACACCACCATAATAAGTACCCACCCACATAGAGCCCGCTGCATCTTTCAGAATATCGTAAGTAGAGTTCTGATTAAGAGTTAAAGGATCATTTGGAATGTGATTAAGTATAGTAAACCTGCCTGTTTTAACATCAAAAATATCTATCCCATTTAAAGTAGAAATCCAGAGTCTGCCGTCTTTATCCGCTTTTATTTTACGGATTACATTGCTGCTTAAACCATTGCTTTGTCCGGATTTAGCAGAATAGTGTTTAAAAGTACCATTGGCTCTATCCATTAACTCAAGCCCATCATTATGAGTACCTATCCATAAATTATGATAAGAATCTTCAAAAACAGCACTTAAGTCATTATTAATTAAACTTGCGGGGTTGCTCGGCTCATGAAAGTACGACTGAAAAACATACTTTCCATTTTTCTTTGTCATACTGGTAAGCCCCTGAAGTGTAGCTATCCAAAGTACACCATTATGGTCCTGATGAATAGCTTTAATTAATGAGTGTGCCAAACCCTGGCCATTACTACCGCTATAAAAACGCTGAAATTTATCGGGACTAATCAGTTTGTTTAACCCGTTATCTGTGCCAATCCAAATATTCCCCTCTTTATCTTCAAAAAGGTTCCTTATAATATTATGACTGATGCTGTTCTTATTCTTTGGGTTGTGCAAAAACCTTTTAAAAGAATTGCTTTCAGGCAGGTAAAGGTTTAGTCCTTTCTGGGTAGCCACCCATAGGTTGCCCTTTCGATCTGTAAGCAGTGCATTGATATTTTGGCCACTGCTTAAAGAAGCGTTGTTGTTCTTATCGTGCTTAAATACTTCAAATCTTTGTGTATTGAATTTATTAAGTCCGTCTTTAGTTCCAAACCACATAAACCCCATACTATCCTGCGCAATAGAAAGTACGCTGCTTTGCGAGAGTCCATCTTCAACCGTAAGGTGATTAAAGTTTATGTTATTCTTTTGAGCATCGGCATCTAAGCCGCAAATAAGCAGTGATAGCAATAATGCACTGTTAATTAAGCGGCACAATAATTTATTACGGTTCATATTTGGATTTAGCCCTATCCTTTTTTAACAAAGGCGAAACAACTAGATTTGCTCTAAAAATACGATTATTAATTCAACCTTAACCTTTGTTTTTGTTTTAACAACTGAGCTTCCAATTTTTTGTATGCTACCTGCTGCACATTTACACCATCATTTATAGCTAGTACTGCCGCAGTTGCCGCCGATTCGCCAAGTATCATAAAAACAGGTTCCATCCTTACAGAACCATAGGCAATATGAGAACTGGAAACACAAACCGTCACTAGCAAATTACCACATTCCCCTTTTTTAGGCACTATTGAGCCGTATGATATACTATATGGTTTAGGTGCATGTACACCTATATCACCTTCATTCTGCACAAAGCCAGTACTGGTTACATATCGTTGTGTATTGTGCGAATCTAAAGCATAAGAGCCCATCCCGATAGGTTGTGGCACTTCTTTTCGGCCTAAGGTTTCGTTTTCTGTAAGTACACAATCACTTACCATTCTTCTGGCTTCTCTTACATAGATCTGGTGCGGCCAGTTGCCATTATCTTTAAATTCATCTTTAGACAAACCCCATGTTTGCAGTCTTTTTTGCAGATCTGCAGGAACGCGTGGATCTGTTATCATAAAATACATTAGCCCTTTCTGATAATCTTCATGCTGTTTAATGATCTGTCTACGCTTTTCATAAGATGCCTCTGGATAATCGTAATTCATACCAATAAAATCAGTACTAAATGGCCCATGATTGTTTGTATCCGTTTTATGATTAGGAATGTCATCAAATTTATCAAACAATTCTTTCCATCCGCTCTGAAATACCCTTGCCAGCAGCTCGTAATTTGCAGGGTTATAGTTATCGGGTTTTGGAAATGTAATCCTGTTCTCTGCCTTATTGGTAAGGCACATCCTAAAACAATAAGCCTGCAGCTTGCTGTCGCCCTCCCCTTTTATTCCCGGTTCCTGATCAGATATTCCGGCAAGTAAACCACTGCTTTTATCCCCCGGAACTTTATAAGGGTCTACATTTGTTTTAAAATGATGGCCATGCTGAAAAACTCCTGTCTGCACACCATTCCAACGTTCGCCATAAATACTGTTTGCTTCGCGGCCTACGTGATAGCTAACTTTTGCCGCAGCCATTAAATCGCCTTCATAAGTAGCATCAATAAACATTTTGCCACTAAACTGCTTACCACTTAATGTAGTAATGGTTGTAATTTTACCGTCTTTCATCTCCACGCCATCTTTACGGTTCAGCCATTCATTGCGATAAAGTTTAATATTGTTTTCTTTTATAAAATCTTCCATGATTTTTTCGGCAACATGCGGTTCAAATATCCACATCGTGCGATCATTACCATCAATTGCTGGTGTTCCCTGACCTTTATTACCATATTCTTCCTTTTTTTGCCATTTCCACGCTG
>Ga0157371_10001765_pt1 | contig 21919 bp, 20 predicted proteins | sample C45metaG_FD_113462 | JGI IMG/M metagenome (GOLD analysis project Ga0157371, IMG submission 113462) | Corn rhizosphere microbial communities from Kellogg Biological Station, Michigan, USA - C4-5 metaG | ecosystem: Host-associated > Plants > Roots > Rhizosphere > Soil | place: USA: Michigan...
CCAGTCAGCTGGTAGATCTGTTCCACCAAACCCTTAAAACCTGGCAAATCTGCAGGATAGGAAATTCCTGCTCCACAGAAAAAGACCACGCGGCCTTCCTCGTGTGCCTGTAAAAGTGCATCTGGAATGTCAGGGCCATGGGTAATGAATTGCATTCCTTTTCTTCCTATCCAATGTGCATGTTCATTCGAGAAAATGAGGGGGCAATCTGTCAAGCCGCTTACTAAACCGACCGAGCAAGGGCGGTTTCCCTGTAAGCAAATCTACCTTGTAAGGTCACGAAGTCCAACGTCTGTAATTAGCTTATAACGGACCTTAGCCTCACGTTAGTCCGCTTTGTGCCACAAGCGGAAGTAGCTAACAACAGTATGTGTTGATCTAAGAGGGGCGGGTCATCCTATGTAAGAGATTATACTTGTGATAAAATAAATTAGTCGTATGCACTTTACTAAGTTTGTAAATAAGGAAGTGAAATGTTTGATGACTATGTATGCAAAATCTATGTGAGTACTGAAGCTGATTTCACAAAAGTACTTGAAGCCACAGCATTTGGTTTTAACGATGGTAAGCGTAAAAAAATACTCACTGCAGCTCACGTTGTTACAAATGTCCTTGGTAAGACATATCCAGATAGCAATTCCGTTCAATTATACGTAAAATTTAAAAACCATTACGGCGAAGTAAACTCAACGCCTATTTTAGTGAGTTTCATTCTCAACAACTGTAACAACAATACCAACTTCATTAACTCTGACCCTTTTGTAGATAGTGCAGAGATAGTATTACCTGAGGAAGTTAGTCATTCTATATCTAAATTTTTTAGAGGAATACCGACTATAGTAGTGGGAGTTAATGTCTCTGGCTTGGGATATCCTTTGGGAGAAGATAAACTTACTATATTACCCGGGGAGTTTAAACAGATTGATAAGTTGAACTGTCCTAAACATTATAATGAAAGATGTATTACATCTCGCCTAATGGTAGATCATGATAGTAGACCTGGATGCTCTGGTGGCCCCTACGTTACAAAAGTGGGTGACGAATATTTTGTAATTGGTAGCTTAATTGGATTAGTGGATGGCTGCGACCCATCAGTTAATCCCCATGTCTCTATTCAATCAGCAAGCGATTTTTAGTGCATTTGACTTTTTCATATCATCACTAACCTTTAAATATTGGAATAATATAAAATTAATCCTTTGTGAAAAATAGAAACAGCTCTGCCGGACGACCCAATGTCAATTTTATTTAAATAGGAAAGTATTACTAGCATTCCCACGGCCATAATAATTACGAAGATCCGCTTCGAGCCATAAACTGAAGGTGCAGATACCATCGAATTAGTCCTTAATGACTAACTCGCTGAAACAACTATTACTTGGAGATATTCTAAAAGCCATAATAATTAAGCTTGAAAAATTCTAAAAATGGACAATTTTTTTCCGTAGTGCTTATAATTCAAGTCCATTTAGACCATGTGAAAATGGATAGTACTCTTCGCTATTCTGGTATTGACGTCGATGATGCGTTATCGATCTCTGAGTCGATTAAGGTTAAGATTGTAAGGGCTACAAAAGCAGAACAGGGTGTTATGTAACGCATTGAATTTTAATAATTAATATTAATCCATATTGAGCTGAAAGTTAAATTATTCAACTTGCGAACAATTTAAAATTACAATATGATAAAGAATAAATTCATTTTCTATTTTTTTATAATTCAAGAGGTTGTATGAAAACGAAAGATGAACGTGAGTGGGAAGTTTTAGATAATGTTTTCGATTTGAATGATAAGATTGTCTCTGTCATAAAGTCAGAACAACCAGATTTTATACTTGACTATAAAGGTGTGACAACAGGAGTTGAAATAACAGAATTGTATTACAACCATTCTATGGCGCGACTTCATAATCAAAAAAACTATATTGAAGACATCCTTACAAAGGATAAAATTCATAAGGATGATAAAAATATATTTACTCCGTGGGATATCATATATTACGGAAAATCAAATAACTATAAACCATCAGAGATGAAGATATTACGCACTCCAACATATGACATGAACGATTTTCGAAATTCTTTTATATTTGCCTTAGGTAATAAAGAAATAAGCAAACAAAAGTACAATAGAACTCTTGAGCAATGTAGCTTAATTACTTTTGATAAGGAAAACTCCTTCAAAAAAGTTGATGCTGCAGATTTTCATTCTTCGTTTATTACCGAGCCTGTTTTTGATTCTATTATGTCCTCTTCTTTTGATGAGATATTCCTTCTTGTAATGCTAAAAACGAATCAAATGGCATTTTCACAACTTAAGCTAGCATGCTTACTTTTAGAAGCATACAGGCTCTTTGATTACATTGCTGAAAATAAAAATAAATTTGATTTCAACACTCTTTCAAATGCAACCCATCAAGTCGTTTTTGCAGAAGTTCTCCTCCGTAGGGGAGTGAAAAATATAAGCATGTATAATATGGATAAATTTTCGGTAACTAGTACTTCGAGATATGGAATAGGATTCCATGATGAGAGAAGCAATCACATATGTGTTTTGGATCACTTCCCTAAACTATACCCATCAAATTCACTAATATCACTTGAGGATCTTCCATATCACTTATTTAACGAGGATTCCTTTAGAGGTTATTGTGATGAGGTCAAAAAGAAGAGAGTTTCTTCTGATATACCATTTTTAAATAAAAAATATGGCTATCAATTTTATTAGTAAGAATTAATAAAACCATAGTGTGAACGGATAATTATTAGAGGCATGTAACTTTCTTGTTATAGGTTAATTCATAGGCAATATTATCTTCATCATCCCAGTTGTTCGTTTACTCTGATTTGTTCCCTGTTGATTAGCGGAACACGCTTTAAGTTAACCTCCCAAGATTGATGTTCGAAATTTCGAACGTCCGCTCCTCGCTCATAGCGGACCTTCAGCGCCGTCCGTCCCCTTGGTGCCAAGAGCGGAAGTAGCCAATTACAGCTTGTGCGGAGCAAAAGGGAGCAGATCAGGTGCTAAGCCCGCTGTACAAATGAATTTATCGTGACATGTAGGTAATAGGCGAACCTCAGCCCCTATTGTTCATTGTGCGAGGCATGGAAGAAGATTGAACGCGTACATATGGCACTTTGGATAAATGAAGCACAGGACAGAGTTGATAAAGCCATGTCTTCAACTCTTCCTCAAAACCATGAAAAACATGTACACGAAGTCCACGATGACATCATGCATAGAGCGGTTAATCATGCTATGCAAAGAGATACGCGAAAGAAGTGTTCATAATTATTTTTGGGGATGCTCAAAGTCCCCACTTTTTCTGTAAGGATGCTGTGACCAGCTCCACCGTTGATTCACACAGAACGCTGCTAGCTGTACAATCATAATTGTCCTCAGGGTTAGCCCTGTGGTGGCACTGTGGCAAGAGCAGTAATCATTGGGGTGCAGGTCAACTCTACAGATAGTGGATTAATGCAATTTTCGTGGACTTTCAGAAGTTTTGATTTCAACATCGTGGAATGTTTCTGAGGAAAATAAGGCACTAGGAAAGGATATGGGCAGAGATATTTGAAAAAAAACCATATTAACAACTCAAAATCATTAATTAACTGCAACATCAAAGTGCTTAATGAAAATAAATACCACCTTGAGGATAGAGTCACATAATGAAAACCAAAAAAGCAAAGACAGCAAAGACAGCAAAGACAGCAAAGACAGCAAAAACATATAATAAAAAAAATGATTACTTTGATAATGGAAATCCAATTCATCGAAAATCATATTGCGCCTTTTTAGATGTTCTTGGATTTTCAGCGAGAACAAGCGCCAGTTATAAGGATGGCACTGAAGATACTTTACTAGCTGAATTTCACCATATCCTCACCGAAACTCTTTCCACGCTTGAGGAAGATACCGATGAGTCAATGCTTTACTTTAAATCGTTTACAGACAACGTGGTGCTTGCGCATCCTGATTTTAGTGGTGAAATGGAATCAGAATTTGGACTCATTCTCTTTCCTATCCGAGAGTATCAGTTCAAAATGGCGCTTAATGGATTCTTTATTCGTGGTGGACTTGCCGTCGGACAACTATTCATGGATAAAAATAGTGTCTATGGTGCCGCATTGTTGGAGTCATATCGCCTAGAAAGTAACATAGCTGTTAACCCTATTGTAGTGTTGTGCGATGACACCATGAAGATGGTAGACGAACATCTCAAATACTACGCTAAAGGCGAGGCTCCACAACTGAGAGATTTGTTGAAAGGACCGGATGGTCGTTATTTTATAAATTATCTTGTGGAGTGCATTATTGACGGTATGGAAGAGCAACATCTAGATACTGATTCTTTAATCCTTCACAAGCAGCAGATTGAGAAAGCATTAAAGACTTACTCTACTATTCCAACTGTTTTTTCGAAATTTGCCTGGCTCGCTTCATATCACAATTACTTTTGCGACATGATTTCTGAATACCCAGAATATGACAAGACTATGAAGGTATCTACAAGCCTTTCTAAATTCAAGTTTAAAATCATTCAATAACACCGTCAGCACATTGAAAATATCAAGCTGTGGTTTATAGATTGGCATTAAACCATGCATATTGAAATGGATATATCAGTCAATTATTCATTGGAGAATGAATTTACTATCGAGGGCGCCTTTCTCAAAAGCACGTCCTCACCTGTAAAATGCATAGTGGACGGACCATCGGCACACTGCAATGCTTAAAATACCTGTTGACGGTTGCAAAGCCTACTTCCGCTCCTCGCTCTTATATGTCGATCTTCTTTGGACGATCTAGTGACAGAAGCGGACGTTATGAAAGCAGTTTCATTTAATAAGTGGTGAGCAGGTCAATACATAAAGTCAATACATAAAGTCAATAAAATAGTAAATTAGTAAATGATAAGCTGATTCCAAAAAAGCTATAATTACGTGCTATGCGATAAAATATTCAGAAAAGGAGCTAAAATTGTCAAGCCAATCATTCACCGCAGCCCAGCGAGAAGCAATATGGCTCGCTCACTCCTGTAAATGTGCATATACTCGCGAAATCTTGGATGTCAGTAATTTTCATATTGATCATATAATTCCCGAGTCGCTTAAAGAAAATCCTGTCTTGATGGCAGAAACTTTATCCAAATTAGGATTACAACAGGATTTTGACCTTTTAGGCTGGGAGAACCTACTTCCATGCCGTCCTGGAGCCAACCTTCAAAAATCAGTAACTGTTTTCGAACTCCCTCACATCCACTTTTTTTTAGGGATAGCTGCTGCTAAAAAACAAACTGTTATAGATAACTTGCTGAAAATAGAACGGCAAAAGGTTCGTGGACGCGCAATCATTCTCCTACAACAGAGCCTTGAACGCGGAGAAATTACCACAGAAGAATTGGCTCAGTTAATTGAGAAATATACTGAAAATCCTGAAGTCATTTTTGAACTTCTTCAGGGATTAAGGTTTGCAGATGCTGAAGAAGTTTTAGCCGTTTCTAATGCAGACATAGAAGAACTTCTAAATCGGCCGATAAGATTTGGTGATAATACTGACTTAGATGGACTTTTCCTGAGCAATGACGAAAATGAAGAGCGTTTAGTGGCTACCTGCCGAGAGTATGAGGAAGCTCTTTCCCAGGGATTTTATGCCAACACCACATTTGCCATTAAAATGGCAACCTATTTTGAACATCAGGGCGGGCTTCTCCGTGCACTTGAGAAAGCCAACACACCCAAAGAAAGTTATATTGCCAAGCCAAAAGTTAGCATTGTTGACCTATCATTGATGCCTCTATCACTCTTCCCTGTGATGGGTGAAACTCAAGATATCATAGATGATAAAATAAGTTATCAGGATAAAGTAGATGATGATTCCCTAGTCATAAAGCGGGTATCGCAAAATCTCCTAAGGATTGAATCAGCTGCTATGGGACAACAGCTAATTGAAGTAGCTCGTGCGGACTTTAATGGCGATGGCATTGAGGACATACTTCTTTTTGAATATTGTTATGCAATTGGAGGAACTCTGGGGTTTGGTGGCATAAAAATAATCACGCGACTCAGTTCGGACGGAATGTTTGAGTTAGTAAGTCTTCCTAAACCGTAATGCCTGTTAATAATAATCAAAGACACAAAAACATATGTGATTTTAACCATATGCTGTAAGAAAGCTTAAGGTCCGCTCCTCGCTCAAAGCGGACCTGCATCTCAGTCAGCCTGTCCGCTTTGTGCCAGAATCGGACCTTTCGGCGTTATGAAACGCTAGGTCAAATATCTAAATGCACATGGTCCACCTGTGGCAGGAAGATGCTTACAAAAGTAAGTGAGATTGTAAAATCAATATGAAAATTTAAATACTTCAATAATTCCTTATATAGTCTTCTTGATGAAAATAAAAACTATCTCAATAGGATAGTTTTTAAGTTATACATATTAGTTAATCACTTAATGAATGAAGTGAGGCTCGTTGTGCGGGGGGTAAACTTAGGAGAATTTTTTCCCGATACTCAGGCGCAAAAGAAAAGAAAACATCTGGAAAAATTAATATGACAGTTGATATCATAGACTTAATTACCTTATCAACCACCTTCGAAATATCATCTATTTTAACCAAGTCGATGTCGGGAAAAACATTTAAAGCTTTTATGTGAGCCATTTCTTTTACAGTAGCTGTATGAACATGACTGCACAACGAAGAGTATTCAGATTTTAAAGTTTCATATAGTACAGGATTTTTTTTGAAGACAGGATGTTCCCCGGTTCGTTCAATTACCTTATATAATGATTTTTCTTCAAGTATTGAGGGGTCTAGCAAACAACCAATTGATTTTAAAGAATTCTCAATGCAACTACGCATCATTAGGTTTGCTGGTTTGTATGCACCATTTATAACCATAAACATAGTTGTACCAAGGTCAGATGAAGCTTCTTGTAATCGCTCCAATGAGTTGGAGTCTATTTCCCCCCTAGAGAAATGATACAAACAATAAACAAGGCACATAAAAGAATAATATCTCTTATGTATCATACTTATTTTCCCTCTTGAGTTACTATTCTCGAATACATTTTTTAATTTGTATTCAGAGAAATAAGTAACTAATTCAGTGAAATCGCTGTTTATTTCTCTCGACATTGTTAGTCCTTATTAAATATGTCTTTTATAACTTCATTCCAATCATATATCTCATTTTTAGCGCTGGAAAGGTTCTTCCTCTCTTTTATTCTACTCAAAACCAGAGGGTTATTTGACATTGAATTGATAATATTATAAGCCTTACCTAAGTCGGATGAGTTTTTATCGTGAACGTCACATACGATTATGCCGATCATTTCTTCTCTAGATCTTTTTTCAGGCCTGCTGATTTCGATACCTAACATGCGTGCAAAATCATCTATATCTTTATTCTTTTGGAAGAGATCTTTATCTAATAAAATCCTCGGAAGATACCCAACAAGGAAACCTTTAATATCATTGTTTTTAGACTTCGAGTTCCTTTCGTTAATTTCTAAGTTCTCAATATAACTATCTTGAAGCAATTCAATAAAATTGATTCTTGAGAATTTTTTTGAAATAAAGGAGAACTCCTCTAAAAAGTTTAACAGTTGTTTAATTTCTTTTGAGTTATTTTTTTTGTCAATCATAAGTCACCTACTCTAGAGAGAAGTTCGTCAGCAATTTTAGACAGCGAGAACTTCATATCTTCATCCGTTAAATTGTTAATAAACAAACCTCTTGTTTGATTTCTTGCTAACTCAGCACGCTTGCTTAAAAAAGATTTAAATATCTTATCACGCCAACGTTTTTGACTACTAAAATAACGAAGACTTTCTTCATATAAAGTACTATTACCTTCAACCATATTAAAAACTATTCCCGCACATTCAATTTTAAGATCGAAATTCTCTCTTTTCTCGTTTATAATACTATCTAATAGATCGATACCAGTTATCGAAAGAGGGTCAGGTTTAGCTGGAATGAGATAATAATCTGATGCAATTAATGCGCTTGACATCCAAACCGATGGAGTTGGCGGGGTATCAATTATGACATAATCATAGTCACTCTCATGAATTTTGAGAAATCGTCTTAGTTTGTTTTCTATCCCTTCCCCTGGTTTCATTTCAATTTTATATAGACCAAGGCTTCCAGGGATAATGTGGAAATTATCATTTAATTGAATTGGCTTTATATCAGTTAATTCTTTAGGCGTGTTAATTAAAGGACCTGTCATTGTAGATAGTCGGATTTTTGAACTATAAAAAATATCACATATGTTGTCGCCTCCACTTTTCATATGTGCAACATATTTACTTGTATCCATTACACATTGGGTCGCGTTAAATTGTGGGTCAATATCTATTAATAATATTTTTTGCCCAAGTTTATCTGAAAGATGATTAGCAATATTGGTAGCCAATGTTGACTTACCAACGCCTCCTTTCATATTGATTAAGCTAATAACTTTCAATCTTCTTGCTCCTGTTTTGATAAACTCTAATTTTTTCACCAATAATGAAATGTAACATGCGACTTACAAAATTACGTCTTGTTACTACTTTATCATTTTTTCACACACACCACCAATATTTTTAACTATAAACTAAAATTTTTCAATGTCGTTTTTATTTAAAAACAGAAAATTACGGCCATTTGATTGAGGTACTATACCTTATATAATGTAAATGGCTCAATCTTGGTTAGCCCTTAACCTATGTTAAATGGTTTTGTAGTTGTGATGACGGTTCCATATGAAGAAGTCATTTCACGAACAATACAACATGAATATCATCCTCATAGTCAGTATTTCTTCACATGAACTCTGCCGCAAATTTCATACATGAAACGAGGCAAGATGAATGAACCTGAGGTTATCAATATCAAACCACTTGAGAGTTGGACCTGATGCGACCCGTTAATAAACTTACTGCATTTTTGTAAATCTTAATTAGGTGGTGGGAACAAGTTTCTTACTTCCGCTCTTCGCTCATAGCGGGCCTTCAGCGCCGTCAGTCCGCCTTGTACCAGAAGCGGACATTGCTAACATCGCGGTGTGTTAATCAACGGGGAGCAGGTCAGCGCGGGGTTGGCCAGCGCTGCGGCCAGATAATCTGAAGAGGCCACGCCGGTTCCCCCCATGGCATCGTTACGCGCTTCGGTCCAGGTTGTTGCAGCATTCACTGACGGCACGGCTGAAGCCAGTAATGCCAGAATGATGCTGCGTGTTAACAGTTTTGCTTTCATCATTTATTTCCTTTTCTTGTTTTTGACAAAGGGGTTTCCCTGGTGCTGACGCACCAATAAAATAAACAGCCCGGTTTTTTGTTATTTAAATACGATTAACCGAAACTTATGACTTCTTTCAGATAGTCTTCCCATTCAGGCGTAATATGAAATGCCGGGTTTAGGAAAGGTATCCGTTCCTCCTCGCTCCACATGAAATTATGTCCTGGTCTGAGATTGCCCATAATTCTTTCATCAGTGACGGATGAGACCGAAAACGGCAACTCAGAGCCCTCTCTCAGACTGTCAAATAACCTGTCCGGTAATTTGCGAAAAGTAATTTGAGCAACCCTTCCTTTTAATCGCAGTAATTCACAGAAAGAAAGAAAAGCGTTTGTCTCTGTTTCAGGGGTTACCCGAAGTGGAACCACGCCGGTTAGATAATTACTTTCAACGGACACGCCATTGATATATTTATCCCGGGTCGCTGTGATTACCATCTCGTGGCTGATATTAAAAGCGGGGTGCACCGTGTCATGCTGACGTCTGTAAAAACGTAAGGACTTAATCACTGTATCTTTGTGCGGCAGAAGGCATTCAGCAGCCTGCCAGAAGTCACGCAGTTCTATGGTCTGGACCGGAAGAGTGTCTTCTCCGGCGAGCCAGCCGGACTGAACACCGAACCATGACGCAAGCTGTTCCAGCACCGGCAGGGTAAGGTGATCAAGCGTGCGCTCCCGGTTCTCCAGCACGCTCATGCCGATGTTCAGCTCAGAGAGCAGTGTGGCCACCTGCGGCACATCAAGGCTGTGGCGGTCCATCAGGTGCCAGAAGCGCTCATAAACGCGGTTTACCGAGGCTTTTCGGGGTGCAGTGGTTTCTGTCATGACGCCCTCAACAATCACATTAACCAGCTCCGAAACGGAGATGCCGAGCTTGTGTGATACCTGATTCAAAAATTCTCTTGATGCCGGCCGGAAACGAATGGTCACTGGCGGACTTACGGTTTTCTTACCTTCCGCAAACTGATCAAGCAACTGCCTCTGCTCATCGGTCTGCTCTAAGGCGACGCGGGACAGAATTTCTGTCAGGTTCATGCGTTTCATAAAGGCCCTGGTGTTGGCTGAATGAGAAAATATTTTGTTAATCTTTTCTGTATTCGGTGTGAATACAGTACCTGGCAAAACCGTGCCTTGTATAACGCGATATTTCGATCGTTCAGATCGAATACATGTGTGTAATCAGTGTGAACATTGCCTTCTTGACTTAACACCCGAAATTATTTTTCCGGTTCAGAAGTTTTTTTCAGCAGCATCACCGGCCACCGGGTCCGGGACGGACAGCGCCAGTGCCACTGCCGGAAGAGAATTTCCAGCTGCATCAGCGCGCGGGCTGAATCCCGGAAAGGGACGCTGGTCAGCCTGCTGCGGTAAGACCAGCCCCGCACCTTCAGGTATGTCCTGAGTCTGGCCGCCCGGGCAGGCGTCAGAAGGTGGGAAGCTACCACAACGGTTTTTCCTTCTGCTAAAGCGTCTTCAGCAGACTCAAACACCCCCGACCAGAACCAGTTCACGCGCTCAGGCTTGAGTCCGACGGTTGGCTGACAGGGTGACAGATGAACGGTGATGCGTTTTCTGCGACTCAGCATGCAGGGCTTCCTGAGCAGTTGACGGGTCAGCCAGTCGAGGGGTCTGAGCAGAAACGGAGAGAGTGCTGTAAGCAGCCACATAAAAAAGAATGCGTCACAGCCGGATGAAATAAAAAGGCTGATGCTGCCGGACAGAGCCAGCCACAGCAGAAGGTACAGCGCTACCAGACGTTGCTGCATGAGTGTGTTCAGTTTAATTAAAGGAAGGTTGCGCAAGAAAAGCACGGGACGTTAAAGCCGTCCGCCGTTAATCCTGAATCCGTTACTGAAAATTAACGCAAGCAGAATATCTCTCTGCACTAAATCCAGGATTAACGTTGCAAATGTCGCCCCGTCTCTTAGCGTTACGTCATTTCAGATAAAGAGCGGGTGTCGATGGAGCGGGTGATGAAGTGGCTGACGGGGCGGGGAAATAACAGGCCTGCAGAGCAGATGGTGAGTGCGGTCGTCAGGGAGGTGGCGTTTCGCCCGGTACTGGAGGGCAGCATGCTCATGCAGACGGAGGAGCGCCGCAGGCTTGTCAGAATGCTGGCGGATAACAGCCCGCTTTCACAGTCCGTCACCGATGCATGGTGGCTGATGCCAGCGCAGACGATGCTTGAGCGTGTGCAGGGCTGCCCGGCCGCATGGAAGGGTGCCTATTCGTCACCGGGGGGATTTGGTGACCTGAGCCTCGGCGTGGCAGTCCGTGCGGTCAGGCTCGTCAGGGGAATGATGCTGCCGCCAGGCGCCACACCTGAAGAGCAGTCGGCACAGGCACCGGGCTGGGTCTGCGCGGTATTCTGGGCTGGCCTGTTCCATCATCTGCCCTGGCTGACGCAGGTGGAAGGCGCGACGCAGTCCGGAAAAATCTGGTATCCGGGTTTGCACAGGCCGGACAGTCCGTGGCGGGTCCGGCCCGCGAAGACTGCCCGGGCTCCGGCCCTGACAGGTCAGTACATGGCGGCAAAGTTGCTGCCAGAAACAGGCATGCTGTGGCTTCACCAGTGGCCGGAAGCGTCACGCTGTCTTCTTCAGTTTCTGTCGGGTGAGCGTGCCGGTGCCGGAGTGCTTTACAGCATCATCATGCAGGCGCGGGAGGGGGTGGGTCTGGAAACAGGTGGTCTTTCAGATATTACTGGCACGTCATCTGTAAACCCGACGCCGGAAACGCAACATGCTGATAATGCCCCAAAATTAGCAGATAACGCACCTGTCCTTTTGTCGAGTCACATCATTTCAGCAAATGTTTCAGAGCCAATTGAAAGCGAAGCGGCAGCGTATACTTCCATACAGGCAGCCGGAGAGGAGACCGCTCCCGGAAAAGAAATACCAGATTTACAGGTACTGAGCTCCGGACTGCAGTCTGCCCTCGGGGGGCGCGAAGCCACTGAGTATGGTTCAGATGGCGACAATGAAAAGGAAGATACAGAAATTAAAACGGGAGTGGATTTACTTTCCGTGCTGGACCTGATGGCTAAAGGGGAGGCACCCGTCTTATCAGCCGGACAAACTGCTGAGTCAACGAAGCAGGAGCAAACAGAAGACGGGAAGCCGGCAGCGGACAGTGAACCCTCTGAGGGCAACGTTTTTCTGGACTGGCTGCGGGAGAGCGTGGAGGCCGGAAAAGTTACCGTCAATGAGTCCGACAGTTTTCTGCATATGCTTTCCGGTTTTATTTTTATGATATCGCCCGATGTGTTTTTCCGGTTTATTTCCTCGCAGCCAGAAAATAAATACGAGAAAAACAAGCTGCAGAAAAACTTTGAATCACTGGGCCTTCATCACTCACGAAATGGTAAGGGTCTTTACTCTTATCATAAATATGACTCGCCGGATAAACGCGGTCAGTTCACCAAACTGTCGGGCTACATGATTAAGTCTGACATTATTTTAAAGAAAGGAAGCTGTCTTTCAGACAGCAAATGGCTCTTTCCAAAAAGAGAGTAATTACAGGGTTAATAAAATACGAGGTTACCATGTCTGAAAAAACGACCTTCGATGACATTCTGAACGACTATTTTTTCAGTAAGGTTCTCCGTCCAGCCAGTGAATGGAGCTACAGAAAGGTTGTAAAAACTTTCACAGAATTCAGTGAAGGTAAAATTTTGCCTGAAAGTATATGTCGCCTTGATGTTCTTAAATGGCGACGGCACGTTTTGAACGAACAAAACTGCAGTAAAAGGACATGGAATAATAAAGTTGCACATATGAGAGCGCTGTTTAACCACGCTATAACGCACTCTCTCGTTACTGTCCGGGACAATCCGTTCAATGGCGTGGTTGTTAAGCCAGATCGTAAACGAAAGAAAACGCTTACCCGGGAACAAATGAAGAAGATTGATCTCGTAATGCAACGCAAAATTGAACAGGAGCAAATCGGTATTCATGATCCCCGGCCTAACGCGCTTGAACCCGCATGGTTCTGGATGACAGTGATTGAAACGCTAAAGTTTACGGGCATGCGTCAAAACCAGCTGCTGCATATAAGACTGTGCGATGTGGATCTGAAACAGGGCGTTATTGAGCTCAGACCTGAAGGCTCAAAGAATCATCGAGAACACCGGGTGCCTGTCACGGACAAGCTGAGGCCTCGCCTTGAAGATCTTTATCGTCAGGCTAAACAAATGGGCGCAAGGCCGAAGGATCAACTGTTTAATATCAACCGATTCAGTCGTTTAAAAAAGAAAACCGTCACAGGCGGTAACATGGATCACCCCCCAATGCGGGCGTTTTTCAGGCGGCTTTCACGCGAGTGTCAGTGTGAAATCAGCCCGCACCGTTTCAGGCATACCATCGCTACAGACCTGATGAAAACACCGGAACGAAGCCTGAATGACGTGAAAATGTTGCTGGGGCATTCAAGTGTTGCAGTCACTCTTGAGTACGTTGAAGCGAATATGGATCATCTTCGAAGGAATCTGGAAAGCGCATTTATGCTCTAGGACTATTCTTAAGTCAAATTTCTAACGGACTGATATCAGTGGAGGAAAAATTAGCGCGGTTTCATTTACAGATCGTTGACACAAACCTTGTGAAAAGGTAAAAACCTGTAATTGAAATACTCGGGATGTGAGAAATCCGGATGATGCTCGCAACATCATCCGGATTCTTAATCCCATAATCTTCAAGTGTAGAACGAATGCGACTCATCCTGCACGATGACGAAAAGGGATCTCTGTCTTGCCCGTTAAGGATCTCATCTCTTAACGAACAGGCTCTGAAGAGTGGTGCCCGAACCCGGAATCGAACCAGGGACACGGGGATTTTCAATCCCCTGCTCTACCGACTGAGCTATTCGGGCAACGGGGCGCATTAAACCGTAAAGGCCGCAGGCCGTCAACGGCTTTGATAAAAAAACCACGCAAAACGTGACTGATTGCCTGAATTTCAGTCAAAGACGATGAAACTCAGGCCAGTGCGCCGTTTTTACGGCAGAGGGCGATACTCAATACGTCTTCCGCCAGGCGTTTCGCCACATCAACGTCCTGCACGTTGCGTTTAACCAGCAGTTTGCTCAGGCAGCCTTCCAGTATCAGTTCCATTTGATCGGCAACCATACTGGGGTTATCCAGACCAAGCGAGGTTAAGATGGTATGCGTAAATTGCCATGAGGCGCGCTTCTGCTTTTCTGCCAACTGATGGATGGGCTGATCGGGCTGGGGATAAAAACTGCAGGCGGCGATAAACAGGCAACCGGGAAAGCGGCCCTTGTTGACCTGCTCGTTTAATCCTTCATAGCGTGCCATCAGCTTCTGATCATGACGCAGAGCGTCGTTCTGCAGAATGTCATGGCGCCACTGTTCGATCTGCTGGGCGTGAAACTGCAGTGCATCGTAGAGCAGCGCGTCACGATCGGGCCAAAACTGTTCAAGCTGTGTCAGGCTGAGCTGCATATCATCGGCCAGGATTGCCAGCGATGAGGTCGCCGCCAGACCGTTTTGTTCCAGTACGTTTAACGCATGGTCAAGTATCTGTTCACGTTGCAAATCGTTCTCCTCTGGTGTGCAAGCCTGTTTTGTTCAGCAGACTGTGTCCTGGTTCCAGTGTTGTTTACTCATGCAATTTCTGCAAATGCGCGCGAAAATCATTCGCCTTCAGGAAGCCGGTAATACGCGATTCCGGGATCTCTTTTCCTGTCGCATCAAAGAACAAAATCGTGGGTAACCCGAGCACGTGCAAATGCTGCAACAGCGCATTATCGGTGGCGGTGTTCGCCGTGACGTTAGCCTGCAACAGCTGCACATTGTTCAGGTTGTCACGTACCGCGCTGTCGCTAAAAGTATATTTTTCAAACTCTTTACAGGCCACGCACCAGTCCGCATAGAGATCCACCATGGTGATACGGCTCTGAGCCTGCTGCAGGGCCTGGTCTACCTGTTCAAGGGTTTGAACAGGCTGAAAGGGAAGGTGCGCGATGTTTTGCTGCGGCGCGCCGCTGCCAAAGGCCCAGTCCTGCAACGGGCGGGCGCTGATCAGGGCGGCGACCAGCATCATAATTTGCATCACGCGCCATTTGCCGCCGCTGGCGCGTAAGCTCGCGCTGAATGCCCAGGCAAAGAATGCCACGGCCAAAAGGCTCCACAAACGCATGCCCCACAGATCGCCCAGTATCCGCTCCAGCAGGAAGACCGGCAGCGCGAGAATAACAAAACCAAATCCTTCTTTGACGGTCTGCATCCAGGGGCCGCTTTTAGGGAGAAAGCGGTTGCCAAACAGGGTAACGGCAATCAACGGCAATCCCATCCCGACGGCATACAGCCACAGCGTACCGGCACCGGCCAGCAGGTTTCCGCTCTGCGCGATATAAAGCAGAATCGCGCTGAGTGGCGCAGTGGTGCAGGGCGAGCAGATTAGGCCTGCCAGCGCGCCCATCAGGAAAACGCCCGGCAGTGAGCCGCCTTGCTGACGATTGCTCCACAGTGCCAGACGCGTTTGCACGCTGGCGGGAAGCTGTAGCGAAAACAGGCCAAACATCGACAGGGCTAACAGGGTAAACAGCGCCGATAAGCCAATAAGCACATAAGGATGCTGCAACGCCGCCTGAAAGCGCAGGCCCGCCGCCGCCACAATCACGCCCAGTAAGGTATAAGTGAGCGCCATTCCCTGCACATAGACCATGGCCAGCGCAAACAGCCTGCCCAGTGAATAGTTACGCTTACCGCCAAGGATAATGCCAGAGATCAGCGGATACATCGGCAATACACATGGCGTGAAGGCCACGCCGATGCCAATCAGCAGCGCCCACAACGGCGAAAAGGGCAGAGGGTTGGCGCTGGCAGGCGCAACGGCTGGCGGGGACATTGTGGCGGCTACCGGGGAAAGGGGGATGCTGCGGGTTTCCGGTGGATAACAGAAGCCGGCGGCGGCACAGCCTTGATAACTTACGCTAAGGGTCGCTCCTTTCGCGGCCTGCTGCAGCATGATGGGCACGTTGAGATCCTGCGGGTAAATCTCGCTTTTACCAAAAAATTCATCTTCATGCGGCTGGCCCGCAGGCAGGGCTAACGGCGCAATACGTGCATCATGGGGCACGACCTTAATCTGTTGGCGGTAAAGGTAATAGCCCTCTTTGACTTTCCAGTGCAGGTTAAGCTGCGAGCCTTGCTGATCGAAATCAAAGGCAAAAGCCTGATCAACGGGCAAAAAGCGGCTGGTGGTTTTGGGGGAAAATAAGGCAGCCTGCGCCTGCAGGCAGATAAACAGCGCCAGTACCAGTGTGATTAAGCGAGAGATGCGTGCAGCCATGACAAGTATTCACTGTCTCCATGTTGAACCGGAAGTACCAGCAGTTCTGGTACATCGTAAGGATGCGCGAGCTTAAGCAGTTCGATCAAGGCCTGCTGATGGGCTGTGTCGCATTTGAGTAACATCTGAACTTCGCTGGACTGCGCCAGTTGGCCCTGCCAGACATAATATGACGTTGCACCCGGCAAGAGGGTGACACAGGCGGCCAGCCTGGCCTGCAGCGCCTGTGTGGCAAGCTGTTGCGCACAGGCCTGGTCTGGCGCAGTACAGAGGATGATAACGGCGTTCATCGTAACGATCCTGTTGAAAATAACGCCGATAGTAGCACGTTCCCTGCCCGGCTGGAGTTACAGTAACAGCCCACCAAAAATAAAGCCGAACATGACAGACAAGGTGATAGCAAGGACGCCAGGAATAATAAAGGCATGGTTGAAGACAAACTTACCGATTCGGGTCGAACCCGTATCGTCCATCTCCACGGCGGCTAACAGGGTGGGATAGGTCGGTAACACAAACAGCGCAGACACGGCGGCAAATGAAGCGATGGCTGTCAGTGGCGTTACGCCAAGCGCTAACGCGGCAGGCAGCAGGGCTTTGGCGGTGGCGGCCTGGGAATAAAGCAGCATGGAAGAGAAGAACAGCACCAGCGCCAGCATCCACGGATAGGTTTTTAAGGTATCGCCCGCCAGCATCTGGATATCAGCCAGATGGGCTTTTACAAAGGTGTCGCCCAGCCAGGCCACGCCCATCACACAGATGCAGGCGCTCATGCCAGACTTGAATGTGCTGGCGCTGAGGATAGCACCGGTATCAATTTTGCAGGTCAGACTGATCAGCGTGGCAATAGTGAGCATAAACACGACGATCGCCTCATTGCGCGGCAGCGGTGGGTTAGCGATCAGGTTGACGCTTTCGCTGGTGACGGTAGCGTAAATCACCACGGCGGCAATACCGGCCAGGAACAGCAGTACCGATTTTTTAGCGCCGGGTTGAGTCTGATAAACCGTCTCGCCGCGTAGCGTCACTTCACCTTTCGCCAGCCTTGCCTGGTAAACCTCATCATCTTTTAGCTCTTTACCCAGAAAATTGGTCACCAGGGCGGCAAGAAACAGCCCCACCATGGTGGCCGGAATGGCAATCGCCAGCAGCATGATATAGCTCACCCCGCGCGGTTCCAGCAGCGTGGCAAAGAACACCACCGCTGCCGAAATGGGAGAGGCGGTAATGGCGACCTGAGAGGCGACAACCGCAATCGATAACGGGCGGGAAGGCCGGACGCCTTGCTCTTTCGCCACTTCAGCAATGACCGGCAAGGTGGAGAAGGCGGTGTGGCCGGTACCCGCCAGCAGGGTCATCATGTAGGTCACCAGCGGCGCAAGGAAAGTGACATAACGTGGATGACGACGCAGCAAACGTTCGGCAAGGCTGACCAGATAATCCATGCCGCCCGCCACCTGCATGGCGGCAATCGCGGCGATCACGGCCATGATGATTTCGATCACATCAAAAGGGATCGCACCGGGCTTCATGCCAAAGCCCAGCGTCAGGATCAGGACGCCTGTGCCGCCTGCGAAACCTATGCCGATGCCGCCCAGGCGTGCGCCCAGCCAGATCGCCATCAACACGATAAACAGCTCAATCAGGAACATCTGTCACTTCCTCAAACAGGATTAGCCGGTAAGCAAACTCATCCTTTTAACAAACAAAAAGGCACATCGTTTTGATTACGATGTGCCTTTTACATCAGTAAGTACAATTAAGCCTTACTGTTCGTTTTCGTCGGTGTAACGTTTGGCTTTATAAACCGGATACATCAGATTTTGCACAGAGAAAATATCGTCCAGCTCGCTTTCGGTGAGCAGGCCGCGCTCAAGCACCACTTCGCGAACGCTTTTACCTGTTTCGGCACAAATTTTACCGACGATATCGCCATTATGGTGCCCAATGTAGGGGTTCAGGTAAGTGACGATGCCAATGGAGTTAAACACATAAGCTTCACAGACCGCTTTGTTGGCTGTGATGCCGTTAACGCATTTTTCCAGCAGGTTGTAGCAAGCGTTAGTCAGGATGCTGACCGACTCAAACAGCGCCTGGCCAATCACCGGTTCCATAACGTTAAGCTGCAGCTGCCCGGCCTCGGACGCCATGGTGACCGTAGTATCGTTACCAATCACTTTGAAGCACACCTGGTTTACCACCTCAGGCACCACCGGATTCACTTTGGCAGGCATGATTGAGGAGCCGGCCTGCAATTCTGGCAGGTTAATTTCGTTCAGGCCGGCACGCGGACCCGACGAGAGCAGGCGAAGGTCGTTACAAATTTTAGAAAGCTTCACGGCCAGACGCTTCAGCGAAGAGTGCACCATAACGTAGGCGCCGCAGTCGGAGGTGGCCTCGATCAGATCTTCGGCTGGCACCACCGCCAGGTTACTGACTTCTGCCAGTTTCTGAACGGCTAAGTGTTGGTAGCCATCCGGCGTATTCAGGCGAGTACCAATAGCGGTCGCGCCCAGGTTAACCTCCAGCAGCAGTTCGCCGGTGCGCAAAATGCTTTTCGTCTCTTCATTGAGCAGCACGCTAAACGCATGGAATTCCTGACCCAGCGTCATCGGCACCGCATCCTGCAGCTGAGTACGGCCCATTTTTAAAATCGTCTGGAATTCGTCAGCTTTACGCTGGAAACCTTCGGCTAACTGGCTGATGCCGTCGAGCAGTTTCAACAGCGAGCTGTAAACGGCGATGCGAAAGCCGGTCGGGTAAGCATCATTGGTGGACTGGCATTTATTCACGTGGTCGTTGGGGTTCAGATACTGGTATTCGCCTTTCTGATGCCCCATCAGCTCCAGACCAATATTGGCCAGCACTTCATTGGTATTCATGTTGACCGAGGTGCCCGCGCCGCCTTGATACACATCGACCGGGAACTGATCCATGCAGCGACCTTTGTTCAGCACTTCATCGCAGGCCTGAATAATGGTATTGGCGATGTCACGCGGCAACGTTTGCAGCTCTTTATTGGCCATCGCCGCCGCTTTTTTTACCATCACCATGCCGCGCACAAACTCAGGAATATCACTGATTTTGCTGTTGCTGATGTAAAAGTTTTCAATCGCACGCAAAGTATGAACGCCATAATAAGCATCCGCCGGAACTTCGCGCATGCCTAACAGGTCTTCTTCGATACGAATGTTGTTCGCCATGATAACCTTCTTGTTGTCACTGCTAACCATCGCAGATGATGTGTTTGTTTTGTGGGGAAGCGCCAGAGCCGCTATTTTATCCGTATTCAGGCGGGTGAGCACGATCCTATTCTGACCCAGCCCTAAAGCGCGAACAGAGATCACCTTACTGGCCTTATGACGTTAACAATATGTGAAATTGCTCACAAATTTAACCCTGCAGCAAAAATTTGCCTGGCACGGTTGAAATGGGCGGCCTGAATGACCATCTCTGTATCTTGTTATCATTATTTTTTACGCTGCCGGGTCATCAGCCGGGCAGCCTGACTCACAGGAGAATCCGGTGCGCTGGTTACCGTTAGTGATCTTTTTCGTACTGGCCTGGATTGAGATCTCGCTTTTCATTCAGGTTGCACACGTCCTTGGCGTGCTGCTCACCATGCTGCTGGTGGTTTTCACCTCCTGCATCGGCGTGTCTTTGGTAAAAAATCAGGGCATGAAAAACTTTATACTGATGCAGGAGAAGCTGGCTCGTAACGAAAGTCCGGCGCAGGAAATGGTGAAAAGCGTTTCGCTGATCATTGCCGGTTTCCTGCTGCTGCTGCCAGGTTTCTTTACCGACATGCTGGGCCTGCTGCTCTTACTGCCACCGGTGCAAAAACACCTGACCTTAAAACTGATGCCGCATCTGCGCGTCTGGCGGGGGCCGGGTGCAGGCCCGGACAGCGGTTATACAATGGATGGCGAGTTCGAACGCAAAGACAGCGATCGCCTTGAACATCATGACGATCCAAAAGATCGTTAATCTCATCCTCTTAGCGCGACATCAGGTCGCGCTTTTTGTTTGTCTTCTGACCCGTCCGCGCGGTTTGTCTAAAAAGTCATCAGTTGCATCATCAGACTAAAAAAATTTGTGGGTTGCCCCCTTGAAAGTGTCAGGTTGCGGCCCTATCTCTCTGGTCACGAGGCCGGAAGCCACACAGCCCGGTATTCAACCCAAAAATGAATGATTGGACTTCTCAAAGGAGAGCTATCAAATGAAAATTCGTCCATTACACGATCGTGTCATCGTGAAGCGTAAAGAAGTTGAAGCTAAGTCAGCGGGTGGCATTGTGCTGACCGGTTCTGCAGCAGGCAAATCCACGCGTGGTGAAGTCCTGGCTGTGGGCAAAGGCCGTATCCTTGAGAGTGGCGAAGTGAAGCCGCTGGACGTACAAGTTGGTGACGTCGTGATCTTCAGCGAAGGCTACGGTGCCAAAACTGAAAAAATCGACAACGAAGAAGTCCTGATCATCTCTGAAAGCGACATTCTGGCGATTGTTGAAGCGTAAGTTTTACGCGTAATTCACTGAACGAAACGAATTTAAGGGAAATTTGAAATGGCAGCTAAAGACGTAAAATTCGGTAATGACGCACGCGTAAAAATGTTGCGTGGCGTGAACGTACTGGCAGATGCAGTAAAAGTTACCCTGGGCCCGAAAGGCCGTAACGTGGTTCTGGATAAATCTTTTGGTGCACCGACCATCACTAAAGATGGTGTTTCTGTTGCGCGTGAAATCGAGCTGGAAGACAAGTTCGAAAACATGGGCGCACAGATGGTGAAAGAAGTTGCCTCTAAAGCGAACGACGCAGCAGGCGACGGTACCACCACGGCAACCGTGCTGGCGCAGTCCATCATCACCGAAGGCCTGAAAGCCGTTGCAGCGGGCATGAACCCGATGGATCTGAAGCGCGGTATCGACCAGGCGGTCATCGCTGCGGTTGAAGAGCTGAAAAAACTGTCTGTTCCTTGCTCAGACTCTAAAGCTATCGCTCAGGTAGGGACTATCTCTGCTAACTCTGATGAAACCGTCGGTACCCTGATCGCTCAGGCGATGGAAAAAGTGGGCAAAGAAGGCGTCATCACCGTTGAAGAAGGCACCGGCCTGCAGGACGAGCTGGACGTGGTTGAAGGTATGCAGTTCGACCGTGGCTACCTGTCTCCGTACTTCATCAACAAGCCAGAAACAGGTGCCGTTGAGCTGGAAACCCCTTTCATCCTGCTGGCTGACAAGAAGATTTCTAACATCCGTGAAATGCTGCCAGTGCTGGAAGCCGTTGCGAAAGCAGGCAAACCACTGCTGATCATCGCGGAAGA
>Ga0157371_10001767_pt1 | contig 21891 bp, 21 predicted proteins | sample C45metaG_FD_113462 | JGI IMG/M metagenome (GOLD analysis project Ga0157371, IMG submission 113462) | Corn rhizosphere microbial communities from Kellogg Biological Station, Michigan, USA - C4-5 metaG | ecosystem: Host-associated > Plants > Roots > Rhizosphere > Soil | place: USA: Michigan...
AGGTGCCGTGGTTTCGCGAGTGCGAACGCTACCTGTTCCCCATCGGCAGCGGGGTTTCGATCCCGGTGCGCCCGTCAGGGTTCTGGGTCGAAGACGGTCGCCTGAGGGTACTCTGGGCGCAGTGCTGGAAGGGTCGGACCCTCGACCCAACCCAACGCGCCATCTTCAATACGATCCTGCGTCAGACCTTCTTTGTCGGCGACTTCAAAGACGCAGCGATGGAGTGGGTGGACCTCCGGGAGCAGACGCCGCGTGCTGGACGCGAGGTCGAGGTCATCAACGGTGATGATCTGGGAACCGTGTCGGCGGTGGAATTGGAGGATGCCTTGCGCATCTTACTCGCGGCATTCGAGATTCACAGTGAGCGGAAGGCCGAGCGGAAGGCAACGGAGAAGGTCGAGCGGAAGCCCAAAGATCGCGGTCCAGACCTGTTCGACCCGCCCGGCGGCACCACCGAGTAGTCGCCAATAAGTGAGGCGCTGAGGCTGGCGCGCCCAAACAACGTGATGAGCTATCAAATTCGACAGCGTGAAAGCCCGGCTCTCATCGTCGGCCGAATGTGCGCCGATGGCGCCGTTGTTGCCTTCCGTTCGCCCCTTCACGGACGCTGGGGACGGCGGGCCTGGGCATAGAGAGCGGCGACTCACGCGCCCCGGGTATGGCGAGGAGAATCGGAGGGTCCACCCGGCAGAAGGCGCGCGGCGGCGTTATTCGTAAGGCAACTCGCCCATGAGCTTGATCATCGCATCCTCTTCGAGCCGGTCGAATGGAATCTCAACGTACTGCGTCGGGTGGCGAGGGAGAGCAGGGCCGTCCCCGGCCACGTTCTTCGTGTACCCGCTGACGTGCTCGCCATTATCCTTCAGGTACGGCAGTACGACGATGCGGCCATGGTTCTTTGAAATGATCTTTCCGGCTTCCCAGATGGTGTCGCCGTCACCGCCCGCTTTTGATGAGCCGAGTGCCTTTACAACCCATCCAATTTCACCCTCTCGCTCATACCAGAAGACAAAGCTGCCAATCACGAGCGCTCGCTTACCCACAGCAAGCGCTTCGTCCAGCAGCCTCTTTACGCTCGCTAGCTTCAGAAGCTCGTTCGCACGGGGAAGAAGGATGCGGCGGATTTCGGCTTTGGTCGTGGACCAGTTAAGACGCGGGCCGAAGCCAAATCCCTCTGAGATTTCCGCCCGCGCCGCGACCCCTGCGTCATGCGCGCTGTTTCTTCGCCAAGGCTGTCCCCAGCTCACGCCGTCTTTGGAAAGCACGACAGCTCTGGTGCCGAGCATCCCGACCATCATAGTCCGGAGGTAGGGCATCGCCCGTGTCTTGGTAATGATCTCCTCCCGGTAGGCCTCCGACCTCGGATCGATTACCAGCGCTCCAACCGGCACGCGCGGCGTCGCAACGTGCCGCTTGATCGCTTCGGTACGCATCATGCTTTCCTCATCGTCGAGCCGTTTGCGTGACACGACGGCTTTGGAAATTTTCAATGACTGCGAGGATGCCCCGCTCTCGTTCAGTCGCTCTGGATCAAGATTGGTCCTGAGGGCGCGACGCGCTTCCTCGGCGGCCGCTTCAGCTGCGGCCCGGTCCTGCCCGAACATTACGGGCCGGCCAAAGGGACCTGTGCCGCTCTCGAAGAGGGTCACCCATTTGGGGTCGCTGTTCGGCGGGCAGACAAGCCGCCTGAGCGTCCAGACGCCGGCTCGGGGATCAAATCTAGCGCGCACATCATAGGCACCAGTCAAATTCGGTAGAACCAATCCAGTGTCGATCACAGGCATTCTCCTCGAATGTCGGTACTACCCGTTACACTGCGAAGCACGGTAGTCGGAGATATCACGGTAGCGCTCAGCCCCTGAACGAGGTTCGAACCACTGCGATGCCGAAGAAGGATTCCTAGCTTGTCTGGGCCTCGCCTTCGACACGGCTGAGACCACCTGTCGAATGTGCTGGATAGGCGCGGTCCTAGCCGACATGATCGACGCTCGCTGGAGCGACGCGCCATCGTCGGGGAACGGCGGCTCGGACGTTCCTCGTGCGGCCTGCTTGGGACACGAGGCGAAATCCATAGGTGTCCGGATCACGCCCGGTATGAGTAATCAGGCTTGTTCTGATAGAGCGAAGAGCGCCGCTATCGGCCATAGGCGAATTTCGGCGTCCAGCTCTGTTCAAGCGCTTCGTCCTCCTCCTCGTCGTCGGGATCGATTGCGAGTTCCTCTGACGACAGCACGGTCAGGGTGAGGCCATACCTGCCAAGGCCAGTTACCTCCTCGTCGAGGCGCGGGTTCTTGTCGGTATCGAACCAGTGTTGAAGCGAGCACGCGCCAACCATTTCCTGCCCCGCCCGGATGTTGGCAAGGTCGGCATTGAACTTTTCCGTGGTTGAGCCAGCGGGGACGAGTGCGCCCTTCCGCAGATAGATATTGCGGCCAAGGTCTTTGAAGCTTGGCGATGGAAACGCATACGACACGGCGTGGCCCTCGCTTACGATGATGCACATCGGATGCTCCGCACATTCCGCGGCACGGATCGCCGCCGCGGTAAGCGATGCGTTGGCGGCCCCGGCCATGTCGCGGATGCCCTTGAGACCGATCTGGCCCGACCCGAGAGATTTTCTCACGAGATAGCTCGGCATCAACAAGCCGGCGGCAAAATGATCCGCTTCCAGCTCGATAGAAGAATTGCCTTGGCTGAAGCCGGACCGGGACATGTGCGCGCCCCCAGCCTTCATGATCTCGTCAGGATGACCGGGCAGGAAGTAGTGACCCAGTTCATGAGCGACGCTGAAATTCTCGAACCCTTCGTTGGCGTGCTCGGTCGAATAGATGATGATTGGGTTGGGATCGGCGAAGATCAGTGCGCCGGAAATTCCCTTCATATCGGGCGGCTTCTGTTCGACCTGGATGCCGTGCTTTCGCGCGATGGCGATCGGATCGACCGGGAAGGCGCAAAAGCCTTCATCGCGAGCCAGTTTTTCGCCCGTCTGGGTTGCCATCGTCAGACGAAAGCGTGTCGTCATTTCTTTGACGCCTGTCCTGATAATCGGTCGATCAGATCCTGAATATGCTGGCGGTCGTCGGAAGTCAGAAGTTCCTCGTTGCGGAAGGCGACGGTCATTTTTACGCCCATCAGAAAGTCCGCCGAGATATCGAGGACTTTGGCCAGCTTTCGTACATTGTCGAACGAAGGTCTGCGCCGGCTGGCCTCGAAATGGGCGATCGCTGAAGGCTGCATTTCGGCACGTTGCGCCAATTCAGCTTGGTTCCACCCCCGGTTCTCCCTGGCCTGCCGTAGGCGAGTAGCAAAGACCGCGTCCGAGCTTGACTCCGACATGACGACTCCGTATAGTAAGCATGACTAGATCGTCTGCCTGACCGATTTCCCCCCAAAGGGCTCTTCGCGTCCTGCAACATGACGAACTCGTCAACTATGTAGTACGAAATGAGAACGGTCAAGCAGAAGGAGAACATCATGGCTGACCGCCAAGTACTTCGGTCCCGGAAGGATAAAGACAGGGACATCACCGCGCTGTGTGGCGCTGGCGACTGGTCGCCTCGGCTTAAGGCAGACGCGATCAGCGACATCGAGTACGGCCGCCACACCTACCACGTCGGCTCCGGCACGAGCCGCGTGGAAATCCGGGTCGTGAAGGGAACGACGGGGAAATATCTCCGCACCGACCCGGATAAGACCGCCCGCAACAATCTCGATGATCTGCCCGACTGCTAGAAAGAAAGGAACCAGTCCCATGACAAGCAAACGCATCCATGTCGTCCCTCACAAGGACGGCTGGGCAACCCGCCGCGAAGGCGCCGACCGCGTGGGCACCACCCATCCCACCCAAGGGGCAGCTATCGACGCCGCGCGCGACCGGGCCGTCCGTGACCGCGGGGAAGTCATCATCCACCGTCCTGACGGGCGCACTCGGGACGCCGATTCCTACGGCAATGACCCGAACCCGCCGCGCGATCGCAAGCACTAGGAGGGCGGTATGAAACCCATGACACCCGTGCGGCCCACCTCGCCGATGCCACCTCGACCGACCTATCCGGCCTCTCCGCGTCCCCTCCCGAGCGGACCGCCGCTGCGGCCGTCCAAGGTCTGGTAGTCTGAACTTGAAGCAGTGAGGACCTGAGATGAGCTGGGCAAGTCGCGCCGCCGCCAATCTTCTGCCCCTTAGCAGGGAGCGGCGCGACCTCGCTCAGGCCCTAAAGGAGTGGCGCTACGCCGGGAATTACCACGACCTGGAGACGCCTTCCGCCGATTGCGACCTCTGTGACCACCCTGACATTCGCTATCAATTCGAAATCCAAAACCTCTTCACCGACGAAGCGCTTCTGATCGGTTCCGAATGCATCAATCGCTTCGGCATTGCCGCGACGGACGAAGAAGGCCGAACTCTGGATGCTGTGGGTACGCGGCGAAAGGTTGGCCAAGATCGACGCAAATTGGTTGAAGATGCTCGCCATCGGCGTGTCGTCTCCGCGCTCGTTGCGCTGGCGCATAAGGACCAAGACTTCGATATCCGGTCATTCGTCGACTACCTCCAGACGCGCGGGGCTTTCACCCCCAAACAGCTGTCGATCGTGTTGTGGCGATTGTCGAAGTTCCACATCGGTCATAGCCCTAAAGATTTCAAACTCACCATCAGGCGAAACCGCGAAAAGGCCCAGCTGAGGAGCCTCAAAGACTGGGAGCTAGCGCGCGTAAAACCGTGTCTCACCGCGTCCCAACTCGACTATCTGGAGCAAGCCAAACTCCGGCCGCCGGCATCGCAGGAGTGGGACGTTTAGCGGGCGCGAATGCTATAGGCTCCTTGGCAGCGCGATGAGCGGGCTGCGTCATATTGAGCCGCAAGAGCGGCGGCACCGTCGAACTGTTGGCCGTGCAAACCCAGAAGCAGGATAGGGCGGTGGCCGAGCGCATTGGGAAGCTGAAAAAACGCCCAGCGCCGTCGGGCGACGGTGCGCCGATGATTCCGTTCGAATTTGAGCCCCTTGGCAGCGATTTTGAGGCCGGTCACCTGACGGAAACTCAAGTTGAGGGTGGGCTGCGGCTGACTTGGCCCCTGATCGGCAAATCGGTCTTCTTGCCGGATCGCGACGGCAAGTCGGCCGCCGAAAAATTCTACGTCGACCTCGATACGATCGAGGCAACTAATCCTCAGCTCGAAATCCATGCACTGGGCGGGTTTAGCCTGGGCGACTACCACGAGTTCTTCATCCACGGCGCGCCAGCCCATCGCGCGTATCGGATCGGCAAGGCTGAGGCCAGCTTCGGGCAGGGGACCCCGCTGATCGCCCGCCTGTTCTGGGGGGTCTACTATGAGAAATACTGGGGCGAATGGTCGTATCGGACCTGCCTGCGCATCGCCAATTGCCCGCCAGACGCCGTCGAGCGGACCGTCATCGCCGCCACCCTCTCCTATCGCGATGAGATCGGGTCCCTACCCGAGGTGCTGCAGATCGACTTGGAAAACCTTATCTACGAGGAAGAGCTGGACACGGAGGAAGGTGGCCGCGGCGTGGTGCCGGCGGGGCCGACTATTACTGACCTCGAGCCGCTGCGCTTCTACCTCGCAGGCCTTCGGTCGGAAGACGACGAGGCCGCCTGCCTGTCGTTTTACCGTGTCCTCGAATACTACGCTTTCATGCAGCAGGCCGAGCAGATCACGGCCTTACGGCGCGACCGCGCGGTCAGCGATGCGGAGTTCACCCGCAAGACCGTCGACCTGGCCTCGCGTGAGGAGAAGGGGCCGCTCTTTCGCCTCCTGCAGCAGATCACCACGGCGGATATGCTGGCGACCGCCAAGTCCGAGGGGGCCATCAGCGAAACCCGGCAAGCTGAACTTAACGAGGGGATCTACGCATACCGGAACTCGATCGTGCACGGCAAGTTCGGCTCGGCCTTCACGCTGCGCTCCCAAAGCGTTCTGGTCCCAGACGCGGAGGCCAGCGTCTGGCGTGATTTGCTGCATGACCTGGCTTGGGCGGCGCTGCAAAACCTCGGCAGCAAGGCCTGACCCGCGTGCATGACCTTGAGCGGCAACTCCCCAGAATCTTCCAGGCCAACATCGTGCGACTGTACGCGCGCTTGGTGCGCCCCGGTCTGGCCTCTCTGCCGGTGCACGCGGAACTTACGTTCGGCGTCGCTCCGACGCTCAACGACTTCCTCGACCGGGCGGCGGCCCAAATCGACAACTACACGGCCAACGAGGCCGCGAAGGCTTTTGCGCTGACGCTTGCGGCCGTGTTCGAACGCCAGCTCAGCGCCTGGGCCCAGACCATCGTCGCGGCCGGCGGTGCTTCGCCGCCGGGCCGTGCCGCGCGTTATGAGGCCCTACTGGACCTATGCGCTTCCCATGCCAGTATCGACCTTGTGGAGTCTGGCCTAGGTCCCCTCTTGGTCGAACTGCTTCTGGTCGGCAATGTCGTCCGCCACGGCGAAGGACCGTCCTGTGACCGGTTGCACGCGATGGCGCCGCAGCTTTGGGCCTATGAGCCGGCCGAGCTTGTCGACATCGTCGCCGGACCGCCTCGGATCAGTGAGATGATGCGGATACGGGGCGACGACTTAGCCCGCTACGCGCGGGCGGCCGGACGGTTCTGGGGCCGGGTCGATCCCTTGCCGATGGCGGCGCTGGAGGTGCCGGTGTGATTGCTCGCCGAAAAATCGCCTTTCTACGCCTTTGCGCCATCCTTCGTTCGATTGAGGCCGACCTCGACAACTTCGACGCGGTCCGCGCCCTGAACCTTGGCGTCCTCAATGAAATCCTGAACGACGAGCGCCACATCCGCAGGCTCCGGCGCCTCATCAAAGGTCTGAACGGGTGCCTGAAGACCGAGCGGCCGGCCAAGGCTGAGGCGCAAACGCTCCGCAAGCAGATCAAGCGCCATGAGGGCGCGATCAAGCGCTACCAAGGCCAGCTATTCATCTGGCGCTGTATCGCCGATGGCCTAGTCTACGCCTACATTTCGACCTTCAACGTCAAGCACGCCTACTTCGAGAGCGACACATTCGGTGTGAAGCCGAGCGCAGGCTTCATCGGCGGCAAGGACGGGCTTCGGTATGAGCTGGGCATGCTGTTATCGGCCATCGAGCACAAGGTGCCGGCGGTCCTCAGTGACATCACCAACGTCATTCGCTACGGCGATGTCTGCCTGCTGGGCGGACCTGACCCGGTGCCAATGGAAGTCAAGTCGCGAGCCGAGCTCAACCAGCGCGGCAAGCGGCAAGCCGCCAAGCTGAATCTCCTCGAAACTTTCCTCAAGGAAGACGTGGCCGCGGGCTTTCGTGGTCTGCCGGAAATGCGCCGCGTCGCCTACGGCATTCCTCATCGCGATTGCCTGGACGATCTCAACGCTTGCATACAGAACGCGCGCCGCGACGGTTGGAACGCGGTCTGCCCGGAAAAGGGGCTCGCCTACATGGCGACGTTCACGGGCAAGCTCCCAGAAGGCTTCTTCGAAAGCCTGAATATGACGTGGCCCATTGTCTTCACGCCGAACGGCGACAAGATGGATCACGCTTGGGCCCCCTATCTGCCATTCACCAACAGCATCCGCGACCTGCAGGACCTCTACGATTTCGCGGCAGGGAACCTCTACCTCGTCGTGGCCGTCGATGCGGCGGTGGTCTGCGACCGGCTGAACGTTCCAGGTTGGAAGACGAGCCTGATTGCCGATCCAGACCGGATCATCCTCATGGAACACCCGGAGTCGGGCGCAAAGATCGCGATCTCGACCCAGTTCTTCGGCCGTCTCGGACTGGAGTTCATGTCGCTGGATTGGTTCGTCGAGCACCAGACGGAGTCCGTGTTGGGGACGTGGGCGGAGATGATGGCTGGCCAAGGGCCAGTGATCGATATGGCCGAGGTCGGCGACTGGGGCGCCCAGATGGAGGCGGCCCCGCGGCTCTATCAAGGCAAGCTGCAGTGACGGGGAAAGGCGTTTCCCGACGGCCGATCCCTTCGGTCTCAGCCGGCCCCTTCAGGCGGGGATGCCCCCGCAATGCACCTTACCGGCGGGCGCCCAACGTCTGGTTCCTAGCCGGAAGTCACCGGTAGCTACTGCTGGCCGCCGCAGAAGGAGAGAGAGCTGCTCGATACCGCAGCGTGATCCGCGCGGGAGCTCGACCGGGCCCGCACCGCCGCCCTGGAGACCTTCGGCTTCGTCGCCCCAGTCCCCGCGGTTCGGTTGGTCTTAGCGTCACAACGGCGATGGAGGGCACCGTTCAGAGCTGAACCGAAAGCTGCCAGTTCATCGAACGGCTCCGCGCGATGATGTCCGGCACGGAGGTGATCAGCAGCTCGGCCGTCAGGTTGTTGTAGAGCGCGACCCTGTGTCGAGATCCAAGCTGATCCGCCGCCGAGATTTCGCTTTCCGTAAGAGCGAAGAAGAAGCCGTCGAAGCCGGGTTTGACCCGAGCTTGGTTGGCCGTCTTGATTTCGATGAATGTCACACCCGACAGCTGTTCACGCAGCCGGGCTGGGGTGGCGAAGTCCAACGGCTCAGACGTCGCCAGAGCGTCAAAGCTCGACGCCTTGATGGCAACTCCCGTCTCAGCCAACGCCGTCAGCAGCACACGGAGCGCCGGACCCTTCGGCCGGCTGATCCAATGGTTCATTGATAGGAGAGCGGCCTGCTCGCCTGCGGCACCGCCTTGGTTGGCTAACCGGGCAAGGTGGGCCCGTTTAGTGCGTATGACTTCGAGCGGCGTCATCCTGTTTGGCGTCCCTGAGTCAGGCCGGCTTGATGGCGACGCGGAACTTCTTCGCGTCTGGCACTGCCTTGAGAAATTCGACCTCAAGGCCGCGTTCTCTTACCCAGCTTCTCACTAGAGCCTGCGCCTCGGGACCGCAGCGTGCGCCGAAGATGACGCCATCCAAGCGATCGGGCGCGAACGATTCAAAACCGGCGCCGCCGAGCACCTCCCGCCGGAAGAGCCGATGCTCCTGCTCGTATGCCCAGAAGTCCGCCTTCACCAGCATGGCGTCGAACAAAGCGTCGTAGTCGTGGGTGTCGGTTGCGCGGTTCACCACGGGTCGGTCGGCCGAGTAAGAGACCCGGTAGGCGAGATCAGGAATATCGCCGACGAGGGGTCGCGTCTTGAACCGTAGGCAGAGCCCCGCGTGGGAGTCCGCATAGTGCGACCACATAAGGACCTGATCATTCACGGCGCTGAGGCAGCAGACCGCCATTCCTTGGAGATTGTCGCCGCCCGCTTCTTGGACTCTTTCGGCAATCGCCTCCGCGGACAGTCCCATCAGGTGAGCGAAGACCTGTTCGCGCTCGGCGTCACTCACGTCGACATTCGCTTTGCCGACCACGTGGCGCACATAGGCTTCGTATTGTTCAGGCGTGCTGTCGAGTGTGAAGTACGGGAAGGAGTCGAAAGGGTCGTTGAAGGACGACGCCTGCGCGAACCAGAGACGGCTTGTGACGATGATGTCGCGCGTGAACTCCCGCGATGGGCCTGGCGCCAGAGATCTGTATTTGTACAGGACGGGAGGCGGCGGATCGTGCCGCCAGCCAGCGCCGGGCTTCTCAGTCATCGCGATCTCCCAAGGTCCAGAAAGTTGGCCTGTTGCAGTCGGTCACGGTTGCGGTTGAGCATAGGTGTCGGTGCCGATCGTCTGGGCGAAGGCCCGTTCGGCGGCGAAATCCTGTCGATTCGAAATCACGAAGCGCGAGGCCATGAAGGCCTGCCCACTGTTTTCGCTCTCGACCATTCCGTCGTCCAGCACCACCGGCGACAGGCGATCGGCAAACTTCCCCAACTTGCGGAAAGCGCCAACGCGCGGATGGCAGTACAGCACTACGTCGGGCGACATAGCGAAGACGAGGTAAGCGCCAGGCACCAGTATGAGGGACCGCAGCCATTGACGATTGTCGGGGCTACGGAAAGACACTGGATTGTCCGAGGTGAGGAACGGCGTCGCGGTGTCATTGCGGGCGAAAATCCACATCGAGTTCATGAATCTCTTCGTGAATTTTTCGACGACTTGCGGATTCCACATGAGTTCCGTGTGGAGCTCTCGCGCCTCTTGGGCATCGACCGGTTTGCCGCGCTCATTCTCGACGATCGCAGCCAACAGTTCGCGTGTGTCGAGCGTGCGCAGCATCTGAACCGCAAGATAGCGCGCCACGATCCACCGGTTGATACGAGGGATCGGGACCTTGTCTAACGGCTGCATCTGCCGCAGCCATTCAAGCCACTGGTCAGTGATCAGCGTGACCTCGCCTTCCATCTGCGACAGCTGCTTTTCTAGCGTGAGTGGGTCGTGTCCCTCAGGTTCGTATTGCGTCAATCGGTAGAACTGCGTCTCAGCCGCGATCCCGCCGGGAGACGTTCGGAAGATGCGATCGCTTTGCTTGTCCCATGCCCACAGCTGGCCCCGTTCATCGGCAAACCGGCGGAGATGAAACTGCGGCACATAGTGGTGGAGCTTCGGTTCGCTCACGGATGACCTCGCTGGTTGGCCTCAGCCAGATCGCCTGACGATACCGACAACCTTAACGAAATCGACGCCCGAAGTTTGCACACATCCTGTGTCCCTCTCTCTGAGGTGTAGTCTGCGTGCGGGCAAGGAGGACCCCATGGCAAGTCGGGAGGCGTGGGACGCGTTGGCTCAACGGTTCTACGCGAAAGGCGTGGACATCTTCGACGCGGCCGATCCGCCTCTCACCGACGCGGGAGCTCGGGACCCCAATGTCGTTGCCCTGACGCTGCTAGCCCGAACTTTGAGGACCATGCAGGCTGCCGACCTGCTGCTGCAAGACGATTTCATCGTCGAGGCTCGGACCTTGACCCGGACTATCATGGAGAACCTGTTCTTCAGTGCCGCCTTGTCCGAGAAAGGGGAGGTCTTTGTCGCTGAGCTCGAACTCGACGACATCACTGTCCGGCGAAAGCGGGCCAAAGGGCTGTTGGAGTTCTTCGAAAAGCAGGGCGCGTCCACCGAACAACACGCGCGCCTGAAGGCTTACCGTGACGAGCTCTGGGAAACGCATGGCAAAACGGCCGAGATCAAGATGGTCGAAGCCGCCCTAGTCGGCGGCGTCGGCGATGCCTTGATAGCCTATCGCGAGCTATCAACTGACGCGGCCCATCCATCGGCCGCATCCCTCAGCCTCCACATCATCACAAGCGATGATCCTGACGCACCGCCGTTCACGGTTAGCGCTTCACCGGTCCTGGATCCGACGGAGCCGGCCGACACGTTGGAACTGCTCTGTATGGCGGTGCTCGGCGTGATCGTCGCGGTCAATGACGTCCTTGGGGGAGTCGGCGTAGGCGAGCCGCTAGACCTGTTGGCCATTGATTTTGCGGAGCTCAGCGCCTCCAACAAGGCCGATCGCGGCGACAGGGAGAATCTCCCGGCGAGCGAAGGCTGATGAAATGTGGTCCGTCGCGGCCAATTCGTTGTTTACCTCACCCTTAGACAATGATGGGAGCGCATGCGCGCTCCCGGAAGGTACGATACTGGCGCGTTTCGGACTTCAGCGAGCCACGGCGACGCTAGCGAAATAGTTCTCAGTCTCGTCCACGGCGGCGCTCCTTACGCGACCTTCGCCACCGCGCGTAGGTGTGCGATCTAAAAGCCTTGGCCGCCGAGCTCATATTCTGAATGCTCCCTCAAGGCGGTCAGCCGCAGCGATCCCGGACATGGCACGGCTGACGTGGGGCGGAGGAACCCGGAACGCTACTCAGACGCAGATTGGCGGTTCGCCGGTAGCACCGTGGGCGCGATCATCGCGAACCGCTGGATGGTCTACACCGAGTGCGACCTATGCCAGTTACGCACTGAGGCGGACTTGAAGCGGAGCGCCCAGACACGTGGGATGAACTTCTTCCTATGGGGCCAGACAGCTGCGTGCCGTCGCATGGGCTGTCCCGGGCGAGTTTCATTTTAGAGCCGGCCCCATGGTGCCAACGCAGACGTAGCGATGACGAAAGGCCCGTGAACCATCGCCTATGCCCGCAGCGAACCCGTTGCTAGGTCTATCGGCAGCCACGCAACTCAATCCGAATGGTTACATGATGCCTAGAATCAAACTTCCTAGCGGCTCCGGCGAATGGCGGCAGCTTGACCGTCAAAACGGAGCCGAACTTTGGGAGCGGGTCATGGACCACCCCAGCGGTCATTCGGTCACCTTTTATGTTGTCGGCTCGGAGAACACGCCGGAGATCTTCACGGACCAGAGCATGCAGAAAGCGAGGGAGACGTTTGCTCGCTTCCAGCTCCTGGCTCAGTAGGAGGCGGTCGATTGGTGGCACCTCCTTGGCATCCTGACGATCACCCGGATTACGACGGCATCCTCACAGGCCCCAGCGCCTCAGCCTTGAGTGCCCTCCTAGGGGGAGGTCCGGCTTCCGCAGAGTGCTTCCTGCGAGATACCCGGGAGGTGCACCGGGAGCTTTACCTTAGTCTCACCCCGCCCGGCTTTGCGGAGTATGCGGGGACGTATCGAGGCGAGCCGGGCACGGCTCTGGAGGACAGGGAATGTTCTGCGCCCGGCATCACGAAGGAAGAGCCTACAACTTTCGTCGCTGCCGCTCGGGTCGCCACCATGCTCGCCAGTGGGCTGTCCCCGGCTATCGACGCGCTCGTTAGCGCGACTGGTTCGGAGCCGCCCGGTCAACTGTTTCTGCGCGCGGTGAAGGTGTTTTGGATCTTCGGGATGATCCACCCATATCTGGATGGGAATGGTCATATCCAGCGGCTCGCATTCGCCGCAGCGATCGCGCAGCGGCCCGAGTTGACCCTGCTTCCTTCATGGACGATCCACCCCCGACCGTATGACGTCGATCTGGCCATAGCATTTGAAAATGGTCTTAACGCTGTGGCCGGTGTGCTCTCACCTTACGTCGCTCGATAGAGCGAGAGCGCCATTGACGGAGAACCTAGAAGCATCCGAAGTCCACTAAACACCCCGAGGCGACCGGCTGAGCCCACCACCCACGGCGGACATTGCTCGGGTCCGCTTTCGGCGTTGGAACCAAGCTAGCGGCCCACCACTACCGACGCGGAATAGTTCTCGGTTTCGTCAACGGCGGCGCGCCACTTCGGTTTAAATCGAGACCACCGCCTCCAGGCGATCCGCCGCCCGATTCTCAGCGGCCCACAGATCGAAAGCCCGAGCTGAAGACGGCGATCATGGTCTCGAGCGCTGATCCGAGATCGGCGGATGTGCACAAGCCGCCGGAGACGTCGTCGATCCGGCCCGTCTGAGCCAGGCCATGGGTCAGGCTGGATGAGACGAGATCGAAGAACCAGTAGATCCGCTCCGGCGGAGCCTCGGGGGCCAGGGCCTTGAGCATGCCGATGAAGCGCTGTACGATGGGGTCGAAGTTCTCGGCCATCACGTCCTTGCCGCCAAAGTGCGAGGCGTTGGCGTGGCCGACGATGGCGGCGAAATAGACCCACCCCTCGCCCTTCTCGATGACCATTTCATAGATGGGACGCAGGAAGACGTCGAGAACGCCTTCGATGGTGGTCGCATCGCCCACCCGCGCCTCATAGGCGTCCATCGCTGCGATCCGCGCCGCATTCACCTCGCCGGCGCGGCGGGCGAACACCGCCCGGAAGACGCCGTCCTTGTCGCCGAAATAGTAGTGGATCAGAGCGGTATCGACACCGGCGGCCGTGGCGATCGCCCTGAGCGTGACCCCGTCGCGACCATGCAGGGCGAAGAGCTTCTCGGCGGCGTCCAGGATGGTGTTCGTCGCTTCCTCGCGCCGTTCCGATTGCGGACGCCGGCGGGGCCGTTTCGTCGGCTTGAGGTTCGATCTCGATGTCGAAGACGAGGTGACGATGTCAGTCATGGCGCGCCGGTTGAAATCCGACCGTTCTGATACGGCCATCGCCGCCTCGACGCCATACGGATCACTTCTTTATTTTATCGCCAATAAAGTTTGTTGACGGCGGAAATGGCCTCGGTCTTAATCCCCGCGTTCGGTCAACGGACACAGACGAGCCGGCGCCAAGCTGGCCGCTTACATAGGGAAAGAAACCGCGATGCGGCACACCGTCATCATGGGCGCAAGCGCGCTAGCGCTTGCCTTCGCTTCGGCGCCGGCCCTGGCCCAAACGGCCGAACCCCAGGCTGAAGCGGGACCCGCCACCCTTGACGAAGTGGTCGTCACCGCCCGTCGCACCGAGGAGAATATCCAGAAGGTGCCCGTCGCCGTCACCGCCTTCAGCCAGGAGGGCCTGCGCCAGCGCGGAATCGAAACCGGCACGGATCTGCAGAACTTCACCCCCTCCCTCAGCGTCGTCGGCAACACCAACCGCAACCAGGAAAACTACACGATCCGCGGCATCGGCGGCATCGGCAGCCTGGGCACAGGGGGCGGACCGGGCGTCGTCGCCTATTTCGCCGAAGTGCCTTCCACGGCCAGCGGTCCCGGTCTTCTGTTCGACCTGCAATCGATCCAGGTCCTGAAGGGCCCGCAAGGCACGCTGTTCGGCCGCAACACCACCGGCGGGGCCGTCCTGCTCGATCCCGTCAAGCCGGGCTTCGAACCCGACGGTTATATCGAGGCGACGGTGGGCGATCTGGACCGCCGCTCGGCCCGTGCGGCGGCGACCCTGCCGCTCAGCGACACCCTGTCGCTGCGCCTGGCCGGTCAGTTCGATCAGCGCGAAGGCTTCGTCACCGATGTCAACACCGGCAAGGACTACAACGACCGCAACAACTTCAGCCTGCGCGCCGGCCTGCTGTTCCGGCCCAACGACCGGCTCAGCAGCTACACCGCCGTCAACTATGTGGACATTGACGAGAACGGACCCGGCACGGTGCTGCTCGCCGTCAACCCGGCAGGCCCTGCCGCCGCCCTGCTCAATCCGCTGCTGGCGGCCCAGCAGGCGCGCGGCAACGACCGAATCGCGCTCAGCGCCGACACCAAGAATGTCAGCCGGACGCTGTTGGCGCTGAACAACACGACCTTGCGGCTCAACGACAACGTCACCCTCAAGAACGTCGTCAGCTACACCCGCACCCGAGCCGACTTCGGCTCCGACGGCGACGCCTCCATCCTGGTGATCAATGACCTGAACGGGGCCATTCCCGGCCGCTGGAACGTCGACAACGAGACTTGGACCGAGGAGCTTCAGGCTCGGATCGAACTCGGCCGCCTGACCTTCCAGACCGGCGTCTTCTATTCCGACACCTCCACCGTCACCCCCCTGACCTTCGTCCAGCGCGCCAATCTGGGGGCGATCAGCTTGGTCCAGGACAGCGCCCACGCCAATGATCGCTCAAAGGCCGTCTATGGCCAGTTCACCTATGCGATCACGGATACGCTGACGGCCAACGCCGGCTATCGCTACACCTGGGACCAGTTTGGCGGCGACATCAGCATCTATATCCCCCAGCTCGGCAACGCCTGCGGCACCAACCCAGGCTTCGCCTTCCCGAACTGCAGCCGCGCCTTCGACGGCGACAGCGCCGGAGACACCTGGCAGATCGGCCTGGACTGGCAGGCCACGCCGGACACCCTGATCTACGGCGTCAGCCGCCACGGCTACAAGAGCGGCGGGATCAACCCCTCGGTCCTGCTGGTCAGCGCCACAAGCCCCCTGTTCCGCGTCCGGCCCGAGACGGTCACCGACGGCGAGATCGGCCTGAAGCACGACTGGTCCGCCTCGGGGATCAATGCCCGCACCAATCTGTCCGCCTTCTACATGAAGTACGAGGACATCCAGCGCAGCGACTACGCCCTGATCGGCGGCTTCAACACCCAGCTGATCACCAACGCCGCCGAGGCCACGGTGAAGGGCTTCGAGTTCGAGGGCGTCATCCAGCCCATCGCGCCGCTGACGCTGACAGCGACCTATTCCTACAACGACGCGAGCTACGACAAATACATCGACGGTCTGGGCGTGGATCGCAGCGGCTTCCCGTTCCAATACGTGCCCAAGAACAAATACAGCGTCGACGCCAAGCTTTACCTGCCGGTCCCGTCGACCATCGGCGATGTCAGCCTGCGCGCCTCCTATGCCTGGCAGGACGATCAACAGGTGTCTTCGGACCTGCAGCCGTTCGGGGTCATTCCCGCCTATGGTCTGCTGAACGTCCACCTGGACTGGGAGCATATCGGCGGATCGGACGTCGCCCTGTCGCTCTACGGCACGAACGTCACCGACGAAGAATATCGCGTCACCTCGAACGCGACCTACAATACGACAGGCCTGGTCGGCGCCGCCTTCGGCGATCCGCGTCAGTACGGCCTGACCCTGCGTTACAGCTGGTAGGAGGCAGCCGATGTCGATCAACGCGTTTGGTGGTCGGGGGCGAGCGTCCCTCGCCGCCCTGGCTGTCGCCGCCGTCCTTTCCGGCGCCGGCTGCACCACGCCGGCCGGCGCCGACCTGAATCCGGCCCAGGCCTCCTTCGCGACAAGGGCCGCCGCCCAGCAGGCGACGGATGTCGAAGTCAAGGCGCGCGACGACGGCGGCTTCACCGTTAACGGCAGGCTTGAAGGGGACCATTTCGCCATGGCCGTCCCGGCGAACTGGAACGGTCAGGCCCTGGTCTTCGCTCATGGCTATTCCGTGCCCGGAAGTTCGATCGCCGTATCCCAGGACCCGGTCGACAAGGATCCTTCAGGGGGCCTGATGAAGGGCGCCTATGGGCAAGGCTTCGCCGTCGCCCACAGCGATTTCGACAAGGCGGGAGTGGGCGTGGAATCCGCCGTGGAGAACACGCTTCGCTTGCGGGCCTTCCTCGGCCGCATGGGGATCACGGACGCCTATGTGGCCGGGGGCTCCATGGGCGGCAACATCGTCATGGCGATCATCGAGACCCAACCCGCCGCTTTCAAAGGGGCTCTGTCCGGCTGCGGCCTGGTCGACAACTGGACCGACGAGGTCGGCCTGCTGATTGATCTGCGGGCGCTCTATGCCTACTACACCCACGACACGGAATACGCGCTGCCGGGGGAAACCGACCTCAACCGCTCGGCCCTGTCTCCGATCGCGCCCGACTCCATCGGCGCCCTGAACGAGCCTTTCCGGCTGCTGCAGATGAAGCGGATCGCCGATCCCATCGCCGCTCTGTTCAAGGCCGCGAAGGCGAACCCGAACGGGCGCGAGGCGCAGATCATCGCCAAGATCGCCTCGATCGCGGGGGTCACGCCTGAACCCGCCTCGCTGATCGTGCCGATCATGACCGTCAGCCTCGGCATGGATGACATGAACACGACCTTCGGCGGCGGCATCTACGACAACACCTCCAGGGTCTACGCCAGTCCCCTGCTTTCGGCGCAGGAGGCCGCCGCGCTCAATCGCGACATCGGGCGAGTTCGCGCCACGCCCGCAGCCGTGGCCTATGCCGACCGCTGGCGGCGTTCGACAGGCCGGTTCAGCGTTCCGCTGGTCGCGATCCACAACCGCATCGATTCCCTCGTGCCCTACAGCCAGTTCGAGGGCCTGATCCGAAAGGTCGAGGCCGCCGGCAACAGCGATCGCCTGCTGGCCATCACGGTCCCTGAAATCAACACGCCGCTGACCGGCACGGGGCTGGAGGGCCTGGCGCATTGCGGATTCACGCCCGGCCAGCTCGGCGCGGCCTTCGACGCCTTGCAGACCTGGACTACGACAGGCCAGCGCCCGACGCCGGTCATGCCCGCCCCGGCCCCGGCGTCCTGATCCATGCCGCTTCGCTTCGCAGACCCCGCGCCCGAGGCCTATGCCTATCCGCTGCTGATCCGGCATCTGCTGCAAAGCGCCCTGGACGCCCGCAGCGGCCAGGAGATCGTAGGCTCCGACGGACGCCGCCACGGCTATGAGGCGCTGTCGCATCGGGTCGGACGCCTGGCCGCCGTTCTCGCCGAACATGGCGTCGAGTCGGGCGACGTCGTCGCCGTCATGGACTGGGACAGCCACCGCTATCTTGAGGCCTATTTCGCCATCCCGATGATGGGCGCCGTGCTGCAGACCGTAAACGTGCGGCTGTCGCGGGACCAGATCGCCTACACCCTCAACGACACCCGGCCCCGCGCCCTCATCGTCCATACGGACTTCGCCGCCGAACTTGAGGCGTTGCGAACGGCGCTTCCGGAGGACTGCGTCGTGATCACCTGCCATGACGGAACGGCCGCCTCCGTAAAAAACAGCCTCGGCGACTACGAGGCGCTTCTGGCCTTGGGGGACGACACCTACGACTTCGTCGATTTCGACGAGAACGCCCTGGCGACCACCTTCCACACCACCGGAACGACAGGCCTGCCCAAGGCCGTGACCTTCAGCCATCGACAGCTGGTCCTCCATACCCTGGCGGTCGGGCTGGCCATGGGTCAACAACCTTACGAACAGGGTCTTTGGCGCGGGTCGGTCTATATGCCGGTGACGCCGATGTTCCATGTCCATGCCTGGGGTCTGCCCTATGTGGCGACTCTTCTGGGGCTGAAGCAGGTCTATCCCGGCCGCTACATCCCCGCCCGTCTGCTGGCGCTGAAGCGGGAGGAGGGCGTCACCTATTCGCACTGCGTGCCGACGATCCTGCAGATGATCCTGGACGAGGCCGGACCCGACGCCCGGCTCGGCCCCTGGACCGTCATCATCGGCGGATCCGCCCTGCCGGAATCGCTGCTCCAGGCCGCCGCCGCCGTCGGGATCACCGCCGTGGCGGGCTACGGCATGTCGGAGACCGGTCCGGTGCTCACGCTCTCGCGCCATGAAGACGACGATCCTCGCCCGCCCGAGCAGGTCCGCCGCTGGGCCGGCCGTCCGATCCCCCTTGTCCAGATCCGCCTGCAGGGCGAGGACGGCGACACCGTCTCGGACGAACCGGGCGCTCAGGGCGAGGTCGTGGTGCGCGCGCCGTGGCTCACCCAATCCTATCCGAACAGCGCCGAGGCCGGCGCCGATCTCTGGTCGGGCGGCTGGCTCCACACCCAAGACGTCGCCACCCGCGAGGCGGCGGGCGACATCGTCATCCGGGACCGACTGAAGGACGTGATCAAGACCGGGGGCGAGTGGGTCTCCTCGGCCGAAATCGAGGACCTGGCCCTGCGTGATCCCGACATCGCCGCGGCGGCCGTCGTCGGCGCCCCGGATCCCCGCTGGGGCGAACGGCCCGTGCTGTTCGCCGTGCCCCGAGAAGGACGCACGCCCCAGCTGCAAACCCTCAAGGATCACATGAGCCCCCTTGTCGCGGCGGGACAGCTCAGCCGCTGGGCCGCGCCCGACCGACTCATCCTCATCGACGCCCTGCCCCGGACCAGCGTCGGCAAGATCGACAAGAAGGCGTTGCGGGTTCGCCTCGGAGACGATGTTCTAAACGGCAGGAGCGTCTGATGCCCTCTCTCTCCTTCCCGCCCAGCCGACGCGCCGTCCTCGCGGCGGGAACCCTCGCAGCCTTCGCCCCCCGCGCCGGCGCCGCCGCGACCGCGGTCGCATCGCCGCGGAACGCCCGCCCCCCGCAGGCTGCACCCTTTCTTTGGGGCGCGGCCACGGCGGGCCATCAGGTCGAGGGCAACAATGTCGCCAGCGACATCTGGCTGCTGGAGCAGGTCAAGCCGACGCTGTTCAGCGAACCGTCGGGCGACGCCTGCGACAGTTTCGAACGCTGGCGCGAAGACGTGGAGATCGTCCGCTCTCTAGGCCTCAACGCCTACCGCTTCTCCGTCGAGTGGTCGCGCGTCGAACCGGCCGAGGGCCAGGTGTCCCTGGCCGCCCTTGAGCACTATCGCCGTATGGTCAGCGCCTGTCGCGAGGCGGGCCTGGCGCCGGTGGTGACCCTGAGCCACTTCACCTCGCCCCGCTGGTTCGCCGCCAAGGGCGGCTGGTTCCATCCCGACGCCCCCGCGACCTTCGCCCGGCACTGTGAGCGGGTCGTTCGGCACATGGGCGACCAGATCAGCCATGTCGTCACCTTCAACGAACCCAATCTCCAACTGCTTGGCGAATGGGGAAAGACGCCGGATCCGGCCGTCCGCGCGACCATGGACGCCATGCTGGCGGAGGCGGCCAAGGCCAGCGGTTCGGACCGGTTCTCGCTAATGAACGCCGGCGACGCCGCCGCCGTGGTCGCCCCCGTGCTCGAGGCGCACCGCCTGGCCCGCCAGGCCGTCAAGACGATGCGGCCGGATCTGCCGGTGGGCCTGTCCCTGGCGATCCCGGACGATCAGGCGGTCGGCCCCGACAGTCGGATCGAGGAAAAGCGCGCCGCCGTCTACGCGCCGTTCTTCGCCGAGGCCCGCCACGACGACTTCCTCGGCGTCCAGACCTATGGCCGCAGCCTGATCGGCGCCGAGGGCCCCTTGCCGACGCCCGAGGAGACGGAACGGACCCAGACGGGCGACGAATTCTATCCGCAGGCGATTGGCGCGACGGTCCGTTACGCCCATGAGAGCACTGGCGTGCCGATCCTGGTGACCGAGAATGGCCTGGCGACGAACGACGACGCCCAACGCGCCCGCTTCATCCCCGCCGCTACGGCGGCCGTCCTGGGGGCGCGGGCGGACGGCGTGCCGGTGATCGGCTATCTGCACTGGTCGCTGCTGGACAATTTCGAATGGTTCTCGGGCTATGGTCCCAAGTTCGGCCTGGTCTCGGTGGATCGGGCCACGTTCCAACGGACGATCAAGCCCAGCGCCCACGTCCTGGCCCGCATCGCGCGGTCGGATCTGTCCTGATGAAGGAGCCCCTGTCGCCATGTTGATCCGCACCTGCTGCGCCGCCTTGGCGCTGCTGATGACGACCTCCCCGGCCGTGGCGCAGACCGCCGCTGTGCTGGACGACCCGTCCACGGCGCGTCTCCCGCCCATCGTCCTGCCCTACTCCAACTTCGCCAGCCCGGAGGCGCGGGCCCTGGCCGGCCGATTGATGCATGAGCCGCCTTTCGTCTTCGGCGACGATGTCGCCAAGGCGCGGGACCACTACGGCCGCTACAACGACGCGCGCCTCGCCGAGGTGAGAGCCCTCTACGCCACCCGCGAGGAGCGTCAGACCCTGGGCGGCGTGCCGGTCGACATCGTCGTCCCCAGCCAAGGCGTTTCTGAGCGCAACGCGGATCGCATCCTGATCAATGTCCACGGCGGCGCCTGGATGTGGGGGTCCGGCAGCGGCGCCCTAGTCGAGGCCATTCCCGTCGCCTCGGTCGGTCGGATCAAGGTGGTGGCCGTCGACTATCGCCTCGCGCCGGAGCACCGCTATCCTGCGGCGTCCGAGGATGTCGCCGCCGTCTATCGCGAGCTTCTGAAAACCTATCGCCCGGAGAATATCGGCCTGTACGGCTGCTCCGCCGGCGGGGTCGTCGTCGCCCAGGCCACGGCCTGGTTCCAAACCCACGACCTGCCGACGCCCGGCGCCATCGGCACCTTCTGCGGCACGGGCTCGGGCTATGGCGGCGACAGCGTCTTCCTGGGCCAGGCGACGACCGGCGGCACTGCCCCGCCGCCGTCCGCCGCCGACAGTATAGGCATTCCCAACCCCTATATGGACGGCGTCGCTCTGGACGACGCCGAGGCCTATCCGGCGACCGACGCCGCCGTCATCGCGCGTTTTCCTCCGACGCTTCTGCTGGCCGGCGGGCGGGACTTTGCGGCCTCCACCCTGACCACCATGCACCGGCGTCTGGCCGCGGTCGGCGTGGAGTCCGAACTCTTCCTGTTCGACGGCCTGGGGCACGCCTTCTTCGTCTGGCCGGAGTTGCCGGAATCGAAGGAGGCGTACGGCCTGATCGCCCGCTTCTTCGATCGCCATCTCGGCGCGTCTCCACAAACGCCTTCTCCCGCCTCCTGAGCCTGGCCCTCCGTTCGTCTCCTATCCAACGGAGGGCGTCCTTTTCCGTTCAGAAACCTGGCGCCCTCGCCCCGATTGGAGATCTCGACGATGCGTCTCGCCAAACCCCCGTTCGGACGTCTGCTGCTGGTCGCCCTGG
>Ga0157371_10001768_pt1 | contig 21872 bp, 15 predicted proteins | sample C45metaG_FD_113462 | JGI IMG/M metagenome (GOLD analysis project Ga0157371, IMG submission 113462) | Corn rhizosphere microbial communities from Kellogg Biological Station, Michigan, USA - C4-5 metaG | ecosystem: Host-associated > Plants > Roots > Rhizosphere > Soil | place: USA: Michigan...
ATCAGCTTCTTCTGAAAGGGATCATAATAAACAAATGGCCAGCCGGCATCTGATCCCTGGTGCAATTCATATAATGTTTCCGCTGGTAATTCCTGGCTTTGTTTGGAAGTATAATATTGAGGGAATTTATCATCAAATTGTCCGCGCCCATGTTGCGTGGCAAACAAAGAATGAGTATTGTCATTCCACGCAAGTCCTACTGCATTTTTTATTCCCCTCGCATAATGAACCGCATCGCCATAGCTTTGATGAAGCTTATCCGCTTTAAACTGCCATACCCCGCCAACCGAATCTAAAAGCGGGCAACCCGGAATTCCTTTTCCCGAACCTTCCTCGCGGCAGGCATCACTATAAGAGCCAACGGTTACATACAAATTATCCTTGTCATCGATGGCAATAGATTTTGAATTATCCCTGCCATGATCTACGAGGCCCTGCACAATTTCTTCGGCTTTGCCTGTGTCAATTACCTCGCCTTTATCATTCAATTTATACCTGAAAACACCGGTGTTGGAAGCAGAATAAAGATATCCGTTTTTGATAGTGATTCCGGTGCCAGGATAACCGGCAAAGGCTGCTATCTTATCAAGGCTGCCATCCCTGTTGGTATCATTCAACATGTAAATTCCTTTTCCATCTTTTAGGGAACTTAAAGTCGCATATACATCCCCGTTAGCATTGATAGCCATGTGCCTCAAATGCCCTAAAGAATCGGCAACAATAGTAGCTGAAAAACCAGCGGGAAGAGTAAGGTCGGCTTTGGGGGCAGACGCACCGTCAGTTTTAGCAGGAATCTTTTTATCACCATTATTACAGGCAGATAAACCGGCTGCTAGAATTAAGACTGACATGCAGACTAAACGGATTTTTGAATTCATGAATTTGAGTGTATAATTTTTACAATAGTTAATAATGCAAGCTTTGCACGTGCCAAAAAAACAGTAAGCGAAGCTAATTAAAAAATTGTCTTTTGAAAGGGAGAGTTAATTTACGCTTACCCTTAACCGTTATATCCAGGGAAATAAAAATCAGTTAATTTAGCAGGTTCAGCAAACGAGGACTGGTTGGAGGATTTAGTGCATCTGCATACTACCTGTAGCGATCATCCAATGGTGCATTTGGTGATGCGCACCTTCGGTAAGTAAACCTATATAACCCAAACCCCGGATTTTTTCCACTTCTGACTTAACTTTTGTTGTACAGGTGATATCCCATTTCGATCCATTTTGATTTGCAGTCATGTCCCAGCCTTTTTCACTTTTTAACATCATGGGATGCATACTGAACAAGCGCTTAAGTGCGCCCACGGCCCTTTCTGATTCAGGCTGAACCAGCATCTCTGCGCCATTATCAATTGGTTTCTGTGAGATTACCTGCACTTCTTCGGTAAAGGCCTTCATGTCTAAAAGATGTTGCCTTAATGCCTCCAGGTTAACTTTAGACCAGTCGGTATTTGGGTCTGCTTCTAATTTCTGCACGACCTCCTGTATCGTACCAAAAATTTCATTTCCAGGCATTGTTAAAGGAGAGGAATTCATGGGATGTTGATGTTGGGCGCTTGCAGGCTGTGACAGGTACATTGCGAGGATAACGAAAAGTGATTTAAGTACCCGGGAAGATTTAAAGTAGGTCATAAATTGGATTTTATATGATTAATGTTGCTGCATTTAAGTATGAAATTATTTTGTTCAAATTTTGATCCGGTTATCAATTTGTAAGAAGGCTTTTGATCCGATAGATTTTTACCCGGTTTTTGGAATTCCCGGCGTTGTTTTAGCTTCAGGTTCAAAAAATTAATCAACGAATAGCAGGTTTGATAGCAGGGACAATCGTTGTAAAAGAAAATCATCAAGCTAATACTGATTCGCTTTCTTCCTGATAATCCTTAAAGCCATATCACCTGTATAAGCCGGCGGAGAAGCGGTCACTTTGCAGTTGGAGCTTGTAATCACTTTCCTGTTTTTATATTCACCTGTTTTTGTATCCATCCACGACAGAAGATATTTCCCGGGCGGGAGGTGTAGTTCAAAAGAGGACGGTAACGTACCATAAAAATACACTGCATATTGTTTTCCCGGTCGGGCCAACACCGTAGCTTCTGCGCGTAGCAGCGAACCTTTGCTGATTAAGCTGCTATCAGGATTCATGTGTATAAAATCAAATCCTTCAATAAATTTCTTTAAAAAACTCAACTGCATCCTGAGTGAATCACTTCCTCCGCCCGGCTGGGTAGAGGGATAATGGTAAGTCCCTTTTTCATTGCCAGCCGTGAAGGAATAATCAAGATTGTTGTAGAGGCTTCCTCCTGCAAGAATAAACCGCCAGCCTTCCATACGGTACGTTGAATCACTGTTGCCGCGGAAACCCGTTTCATTATCGCCGATCGCTTTATTAAGCTGGTAATTCATCGCTACTGTTACAGGTGGCCATGCATAGTGGAAATTAAATACGGAAACCCCCGGGAAAGGATCTTTTATTTTGGCGTGTGCATTGGCAATATTTTGAGTAATCAAATGTTTGAAAGGAAAATCTTTTTCTGCTTCGGTAATCACTTCAGCAATATGATGTTGCCATTCCATAGTAACCCCTCCAAAATACGGCTCATTGCAGATTTCATACATTACATTATCATCGTCCTTTAACTCACTAACGATCTTGTGTACCAGTTTTTCCTGCACCGCAAGAAGGCGCCTGTTTTTATCAAGTGTATATACATCTGTGCGCGGCATCGTATCAATGCCATTCACATTGTTGCGACCATTCATAGGGCTCAGCATCCATTGTTCATCCCCATAAAAAGGGCAGAACAATGTAAATTCCACTATCACTCCCTTGCTGCGCGCAGCAGCAACAAAATCTTTTAGGCGTTTAAAATAAGCCTCATCCCATTTCGACAGGTCAAATTTATTACCACCTCCCGCGTAGCCGGGCACATTACTTCTTTTCCAGGGACACAGGAATTTACCCGGCCCCGGAGCCAGTGTATTTTTTGAGATATTAAAGGCATTAGACGGCTCTACATAACTGCCACTAAAGGTCCGCGTCAGGTTAAGTCCTTTTGATTGAAGCTCATCCACATAAGTGGTATAATCGAAATCCGTATTCAACACCGCTCCATAATGCTCCCCTGAAGTGATCAAAACGGTAGGCTTATTTTTATAAAGAAAATAGTGAGGATTTGCGGGGTTCAGGCTGATAGGTTTTGACTGTGCCTTCGCTTCCGCTGGAGTCAAAGAAAGGATAAACGCCAGCATACAAAAATACAGGAGGATATATTTTGCTTTCATGTATTGAAAGTAAGAAAAAAGCATCAGTGCTATACGAAGGTGATAGGAAGCTAACCTATTTGCCTTCACCAATTCCTCTCAAACCTTCCTGTTTCAATTGTTTATTCATTCCAGGAATTATTTGCCTGCGAATATTTTTCAGCTCTTCTTCCACTTGAGTAAACTTCTTTTGCAGATCTTTTACCGCTGCTACAGTTTCTTTGGTGGGTGCAACATCGGCTTCCTGCAATAAATTAAACGTACCCCCAAATGCACCTTCCAACGATGAAAGATTAGTTGATTTTTTATTCAATGATCCAATCAGAGTATCTAATTGAACGGATAAACTCTTCCCGGCTTTTTCTTTCAGACCTTCCGCAAGTTGTTTACTATTTAACAGCCAATGCAGTTGATCTGAAATAGTCCTGCGATTTTCTGTGCAAAGGATAGAAAGATCATATTGCTGCTGAAGGCCTGCTGAAGATGTATGGATTCGTGGATCCATTTTAATAACAATTGGCTGCGTGTATGTATGACCGTTAACCGTTAGTTTCACCAAATAATTTCCGGGCATTACCCAGGGAGAAGTTGGCGATGGCGCAGTGTTTTTATAGATGGCGGCAATCGGATAAGAAGGGGGAACATTTAAAGGAGTCGTATGCAAATCCCACACAAACCTATGACCGCCTTCAGTTGCCGGTAATATTTGCTGTGGCCGTATCCAATATTCCGGGACATTCACAGGAGGAATTTTATAAAGTGTATCATGGTTGCTGTAATGCCGTAAGATCTTTCCTTTTTCATTGGTGATATCTAAAGAAACATCGTCTGCATCATTTTTTAAATAATAATCAATGACAGCGCCATCAGGAGGATTTTGGCCCGCCGGTTCGCCAGGAGGAAGCGGTGTGTCTGTATTCAAATTCCATCTTACACGTATAGCGATTGCCGGTTTAAACAAAATATTTTGTTCTGAAATGCCTGGTTTGATTTGGCGCAACCTGTTGATATCGTCCAAAATCCAAAAACCACGACCATGAGTAGCAACGGCAAGATCATTGTCTTTAACAATTACATCTCTTACAGAAGTTGCCGGCATGTTTTGACGTAAGGAATGCCAGCTTTCTCCATCATCAAAGGACACATATAAAGCTGTCTCGGAAGCGGCAAACAATAATCCTTTTTTCTTCGGGTCTTCGCGCACAGCATTTATTGGTTCATCCGGCAACCCGTTCACGATCAACTTCCAGCTCTTACCACCATCATGAGTTTTATAAATATAAGGATGCAAATCATCATTACGTAACCTGTTAACTGCAGCATAGGCAGTATTTACATCAAAATGACCCGCATCCATCAAAGATATTTTACTCCATGAAGAAATAGTCGGTGGCGTAACATTATTCCAGTTTTTGCCGCCATCTCTTGTTACCTGAATCAGGCCGTCATCCGTACCAGCCCAAATCGTATTGATATTCATCGGGGAGGGAGCAACCGTAAAAATGACACCACGCCTCGGCATGTCTTTCACTTTTTGGTCTCTATAAATACCAACGCTTTTTGGAATGTCCCAGGTTTTCCTTGAAAGATCAGGACTGATTACCTGCCAGCTTTCACCGCCATTTTCCGTTTTAAATAAAACGTTGCCGGCATAATACAGTGTCTTTTTATCGACAGGAGAAAAAATCACCGGTTCCGTTCTAACAAAACGAAAATGTTCTCCCGGTCTTGGCCTCGGAGAAATATTAATTACCTCGCCGTTACGCTTATTATATTTGGAAATTTTTCCTCCATAAACGATGTTGGAATTTAGAGGATCCGGTGCTACATACCCGTATTCCTGGGCACCAACGGGATGCCAATCACGGAAAGTAATTTCACCGTCATTACTTCTTGAAGCAATCCCTACCGAACCGCTTTCCTGCTGGCCACTATAAAGATGATATGGGAAATCATTATCGGCGCTCACATGATACAACTGTGCTGTTGGCTGATTGTACCAGGAACTCCAGGTGTTGCCACCATTGACTGTAATAATTGCGCCCTGATCACCGGTAACCAATAAAATTTTGGGATTGCCCGGATTGATCCACATATTTTGATAATCATCACCACCGGGTGCACCACGAATACCTTTCCATGTTTTACCGCCATCAACTGATCTATAAACAACAATGCTCGTACTGTAAACGGTTTCATGATCTTTTGGATCTACCTTTAATACAGGCACATCCCCTCCGCCAATCCGTGCTTCAGGCCTTCCATCTTCATCAGAAATTTTGTACCAGTTTTCGCCACCATTATCAGAACGATACATGCCCATTCCTGAACCCGTGCCATAGGCATTCGGTTCATTGGTACCGATGGCTACATAAAGAATATTGGGTGAAGAAGGTGCAATGGCAATGTGTGCCTGAACCATATTTTGTGGTAAACCCTGCGGCATTTTTTTCCACCTAGTGCCTCCGTCGGTGGATTTATAAATTCCTCCTTCAGTACCATCCCACTCACCATTTTCCCAAGGCCCTTCCCTCGATTTCCATAAAGTCGCATAAACATTATTGGGATTTTTTGGGTCGATTGCCACATCATCACCGCCGGTATTTTCATCTACATAAAGAACTTTTTCAAATGTCTTTCCGCCATCTTCGGAACGAAAAATTCCTCTTTCGGTATTGGGTCCATAAGGGTGACCGAGCACCGCTATAAAAAGCCGGTTGGGATTTGCAGGATCAATAGCAATTTGCGGAATCTGCTGCCCATCCCGAAGACCGAGATGCGACCATGTTTTTCCGGCGTCCGTTGATTTGTAAATTCCATTGCCAACAGAAAGATCCGGACGATGTAATCCTTCACCACTACCTACATAAATTATATTTGGATCTGAAGGCGCCACTGCAATGGTGCCAATTGAACCAGTTGATTGTTTATCAAAAACCGGGTACCAGGTTATTCCATAATCGGTAGATTTCCATACACCGCCGTTATTTACACCGATGTAAAACACATTTGGTTGCTGTTCACAACCAGCCGCGCCGACTGTTCTGCCGCCCCGGTAAGGTCCGATACTTCGCCACTCAAGGCCGTTTAATAATGAAGTGTCAAAAGATTGTGCAAAAGAGGGAGAAACAAGGAGGACAGATAAGAGCAATATCAGATAGCGTAGAAAACATTTTTTCATTGGAGCGAAAGGAGTGAAATGATAAATAAAGGCTTAAAGATAATAGAATGTGAGAGAAAAATTATTTTCGAATTGATAGAACCGATGAATCGAATTGGGAAAGCCTCATCGCATTTCGACAGGTCAAATTTATTACCGCCTCCCACGTAGCCGGGTATCTTACTTCTTTTTTTGATTGAAGTTCATCCAGGTAAATGGTAAAATCGAAATCCGTATTCAGCAGCGCTCCATAATGCTCCCCGGACGTGATCAAAACAGTAGGTTTATTTTTATAAAGAAAGTAGTGAGGATTTTCAGGGTTCAGGTTGATTGGTTTTTGACTGTGTCCTTGCTTCCGAAGGATTCAGGGAAAGGATAAACGCCAGCATACAAAAATTCAGGAGGATATATCTTGCTTTCATGTATTGAAAGTAAGAAAAAAGCATCAGGAAGGGCCACTTCACGGGATATTGCTGAGAAGAAGGTGAAGTTCTCATTCTTTAATTTCCTTATTTCTCTTCAAATGCAGTAAATCCCCTCATCCTGTAAATGCTGATTCAGGCAAGCGTGTGCTGCCGTTAACGATTTCGGGTTATTGTTACGGTTTATTTTTATCCAGTCTATTATATCGTAAAACATGTTCCCGCCATAATCCCCCGATGCTTAAAAATGCAATCACCAGGAAGCTTCTGTTTGAGGTAAACCAAGATGAAAAATTGCTAAAGGAAAGAACTAGAAATGTGAAACTTGTGAAGGTAAGAATTGAAAGAAAAATAAAAACGAATTTTCTCATAGCTTATAGTTTTAAGTATTGCATAATGTCCGGTAATTGCCATCCAACATGAACGGCGTGAAATTAAGATTGTTTAAAGTTAATAATAATTGGATAATCTCGTGCAGATATCAGACCTGTCCAATAAGCCACAGGAAGACCATCCGATTTGTCAAAAATCCTGTAAATCGTCTCATCCTAAAAATCCTGATTCAGACAAAGTGTCTAATTCTAAATTTATCCCTTTAAATTAGCAAATCATAATTGTATTGGCATGTATAAAATGGAACAAACGTGGCGATGGTATGGACCCGATGACCCTGTCTCTTTGCAGGATGTAAAACAGGCAGGCGCAACCGGCGTTGTTACTGCATTACATCACGTTCCGCATGGTGAAGTGTGGACAATCGAAGAGATCAATAAACGAAAAGCAGAAGTAGAAAAAGAAGGTTTGCGATGGTCAGTGGTTGAAAGTATCACCGTTCATGAAAGCATCAAAACGAGAACAGGCGACTATAAAGATTACATCGGAAAATATAAAACTTCAATCCGAAATGTAGCTGCTGCAGGCATTCCTGTGATCACTTACAACTTCATGCCGGTGAATGACTGGACGCGCACTTCTTTAAGTTATAAAATGCCCGACGGATCACTGGCGCTTTATTTCAACTGGGTGGATCTGGCGGTGTTTGACATTTATCTTTTGAAAAGAAAAGGAGCTGAAGTTTCTTACCCAAAAAATATTGTTAAGCAAGCCGAAGAAAGATATAAAGGATATTCGGAACAACAATTGGATGCGCTGGCAGATGTAGTGATGGCAGGCATTCCGGGTGAGAAAAAAGGTTCAACAAAAGAGATGCTTGGCAAACTGGAATTGTATAAAGACATCGACAGAAATGCCTTGCAGGAAAATCTTTGTTATTTTCAAAAAGAGATAAGTGAAGTAGCAGAAGAATGTGGAGTAAAATTAGCCATTCATCCTGATGATCCGCCTTTTCCCATTCTCGGGTTGCCGAGAGTAGTCAGTTCTGCCGAAGATTTTGATTACTTTCTAAATAAAGTAGACAACAGCGCCAACGGTGTTTGTTTTTGCACCGGTTCTCTTGGAGCGTCTTCGAAAAATAATCTGCCTGAAATGATTAAAGCCATCGGCGAAAAAATTCATTTCGTGCATTTAAGAAATGTAACGAAAGATGAAGAAGGTAATTTTTATGAAGCAGATCATTTGGGTGGTGATAATGATATGGTGGCGATCGTAAAAGAAATATTGAAGTTGCAGCAGGAATACAAAAAATCATTACCTTTTAGGCCTGATCACGGTCACCAGATGTTGGATGATTTGAAAAAGAAAACCAATCCCGGCTACTCGGCGATTGGCAGATTGCGTGGGCTCGCAGAAATGAGAGGACTGGAATTGGGACTGCTTGATTCAATTTAGGAAATTCAATTTATTCAATAAAAGTTTATTTACTAATACAATAACTATGCAAAGACGTCAATTCATCAAAAGCACGGCTGTGGCGAGCGCAGCAGTTAGCCTGACCGGTTTAAATCTTTCTGCTTTAGCAAAAAACAGCGCCGCAAATAAATTACGTGTAGCCGTTATCGGTACAAATGGTCGCGGCCTCGCTCACATTGAAGCGTATCACACCATTCCGAATGTGGAGATCGCTTACATCTGCGATGTGGAACAAAATGCACTTGCCAAGGGAATCAATCTTGCAGAAAAATTATACGGTAAAAGGCCAAAAGCCATACAGGATTTCCGGACGATTCTGGATGATAAAGATCTTGATACGGTTTCTATTGCCACACCCGACCACTGGCACACGCCGGCGGCTATTCTTGCTTGTGCAGCGGGAAAACAAGTATATGTAGAAAAACCTTGCGGTCACAATCCTGAAGAGGGAGAAATGTTGATTGCAGCAGCTAAAAAATACAATCGCCTTGTGCAAATGGGCAACCAGCGCCGTTCATGGCCTAACATTAATGAAGCGATGAAATTGATTCATGATGGCATTATTGGCGATGTATATTATGCGAAAGGCTGGTACGCAAACAATCGCGGATCTATCGGTCACGGTAAAGTAGTGTCTGCTCCTCCAAACCTCGACTGGCAGCTGTGGCAAGGTCCTGCGCCGCGAGAAGATTACCGCGATAACCTTGTTCACTACAACTGGCATTGGTTCTGGAATTGGGGAACAGGTGAATCATGCAACAACGGTACTCATGAAATTGATTGCATGCGCTGGGCACTCGGTGTTAATTATCCTTCTAAAGTGGTTTCCGGCGGAGGACGTTACGCTTACGATGATGACTGGCAAACAACCGATACGCAAATGATCACTTTTGAGTTTCCTGAAAAGAAAGCGATAAGCTGGGAAGGAAGAAGTTGTAACAATTATCCCGAAGCAGGCGGGGGAAGAGGTTTTAAAATTTATGGGAAGAACGGAACGCTTGTAAACAGTGGCAATGATGATTATAAGATTTTTGACAAAGACAACAAACTGATCAGGGAAAGTAAGAAAGAAGAAAAGACCGATACGATCAACGCCATGGGGCCGGGCGTTCAGTTGGATGCATACCATTTTAAAAATTTTATTGATGCAGTGAGAGAAGGAAAGCCTTTGAATTCCCCTATCACCGAAGGACACAAAAGTGTATTGCTCTGCCACCTGGGCAATATTTCTCAAAGGGTAAGCAGAACCCTTCATTGCGATGCGAATAGTGGAGGAAAGATTTTAGATGATAAAGAAGCCCAGGCACTTTGGAGCCGTCAATACGAAAATGGCTGGAGACCCGATATTAAATTAACCTGATATACACATTCATTTTTTACACTAATTTTTTCTAACATGAAATTAAAATATTTCATCGGCGTAATAGCTTTAGTACCTTTTTTTGCTTTCGTTCATTATTCAACCAAAAAAGATAATGGCTGGAAAGATTTGTTTAACGGAAAAAACCTTGATGGCTGGCACCAACTTAACGGTCATGCAAAATATACGGTTGAAAATGGGGAAATTGTAGGAACAACAGTTGCCAACACGCCCAATTCATTCCTCGTAACTGATAAATATTATGGAGATTTTTTTCTTGACCTGGACTTTAAAGTAGATACCTCCATGAACTCAGGCATACAGATCAGGAGTGAAAGTTCAGCCGATTATAATAATGGTCGTGTCCATGGTTACCAGGTAGAAATCGATCCTTCAAAAAGAGCGTGGAGCGGTGGCATTTATGATGAGGCACGGAGAGGCTGGCTCTATCCATTGGAACTAAATCCTTCTGCGAAAAGAGCTTTTAAAAACGGCCAGTGGAATCATTACCATATTGAGTGTGTGGGCAATACAATTCGTACATGGGTTAATGGAGTCGCTGCAGCAAACCTGGTTGATGATATGACACACAAAGGCTTTATTGCCTTACAAGTTCACCAGGTTCCTGATGCCGCACATGCAGGTGAAGAAATTCGCTGGAAAAATGTCAGGATTAAAACGGATGATTTAAAACCGACCCCGCCGGATAATATTTTTGTAATGAATTTAGTGCCGAATAATCTTTCTACACAGGAAAAGAAAAATGGAGTAGGACTTCTGTGGGATGGAAAAACAACCAATGGTTGGAGAGGAATTAATAAAAATCATTTTCCTGATTCAGGTTGGGTTATCAAAGATGGTGTGTTAACTGTTCTTCCTTCCAACGGGCAACAGGAAGGATTGGGTGGCGATATTATTACTGATAAACAATATGGCGCTTTCGATTTGCAGTTTCAATTTAAACTCACTCCCGGGGCGAACAGTGGTGTCAAGTATTTTGTAAAAGAAAGCTACGATACGCATGGGATGTCAGGTATTGGTCTTGAATACCAGGTTCTCGATGACAAACTTCATCCTGATGCAAAGTTGGGCAGAAACGGAGACCGCACTCTCTCTTCGTTATACGATCTGATCCCAAGGAAAAATATTCCTGCAGCATTAAAGGATGTGGGAGAATGGAATTGGGGAAGAATTATCGTTTATCCCGATGGCCATGTAGAACATTGGTTAAATGGTTATAAAATGCTTGAATATAACCGAAACTCAAAAGCATTTGATCATTTCATTTCGATCAGCAAATACAAAAACTGGAAAAATTTTGGTCATTGGAAAGAAGGCTATATTCTTCTCCAGGATCATGGCAACCAGGTTTCTTTCAGAAGTATTAAACTGAAGGTTTTAAAATAACAAAATAAGAATTCTACAAATAACTTGGTTTACTGCGGGTTCAATTTCTATTTTGACTGGCTGGTTACTGAACCTGCTCCATCATTATTTTTTTGCCATGTATCGTATTGAGGAGAACTACTGCCAAGTCTTGTCGTGAAAAGTGATGAAGGATCCACATAAGAAGAAGTCTGCGGCACTTGTTTCGGCTGAACAGCTTTGTTCACCGTTACCGCTGGCGGCGTTGTTACTGTGTTTGAATTGGTGACTGTTGTATTCGAAGGTGCGACGGTTACCGGTGTAGATGTAACAGCAGGCCCTGTCTGAATTTGTGGTTCAACCGGGGCAGGTGTAGTTGGAGTAACCGGAGGAGCCTGATTTACCACAGTATTGTTTGAAGGCGGTGAAGTTGTCATAACCGGTGCAGGCGAAGTCTGGGTTACAGGCCTGGCAGGTGCAGGAATTACAGAACTTGTATCTGCATTATTATCCAGCACTTGTGTTTTTTGTGGGCGCGGATAATATTTATCCATTTTAGGATGAACAGATTCTGAAGGTGTTGTTTGACTGAAACCGTCGAATGAAAAGAGTATCAACGAGCTACTTAAAATCAATATGAGTTTTCGTTGCATGCAATTCCTTTTTCCTAAAGTTATTTATATTAATTCAACAAATGTGCTTTTTACAAACTTTCAACAAATTTTTAATTATGGAGCCAGGAGGAAGATAGTGAACAAAGCAATTCTTTCTTTTTTCTTTTAATAGGGACTGGAAAAGTATTTCTATTTTTTATTCATCTGCAAAAATTGTCGGTCGGCAAAATCAATATATTGCTGCCAATCATAAAAGGTTATATCGTGCTTGCCTGTCCGGATATGATAACGAATTGTTTCACCAACCGGCAAATTAACAGGCGGCATCGAATCTACTCCCAAGCCTTTTTTTCCAAATAATGCATACACAGGTCCGGCATTTTTTGCGCTCAGAAATTCTCCTTTCGGATCGGCCCACAAATCGTCTTCTGCTGAAGCAACATACAAAGGTCTTGGAGCCATTAATGCGAGTAAGATATGCTGGTCAACGGGTAGCAATTCTGCATGACCATTATATTTTTTATAAGCAGGGCTAAACCAATGTGGGAAAGCAGTATTTATTTTTTCAATCGTTTCACCAAAGAATCTTTTGGATAAGGCAGCACCACCTTCGCCTGAATCATTTGAAACAACGATCGCGAAACGGGTATCATTCGCTGCCGCCCACAAAGCAGTTTTTCCTAACCTTGAGTGACCGGTTACCACAACCTGCCTGGCCTTTACTGCAGGATCAGTTTCCAGATAATCCATGATTCTTGATAGTCCCCACGCCCACGCACCAATTGCTCCCCATTCATTCTCATTAATTCCTAATTCTTTTTTCATGGTCGTTCTTATGCCTGTTTTCCATCCTTCGGGATAATCCGGTTCAAGGTCGCCATAATAAGCGGTCGCCAGCCCATAGCCACGATTAATCATTTCCTGCAGAGGCCATCTTGAAGAATCTGTGCCACGGGAAGCTTCTGTTGCATGATAGCCGGTGATATGTTTGTCTTTGTCGTTATCTATCCAAACGGTTGGCATATCGATTCCTTTATCAGGATCAACCGCCTGGTTGCCATGAAAATTAAGACCGGTAAAAACCGGCACAGCGCCTTTTGCAGATTTTGGCAGATACAACAATACATGCATAGAAGGCGAAGAAGCATCTTTGGTGAAATAAATTGTTATTTGCTTGCGGATGGCTTTTCCATTTAAAGCAGAAGAATCAATTGACGTTACTTCAAAATGTTCATCCTTGGATTTGTCCGGCATTCGTCCATATACATTGTCGGCAAATAATTGCAGCATTCGTGGCCGCTGGTATTGCAACCATTCTTCTTTTGTCGTTATTCGTTTACCATCTGCCTTTTGTAATGGATCAGGCAAAGTGTAAGGAGGAACCTTCGATTCACTGTAATTTACATCACTGGTTTGAGCATTCATAGAAACAGAAGTTAGATTAAGCGTGATAAAAAGAAAGAGGAAGATGAAGAAAGCTTTTTTCATTTTATTGCAAATTGACAGAATCTAATTTAGCGATTGTACGAAAGTGAATATAAGCATTTTTCAATGCTTATGCTTCAATCTGAACGTTTACTTGTGCTTTTTTTATCGATGATCTTTTTTCTTTTCACTCTTCACCTGGAATGAATTTAATTGCTTGCCTTGAGGCCGCAGTAAATAAATAAAAAAGCCAATTATTTATTCTATTACTAGTTTGATTTGACTTTTATTCTGTCCTTAAACTTTTTACCGGGTTACGCGTTGCCGCCTTTAAAGTATTTGCACTTACAACCACAAGAGTCAATAAAAGTATTACCGCACCAACAATAGCAAACATCCAAATGCTGATAGACACCCGATATTGATACTTTTGAAGCCAGTTGTGCATGATCCACCAGGTGAGCGGAATTGCTATAGCAAAAGCTATAAAAACGAGTTTCAAAAATTCTTTTGAAATAAGCAATAACAATTGTTGTACAGATGCACCGAGAACTTTCCTGATACCAATTTCGCGGATTCTCTTTTCGATAGTAAAAGCAGCAAGGCCGGCTAAACCAATGCAACAAATAAAGATAGCAAGTGCGGCAAACACATTACTAAGCTTTCTCACCAATTCTTCATTGATAAATTTTTTCTCAAATTCTTTGTCGACAAAACTATAGTCGAAAGCATATCCGGGATTGTATTTTTGAAAAATCGTTTGGATAGAGGCCAATGCTTTTTGAAGTTTAACACCATTATTCAGGCGAATGCTTATAATAGAAGAGTTGTCGGGATTATACATAATCATCATTGGCCCTACCGGTTTGAATGGTGATTCCTGTATCACATTGTCTGTAATTCCTAATATTGTAAATTCTTTTGCACGCATTCCATATCGTATTTTCATTCCAACCGGATCTTTCACATTCATTGCATCGACAGCTGCTTTATTCATCAATACATATCCACTGTCGGCAGGAGTTCCACTGAAGTCTTTACCCTGAATCATCTTAATTCCCATTGTTTTGGTAAAATCGTTATCGACAGTTAGACCGCTAAAAATAATATTCATATTGGCCGGCTTCCCTTCCCAGTCGGGCGCCGGCGTCTTCCACCATATTTCAGTGATCGGCGCCATGGTCCTGGTAACGGCGTTAATCATTCCTGTTTGAAGAAGATTTTGCTTTATTATTTCATAATTCTTTTGGGTATCAGGTGTTCCGGCAATCGTGATAAGATTATTTGGGTTATAACCCATATCTCTGTTTCTGATCATTTTTATTTGCTGGTAAATGATGATGGTTGCAGAGATCAATAAGATAGAAATTACAAATTGCGCAACAATTAAAATATGCCGTGGCAATACTGTTTTCTTTCCTTCAAAAGTCCCTTTTAAAACTTTTACAGGGTTGAATGAAGATAAATAAAGCGCGGGATAGCTTCCTGCCACAATGCCCGTAAATACAATCATTAATAAAGCGCCAACCCAAAATGCAGGTTGAGAAAATGGTAAAACCAATTGCTTATTTACAAGTGAATTGAAAGCAGGCAACAATAAATAAACAGCTAAAGCCGAAATGATAAATGACATGAAAGCGAGGATGACAGATTCTATAAAAAACTGGAGAATGAGTTGTTTTCTCGCGGAACCTAATGTTTTCCGAATCCCCACTTCTTTTGCTCTTTTTTCGGAACGGGCTGTAGAAAGGTTCATGAAATTTACGCAGGCAATCAACAGAATCACGAGTGCAATAAGTGAAAACATCCTGACATATTCGATTTGCCCACCTACATTTTTGCCGTCTTTAAAATCACTGTACAACCTCCATTTGCTCATGGGGAAAGTGAAGTAGGTACTTATCTTTTTATCGTTAGGATCGTGTTGTTGTTTTATTTCATTGATTTTTTTATTGATCCAGTTAATATTCGCTTTTGGTACAGTCTGCAGATATACGAGCCATGAAGAATTTACCCATTCACTCATCGATTGTTTTATATTCGGGTCAGAATAGTTGAAAGGTTTTATATAATCAAACTGAAGGGTTGTATTTGAAGGAAGATCTTTTACTACGGCCGAAACTTTTGCATCACGTTCATTATCAATTTTTATCACTTTGTTGATCGGATCTTCATTTCCAAACAAAGCTTTTGCGGTTGTTTGCGTGAGTACAATTGAAGAAGGATCGCTAAGGGCAGTTGCGGGATTTCCGGCGATGAATTCAACGGTAAAGAGATTAAAAAATTGATCGCTTGCAGTGAGACCGGTTTTCTTAAGAATCAGATCTTTATACGCAATATTGATAGGTGAAGGATAAGTAGTAACCACGGCATTTTTCACCTGGGGAATTTCGTTTTTTATTGATTGAGCAAGTGGTAAAACCATGTTTGGATCAGTAAAAATTTCATTATTGAAATCCCGGTTGGCCATCACCTGGTATATCTGTTTATAGTTTTTTTGGGACTTGTTGAAGTTCAGTTCATCCTGGACCCAAAGGAGAATAAGAATGGAGCAGGTCATGCCAATGCTAAGCCCAAGAAGATTAGTAACTGAAAATCCTTTGTTACGGAATAGATTTCTCCATGCAACCTTAAAGTAATTACTGAACATACTAATGAATTGATGTTGTTATCAGATCGATATCATTGAATGCCAACTAACAATATGCCATTTGATAAATACCTGGATTTTAATTATTTAGCTTACCGCATCGGTGCACGGTGTCCGTTTTTGATACATAAGATGTTCATTTATGGACAAAGAGATTCCATTGCCGGCAGGATAAAAAATGCATTATGACTCATTATAATTGAGGCTGTAACAGTAAACAAATGATTTTCTCGAATTTTTATTTAGACTTTTATCAGTTTCCATCTTCCTCTCTTAAAAAGGATCATACTTGTTATAGTAATGCAGGTTTCAGTTACGACAATACAAATGAAAACCCCTTTTGGACCCCAATTCCATACGATTGCAACAAGATAAGCCAAAGGGATCTGGAAAATCCAAAACCAAAAAAGGTTCACCCATGTAGGCGTTCTGCTATCACCGGCGCCATTGAAGGCGTTCATCATTACCATTCCGACTCCATAAAATACATAACCGAGACTTACAATACGCAAAGCCACCACCGCAATACTAACTACAGCAGGCTCTGTTGTAATTATTCCAACAAAAAAATTAGCGAATGCTAAAAATAAAACCGATACGATAGCCATAAAAATTGCATTGTACTTTGCTGCCTTCCAAACCGATTCTTCTGCTCGCATGGTTTGTTTGGCACCGAGATTTTGCCCAACCAGGGTAGCTGCCGCATTGCTCAATCCGAAGGCGGGCAAAATAAAAAATACGATCCATCGTAACGCGATCGTGTATCCGGCAACGGCATCACTTCCAAAGTCTGTCATAATGCGTGCCATTGCAATCCAACTTGCTGAACCAATTAAGAACTGTAAAGTAGCAGTAGATGCTACCTTCAATAAGCTTTTCATTACTTGCTTATCAGGAACAAAATGCTGAACACGAATTTTAATAATTCCTTTCCCTTTTAGCAAATGCCAAAGCTGGTAATAAACTCCAATAGCGCGGCCGGTTGTAGTTGCCATTGCTGCCCCGGGAAGTCCAAAAAAATGGATCAGGGTTGGACACAAAATGATATTGCATATATTAGCCAGCCACAGACTTCGCATGGCGATTGCTGCATTTCCCGCGCCCCGGAAAATACCATTAAGTAAAAAAAGAAGAAGAATTACAATGTTACCCGATAACATGATCTCAGTAAAACGAAAACCATGTTCAACTATATCATCTGTGCCTCCCATAAGCCTTAGAATATCTTTTGGGAAAAGTATTCCGGTTAAACTGATCAGTATGGCAACAACAACTACTACTACGATCGCCTGTGCACCGGCTTTCGCGGCATTCCCGGAATGTTTTTCCCCTACTCTTCGGGCAACTAATGCGGTTGCTGCAACACTAATTCCAAATGCCAATGAGTAAACGACAGCCAGAACAGATTCGGTTAAACCTACTGTAGCGGTTGCTACTGAACCCAGTTTGCCTACAAAGAAAATGTCGACGATTGCAAACACGCTTTCCATGCACATTTCCAATATCATTGGAATAGCAAGAAGAAAGACGGCCCGGCGAATGCTACCGCTGGTAAAATCGTGCTGCTTCGTGGAAAGCGCTTCCTTAATGAAGTTGAAGATTCTGGTTACACTCTTATTACGTGAATAAGTAGTTATCATCTGTGACAATAATTAATAAGATAAATGAAAATAATTGAACAACCGGGAGAGCTGTTTTTACATGGAGAGCGGGCTCGGTCTTTTTTGAAACAACGCCCTTTTACATTTTCATATTGCGACAAGTTGAGACACCAAAATTAGAATATTTTTTAATAACAAAAGAGATTTGTTAGTATCACTTATTAAAATAAAATTCAAGATCGGTATCAACATTGGTCATATCTGCTAATTCGGGATCTTTTTTGGAATTAAAAATATACATGCCGCAAATGTCATTGTTGGAGTTTAAGTCGATACACGAACTGTCTTTATCTTCTTTTACAAACAACAGGTATCGTGAATTGCTTGTTTCGATTATTTTAATTTTTGGAAAGTATTTTTTAAGAACGATATGTGCGTTTCTCATTTGAAAAAAACAGTCATGCATTAAACCTTCAAATACCATCGGTTGATTAACCGCTTTTATTTTTTCCAATTGTGCAGAATCGGGTTTGTAAAAAACAACACAAGAAGTGTTCATTGTCAACGTATCACCGAAAGAGGAAGGAGGTTTAGAAATAAATCTCCGTACAAGTTCTTTATGTTCTTTTACAGGAATGTTTTTGTTTTTTTTTGAATCGTTATTGCAGCCTAAAAATAAGAAAGCAAAAAAAATTGTTATAGTGAATCTTACACTCATGCTTTTATAAAATTTCATTATTTTGAAAATGAAGATGAAGATAAAAAGATTGCAGTCAACAAACTTTTTCTGAAAAAAATTAATAACAAATGAAACAAAAAAGCCCTTAATCATTTTGATTAAAGGCCTTTATTATTGCTGTTTCCCTTCTTGCAAAAAACTTATATTAATAATTCCATAACCTGGTAATATTAAACCCAATAAGGAATTGACCTCCTTTCACTTTCTTTCCTGTTGTCTTGTCGGTATAAGTGAATGGAGCATTGGTATTGAAAAGATTGTCACGCTGTGGACTCATAAAAGAATAATTTCCCAAAAAGAACTGGAATGAGTGCCCACCGGTATTGAATTCAAATCCAAGAGATAGGTTTGGATTCGGATTGTTGGTAGCATGTTTTGTGATGGGCTGATCGTAGTCAAACATGATTGAAGTTACGTCAGTAAGTTTTAACCTTCCTGATAAAGAGAACGCAAAATGATCAAATTTCATCTCTTTGAAAATCACTTTGGTCGTGTCGTCTTTAGCGTTAATGTAGTAGCCATCTACTGAATTCTGGTGAGAAAGGCTTATTCCACCCTGTATTGAAAGCCTGTCATCGATCTTTCTTGCAATCAACAATTCATGAAAGAAAGAAAAGCGCTGGCTGTTATACTTGAAGATTCCGCCGTCCGGGTCTTTCCTTGTATCGTAGGCCATATTAGCATAGTACGAAACGCTTACCGGGTATTTATGTGGTGTTTGCGTGATAAGAGAATATTTTAAATTTCCATCGAGCAACATATTACTTTTGGTTATTCCTACACCAAGGTTAAGACGGTTAATCGGTGCATAGTTTACACCAAGGCGAATGTTGGAAGGAGCAAAGAATCCCCAGAAATCATCGTATCCGTTAGTGACTACACCAAATCTATGTTGGATGTCTACTTCAAGAGATTTCTTTTGCGGTACGAAAACTGTTTGGTTATTTAATATCCAGATACTTTCAAAAGTATTTTTTACGGGTTTTAATTTTACCGGTGCCGGCGTTTCTTCAACCGCAGCCGAATCCTGGGCAAAACTACTGCTGCTCAATACCAACAGGCAAATCACAAGGAAGGAAGTGAAGACCCTCAAATCTGTCCCTTTTTTTATAAAACTTTTCATATTGATTTATTTTTAAAGTCAATTAATTATTGGGCGCACCATTTCTTATCCAATCGTATACTTTTTGCCTGTCTTTAGCTGAAGGAATATGTTCCTTCATCTCCCCGTTTATTTCGTTATAAAGGATGCTTGTTTTTGGAAGATCGGTATTTATAAAACCTCCGTTTACTATCTGTTGATAAGAAATATCGGTATTCATATAAGGTTTGTGTCCTCCATCTACATGGCAGCCTGATAAGGCGCAACTACTATTAAACAATGGAGCCAGGTCGGCTGAATAACTTACAAATTGTGGAGGTCCGTCAGGATCAACGGCAGTTTCCGGAAGAATTACATCTTTGTAACAACTGGTTAAAAACAATCCCAGTGTTAATATGAGTCCGAAAAGAATTAATACTCGTTTCATGATAACTTCATTTTAGGGTGAATTATTTGTTGTTGAAATTCATATTACATTCGATCTGTACATTATCAGAAATGCTTGTGCTGGTTACCCCATAATCACGGCAATTGAACTGGAAGGTTAATTGCAAGCCAAATACATCATACGCTGAAGCAGTACCAGCATTAACGGTAGCTCTTTTAATGTATTTTAATTTTCCAACAATAGATTCAGTAAGAGGGGCAGCCAGTGGACCCTGCCATGTTAAATTAAGAGTTACAATATAATCCTCACTTAAAGGATCAAATTCTACTTTGGTTGTTTTTATCCTTGCAATGTTTGTAACAGTCAGGTTTTGAGTACCAGCTACTATGGGGGTTGTAGCAAATGAAGTTAAAAGACAGCCGGCATCTCTTCCGGGCTCACCTGTATTGGCCTGGTTCATTTGAACATATCCGCTAAAGTAAATTTTTGACGGATCGTTTTCATAAAATGCCCATGAAGTGTCCATAAGAGGCTGGCCGGTAGTTATGTAATTTTGCATTTCAGCGTCTGTTACATTGTGCATTCCAAATTGATTAAAACGGCCGGTAAGTAATCCGGCTAATCCAACATAATTGGTTTGCCATAATACACTGGAGTGTGCTTTATCTAATTTCCATTGAGTGGTATCTCCTTTAGTCATGGAACCTGGAAGAAGAACTGCGTTGCTGCGATTAATTACAACGGCATTGGATGAAGGAGCTGGCAAAACATCATTTTCGTGTGTACAGCTTGTGATATACCCAAAGCCACTTAACAAAAGTAGCAGTGCCAGAAGGGTTTTGTTGCTAAACAGTTTCATAATTCTTTTTTTTGATTATTATTAAATAATTAACACAAAGCTATACCTCGGTGTCTTACAATTTCATGACTAAAGTCACTGCTTTATATGATTCCGATCACAATTAAAATAGACTGAATAAAGGCTGCTAAAAGTTTACAGCAAACCCATAAAAAATGAAGATTTTTATTTCAATTTGTATTGCAGATTTTTAAGAAGAACTTTTTTTGCCGCGCAAAAAATAGCTGACAAAAAAGTACGTCAATACAACAAACATTAAAGTGATGAAATTGAGCAAAAGGCTGTCAGTAAAGACTTTCATATCAGTTTGAATGATTTCTCTTCCCTGTGGTAAATTCAATTGGATAAAAATATCTTTCAACATAAAGAAAAAAAATACCAGGCTATGCAGCAAACTCAAAATTTTTTTTTTGCTCAAAAAAGGAACCCAGAAAAGGACTGCAAGAAGCGCAAATATTTGTAAAAAAGGAACGTGGAATTGTTCATTTAAATTTAGTGATGAATAATTAAGACTGATATTTTTTATTATCATTCCCAGGTACAAAGTGCCGGTAAGCGCATAAGCATAGGGAAGTAAAATAAACAGTTTTTGAATCAGCGTATGTCCCTTACCGTTATTTACATTTTTTAAAGAAGAAATAATAGTATAAATAAGACAATAGCCGGAAAAAAATCCAAACAATTCAAGCTTTTGAATGTATGCCATCAGATCATTTCCCATAATTACAATTTGGCTTTATTTATTAATTTACTGCCTGATTTTTTCAATTTATAAAAAAAGCACGTATTGTTTTAAAATACGCGCTTTTTCAAATTTAAAAAAGTAGCTGGTTATTTCTTTAAGCAGGTACTCCTTCCTTCTTAGGAAGTGGTTTTTCTACCGGTGTTTTTTTACCAATTTTACCAATCCTTACTAGGTTAAAAACCAGGTAAATTAACGTTCCCCAAACGCCGATCACAATTGCATAAACGGTAAATAGTAACCAAAAAGGAGTCCTGAACCTTGTAGACCACAACGTGCGTTGTTTAAAGAAACTCTGATCAATTTCTGTGCGCACACCCCATGGTACTGTTTCTTCCACTCTTAAATTTCCAACAATATCATTGTCTTC
>Ga0157371_10001770_pt1 | contig 21860 bp, 34 predicted proteins | sample C45metaG_FD_113462 | JGI IMG/M metagenome (GOLD analysis project Ga0157371, IMG submission 113462) | Corn rhizosphere microbial communities from Kellogg Biological Station, Michigan, USA - C4-5 metaG | ecosystem: Host-associated > Plants > Roots > Rhizosphere > Soil | place: USA: Michigan...
CGCTTACTTCTACACCTACTCCGACGACGGCCAGAAGACGGCCTAGTCCCTAATACTGGTTGGCCGGGGTTGTCGTGCGGACCCTTGCCCCGGCCAACCATTCACCTTTTCAACGAGTCCGCAAACCAATAAGGAGTCCGCAAACATGGTTTATCAGGTCCCGGCGTCTCAGGCGTCCATCAAGCAGAACCGTTTCGAGTTCACCCTTCCGGGTTCGAAGAAGGTTTACAGCGTCCCGAAGCTTCAGTTCGTGAAGCCGGCCATCGCGTTGCAGTTCAGTGACCTGACTGAGGTGCAGATCGCTAACCTGCTTTTCAATGAGTACCTGCCCGAGGTTTTCCCGCAGCTTGAGGACGCGACCCAGCTTGAGGCGCTTCTGAACGCCTGGAAGGAAGAGTCGGGTATCGGCGCGGGGGAATCCGAGGCCTCGCAAGACTCCTAGGGGAGCATGGCGAGGCCGTCGAGTATGACCTTATCCGGCTGGGGCTGCGGCTCTCCTGGCTGGGTACGCGCCGCCTGACATGGCGCGACCTGTACGTGATCGTCCGCCAATCCCCGCAGGATTCCGCGTTACACCGTTCCGTTGCCGGCCCAGATCACATATGGGATTTGCAGGGGCATTTGTTGGCCGGAATCTATGACGTGTTGACGGTTGCGAACTGGCAGCGCGGCGGGGACGAGAACGCTAAGAAGCCCGAACGCCTGCCCCGCCCTGGCGTGGTTAAGCAGGTTGAGGGCGAGACGTTGGCCCGCGGTAAGGCCGTGAGTATCGAAGAAATGAACGCCCGTCTTGGGTGGTAACTAAATAAAGGAGCCCCTTGATGGCCGTTGAACTCGCAACCGCGTATATCGCGTTGGTTCCGTCCATGAAGGGTGCGTCTTCTAAGATCGCCCAGGAGTTGGGCTCTGTTGACGCTGATGGTATCGGCAGCAACATCGGCGGGCGTATGGGCGGCGGCATCACTAGCAAGCTGAAGGGCCTTGTTGGTCCTGCTATGGCGGCTATGGCTGCGGTTGGTTTTGGCGGGTTCATCAAGGATGCTGCTGCCGCGTCTGACGCTACGGACAAGTTCGTCGCAACCATGAGTTTCGCCGGGATGGATACCTCTGCCATCACGGCGGCTAAGGACGCGGCGAAGTCATACGCGGACCAGACCGTGTATGACCTGCCGACGATCCAGAACATGACCGCTCAGCTTGCGTCTAACGGTGTGAAGGATTACACCGGCCTGACTCAGGCTGCGGGTAACTTGAACGCTGTTGCTGGTGGTAACGCGGACACGTTCAAGTCAGTCGCCATGGTGATGACGCAGACGGCCGGCGCGGGCAAGCTGACGACGGAGAACTGGAACCAGATGGCCGATGCCATCCCTGGTGCTGCCGGCCCTCTGATGAAGGCCATGCAGGATGCTGGCGCTTATACGGGTAACTTCCGTGACGCGATGGCTGCCGGTCAGATCACGTCTGACGAGTTCAACGCGGCCTTGCAAAAGCTGGGTACTGACCCGGTGGCGGTTGAGGCTGCACGGTCTACCAAGACGTTTGAGGGCGCGATTGGTGGTCTTCAGGCCACGATCAACTCTGGCCTGATGTCTGCCCTGAACGCTATGAAGCCTGCCATTACGGGTGCTATCAACATGCTTTCTGGTGGTTTGGGTAAGGCGTTTGAGTGGACCGGTAACGCCGCGAAGGGCCTCCATGACCTGTTTGTGAAGGGCGACTTCAGCAGCGCATTCAAGAAGGCCTTCCATGTTGAGGAAGACTCCGGGCTTGTTGGAGTGCTGTTCACTATCCGTTCTTACATCACGGACCTGGTTGGTGGCTTCCGTGCAATGTTCGCGGCTTACAAGGCTGGGGACGGCGATGTAACGTCTAGTGGTTTCGCTGGGGTTATGGAGCGTATCGGGAACGCGGCCCGCGAAGTGACGGGCGGGATCCGCGCTTTCTTTGCCGCTTTCAAAGCCGGGGATGGTGATGTAACTTCCTCTGGTTTCGCGGGTTTCATGGAGCGCCTTGGTAATGGGGCGCGACAGTTGACGAGGGATGTTGGCGCGATGTTCGCCGCATACAAGGCCGGGGATGGCGATGTTACCTCATCCGGGTTTGCGGGGTTCATGGAGCGGGTTGGTAACACCGCCCGTGAGGTTACCGGGGGTATTCGGGCGTTCTTCGCTGCATTCAAGGCTGGCGGGGATGATGTAACGTCATCGGGTTTCGCTGGATTCCTTGAGGGGCTGGGCCTGAAAGCGCGGGCGCTTGCGGACCAGATCGGCCCGGTTATCGGCTCGATATTCTCGCAACTTGGCCCGATGATTATGCCGCTGATCCCGCAATTCCTTCAGTTGCTTTCGTCCATTTCCCCTATCCAGACGATCTTCCAGGCGCTCGCCCCATTCATCCCGCAACTGCTTGATGTGTTCGTGCAGCTCGCAGTTGTTGTGGGTCAGTCGCTCGGTACGGCGCTAACGACAATCGTGCCGCTGTTCATGCAGATGCAGGCCGTTTTCATATCGGTATTCCAGCAGGTACTAGCCGTTGCGCTCCCGGTCATTGTGCAACTGGTGACCATGCTGGGGCAGACGTTCGCGCAACTCCTGCCAATCCTCATGCCGATTGTCACGACCATCATGGAATTGGCTATGACGCTTATTAGCCAGCTCATGCCGATCTTCATGCAACTTGTTTCCACTGTCCTGCCGATGGTGGTAACGATCTTCGGCGCGGTACTCGGTGCTATCGGCCCGCTGATTTCCATGCTGGCCGGAATGCTGATCCCGATAATTCAGATGCTCATGCCTGTTGTGGTTACGGTGTTCGGCGTTATCGCGGAGGTCATCGGGACCGTGATGCAAATTGTTATGGGCATCATTCAGGTTGTCATGGGCATCATCTCGGGCAACTGGGGAATGGTCTGGGAAGGGATCCTGAATATCTTCTCAGGAATCTGGAACACGATTGTTGCCGTAGTTGGTGGCGTGCTCGGGATTATCGGCTCCATTGTACTCAGTGCATTAACAGGCGTCTCAAGCACCGTCAGCTCAATCCTTGATGGTATAGGCGGGTTCTTCTCCAGCACATGGAGCAACGTCAATACCGGTATCTCAAACTTTGTTGGCGGGATTGGCAATGCCTTTTCCGGAGTATCCGCTGCCGTGCAAGGCGCTTTCTCAAGTGCTGGTACGTGGCTATTGCAGGCGGGCAAGGACATTGTCCAGGGCGTCATTGATGGCGTCGGGTCGATGGTTGGCGCCATCGGTAACGCGATCCTCAATCTCGTTCCCGGCCCGATTGTTGGTGTGTTCAAGACAGCGCTTGGGATCCAGTCGCCGTCAAGGGTGTTCCGTGCACTCGGCAAGCATATCCCCGAGGGTCTGAACCTGGGCATCGGGGATGGTGCAGATGATGTGGCATCCACAATGCGGAACCTCGTTACCGTCCCAGACCTGCCCTCTTCTTCTGCGTCCATGCCGGGCTCGTCGTCTTATGGTGCGGGCCGGAACCTGACGATCAACAACACGATCAACCAGGTTGATGACCCAATCGGGACTGCTCACGCTATTGCACGGCGCCAAGTCGCGCTGGCCGTCTAGGAGGATTCATGCCTTATCCGAGTCCGACTACTTACCCATCCGGGCTGACCTTCCCGGCGGGCATGGTGGACGCTTCGGCGCCGCTTGTGGCCGTGGGTGACCTGGTGATGAACACTACTGACTCTTATGGGGTTCAGTGGGTGCTGTCCAACCTTGAGGGTTGGGGCTCGCCAGGTTCCACGGCGCAGGCGACACAGCGGGCGGCGGGTAACGGTGCAACAATGTCGGCCGCGTATTTGAAGCCTCGCGTGCTGGTTGGCAGCGGCTCGATCCTCACCGAGGATCCGTCGCTGCTGACCGGCGCGATTGACCGGCTGATTGATGCGGTTGATTTGTCGCCGTTCCAGTTGACTGTTGCCGAGCCGGGCCTAACCCGGTCGCTGATGGTGCAGCGGCAGGATGATGTGCTGCCGAAGAAGCTGAACGCTTACGAGGCTGAGTTTAGTTTCCAGGTGATCGCGAAAGATCCCCGTAAGTTCGGTGACCTGGTATCGGCTACGACGCGGCTGCCGTTTAGTAGTGGCGGTCTTGTGCGGCCTTCTACATGGCCGCGGACGTGGACGGGTATCTCTGGTACCGGTCAGGTGACGATCAATAACCCCGGCAACACGCAAGCCCCGTGCTGGTTACGGATTGATGGGCCGTTGCCGGCTGGTGGGTGGACCATCACGCATCAGGGGAAGAAGTCTTCTTTGACGTTCTCGACTGCACTGGCACTTGGGTCTGGCGAGTTTGTGACGGTGGACATGGACCGGCGTGAAGTGTTGGCGCAGGGTCAGGCTCCCCGGTCAGGCTATGTCACGTCCCGCGGCTGGTTCTCCCTGGATCCCGGCGACAACGTGATCGCGTTCTCTGCTCAGAACTATTCCTCAACTGCCGCACTGACAGTAACCACTAAGCCTTCCTGGGCGTAGGAGACGAAATGACGATTACACTTTTGGCCCCTGACGGGGTGGCGGTAACGGCGCAGCAGGAGCGGCAGGCGCGTGCCGCACAGCATGGCGGCGGTTCCGGCAGGCAGTTGGGTGCGCGGTCAGGGTTCAGGGCTGGCACGCCTTCCACTATTCTGTCCGCAACTTCAACGACTTGGACGCTTGGGCCGTGCGCCTTGATGATCGACCCCGGCGCGGCGCTCTACCAGGGCGCTTATGGTTGGGCGTCTGACGCGAATATCACCGGCACGGTGACGGCCGCAGACGCAACCTACGCCCGCAAGGATATCGTCTACATCCTCGTGAACGACTCCACCTCTGGGGACGGCTCCGGGGCGGTAAACGCTAACCCGGTCTACCTTGCCGGCACTCCTTCCGCTTCGCCCGCCGCCCCGCCTGTACCGCCTCGCGGCTTCCTTCTTGGCACGATCACGGTCCCGGCGTCGGGTGGTGGTTCACCGTCCGTGGTTCGCAACCCTGCCGTGTATGTTGCGGCGGGCGGTATCCTGCCTATCTTTTCGCAGGCGGAGCAGGACGCGCTGACGCAGTTTGATGGGCTGACGATCCGGCGCGTCGATCTTGAAGGAGCGCCCCTCGCGGTTTCCATCGGCGGCGCGTGGAACACGGACACCAGGGCACGCGGCTTTGTTGGCTCTACGAGTGACGCGACGACCTCGACGGGCTTGTCTGGGACCGGCGTCACGGCGAACCTTGTTGCGGTTACCCTCACGGCGGGGCGCAGGTATAAGGCGACTTATACGTCATCGATCCGTTCAACTGAGGCGAACCTTGGGGTGGTTGGATCGTTCCGCAAGTCGGTCACGTCAGACACGTCATCGGCTGGGACGGTGTTCGATTTTGACCAGATCATTTTCACTTCGCCGCGCACGTCAACGTGGGGATCTTACCGGTTCTCCGTCGACTGGTCCCAGTCTGTTACCGAGACGGTAAACATCAAGCTCATCATGGCAAGGGTCGCCGGGACTGACGCTTTCGACATCTCATCCCGGAAGCTGCTCATTGAAGACATCGGGGCCGCGTAGTGTACCGGGCGCCCAAATGGGTTTGCCGTACCCGAGCGCAACTAACGGATGCACTCCCGAGGGTGTACGGGCCACGTGGAATGATCATGCTCGGCAAGGGCTTCATCTGCCTGTGCTTCGGGTACGCCTACATCGGTGTCCTGCAAGTCGCACCGTCCCCCGGCCTTGATCTGGTCACCCGCATCATGCCGCTGCCGCTCTGGGCTGTGGCATGGTTCATTACCGGCTTCATGCTTATAGCGGCTGCGTTCAAGGTGGATCACTCCAAGGCTCTCGGGGCTCTGACGGCGATGCTCTCGCTCTGGTCACTTACCTATGTGGATTACTTCTTCCGCGTCCCGGTACTTCCAGACGGCCACGACAACACTTCATACCTGTTCGCGGCCATCATGGCGGGGATGGCTGTGAGCGCGGCGGGTGTTGCCCGGATGCTCAACCATGGCAAATCGCATGCGGAGATCATCGAAAAACCGGGAGACGCCGCATGAGTGATTTCCTCCGCGACTGGGCACCGCTGCTTTCCCTTATTGCCGGTTCCTCGGCTGGCGTTATCGCTGCGATGTGGAACCGCAAGTCTCAGGCGGAGGCAAATACGCTCTCAGGCACTGGGCAGGTCTTCAAGCATCAGAACACGCTGCTTCAAGATGTGCAGGAAGAACGCAACCAGGCCAAGGCGGACATCGACAAGTTGCGTGCAGACTTCGAGGCATTCAAGAAGGCCGTGCAATCCCAGTTCAGCGGGTACCGGGCCTACATCCACAGCCTGCGCGGGCAAGTCCACGACCTCGGCGGTATGCCCCTCGAGTGGCCTAAAGACCTAGACCAGTAAGGAACATCATGAGCGACTTTTGCCCCGGCGCTGAACGGCGCCCACAACCTGGAGGCGTGACCCTCGATAGGTCTTTGCCGCCGCGGTTTATCTGGCATATCACTTGGGATCAGTTGCGTGCTGATGGTTCGCAGCCGGACTTCTCCGCCGTGGCCGGCTACCTGATCGGCAAGCAGTACTGCCCGCATATCATGTGGAACCCGTTTACCGGGTACATGGAGCAGTATTATCCCGCCTCGGTTGGTGGCCGTGCTTTGGCGTACAACAACCAGGATGGATCCGCGGCGGTGCAGGTGGAGGTGTTCTTCACCCCCGGCTGCGTTGTTGATGGCGTCCGTTACGCCACCGTCGCGGACACCCCGCTAAAGGGCCTGGACACGCTGCTGGAGTGGGCGGATTCCCTCGGTGTGCCCCGCACATGGCCGATGGGCGCCCCTCAATGGCAGAACAACAAACGCGACGAAGGTATCTGGAACAGCCAGGCCGGGCATTACGGTCACTGCCACTCCCCCGGCGACACCCACACCGACCCCGGCCCCATGCCCGACATCACCGGCATCACCATACAAACGCAATCAACCACGACCACGGAGGACGACATCATGGCCGCACTGAATGACGATGAGCAGCGCGAACTGCTCGGCAACACCCGCACGCTTCTGGCAATGCTGAACAACGTTGCCAGTGGAGTGAACGATGTCCCAGCAAAGGTCCTGGACGAGCCGATCGAGATTCCCGGCGGCGGCCAGACCAGCCTCCGGAAGGAAACCGCGTGGAACCCGGCCAACGCGGCCGCCGCGAACGATGATAAGGCGAAGTGATGTTGACGGCGATCTTACGGACTGTTGTCCCTGCCCTGTGGGGTTCGGTGATTGCGTGGCTGATTGGTGTGCTGCCGATCCTTGCCCCGTTCAGTGACGATCTGCGGGGCTTGGCTGATGTTGCGCTCCCGGTCATCACTGCGGTGATTATCGGCGGCTGGTACGCGTTCTGGCGGTGGCTGGAGCCGAAGCTGCCGGACTGGCTGACCCGCGCCGTACTCGGATCCGCACACACGCCCGTATACCCGGCGGACGCAGCCAAGCATGTAGCAAGCAACTAGGTTAGGTGGCTTTGATGGCGCTGAGTTGGATTTCCGTAGATGCCAATACCGGCGCCATTATTGCCGACCTCCCAACGGTGCGGGCAGACGGCAGCTTGAAGCGCACCATCGGGAGGCATGAGACGCAAACCGTTTCATTGCCTCTTGATGGTGCGCCCCTGAACTGGCAGACAGCGACACGCAAAAAGTCAGTGTTCATCGTGGCCCTGTCTGAGCCGTTGGATAACGAGCCCCGCGGCCTGCCCGTGTGGGGTGGCATGGTCATCGACAAGACCACCAGCCACGGGCCGGACGTAAAACTGTCCCTGGTCACGGCTGAGGATTGCCTGAACGATCACTACGTGGGCGACGAAACTCTCACCGCGACACCCCAGAACACCATCGCCAGTTACCTTGTCGGCAAATATGTGACCGGGATACCGCTGCGTGTGGTCTCACTGGACGGCGCCAACCCTGCCCGCGACCGGACCTACCTCGACAAAGACGATAAGACGGTCTTTGCAATCCTTGACGAACTGTCCGGGGTGAGTGGCGGGCCTGAGTGGACTATCGGCTGGGAATGGGTGGACGAGCAGAAGCTAGGCATGGTTCTCTACGTTGGTGCGCGCATCGGCATGGCTGCACCGGCTGGGCTTGGTCCCGCATCATGGTTCGAGCTTCCAGGCAACGTGACCAGCGCGGAACTGGTTGAGAGTTACCGCCGCGGTGAAGGCGCTAATGATGTGATGGCTACGTCTTCGGGCTCCGGGGATGCACGCCCGCAGTCCTCGCACCATGTAGCGACAGGTGACGGCAGGCCAAAGGTGGAGTTCCGCTGGTCCCCGTCAACGTCCATCACTGATATTGGCACGCTTGAAGATCACGCTGCACGGGCACTGGCATCCATGCAGAACGGTGCGGTGGCGCTCAGCATCACGGCGAACCGTGACGAGGTTACACCCTTCAGCCTCGGGGATGATGTCGGGTTCAGCCTGTTCTCCCCCGCATGGCCGGACGGGATCAGCGGATCCGCAAGGGCCATCGGTATTGAGTGGACCGACACGACGATTACGCCCGTCCTCAACGTGAACGGCATTGAAGGGATCGACTGATGCAGCCTGGACAATTCCAACCACGCGGCGAGGATGCTCTTATCCGACGCTTGCAGGATCTTGAGCGGCGGGTAGCTCAGAACGAGGCCGCAAACCCGTTCTCTGCAATGGGCATCCGGCCGGTCGCTGGCGGGTTCGACGTAACCGGCACGCTGGGACTGCCGAGCGGCATTATCCCCACGGACGCGCTTAGTGATCCGCTGGTGATTAGTACCGCGGGCGTGAGTCAGAACAACTTCGCGGTTTCAACGGCCGGGGATGTGTTCGCAACCGCTACCGTGACGATCCCTGCCGGGTATTCACGCGCCGACATTCAATGCAGCGTGGTTGCCGGTGCGATCAACGACACGGCTAACCCTGACTATCTTTACGTGGCGTCGAGCATCAACGCTGTTGGCGGTACGGAGACACCCCAGGCAGCGGCGGCTACTGGCGGTTATTGCGCGGCCCCTGCTAACGGCATCCGAAGCCTTACCGGGTTGAGCGGCGGAACGATCACGGTCGGTTGCAGCATCCGGGCAGGGTCTGCTGGCTGGTCAGCGAACGCCAGCAACTTCGCCAACATGACCGCCGTTGTGTTCTTCCGCCGCTAGGGCTTACTTGAGGTAGCCGTCACCTGCGAGGCGCGGCGTGGGCGGTGCGAGCTTGCCCGGTGCGGGTGCAACAGGCGCCGTGGTGGGGGTTGTCCAGTTCGGGGCCGGTGCAGGCGCGGGTGCTGGCGCAACGTAGACGGGCGCAGGGGCGACGTAAACGGGCTGCGGTGCCACATATACCGGGGCGGGCTCAGGGGCGGCCATGGTTGGCGCGGGCGGCTCGGCAACGACAACATCAGCAGGCGCAACCACTGGCGCGGGCTCGGTGGTCGCGGTCGGTTCTGGTGCTGCTGTGGTCACGACTGGCTCCGGTGTTGGTGCGGGCGCTGCGGTGGTGGCCGGCGCGGTAACGGTGGTGGACGGTGCGGGCTGCGTGTCTGCGTTGGCGACAGCGAAACCTCCGAAAGCAATTGCTCCGACGATGAGTGTCGAGAGCCCCCCAAGAACTGCTGATTTTGTTTCCATGCACTGAGTGTAGCCATTTGGGCAACCAATTAATAGTCAGGAGTGACGCGAGTGGCAAAACGTAACTGGGCGGACGGGGTGTTGGGTAACACGCCGTTGTCCGCTGCCCGTCTGAACGATCTTGAAACGGATGTGGACGCGGCTCTTGTGGCTCTTGCGCGGGATCCTGACAAGTTGTTCGCGGGCTCGATCACCTACGACACCAACGGTGCACCGACTTCTGCGGTGGTGAAGTGGCCGGACGGTAAGGACGGCACCTATGCGGGCACAGCCTCAGTCTCATCCCCCGGCGCAATATCGGCGTACACGATCACGCGCATAGTCAACGGCACCACGATCACCTACACGCAGCCGGCGATCACCCGCGACAGCACGACCGGGAACGTCACCAACCGTCCACCCATCACCATTAGCTAAGGATTCCTCATGGTTTTACCTGCTGGCGTGACGACATGCCTTGTGTTCAAGAAAGCGCCCGTCAGCTTTGGGGGTGGGCAGGCTGCGGTGTATTTGGAGATAACCCCGTCCGTGCGGCTGGTCCATACCGCGACGGGCACACCGTTGGCTGACTTCCTGGAGTCAGTGCAACCTGCCGAGGGTGGGGTGGCGCAGGTTCAACTGCCGCACACGGACCAGCCCGGCTTTCAAGATGAGGCCGGGAACGCATTCACCGACTGGCACTACACGGCTCGGGTCCGGTACGAAAAGGGCGGCGACAAGAAGCACCTGCCGCTGACCACGTTTCAGATCCCGGCCGGGCAGACAAGTGTTGACCTGTCGCTGATCCCTACCGGTGCACCCGCTGTGCCCACGTCCACGCCTGCGGCGACGGTGACGAGCATCAACGGGCAGACCGGTGCCATAACAACTTTGGCTGCTGAGGCTAGGCATCCTGAGGACCTGTGGACCGGAACGCTCACCTACACGAACGGCGCCGTCACATCCGCCGCTGTCCTCTGGAGTGACGGCGTGACCGGCACCTACACCGGCACCCCATCAACAGCGTTCCCCGGATCCGTAGACGCCTACACCATCACCCACGGGACCACCACGTACACGCAGCCCGCCGTCGCCCGCGACACGGCGGGCAACATCACCAACCAGCCCGCCATTACCGTCAGCTAGGAGCAACCATGGGAATCCTCGACCCAAAACCACTAACAGTTGCGGCAGGAAATGCCACTTATGTCCCTGCGTTGGCGGCAACGTCTGGCATCGTGTACGACGCCTCAACAGGCAACGTCACGAGTATCACTGAGGGCGGGATCACTACCACCTTCACCTATAACGCCGATGGCACCGTGAATACGGAGTCGCGCCTCGGGAAGGTCCGCACCTGGGCCTACGACGCAAGCGGAAACCCTACTAGCTCAACGGTGGCCTGAACATGGACGTAGTAACCCTAGGCGCGGCAAAGGCTGACGCAAAAAAGAACTACCCAAAGAACATCAACGACGGCAAGAAGCGCCTGCGCTTCCGGCCAGTGTCAAACTCTCCCGTTCTCCTGGCTTCGCAGTTCGGTCTGTCGAAGATCGACTCCCCGAACCTGATCTATGTCCGCGATATGCTGCCAAGCGCCCCGGCAGACTACGCAATGATCGTGTCCACCAACCACGCGCTGGACACTTCAGACGGCACCTACCTTGCATGGGTGACGAACCCGCTCGACCCGTCCACGTACACGATCTACGGACGCATCTACCAGGACCGGGTTGTGGGAATTTCAACGGAAACGGCCCGCATCATCAAGGTCCCGGAACTTGGCCTGTTCTACCTGTACTACCAGCAGTCCGGTGCCGGAAACAACCAGTCCACGCTCCTTGCCGTGAGCAAGGACCTGATGACGTGGGAGCGTATCGGAGTCGTTATCGACTACGCGGAAGGCACCATGCCTGGCGATGGGCACACCGGCAACTACGGGCCCATCCAGCGCCACTCAGCGAACCGCTGGACGGCCCTAACCCTTATGGGCGGCACTAACTATGGGCGTATGGCTATCAGCCACTCAGCAGACGGCGTGCGCTGGCACATGGACCCGCACCCTATCTCGCCGTCTATCGAGATTGTTCGGGACGGTTCACTGGTTGATTCCCCGCAGGGTGGATTCTTCTACTTCAACGGCGAACTGTGGGGCCTCGGTTTCATTGGTATCAACAGCTCCGGGCTGACGGTTACAACACGTGAAATCGTCGCCGGGCCAGTGTCGAGGGACTACCGGAACTGGGTGGGAAGGCCAAGCCAAGTATGGTTCCCCACGGCCTCAACACAATCCCACGACATCCAATCAGCCCAGCTCGACGTAATCGGAGACACCCTGTATCTCCTGCTGACCGTTGGCAGCGACGTCCACATGGCAGTAGGTGAGGTTTACTAATGGCACGCACAACCATGTCGAAGTTCGACACCGTATCCAGCGTCTGGCCTATCAGCGAATGGATCGTTAACCGGGTCAACACTGGCAGCAATGCTAGCGTCACGTCAGAGGGTGGCCTTGCGGCAAGCTACTCTGCCAACCCGATGCACATGTACCGGCGTCACGCGCCCAACGCATCCCAGGTCGGCGTGCTTGCCAAGATGCGCCGCACAAATATTACAGCTACCCGGCGTGACTGGATTGTGGTCCGATCCTCCGGCGTTATCGACCCAAACGCAGCCGAACGCCCAACCTCTGGTATCGGCGTGAACATCAACAATGACGGACGCTTGGAACTGTTCAAGATCGTCAACGGCGTCTTCACATCCATCACAACGCTGACCAAGGCGACGGGGACCGGCTTCTGGTGGTACCGGTTCGAGGCCATCGGCGGACTCAGGGTCAAGGCATGGGCAGATGGCACCAGCGAGCCGGGGACCTGGGATATAACGCAGAGCGACGACGGTACCGTGCCAGCAGGCGGTTTTGAACTGATTTCCTACAAGAACACCACGAGTGCCGGCGATGCCATCTGGTCATACGTGGAAACCTACGCCCCGGCTGGTACGGCGGCGGTAGAGCCCGCCCCGATGATCTTCCGCACGCTCGACGGGGCGACGGTTCGGCATGGACGGTCCCTGCGTAAGCGTGCCGATGAGTGCTTTGATACCACCCAGCCCACATGGCTAACGGGTACCACGGCGTTCGACTCAGCGACGCTGCGTCGGTCCATAACGGCGGCGGCTGCTGGTTCGGCAACGCTGACCGCGCCGTCATTGACGGTGGACGCGCACTCCCGCGTCGATTTCGGCCTGGAGCAGGCCCGGCTGAGCGCCGAAACGCTGACGACAGTGGCAATCCAACTCGTGGGCACCAGCACTTACGCGCTAACCTCCACCCCTGCCGGTGGGCTGGTTCTGTCAGGGCCCGGAAGGTCATCGACGTTGCTCACGGACTGGATCGGCGCCTCGGCCCGGAATACCGCCGGCGAAGGTATGCGCCCGCATAACTACTCGATAACCCTCTTGCCCAAGTACGGGCAGCTCATCGCATTCCAGGGTGAGAAGGTGATTGGGTGGCTGGACTTCGGAGCGCCGATTACCGGCAGCTTCACGCCAACCATCTCGCTGTCCACCACGGACACGGCGGCAAAGACGCTCAGCTACGGGCGGCTATTCCAGAACGTCGATTCCCTCTAGAGGGAATCGGGAGGTTGGCGAACGCGCCCCAAGTAAGAATGGCGAGAGCGACCAGCACTCTAGTGTCAGCGGTTATCCCCGGCAGCCACGCACTACTGCCGGGGATAACCGCAAGCAGCGGCGCGTAGAAGAACAGGGCGGTGACTCCTGCCAGGGCAAGAGGCCATTCGGGATGGCGAGTCCTTGTGGCACTCACAGCAAGTGCCGCCACAACTAAGGCAACCCAGACCCAGTGATGGGTCCACGAGATTGGCGATACCAGCAGCATTGCGAGGGCCGCGAACGACAGGCTGAGCGCTACTTCACCGCTTGCCCGGCGCCGCTGGATCGCCAACAGAGCCATGAAGCCTACCGCGGCCGACGCGGCGAGCCATGCAACCGTCGCCGTTGAGCCTTCCACGCCAAGCCTTGCTATTAGGCCATTGACGGATGCGTTGCTCACGTTGGCCACATCGCCTACGCGGCTGGTGTCCGAAAGAGCGCCACCCCAGTAAGTCAGTGCATCGGCCGGGGAAAGCAAGAACATGATCCCGACCGTGGCGGCGAACGACGCAATGGCGGTGGCGGCGCCCTTCCAGTCCCTCCGGGCTACGAAGAAGACGAGGAGCACAATCGGCGTCAGCTTGATGCCGGCCGCTATCCCCACAAACATGCCCCGGCCCCGGTGCAGAAGATAGACGTCCCCGATGATCATGATCATCAAGACGTGGTTGATCTGCCCGAATTTCAGCGTCTCCATCCACGGGACTGTAAGCAGCATGGCCGCGGCCCCTGCGGCTGTCAGCGCAGTCTGCTCCAAACGCGGCAGCTTCGGTCCAAAGCGGCGGACAAACCAGAACGCGAGCACTGCGGCTCCGGCGAAGATGCTGGCAGTGTGGAGCGCCAGTGCGATCTTAAACGGGAGGAAAGCCATTGGCGCGAACAGGGCCGCGGCGAACGGCGGGTAGGTGAACGCCAGCCCATCCGGGTGGGCCTCACTGACGGTGCCCGGCATCCCGCCAGGGTAAAGATCGCCCGGCTCCATCCCCAGGAAGACCCTGGCCGCCGACCAGTAGACGTTGAAATCCGCTCCAATGCCACGCTCGGCGCGAAGTCTCAGGAAGATAACCCCAACAGCCAAGATAGAAACTGCTGCAAGAGCAACCGCAGCCACAGTCCGATACTTGGTTACGAGCTGCACGGCGCGGCCCAGCACGGCCTTATCCCCCAAAGTCATGAGCCCAATTCTAAGGCTACGAAAGACCGGAAGTGCCCGTTAAGTGGCGGGCACTTCCGACTGCGGAAATAATGCCGCCTGATGGGACAATTGAAGAGTAAGAAACCCCGCGATAGTTGGAGCTATCCGGGGCCGTGACCAACGCTTTAGGGAGCGCTGATATGTCTATTGTCACCCGCGTATGCCACCGCTGCAAAGTAGAGCAGCCCATCGACCAGTTTTACGTCGAATCCGAAGCTCGGGCCAGCGCCAGACGTGGCAAGAAAACCAAGCAGCCATGCCGCACCTGCAACCAGCGATACCAGGCAGAACGCCGCGCACCACGGCAGGCCATCGTGGACAAGCTCAAAGCCGAATCAGGCTGCATGGACTGCGGCTTGCATCCGAAGTACCCGCAAGTCTTGGAGTTCGATCACCGACCGGATGAGAAGAAGCTGTTCCACATCTCCGACCGCATGACCAACGGCACCATAGAAGACCTCCTAACCGAGATCGCTAAGTGCGACATCGTATGCGCCAACTGCCACCGCGTCCGCACTGTGGAGAAGAACCAGTTCGGACAGGATCGCGGAACTACCCGCACCCGCATGAAGCAGGTCTACAAGGATAGGCTCGCCGGCCTCGGTCATATCTGGGAAGACTCGGAAGTGGCTGCGGCTACCCGCTCGGAACTTGCCAACCAGCTAGAGCTAGACCTATTCGCAGCCTGAACCACAGCGCCCCGTCATCTTCGGATGGCGGGGCCTTTTTGCGTCCCTGAATGTCCCTGAAAGTCTGGGAGCGTTTGAGGGTGGATGGCTAAACGGATGGCTACAGTAGCCGTAGTTGTGAGGCTGTGATCGACTGGCCCGAGGCATAGAAAAACCCCTAGATCTCGCGGATCTAGGGGCCTTCTGTTCTGTAGCGGTGGGGAGGCTCGATCTCCCGACCTCACGATTATGAGTCGTGCGCTCGGTATTTAATCCATTCGATTTACAAGCCTAGAACCCGCCGAAAACCCCTAGAATACGCGGAACTTACGGGTATCGCTGGAGTAGCCTGAACACCCCTGAAACTCCTAGGAACGTTTTACTATGGCTAAAGTGCAGGCTATAGAAGAAATCATTTTGCTCAAACCGCCCGAAAACGTGCGACAATGAAGGCACAAGAAAGCCCCGCGATGCTGTGAACATCCGGGGCGATGACCGACTAACAAGGAGTCGATGCATCAATGGTAACCCCTTACTACCAAGACGACCACGTCACCCTCTACCACGGCGACTGCCTCACTGAGCATCGCGAATGGTTGAATGCGGACGTGCTAGTCACCGACCCGCCATACGGTCGCTCATGGAGGCAGGGCGACACCGCCGTAGCCCGAGGATGGGAAGCTAACGAGCGAAACGGAATCGCGGGTGACGATTCCAGCCGGACCCGCGATGATGCTCTGATCCTATGGGGCACGAAGCCTGGAATCGTCTTTGGCGATTTGCTCATCCCCGCACCGAGTAATACCAAACAAGTCCTTGTCTGGGCCAAGGGTCCAAACGCTGGCTACATGGGCACCTTCGCTGGATTCAGGCGCGACTTGGAAGGCGTGTATATCGTCGGAAGCTGGCGCGGCGGGGTCGATGGCGAAACATCGGTGCTGGCATCTCGCGGCGTTTCTGGCGGCAACCTTGCGCGCACCACCGGGCACCCGCACACAAAACCCGCGGACGTAATGGAGCGCCTCATAGGTAAGTGCCCTCCCGGTATTGTTGCGGACCCGTTTGCCGGCAGCGGATCAACGCTCGTGGCAGCGAAGGCGCTAGGACGCAGGGCCATCGGAGTTGAATTGGAAGAACGCTACTGCGAGATGGCGGCCAAGCGACTCGCACAAGACCTGCTGGAACTGGAATGGACAGCATGAAGGGAGCGAGCATGAACATCAGTGACGAGGCCGTCGAAGCGGCGTGGTGGGCCATGCCGAAAGAATCGTATGTGGACTCGCGGGAACACGTAAGGGTGATGCTGGAGGCCGCGGCACCTCACATGGGCAAAGTATCGGAAAATAACAAGGGGCCGGAATGACACTGAAATGCGCGTACTGCTTCTACAGCGTGGACCACAAACCTATAGCCCGGCCTGCCGAATTTGTCATCAACGGTCAGTCGGTATGCGAAGACCATGTAGATACTGCCGCTCCAGATTTCCACCTGCCAGAGAACGAGAACATTAAGTGACCACGGCACTCACACTCGCCCGGTCCCGTAACGAAAACCTGTCCGACATCATCCGGGCCGCACTAAACCAATACATCAAACAATGGGGGACGAAATGAACGACTGCACCACCGGAACAACTGAGCAACCATGCCGGGGCTGCCCAGACTGTCAGGGGATTCCGGGGCCGCAGCCATGCCCCGGAATGTCATGTACTACTCTCGGCCCCTGCAAGCTTGACCGGGGGCATGGGGGGCTGTGCAAGTGACCGAGCGTGGCCCGCAGTTTGACGCGGCGGTGACGTTGTACGAGGCGGCACAGGCACGCCTCCTGGACCTCATCGACAACCCCGAAAAGGACGTGCCCGTGAACGTCTACCGCGACCACCTACGAGCCGCCACACGGGCCGTACAACGGGCGCACAAACAAATGATGGAGGCATGGGCATGAACATCCCGGAAGAGGCCGCTATGGACGAGTCGGAACTATTTGAGCGGCTTATAGAGGTCCGAAATGCGATAGAGGGTGGGTGGCCCCGTACTGCCGTGGCGTCGCTCAATGTCCTCATTCGTGACAGGTGGGGGACTAAAAATGGTCCGACCTCGACAGGGTTGACCCCCCAAGTGATCCCGGACGATGCGGTATGGAGGGCCGGCTGCACTGATTGTGATTGGCGGTACTACACATTGAGTGAGTCGAGGGCGCACGTATGGGCCATATCGCATTCAGATGAGGAAGAAGGGCACGCGGTAGAAGTCGCTGCACTGAAAAAAGGAGAGTCGGAGTGATCCCGGACGAGGCGGTAGAAGCGGCGGCGCGAGGTTTAGCTGTGCAGAAGTGGCCCACCGCGATAGGCGTGTGGGACTCGTTCGGGCAGGGCATGAAGAATGACTTCCGCGACCAAGCTCGCGCCGCCCTCGAAGCCGCAGCCCCGCACCTTATGGCTGCCATTCTCGCCCTGCACAGCAAATCAATCGGCTCCTACACCGACGCTGATGGCTGCAAGTGGACAGGCGATTACTGCCAGCATTGCAGGCGTGAATGGCCCTGTGAGACGGCGGAATTAGTAGAGTCCGCGAATGGCTAGGGGCAAGGGGGAAGGCTCAATCTACAAGCGGGCCAGTGACGGCATGTGGTGTACGTCGATTGAGTTGCCGCCGGGCCTGGATGGGAAACGACGGCGCAAGGTGGTTTGCCGCAAGAACAAGCCTGACGTGGTGGCTGAGTTGCGGAAAATCCAGGCCGAACTAGCTAAACGCGGCGACCTGCAAACCAACTCAATCACGCTGGCTAAATGGGCGGCTCACTGGTTGGACAAGATCGCACCCAAGGACATCAAGCCGCGGACGCTCGCAGGGTACAGGACGGTGATAGACGGCTATGTCGTGCCCGTGCTCGGCAAGAAAACGCTGGGGAAGATCAGCGCCCAAGACGTGCGCCGGCTCCACGAGGTCATGGCAGCCACCCCCAAGGATCCGAAACTCAGGGGCGGGCGGGAACTTCCGGCAGATACCGTCATGCTGTCCAGTACCTACTGCCTACTCGCGCACAACGCACTCTCCGTCATGCTCGGCGCCGCCATGAACGAAGGCAAAATCCCCGCCAACCCCTGCGACCTCGTATCGCGGCCCAGGAAGCGAGTGACCGACCAAAAGGCGCTGACGCTGCAACAATCCATGGACCTCCTGCTATACCTCAGCACCCACAAAGACCTAGCACTCTGGGCCTGCTACCTACTCACCGGGGCCAGGCGCGGGGAGATCATCGGCCTCGAACGCGACCGGGTAACCGACGTACTGGACCTGTCGTGGCAGCTCCAACGTATCACCAACATCAAAGACGTGCCCGACGATTTCGAGTACCGACAAGTCAAGTCCACGCTCTACCTAACCCGGCCCAAATCATCGTCCGGTTGGCGCATCATCCCACTAGTCGAACCGCTAAAGTCCATCCTCGATCTGCACCTACAGCAGCCCGCGGATGACAACCTGGTGTTCCACGAAGACGGCAGGCCATGGGATCCGGACCGGGTAACGAAAGCCTGGAAACAACTCATGCGCGACGCCGGGCTACCCGAAGACGTTGTACTCCACGGCGCCCGGCATACAACCGTGGACCTGCTCTACGCCGCCAAGGTCCCCGAAGACCTCATCCAAGAGATAGTCGGGCACTCCACAAGGGCCATGACACGCCTCTACAAGACCCGCACAGACACCGCCAGAGCACGTGCAGGCATGGAGGCACTATCCGCGCTCCTACGCCCGCAAATCGAAGCATGACCGCACACAAATAGGCCCCGCACTCCCCCCAATCGGAGCGCGGGGCCTCTTTTTTGTTTAAGGCTAGGCCTTCTCACGCTTCCGCCGGCGCACAACCTCATTCGAGAAGTACTCAAGGTCAACATCCAACGCATCGCAGATGGCCTCTATGTCGTTGACTGTAAAACTACTCTCATTCCTTAGCCGCTTGCCGAGGTAGGAACGTGACAGGCGAGCCTTCTTTGCGAGGTCCTGAGCTGTGATCGAATGCTCAACCATTAGGACCTTGACCTGCGCGGACACGGCGCGAGCTAAGGGGCCTGGTTCAGGCTGGGATCCGGATGGCATTCGCATACTATAGGCACCTTTTAGTCAACAAGTGTTGTCACAGCGCCACTGCGCCTCTTATGAGGTTATGCGCCTCATATGGGGCTAATCAACTAGTCAAACTGATAGCTAGTCCGTCTAGATACTCTCAAGTAGCGTCCCAAATAGGGCACAATGTTCCAAAGGGGAACACGTCACGCAGCCGGCACCTACCCCGATTGTCATAGCCTGCCGTTAGGGTTGGGCGACTAACGAATCTGTACTAACTGCTGGGGACATAAAAATGGAGTTTGAGCGCGCAACGGAACTGACTAGGGCCACGCCTACGGCCACGCTTTGCGAAGTATGGGGCCTGGCCGCTGAGGATGTGGACGCCCGGAAACGTGCAGAGACCCCGCTCACGATACGTGAAGCGGGGTCCCTTGCCGAGTTACACGGACTGCTGTTAGAGGACATCCTTAGCGTCTAGCCGGCGCTGTGCGCGCTGGGCCAGTTCACCAACGGACAGGTCCAGCGCGTTTGCTATTTCCAGGAACGCTGGGAGCGGGATGTCACGGCCGCCGACAAGGTAGCGGGAGAGCGTGCTGCCAATAATCCCGGTTGCCTTGGCGAGGTCAGCCTGCTTCCAGTCCTTCGCGGCCATTTCGGCTTTGATCTGGGTAGCAATAGCTGCCTGAATCTCGGTTCCATAATTTCCCATAACCACAGATTATGTCCCAAATGGTCGGTTAACAAGTCAGATTGGGAAATCCTGCGCCTATCTTGACCAAAGACTACGCGCAAATCGACGCCCGACTACCTACCTGTACTCAGGTCGAACCATGCCGACTACTTGACTTTCTTCCCATATGGCACGAAACTAGTTCACATGGAACCGAATAACACCGCTGTTGTTACAGCCATCAACCGGAACATCCTTCTCGAAATCCTCACCAGAGGAACATCCAAAAACGCAGTAGCCGCCAGGGCTGGAATCTCCACCAGCTCCTTTCACCGCAAAGTAACCGGCAAAACACCCTTCACAGTCCCAGAACTCGCCCGAGTAGCAGAAGCCCTCGACAAAGAGTTAGCCGAAATCGTCAAGGTGGCGGCATGAACACCAAACTCGCGTACAGCATCCCAGAAGCCGCCGAAGTCGCATCCACATCAGTAAGCGTCCTCCGCCGCAAAATCGCCGCAAACGACATCACCGTCCGATACATCGGATCGAAGCCAGTAATCCTCGCTGAAGAGTTGAACGCCTGGCTCACAGCACTACCCACCGAAGCAACAAAGTAACCACCCGCCGCAGCGCCTAGCGCCGGCCAAGCCTACACAGGCACCCAGCCCCATCGGGCAACAAAACACACACCGCCTTACCCCTACTGATCTACGATCGGAGGTTTCCCGTGGATAACTGCGCCCTTTTTCAGGAAGCAATTGACCGGCGAGACTATGCAGCGCTTCAACAATCCCTGACAGGCATGACTAAGAAAGATGCCGTCACCCACCTTCACGAACTGTTCCCGCATAAAGCGGCGGCCTGGTTCACGCGGAACTTCCCTTACCTGATTGCTTTGGACCCTCTCCAGCTAGGCGAGATCCTAGGCCATTCCGACCCGACCGCTAACAAGGCGATCCGAAACGTGATGAGGGCAGCCGCGTGAACGACTTGGAGAGTATCCGCGCATGGTCGATTGGTTCCCCATCCCTGCCGGATCTAAAGCCATATGTGTACGGCGGCGATCAGCCTTACGTCCCGCCCGTGGCGCCTTCTAAGCCGTCGAGGGAGGACGTTGCGTGTGCTGCCGGTGATTGTGCTGGCACGGTCCACGCGAAGGGTCTTTGTGGTCGGCACTATCGCAAGCACCGCCGGGGTGCGCCCCTCGACGAAGACCGTAGACGCCGCGAGTTCGACCCGTCGTTCTGCGGCACAGTCTCCGGCTCCAAGAGACACCACCACTACGGCGTACCCCTGTGCCAGCCGTGCAGGGACGCGAAGAACGCATACGACCGGGCACGACGAGCCGGGACCACAAAGAAGGAGGCTAGCAAATGACCCGAGCAATGGTCTTAGACGACTGGGACGAAAACTGGGCTGCGGATGCCATCGCAACGATCATCGGCTTGTCACTGGCGAATGATTCGTTTTCGAGCGACGACCTGAGGAAGGTACTCAGGTCGCCTAACCGTAGCTCGCAATGGGGCGCGGCTTTCCGTTCCGCACAGTCGCAGGGGCTTATCGAGTCGATTGAGTCTCAGAAGTCCACCAGCAAGACCCGTAACCACGGCCGCAACCTACGTTGGCGCCGTAAGCAACAAGAAGGAGTAGGGCAATGACGCTCAATGGTTTGTATGTGTTCGCGTGGGTGGCTGTGATTATCGGCGCGGTCGTGTTTATTCCCCGCGCTATTGCCCATGACCGGCTGATGTTCATGCTGGACAACCTGGACGACGAGGAACTCGCCGCCATGGAAGCCGAGTTCCCGGATCTGCTGGCTAGGTGGCGGGCATGAGTGACTACCCGATTTATTGCAGCGCGCAAACGTACCGGGCCACCCGCGAAACCCCGGCCGAGTTCTGCGAGAACGAGGTTGACGGCGAAGGTGACCTTTGCGCCGACCACGACGAGGAAGACCG
>Ga0157371_10001772_pt1 | contig 21847 bp, 47 predicted proteins | sample C45metaG_FD_113462 | JGI IMG/M metagenome (GOLD analysis project Ga0157371, IMG submission 113462) | Corn rhizosphere microbial communities from Kellogg Biological Station, Michigan, USA - C4-5 metaG | ecosystem: Host-associated > Plants > Roots > Rhizosphere > Soil | place: USA: Michigan...
CGGGCCTAGGGGGTGGGGTGGGGGCATCCTGGGGCGGGTACCCTTACCGCCACCGTCTACTGGTCTTTAGGGGTCTCATATCGGCGTACCGGGCTTCTGAGGCATCCTTGTTTCCGCGCTTTTGGTTGCATAGGCGGTGCGCGAGTCGGCAGTTCTTCCGGTCGAATGGTGATCCGCCTTTGGATACCGGGATGATTTCGTCTACTTCGGGTGATCCTGGCAGTCCGTGAGGCAGGGTCTTGTCTACTGGCATGTGGCATAGCCAGCAGTCTGTCTCTTCACGGATGACGCGGGCTCTGATCTTGTCACGTAATGAACCGTTGGAGCGTCGGGGGTTTGGCTTAGTCGCCATGTCGCTGCCGGTTCGGCCTGAAGCCGATGCGGTAGGCGCTGCTGTCGTCGTCATCGATTGATTGGCGAGAGTAGCCGGAGTGTAGTTCGGGTGGTGCGGTGTAGGAGTGTGCGTGCTCGGCTTGGGTGAAGTTGTTGCCCTCGGGTTGGGGCTCTTGTTCGATGCCCATAGATGCGGCGTGAGCTTCAAGCCAGGCGCATATGGCGCGGTAGAGACGCACGCTATCCTCCTTGGCTTGGTGCCAGATGGTGGCAGGTGCACCTAACCACCACCCGGCGTTGCTGCGGTCTTACCCATCCGTCAGCTCTGGGGTGTGGTGATCTACTTTGCTAGGCCGCGTTTTCTATTGTTGGTCGGCGTGCGTTTCGATCAGTGGCAACGTCAGGACTTGAACCTGAGACCTTCCGCTTATGAGGCGGACGCTCTACCTGCTGAGCTACATAGCCGTGGTGCCGGCGTCGTCACGACGAGCGGCGGTGTCCGTATCGCTGGGCTGCGAGATGCTGCCTCCTGGGGGAAGAGGGCAAACAAAAAGCCGGAGACGCTTATGCGTTCCGGCTTGGTTTTTTCGAGACTTGTGACCTCGACAGGACTTAGCTTAATTCACTCCTGCCACTCCTGCAACATCTGTTGTGGGTGTGTTGAGTGCGACGGCTCGAAGCCATTTGAGTTCGTCGCCGGTCCATTCGGCTTTGCATCCGTCGCAGTTGGCTGTCCATTTGTTGGGTGGTGCAACGGTTTCGGTGTCGTCATCCCAGTAGTGGATGGCTAGGCATTGGTCTCGTTCGGGCCCATGGAAGCGTTGGCCGCAGGCTGGGCATGGGATGGATGGGCGCCATGGTGGGCGTTTGGATACGAGCAGGTCCCGGATGTCACTGACCCATTGGTTGGTGATGCCTTCGAGGTAGGGCTGCCATTCGGTTGCTGTGGCGATGGACCAGGCGCGTAGGAGTTCTACGAGGCCGCCCTGGTATTCGAGGCTGGTCATTTCGTATTGGTTGGCGAGGGCTTCGGCTTTGATGTCGTTTTCGAGTTTGACGGCTTTGTGGTTGACGATCATGCCTGCCCCGCCGGTTCCGCCGCCTTGTGCGCCCATGTTGGATCCGCATGCGGCGCGGAGTTCGGCGAGTAGCGGTGGTGTTTGGTGGAATGATCCGTCATCGGCGCGGGTCATGTGCTCGTTGACCAATTGGTGGATGTTGTCTTTCAGGCTCACGCTTCACTCCTGTCCAGTTTGTGGCAGCGGTCCAGCCACTCAGCTTCGGTTTCGTGGTATTCGTACGTGACTCTTGGTTGGGGTTCGTTTACTTCGGTCCCGTAGTCAGGCCCGCCCCATTCGGTACCTTCGTATGCTTCAAGAGCACGCAACCCGGCTTTGGCCCGGAAGTACAAGCCCCAGTCTTCATCTGTTGGAGGGGTTTCGTGGCGGGTAGCTTTGCGGGTGTATCGGCTGTCGTTGAGTGATTTCTCCATGTACAGCATTTCTGCTGAGACCCGGATCATGACCGCGTTCTTATGAATTTCCACTATGGTTTGCCTCCGTTGTGGATGAGTTGGCGGCGCTTGGTTCTCCAGTGGGTGGGCCAGTGCCCGAACATCAGTCGGAGTGAGGCCCTGCGCTCTCTCTTCTCGCGGCGGGTCTTTGGTGGGATGCAAGTTAGCGTGAGCGTTGTTCCAATAACGGGCGGGTAGGTTCGTATGACTCGTTCGTCCGGTCTCGCGCTGTACGTGAAGCCAGGATCGCGGGCGGAACCTAATTCCTGCCACTGATCAGGCGGCCCATCGATGCTCGCTCCGGCTGGTGCGAAGTAGACCTTGCCTCCTGGCTTGAGGTATCCGCCTTTGTTGAATGGCAGCTCACTCACTTGTCCTCCTTGGGTCCGTTGCCGTCGTTGCGCCATTGCCAGTCGAGGATGTAGCAGAGTTCTTTCCGGGCGAGGTTGTGCAGTGTTCGAATGAAGGCACGGGCCGTGAGTGGTGTCTCAACCCGGTAGTTGAGGTTGTTGCCTGCTCGGGCTTCGGTGATGCCGTACCGAATTTGGGTTGCGTGCCGGGTTTTCACTTTGCCTCCGTGATGGTGATGTCTAGTCCTGGCGTTTTGGTTGCCCAGACCTTTTTGATGTCCCAGTGGACTATGCGGGCGTTGCATTTTGTCGAGGTCTTTGGGGCCTGCTGGGTGGTTGTGGAATTTGGAACGCGCAATCGGTGACGCCCTCGAATCCGCCGGCATCCTCACCAATGACGTGGTGCGTGGTTTGCGGATCCGGATTTCGCCGGCGATCTTGACGGGGTCGTCTATTGGTTCCCAGTTGGGTCCGGCGGCCAGTTTGGCGGCTGCTTTGACGGCGGCTCTCCATGCGGGCAGTTGCTTGTCTGACTCGACTAGGTTCTTCCCGTAGCTGTTCTTGCTGCCTTGGCTGGCTGGTGTGCCGTGGGCGATGATGCGGAGGCCGGTCATTGGGTGACGCCAAGGATTGCGGTGGTCATGGCGATGAGGCAGGAGCCGATAGCGAGCCAGAGTAGTGAGGCCCGTCCGCGGCCTTGGATTCCTTCGTATGCGACGTACAGGAGGATGAGGGATGCGAATAGGAAGGTGATCATTGGTCCTCGTTCCAGGATGCGGTGATGGTGAGTGCTTTGGCGCCGGTTTCGTCCCGGGTTTGGGTGATGGTGATGTCTGCGTTGCCGGGGATGGCGTTAATGACTTCAGGCAGTACGCCCGCGATTGGTCCGCGCATGAAGTGCATGGGCGGGTGCAGCGGTTCGAATAGTGGTTCCGGGCGGTTGTACTTCACGCTGGGCTTGCCGAGTTCGTTCATGACAGGGCCAGTGCAGGATGTCTTGTGTGCCCCGCCTAGCGCCCCGCATGTTTCGCAGACGCTCATTTGAGGTCTTCCCAGAGTGAGCGGGTGAGGACTTGTTCCTGCCAGGGGTCGAGGCGGCCGAATCCGAAAGCGTCCATGAGTGGCTGGAAGGTGTCACGGACTGCTTTGCCGATGCTGCACCCAAAGTGCGCGTAGCTCTGCTCGTGGGCTTGTTCGCGTTCGATGGCGCGGAACTGGTCAGGGTAGGTGCCAGCGACGTTGCACGGCGGGCATTCGTAAACCCAGCGTGCTTTGCCTTCTTTGCGGATCATCGGCTGTCTTCTTTCTCGGCGAGGATGAGTTCGTTGGGCCCGTACCAGAGCGGCGTGGTGCTGTTGAGTCCACTCACCCGGAATACGAGGTCGTTGGGTCCGTCTGTTGACTTGTCGATGGTGGTCACGCGGCCCACAGCGTCCCAGTGGATGTCGAGTCGGTTGATCACGCGGACAGGGTCGCCGAGTCTGAACTTCACTGGCCGTCTCCTGTCTTGCAGATGATGGCGCCGGAGAGGTCGATGACTGGTTTCCGGTATGGGTTGTCGGCTTTGAGCTTGGATGCTGATGCGGCGCCGATGCTCCATCGGCTGTCGGCTTCGTTGACAGCGGCGTCCCATCCAGTGGACATGAGTTCGCGGCGGCCTTCTTCGAGCTTGTCTGTCATGCGCTTGAGCATCTGGGCGAGTTTGTTGTTGGAGGCTTTCAGGCGATCGTTTTCGGCGCGGAGGTCTTCGGTCATTTTGTTCTCCTTGGGTACGGCTAAGCCCCAGCGTTTGCCGGGGCTTCGTGGTCTTCTGTGGGTGGTTCGTAATGGCGGCCGATCATGTCCGGGGGTCTGATGCCGGCCAGGAAGTCGGCCCTGCAGCATCGGCAGGCGTGGGACGGTTCCCCGATGTGGTCCGGGCATGGATCAGGTCGAGGTGCTGGTGTCTTGATTTCTGGCATGTCCCAATGCGCTCCGGGCATGAAGATCACATCTGGGGACTTGACGGCGGGGTTTGCAGCAGCTCTTACCGCGGCCAGGGCAAGGTCGGCGAATGGGTGTTCTGTGCGGTGTTCCCAGAAGAGCTTTAGTAGTTGGGGTTTCCGCCAGTCTTTCGGCCGGAGCTCGGCCAGCATGTCAGCTAGGGCCGAGGCTTGGGCGTTGGTCATTGGCTCGATGGTGGTCATGGATTCTTTCCTCATGGTTCAAAATTCGTCGTCGAACGTTCCGGCCTTGCGCGTTACGTAACTGAACGATTCGACGATTTCTTTAGCCCAATCTCTTTTAACTGAAGTAGAGACTTAGGCGAGGGAAGGCACCTACGTAAGTAGGTACTCTTAACTCTGCCGCTCTGTTGCCGGGGTTTTTGCCGCGGCTAATTAGCGGCAATTGCCGCTCGTTTTGCCGCTTTTGCCGCTCTAGAATGGGGCTTCATTTGGGCCTAGTTCCGCTTGTTTCAGCCAACTTTCACCGTCTACGGCGGCTTGCTGGCAGTGCAGGCAGGATTCCACGTAAATTTGCCGCTTCTCATGGTTCGTTACGTGGGCGCCGCGCTTCCCAACTTCGGAGCGGGTCTTGGACAGTTTCTCGTTGTCCGTCTGGTGCTTCACATAGTCGTGGAGCTGGTAACTTCGGGCGTCAATCTTGTGGAGCAGGTCGCCTTCCAGGAGCTCTTTCAATGCGGCTTCTCCACGGGCTTTGCACAGCCGGGCAGACAGTACGCCGCCCTTCTGCTGCTTCTTCGCCTTCAGGATCAGGCCGACGTGCAGGAGTTGGCCGGCGTCAGACAGCTCATCGATTTTCGGGTTATCGAAGTAGTCCACGTCGATCTTTGCCCAAAGCCGCCGGTCCTTCTCTTCAGGCTCAGGCACGGCTACTCCTTTCTGAGGCGTTGGTTGCGGGCGTTCATATACGTGTTGTGGGCGTGCCGGCACCGTTCGCAGAGTGGTACGCCGTGGTTTTGGTGCTGCCGGTAGCCTTTCCGGGTGCCGCATTTGCCGGGGTCGAAGGTGAATTTCTGGCGGGGACCTGCCCACGCTTCGCCGCCGGCGTATTGGTACTTCATGCGGCGCGTCCGCTCTTTTCGTGTCGTTGTGAGCCCCAGTTGTAGCCGTGGCCTCGCCGGAGGGTGCTGAGGTATTCGAGGCGTTGTTCCAGGGTCCATTGGCGGTCCGGGAAGTGGCGTTTGAGGGTGTCATAAGACGCGCCGTCCGTGCGGGTGATTTCCGCGAAAGACCAACCGTCATCGAGCATTTGCTGGATTCGGGTGATTCGTTCCGGAGTGATCCGGAGGCGTTCGGTTCCGGTGATTCCAAGTTCGGCGCGTACGTTGGCTACGCCGCGGACACTGCATCCGAGAGCGTCCGCGATTTGCTGAAGGGTTTCTCCTTGTTCGGTGCGGGCACGGACTTCTTCACGGTCGATCACTTTGTATCGGCCACTGCCGTGCTTTTGCGGGGCGATTCCGAGTTGCCGGCGGGCCGCAGTGACTCGCTCTGGTGTGCATGCGAAGTGTTCGGCGAGTTCTTTCCGGCTGAGGCCCCGGTCGTGGAGTTCCCGGAGTTGGTCGAGGTTGACTTTGCGGTGGCTGTTGCGTGGTTTGTTGATGCCCATGCGTGCTCGCGCCCGGGATACTGCGCTCGGTGCGCATCCGAGGTGTTCGGCTATGTCCTTGAGCGATTTTCCGGCGAGTGTGAGTTCTTTGACTCGGTTGGCGTCGATGCGGCGTGGGTCTTTGGATGCTTCGTGGGCGGCTGCTTCGAGGCGTTCCAATGCTTCGTCTTGGTCGGTGGTCATCGTTCTTCCTTGGGGTAGTTGAATGGCCGTTTGGGCGCGGTGGGGCGTTGTCGTTGTGCGCGCATGACGTTGTTGACGGCTTGGTTGCCGGTGGGATCGCGGTGTGTGGTCATTGCTCGGTCGTTGGCGTCTTGCCGGCGGCGTGCGTCTACGTGGTGTTCGCATGCGCCGCGGCTGAGGCAGATACCTGTGTTGGATCGGCATATCCCGCAGCACGGGTCGGTGAGCAGCTTGCTCATGCGGCGATGTCCGCGGCGGCGAGGGCTTCCACTTTGGCTGGAACGTATCCGCCCCAGTGCTCGTCACCGCTGGTGTAGGCGACGGGGACTTGGGCGTAGTTGAGGCTGGTCACGAACTCGTACGCGGCGGGGTCCTGGGTGACGTCTACCTTGTGGAAGGGCACGCGTTCCTTGGTGAGCTTCCGGACCATGGCGTCGCATTGGACGCAGGGTGTCTTTGAGTAGAGGATGACGGGTACTTGGTGCTGTTCGAGTAGTTGCTGTGCGTGGTTCATTGGGTCCTTTCGGTAGCGGCGCCCGACGTGTTTCCGGGCGCCGCTGGGCATCAAAAAAGCCGCGGTGTGCGCGGCTTGGGGGGTCTAGAAGGTGGGGTCTTGGGCGGGCCATCCGCCGTTGTCTGGCGGCGGTGGTGTTGCCCACGGGTCAGACTGGGCGGGTTGCTGGTTTTGTCCGGCGAGTTTCTGACGGTCCTTGAGGCTGGTCAGAATCTCCACGGCAGACACTTTGACGTCTTTGGAGATCCGCTGTTCGCCGTTCTGCTCGTAGGACCGGTCATGGTAGGTGCCGTAGACCTTGACGCGGACACCTTTGAGAAGGTCAGCGGCGAAGTGTTCGGCCATGCTGCCCCACCATTCGCAGCGGAACCATTGGGTCGAAACGTCTTCCCATGAGCCGTCGTCTTTCCGCTTTGATTTCTTGTCAGCCACACTGAACGTGAGCTTCGGGGATCCGCTTGGCGTGTACTTGGGTTCGCTGTCCTGGCCAAGGTTGCCGGTGATGATGATTTCAGCCATTTAGAAGACCGCTTTCTTGGGTAGCGTTCCGTGGGTGGCTTCGATTGAGGTCCTGATGTCCGCGGCTACCCGTTGGGCTGCTCGTTCGGCTTCGGCACCCTCGAATGCTGGGTTGCCGCCGGACCATTTCTTTTCGTACTGGACGATCGTTCCGTCCGCGAGCTCTACATTGACTGTGACTTTTCCGGGCATTACTTGGCCTCCTGGGCGATGGGGGTGAGTACTTCAACCCATTGGGCTGCGACTTCGGGTTGGATGTGGAAGAAGTTTGCGGCGCCGGCCATTTGGAGTTGGTGGCCGGTTTCTGCGTTTCCGTTGCCGGTCTTGGTGAGGGTGCCGGCGACTAGGGTGACGCTGATGTAGCCGGGGATTCGTTCGCTCATGCGGTGGGCTCCTGCGCTTGTACGTAGTCGGTGATGTGGGTGGGTGCGCCTTGGTTGGTGAGCCAGGCGAGGTAGTCAGGTAGTTTGCCTTCGCTGACCATGCGTGCCGTAGTGGTTTTGATGTCTTCCGGGATGGTGAGGTCCGGCTGCTTCTGTTCGGGTGCTGCGTCGGGCAAGGGCTGGACGGTGAATGAGCGTTTCTTGCCGCGGGTTTCGGTGAGTGCCAGGGTGAGCGGCTTTCCAATGCCTGACATTGCGGCAATTTCTATTCCGCCGACTGCTTTGCCGCCGTACTTGACGCCCGGGTTGCCGACGAGGGTTAGGCGGCGTCCGATGTAGGCGTCCGTCTCGGTGCCCCATGCGATGGCCAGGACCCTGCGCATGCTCTTGTTGGGCTTGAATGGCCGGCCGGGATACTCCACGAGCTCGATGTGTAAGGGCTGCTCTGACCCTTTGAATACCTTGCCGTCCGCGACGGTGACAGTTCGGGGGCCGGCAATGTAGTCGTCGTAGTTTTGTTGGTCTGATTTCGGGGCGAGTGTTTCGGTGATGTCCATGTCAGATGAACTCCGGGTCTAGGTAGTGGTCGATGCGTTCGGTGTCGGGCATGTCGGCGGTTGCGGTGAGGTAGTCGCTGACCATGGTGGCGATGATGGTCTCTGCCTGGTTGGCGGCGCCGAGGATGGCGGCGTGCCATGCGGGGTCTGGGTAGACGCGCTTTGTCCAGAGCTTCATGCCACCGGAGTAGGAGACGTAATCGATCCAAGAGCGCCCGGAGACGAGCAGACCGGTTTGGAGTTGGGCCACATTCTCGCTGGGGACCTCATCAGCAAGTACGGTCTTGAGCTGGATCTTCTGGGCACGAGACTTGATTTCGATGAGTCCGGCCAAGGCCACCAATCCATCGGGTGAGTATCCAATCCGGAAGCTGTCGAACTCACGGACCATAAACCCAAGCTCATAGACGCGGGCGTGGTGGGTGGAGTAAGCGTCTCTGGCGTACGGCTCATCTAGTTGTCCACGTTCCATTGCCCGTGACTGCAACGTTGGCTCAACAAAGCCGGTGATACGTTCGGCCGCGAGGGTCATAATGAGGCCAAGCGCTGTTTCGCTGGTGGTGTCCGCGGTGATGACCCTGTCCAGTTCGCGGGCTGCTGCTGCGCGGGCTGGGTGGAGTGTCTTGATGGGGTCCGGTGTGCGTTTGCCAAGGCAGGGCCCGTTTGGTGTAGCGCCGCATTCAGGGCAGTCCGTTTCAAGTGCTGTCGGCTGCCGGGACGAAACAAGGTTGCCGATCACGGATGCGGTTAGGATGCCGCAGCGTGCTTGGAGCCACTCATCTGATCCTTGTTCCAACTCGGGGTAGGTGTGCAGGGTCATTGTTCTCCTTGTGGGCATGAAAAAGGCCCCTGTGCGGGGCCGTGTATCTTGCAGTCTGGGTTGGTGGGTCGAGGGTTGCTTGGCGAGTAGCGCCAAGGTGGGCAGTCGCATCCGGCGTATCGGTTCGTTTGCCGCGCCCATGTGTTCGCCGCGCCCATACCCGGCAACAGATCAGGCATCGTTCGCGACTTCTGGGACTTCCTCAATTCGGATGAGCCAGACCTTGCTGTCTTGTGGCCGGTATCCCCGAAATGCGATGGCCTTAGCTTCAGCCTCGCCGTAGGAATCAGCAAGGACGGTCACCGGATGGGCGTATTCGCTGTGGCGGTTAGCGGGGCCAACCTTGAACTCGTAGCGTGCGCTCATGCCGTGTCACCACCCAACGCCTGGGTGAGGGCTTCGGCTGTCTTGCAGGGCCAGAGCGCTTCGCGGTATCCCCATTCCTCGCCTGTCTCGGAAAGCTGCTCGGACTCGACGCGGGCACATTCGCCGCAGACCTCGAAGAATTGCGGGCCTGCCTCGATTGCCACCACTCCCAGGTCCACTTCTCCTGCGGCTTCTAGTGCTTGGTCACGGGTGAAGAACGTGTAACCCGCGCCCTCGTAAGGCTCCCAACGCTTCTCAGGCTTGTGCAGCCCGGCCACGGCTTCTATGGCTGCGATGAGCTTGGCCTGATCCGTGGGAGCGTTGGCGATGAAGGTTGCGTCTTTTATAGCTTGAGGCTCCCTCTTGGCGAGGTGTGGGGCGGCTCGGACAACGCGGAGGCTGCGCGGATCGTCGTAACCTTCTTCAACGTCGCGAGGGTCAGGGTCGGTAGTAATCACATCGCCATACTCGCGAAACCAGGGCCCGGGTGTGGCTGCGGCGAGTCGGTCTTTCAGGGGCTGCAACAAGAAGGGGATAGTGGCGGTCATGACGCAGACCCTTCGTGCAGGACCGTGGCAGGGCGGTCCAAGTCGGCGGACAGCGATTTGTCCCGCGTTCCCGTTTCGGCCCACCATCCACCGTCCTTGACGAACACGCCGCCATACACGCTGCGGATGACAGCATCCGATGGCAGTGCGTCGAGTTCTTCCACGGTGGTGACCGTGCGGGGCTTCTTGTAGCCAGCGGCAAGGAGGTCATCTGCGATGGCTCGGGCGTCAGAGTAGCCGACGTCGACGGCGTAGTAGCCTTCCCCGATCCGGTAGCCGACGATTGCAGCCGCCAGTTCGTCGCGTTCGGCGCTCATGCTTCCACGTCCGCGATGTAGTCACTGACGGCGGGCAGGAATGCCTTATCTCCGCATCCTTCGCAGGTCAGGGTGAGGTCGCCCAGCCAGTCAAGGTCGATCACTACCTCTTGCCCGGGCTCCTGTGCGGTGTCCAGTTCTGTGCTGGTCATGCTCTCACCGCAGTCACAGGCGGTCTTGTACGTGACGATCAGGCTCATCTGGTGGGTTCTTCTTTCGTGGCTTGGAGGATTGTTGCAAGTTCAACTTGCAAGGGGTCGATGATCTTGGCGGCGAGACGCGGGCAGGTGACCGCCAGCGCGGCAAGTTCGGCGGGAGTCATGGCGCGGTCCTCGATTCGATGAGGTCACCGCGCCCGTACCTTGCCGCGCAGTCACCGCACTCTTTGAGCCGAATGGGGCACTTGGCAGGCTTCCACGTGCCCCGCTCAAGAGCTTCGTCGTAGTAGTCGTCGCCGGCCAGTGCAGTATGGGTCAGGTAAACGCTGCCAGGTTCAATGCGGCCAGAGCAGCTATCGCAGTAGTGCTTCTTCCGTGCTTTCCGGGCGACGGTGACGCTCATGACCGCTCCCTGCTTGGCTGTTGGTCGCCGCTGATGGGGTATTCGCAGCCGGTCGCGCACCGGGCTACCTGGTCGTACCACCATGCTGGGAGGTTCAGGTCAGCGGCCGCCCAACCACCCGGCGGCATACCCTCAGCCGGACGCTGCTGTACATGCGGGGCACGGCGCGGATTCCGGATCATGGCTGCACCTCATGAATGATCGTCAAAGGCAGGGCCATCTCATCGAGGTGATGGTTGTAGCTGCTTCCAGGCGCGAACCAGTAGCCGTTGAAGTGTTTGAAAGACGTCCCCTTTCGTCACAACCACGGTCCCATTCGGCAGGTTCACTTGATCGGCTCGGGAAGCTATCGTGCGAGGCTTCCGGTATCCAGCGATAAGGAGGGCATCGGCGATGTGCCCGGCATGCGATGGAGAGTTGTAACCGCCCTCGATAGTCAGGTCCGGGCATGAGGGGCAGGCGCCGGTGAACTCGCCTTTCACGAGCCACGGGTGCTGCATGATGTCAGTGACCAGTTCGCCGCGGGCGGTGCTCATTGTTCGCCTTTCCTGTAACTGTCGGCGTCGTCCTCGAACTGGGTGTCCTGTTCTTCGGCCAGCGCGTCGTAATCGATGGGCTCGCACGGTTCCAGTCGGGCGTCGTGCTGGCGGGCCTTGGCGATGGTCAGTGGCGCGGCGAAGATCGTGGCCGCGAACAGTAGAAAGTAGATTCCGGTGATCATGATGTTTTCTTCCTCCATACGCGGGTGGCGCCGTACTTACGTGCTGCAGCGTGGGATGTTTGGTAGCCGACAGGCTCGATGTGGCCTGCCTTCTTGGCGGCGATAATTGCCCGGCCGGGCCACGATGGTTCGTCCGGGTCGCGCATCTCTCGGCGGAGGTCGTCGGCGCTGAACACTTCGTGCGCGTTTGCAAGGCCGATGATCGTGGCGACGGCATCCTCGTGCCATTCGTCCTTGTCCTGCTCAAACGCCATCGCCCTCATGAGGACCTCTTTCTTGCTGCGTAGGCTTTGATGTCGTCATTGAGTCGTTTCTGACGGGCGCGTTCGAGAGTGTCCGCCATCAGGTCCGGGGTGAACTGGAAGGCGTTCTTGCGTGCTCGCTTACCGCCGCGGCCATTCTCAACCGGCCGCGACTTGGCGCCTTGTCTTACTGCGCGCTTCACAAGCCCGTCGTTCATGCCGCCAACCTTCGGGCCGCTGCAGCCTGGTTGCGTTCCCGCATGACGTTCTTTACTGCTTCCTCGCCCGTTGGGTCGGAGTGTTGAAGGACGCGGGCGATGAGCTCGTCATCCGTGAGGGTCAAGGCGTTGCACGCTTCGAAGTTGCGGTTGATCTTCTTCGCTGCCCGCCTGACGACCGTGCGGTCGAGGGGGAGCTTGTGGGTGGCGGCGTAGGAACGGATCTTGTTTTCCCAGCCGGCCAAAGTGTTTTCGGACATGCCAATTAGCCCTTTCTCCGAGGGACGAACCCATGGGTGAGGTCAAAGATGGTGGTGCTGTGGTGGTGTTGCCCAGACGATGGGGCGAAGGTGCCGAGAGTCGGCGAGGGGTGTTTCTAGGATGCTTCGGAGGGAAGTGTTTCGAGCCAGGCATCTAGCTCTGTAGCTCTTATTACGGGTTTGCTGCCGATGTACTTGACGGCGATCTCTCCGCGTTCAACGATCCGCTGAAGGGTTCGTACTGAGACGCCTACAGAGTTTGCGGCTTCCTGATAGGTGTATGCGCGCTTCTCAGTCATTGGCCTGGTCCTGATCTATCAGGAGGACTCCGGCGAACGTTACGCCGAGTGCTTCGGCGACTCTGCCGAGTTCGTTTACGTACCAGTCTGTGTGTCCGTCAAGCTTCCGGTCGAAGCTTGTTTGGGGGATCCCGGCCTTCTTGGCTAGGGCGTGGCGGTTGGTGTTCTGCTTTGCGATTTGGTGGAGGATTGTGTGGTTTGCGGCTGAAGTGACATCAGCGATGTTCTTTCCCATATGGAAAGCTTCCCATATGGAAAGTGAGTTCAGCAAGTACGACGCGAGATTCTTTTCGAGTACATCCAAGTAGTGCAAGTACCTGGAACGTGAGTACAATCGCACGCGGCCGCAGGCGGGCGCGCACGAGGCTAGGTACACAAAAGTTTCGTCAGGAGTTGTTAACTGCCCAAATGGTTGCTATTTTTTCCATATGGGAACTTACGGGAATGACATTCAGGCGGCCATCGCAGCGCAGATCAAGGCTGAGATGGGCGCCAAGGGCTGGAAGCAAGCCGACCTGGCGAAAGCTACCAGCATGCAGGGAAGCACGCTCTACCGCTACCTCGCCGGCGCACGTGACATCCCGTTGCCCGTAATGGCTGACATTGCGACCGCGCTGGGCATGGACATTATTGAACTTGCCCAGCGCGCACAGCGCCGCCTAGATGGCAAGGACGTCAGCTAACGTCTTCCCGTGTAATTCAGCAAGCGCCCCAACCTCTCGGACGGTCATGGGGCGCTTTCCGCTTTTAACGTGCTCCACTTCTTCGTGGTGCAGCCTCCAGGCCTCACAAAGGTCACTGGCAGGTGTGTCTCGTGCCAATGCAACCAAACGCTCAACGTGCATGTGTCCGTCCCCAGATTCGAATATATGTTCTAACGATTATGAGCCTACGACGCTGGACCGACAAACAAGAGCGAATCCTGCCTCTGCATGACGGGATTAAGTCCAGACGCGTTAAAGATAGCCTCTCATGAGTCTCAGGGTTAAATTTGAGCTTAAACCCTTCCATGGTCCATGCTTAGAGTTAATATTGAGCCACCAGAACTTATATAAGTTCTCACGACGAGTTGAGGGCGTCTGCATGCCGCTTGCGGCTTTCTGACTCCGGAACGGATAGATTATGGTCATGCCTGCCGTAAAGCAACCAGAATCGGGACCACTCGCGAAGGCCTTCGCCGGGGAGGTCCGCGCCGCCCTTGCGCGCCGCCGGATCACCGCTAAGCAGCTGGCGAGTGCTACAGGTCTATCTCCTACCTATGTGAACAAGCGTCTCCGCGATGAGGCCCCGTTCACCCTCAACGATGTCGAAGTGATCTGTGACAAGCTCGACGCGGACTCGGAGGGTTTCCGGGCAGCAGCAGCCAAGGCGCTGCGTGAGGCCGGCGCTGACGACGAATAAACCACAAAGAAAGGCGCCCCTACCAATATCGGTAGGGGCGCCTTCTGCGTTCTATTGGGTTAGTTGTGGGGTCAGTAGCTTGGAGATGGATTCCATGCCTTCACGCATGCGTTGGCGGTGCACCTGGGAGCGGGTGCGGTAGTCGCGGGACATTGCCCGGGACGAGTGGCCGAGGATCATAGGTATGAGGTCTTCAGGGACGCCGGCGTAGTAGAGCAGGTCGGCCATGGTGTGTCGGGAGCCATGGAGGTTGACGTCTTCGGGGAGCCCGGCGCTAATGAGTACGGCTTTCCATCGCTTGGATGCCCGGTCTGGGTCGTAGGGTCGGTCGTCGCCGAACTCGCTGAAGACCAGCCCTTCTGTGCGACCTGCGACTGCTAGGCCGAGGAAGGAGCGGAGCGGTTCGACGTTGGGGATGATTCGCCAGCCGGCGCTGGACTTGGGGCGGGTCAGGTAGAGAGTGCCGCGGAGGTGACGATATTCGAAGTCATCCGGGGCTGACTTGATGTCCTTGATGCGTTGGAGCTGCCATGAGAAGTCGATCTCTTCGCCGATGCGGTCGCATTCGAGTCCGAGGACTTCGCCGCGTCGTCCGCCGGTGAGCAGGTACGCTGCCCAGAGTGGCCCGTCATCGAGTGTGGCGAGGTGCGCCAGGAGTTGGATTGCTTCGTCTAGCTCCAATGCCTTCTGTTCGGTCTTGCGGGCTTTGGGCCGGTCAACGAGATCACAGACGTTCCGGCGCAGCTTCTTCTCCTTGACTGCTTGCTCGAGCGCGGATGAGAGCACGTTGTGGGCCAGTAGCGTGTAGGTGCTGGATAACGTGGGGAGCTCGTCCGGCCATTCTTGCTCGGGCTTGCCCTTGAGAGATTCCGGCCACTTCGCCGGGTCAAGGTCTTTGACGACGTCGGCCCACTTCGCCCGGGGGATTCCTTTGAGGTGTTCACGGTCGCGCCTGTTCTTGGGCATGGCGCGCATAGTGGCGTGAAGCTTGCGGACGTGGTCGGCGCTCAGCTTCTCCATCTTGGTCTTGCCGATCGCGGGGATGATGTAGTTGTTGATGACACCCCGATAGCCTTCCATGGTCTTGGGCCGGACGTCCTTGGGTGCGATGTCATCACGCCAGATGGCAAGCCAGTCGCCAAGGGTAGTTGCGCCATTGAGTAGGTCGCCGTGCTCGGCTAACTCGGCTTTGAGTTTGCGCATCTCCGCGACGAGTTTTCCACGGTCCTTCCTGCGGATAACTTTGCGGATCTGCTTGCCATTGTCATCCCAGCCAAGCGTTAAAGCGCCGGCCCACATGCCGTCTTTTTGCCGGTAGATACTGCCGTCTCCGTTGGCCTTCTTCTCTGCCATGTCGCCCCTCGTTAGTTACTGTAGCTACCCCTGTAGCTACGACAGTACGTGACATGTCGCTACGTGTCATCCGGAGTGCTCCAAATTCCCCGGAATCTAGCGGTAGTTGGTCTACTAAGTGTATCGTGCCGCACGACTCATAATCGTGAGGTCGGGAGATCGAGCCTCCCCACCGCTACAGAGCAAGAATCCCCTAGAACTCAACGGTTCTGGGGGATTTTTTCATGCCCCGAAGTGGCGTTGAAGCTGGCCGACTGTAGCTACTCCTGTAGCTACGCGCCTACGGACGCCAACACCTGCCATCCCCTGACAGAGAGTGACTGAGACTCTTCTCACGCTGGCAGTATCCCGGGTAGCCTGTTTCCCCATCGGATGGTTCGCAGGTTTTCGGGGCAGCGGTTGTATTGGTCGATGTCCCATTCGGATTCGGTGACTGGTCGGACGTGTTGGCGGGGTATCCATGCGATGAGGCTGTCTTTGTTGTCGTCGTACCAGCGGACGTGGATTTGGGTGGTGTTCCAGTGTGTGGCTTCGGCGTAGACGTTGATGGTGCCGCCTGTTTTGAGCGGGATTTGTGCGTGGACTTTGGGGCGTTCGTTTAGTGGCCAGGATCGGACGTCACCGACGGGCCCTACGCGTTCGGGGGCGGTGAACTCGTACAGCACGCCGTCGAGGGTGAATGTTGCGAGCGGGAGGATGGGCATGGTTCCATCATGCCAAGATGGTGGGGTGGAAGTTATCTTGACCATTGAGAATGCGGCCGGCGAACAGGGCAGCGTGCAAGCATCTGGAGCCGATTACGCGGAAGCCTATGCTGCGGCCCGGGCACTCATCCCCGAAGACTGCAAAGCCATCGTCATCCGCACTGACAGTTAAACGACAGTAGAGCCCCACCCGGTGAAGGGTGGGGCTCTATTACGTTGCGGCACTAAGCCGGTCTTATGTTGCCCTTGACTTGCAACACTGCGACGTCGTGCTTAGGGTCCACGCACGAAGCCTTATGATTAGGTCAATCCGTTTACTTCCTTGGGGGACTCTTGCGCCGTAATCGCTTCCTTGCCGCCGCCGTTCTGGCCGCGACCGTTGCCGTCTCTACCGGCTGCGCATCATCCCCACCGCCAGTCTCCCAGCAGGTCCAGGACTACTACGACGCGAACAAGGACCGCCCCTTGGGGGTAACCCCCGGCGCCTCCCCCGCGAGTGCAAGCGCGGCTGCAAAACCAAGCGTGGCCCCTATCCCCGTGGGCTTTGACCTTGCCAGCATCAAAGCAGCCCTCGCCAGCAACCCAGCAGTCACCATCAGCGTTCTGGGTGACTCAACCGGCAACTCCACCGGTGAGTGGGTAGACCTTTGGGGCAAGCACCTCTCCACTACAGCGTCAGTGACAATCCACCTGTGGGACCAGGACAAGGAATCATGGCGCCCAAACGCGACAGCGTACCCCGGCCCTGAAGGCCGGACCATCGAGATCTGGAATGGCTCCCAGCCGGGGTCCACCGCTGACTATCCTTCTTCGCGGCTCAAGGTCATGCAGCCGAACAAACCCGACTTCGTGATTCTCAACTTCGGGCACAACGGCAGCGCCGGTGCAGTCGCTTCGCAGCTCCAGCAGACAACAGATGCCGTATCCGCCCAGTGGGGCGGCAAGCTTCCCACCGTAGCCATCCTTCAGAACGCTGCTGGCGCCCCACGAACGATGCAAACTGACGCGAACCAGAACGTGCTCAAGGCGTGGGCAGTCAGCACGGGTATTCCAACCATTGACGTGCGCTCAGCCTTTGACGCTCTCCCCGACCTGAAGGCATATCTGGTAGACGACGGGCTGGGCGTCCACCCAAACCCCGCCGGTCAGCAGATCTGGGCAGACACCGTCGTAGCCACTCTGGGCTAAGCCTCTCGCAGCATCACCAAGGGAAGCTTGCCTGTTGCTGTCGAACCAAGAGCCACGGTTGACGGGATCGGGAAAATGCCACCCACCACGCGTGAGTATCCAGCCCCGGTGACAAGCTTGAGCAAGCTGGACGTTACGTTGAGGCCCTTATACGTCGCTGTGGTGTTGTCAGCGGCGAGCACGATGTAGTACGTCTGCCCGGCCAGCAAGGACACCGCTGGGGACACGGTCTCGGCCACGTTAGTGCTCGGCGCCGGCCAAGCCGTGGAACCCTTGGACCACAGACGTGCACCCGCCGAGTCAAGTACGGCGATGTCATAGTTGCCAGCCTGCACAGTTCCGGTAACCCATTCCAATACAGCTAGGTTGATGTTCCGGTGCGGCTTCACCGGCATAACGACACCGAGGTTAGCGATGCCGATCACTGCCGAGTTTGTTCCGGCAACCGCCAAGGCAGCCACCACAGGGTTACTGCCTACCGTGGAGCAAAAGTCGATCTGCGTCAACGAGGGATCACCCGCCGGGCCTGTAGCGCCAGCCTGCCCCATGCTGCCCTTACGAGGCAGCACGCCAGGCACCACCCACACACGATCGAATGTCACGTCCGCTGCGGCATTGGCTGCGCTGTCCGCCCAAAGAGTCAGCCGCAGGTAAGCGGCGCCTGGGCTTGGTGTGAACGTCAGCACGCGGTAGTGGAACCCATCGCGGGCGTAAGCGTAGTTCCCAGAGTTCACTGCGCTCTGAACGCCGTCTGTCCATCCGAACCGGCCCTGTGTAACGGGATCTGTCGGAGTCTTTGTATCAACGCGGACGCGCACCACGGCGGTGATTGGCTTGCCTGCCCATTTGGCCCTGAAGGCGGCGTCAAAGGGCATGCGGATGTAGGCTGCAGAACTGCCATCAACTGCCTGAACGCGGACACCATAGCCGTTCCCTGTGACGTTCTCGAAGTACCCAGCCCGGACATCCTTGGTCACGGTTGCGTTGTTGGCTTCCCACCCTGCTGGAAGGGTGCTGGTCCAGTCGGAGAAGTTGCCGTTGGGGATGAGCTGATCCGCATTGGTTTCGATGGCGCTGACCTGCTGGGCGCGGATGGCACCAGTGTCCTTGCTGTAGGTCCAGAAGGGCAGTTCCAACTGGGCCATGAGCAGTGAACCGTTGGGAGAAGGCGCATCGGCCGAGGTCGTCGGGTGGATGCCGTCAGCCTTCATGTACTGCGTGAGCGTGCCGCCAAGGTTCTTGATGGCTGACAGGAACAGCCTGTGAAGGTCGATGACTCCGTAACCGCGCAGGGCTGCGATCTGGGCGTATACCCGGTTCTTCCTCGCCATGTCATTGTCGTCGCGGTTCGGGATTTGCAGGACGCATACGAGATCCGCGAACGGGAGATCCTGCTTGATGGTCTCGGTGAACGCTAGGTACTGACCGCGCCAGTGTGCATCCGACGAACCGCCTGACGTCGTGCCCTCATTCTTGCCATGGAGCAACACGATGAGATCTGGGTTCGTCGCGATCAGCACCGGGTAGCGGGACCCCTGCGCGTAGGAAGCATTCATGCCTGAGACCGCAAAGTTCCACACGTGGGTGACGAATGGGCCGCCGGCGTTGCCGGTTCCCGTGCCGGTTTGCACTGTCACAGGTGCGATCCACGTTGCGCCGGTGCTGGGATCGATCAGGTGATAGATGTAGCTGCGTGACGGGTTGAGTGCGGCCCGGGCCTGGAGCAGGAGGAAAATGTGCTCAAGCTGCTCATTGCCGATTGAGTCACCAATCCACAGCTCGCTCAGGTCGCGCAGGTCTTCAGCTTCGAGTGACAAGTAGCGGTGAGTTCCAGCGGCCGCAGTGGCAGGGCCGGGCTTGAGTGCGAACGCGTCCTTCATGGCTTCCGCTGAGGGGCCATAAGTGGCATTAAGTGCCGCGTCTTGGAGGCGGGGTGGGAGGCTGGCGTCAACAACCTTGCCATTGCTATCGACGATGGCCGTTTTGATGATGGGCATCTGGTGGCTCCTTAGACTGTGATGAGTAGGACGTTGGGGTTGGCTGGGTCTACCTCAACCGTCCCGTCATCCTTCGTGCTGACTAGGAGCACGTTCGGGTTTGTGGGGTCGATGGCGAATCCGCCACCCTGGGCGACTGCTGCGGCTGTTTGTGCGGCGGCGGCCGCGTCAGCAGCGTTCGCCCCAGCAGTGGCCGCTTCGGCTTGTGCGTCTTGGGCTGCGTTTTTGGCGGCTACTGCTTCGTCTCGGAGGCCGATGTACGAGTTGTAGACGTTGCTGAATTCGCCGGACTTCCAACGCACTTGCGGGAGTGGTGCCAGGAAGCCGGGGGTGAACCCGTAAGCGTTCGACGTCAAAGGGTTGGCGAGCGGGAACCCATTCAAATCCTTCAACGGCAGCAATGTCGTGCCCGCGGTGTCTTCCGGCGCGTAGATCCCCACCGAACCGTTCACCACAACATTCATCGGGTTGTCCGGGTCAACAACCAGTTCCATCCCAATCGGGTAATCAGCCACAGTGGGGCTCCTTAAAAACAGTGGGGCGGACCAGTTTGTTGGTCCGCCCCGAAAAGTGGGTGGTGGGTTAAGTGGCCGGCTTCGGTGCGACCTTGAGGCGCAGCAAGAACGAACCCAGCGACGTCAGCAAAGACTTGCCGATCAGGATCCCGAACGTCACCCAGAAAGCCTGGGTCGTGATGTCATGCTCAGTCAGCAACGACGTCAGCCCAGTACCGATCAGCACCAGAGCATCCAAGATGATGCCCGTGTACAAGGTCCGCCACGCCCGATTCAGGGCATCCATCTTCACACTCACCGGAGCGGCATGATCAGCCATCAGCAGGTTCCTCCTTGCCGATGGTCACCGTGAGCTGAGCGCCCTTCACGGCTTCCTCGAAAGCCCCGCGCACAACGGCCGGGTCGATCTTCAGTTCCTCAGCCAGCCGCGGGATGACATCGTTGATCAGGACATCAGTGTTCGTGGTCCCATTCGCCGTGTCCTGGATCCACCGCACCGTCTTGCCATTCCGAAGAACCGGGTACTCGGCAACACGCCGGGGCACGTCATCGATGAGCTTTTGAATGGACGCACCATAAAGCATCGACTCGCCGCCCCGGATGAGCGCGTTCTGGACCTCGGTAAGTGTCTTGCGGTCAGCATCAGTAAACATGTCGTCCTCTTCCTGGATGGGGGTCGTGACTTCGCCGGCGGATTCGATTGAGCCCTTTTCGTCTTCCCAGTAGTCCGTCATGAACAAGCGGGGGTTGACGCGGCCATAAGTGTTGCTGTTGAGATTGAAGTTGTACGGCAAGCACCCAACATGGCAGTGAGGGCCGGTGCTGATGTTCGTGCCGCCGTCAGTGTTGCCAGAGAGCGCGATGATCTGACCGCGCTTCACACGTTGATTCGTGGAGACTAGAAGCTTCGAGTTATGCCCGTACTCGAAATACGGGGCCGTCTCGCCGTCCATGTTCAGGACCGCCATCAAGCCGCCGTACATCAGGTTCCAACCGAAGTTGTCCGCGTACGTGTCATCGAACTGGCCAGCGAACACAACAACGCCGTCGCCGGCGGCCCTGACAGGCGTGCCCACAGGGACAGCCCAATCGTCACCGTTATGGCCGCCCGGTGGGTTAGGACCCCAGCCGGGATTAGCGCCGAAGTCCTGCGACCTGCGGACGCTGCGAGGGAAAGGGAAGAGATAGCCCATGGTTACGATGCCTCCTGCTCGGGTGTTTCCGTGGTGGGCTTGTAGCCCTTGGGAGGTGTCGGGATCTCCACATGCGGGAGGTGGTCCTCGATGATCTTCAACAGCGTCGTGATGTACGCGTAAGCCGACGCCAGGCCCCGCTGCAACATGTCCACCAACGCGCCAAGCTCAGCCTGTGCCCGGCCTTGGTCCTTCTGGGTTTCCTCAACAGCCGTCAAACGCTCCTGAAGCTTGCCGTTGTTCGCCAACAAGGTAGCGTTCACAGCAAGGACAGCGTCAAGGTTCGCCCTGTGCGTCGTGGCCACAAGGTTGTCCACCTCAGCCGGCGTCTTCAAGTCCCGGGCCTTAGCCTCAGACTTCACATTCCGGCGGTTCACGAGGACGCCCACCACTGTCGCAATCGCACCCAACGTTCCGGCGCTCAAGATGAGCGGCATGATGTCGTTCATGTAGTTTCGTCCTCCCGCGGCAGCGGCAACTCTTTGATCAACATCAGCCGGTTATGCGCCTCGATCCAAAGGGCCCGGACCTTGATCACGCAGGCCGCAGCAACAATGGCGTAAGTGAGGCTGCCCATCGCAGAACGGTGCTGACCGTTAGTAGCCACACCCTCAAGCAGCCCAGCCGAGTAAGTGAGAAAAACGACTGCCGCGAGGGACATGCCAACCATTTCCAGGCCGAAAGACCAGCGGTGTTTGCCTCGGATCAGACCGGCGAACATCAGCACACCGGCAACCAGCAACAGCAGCCGGAACAGGACGTTCCACGGCGGCGCCAGCACACTGATTGAGGAAGGCGTGAACTTCTCATCGAACATGACCAGCGCGCCGGTGATGATCAGGATCAAGGCAATGCCGGCCTCGAAGGGCTGAGCGTAGAGGTTAGCGAGACGGTGACCTGTGAACCTATGCGGCATGACCAGCCCCTCTCACACGTACCACCCGAGCCCACCGAGTTGGAACACCATTGCTCGAGCGATCTGCAGCGGCACGCCTGACCGGAAGCTGATCTTGATTTCACCGGCTGGTGTGACTCGCAGGTCTGCTTGGTAGGCGTTCACCAGAAGCGGAGTCAGAACCTCACTGGGGGCTTTGGGCGCGAACTCAGGCGGCACCGTAGCCAACGTGTACTCAGTGGCCGGCTTGTTCACGTCCATGGCGTCATACTTGATCGGCACCAA